>Ga0213850_1157821_pt1 | contig 13766 bp, 11 predicted proteins | sample LLC_MetaT_FD_164453 | JGI IMG/M metagenome (GOLD analysis project Ga0213850, IMG submission 164453) | Metatranscriptome of freshwater microbial communities from post-fracked creek in Pennsylvania, United States - LL:C (Metagenome... | ecosystem: Environmental > Aquatic > Freshwater > Creek ...
CATGATGATCGGCGTCTCGCCAAGGCCGAAGGTGCGCATCAATTGGCGCAGCGCCAGCACGCGCGGATAGGGGTCTTCCGGCTTGGTGGGGTCTTCGGAGTTGGACAGGCCGTTATGGCCACCCGCCAACCAGGGATCCTCATACACCACGCCGCCGAGCAGATCGCCCGCCTTGTGATAGGCGCGCTTCCACAGCGCACCGAAGGCACGGGCGGAGGAGATGATCGGGTAGTAATGCACGTTGAATTTCTGCGCGATGTCCGACAGGCGATAGGGCATGCCCGCACCACAGGTGATGCCGTTGACGATGCCCTGCGCGCGTTCCAGCACGCCGTTGATCACGCGCTCAGCCCCGCCCATCTCCCACAGGATGTTGGCGTGGATGCGGCCCTTGCCGCCGCTGATGTCATAGGCACGACGCGCCTGCGCCAGTCCACCACGGATGCCGAACTCAACGAGTTCCTCATGGCGCTCGCGACGGGTGCGGCCGGTGTATTCGGTGCGCACCGTCTCGCCGTTCTCGTCGATATAGTCGGCATTGACCATGCTGACCGTGCCAGCACCACCGGAGGCCGCCCAGTGGCCGGCTGTGTTACCGTTGGATACGGCAACGCCTTTGCCACCCTCGACCAACGGCAGAACATCCACCCCGCCCATGCGGATCGCGTTGATCGGCTTCATCCCCGGCTTCCTTCGTCTCGTGTGACGCCCTGGATGACTGGCGGTGTCGCCGTCATCCGAGCGTGTGATGTAACACAATGTTGTCGCATCGGTGTGATTGCAAGTCCGCCTCAGCGATGCGGATGGGTGATTATACCCAACCGCACCGCCAAGAACATCAGCCGTCGCCGCGTTCGCGACCACCAGCCTTGGGGCCGACGGTGTCGCCGATATCGGCACCCGTCGCCTGATCAACCACGCGCATGGACAATTTCACCTTGCCACGGTCGTCAAAGCCGATGACCTTGACCTTCACCAGATCGCCCTGGTTGACGACGTCGGTGGTCTTGTTGACGCGGCCCTGCTGCAGTTCGGAGATGTGCACGAGGCCATCACGCGAGCCGAGGAAGTTCACGAACGCGCCGAACTCGGCGGTTTTGACCACTTTGCCGTTGTAGATCACGCCAATCTCGGGCTCAGCGATGATGCCCTTGATCCAGTTGATCGCAGCCTGCGCCTTGGCATCGTCGCTGGCGGCGATCTTGACGGTGCCGTCATCCTCGATGTCGATCTTCGCGCCGGTGTTCTCGACGATCTCACGGATCACCTTGCCGCCGGTGCCGATGATGTCGCGGATCTTCTCCTTCGGCACGTTGATCACGGTGATCTTCGGCGCGGTGGCGGCAACGCCTTCACGGCCGGAGGTCAGCGCCTTCGCCATCTCGCCCAGGATGTGCAAGCGGCCACCCTTGGCCTGATCGAGCGCGACCTTCATGATCTCGGGCGTGATGGACGTGATCTTGATGTCCATCTGCAGCGAGGTGATGCCCTGCTCGGTGCCGGCCACCTTGAAATCCATGTCGCCGAGGTGATCCTCGTCGCCCAGGATGTCAGACAGCACGGCAAAGCCGCGATCTTCCTTGATCAGGCCCATGGCGATGCCCGCCACCGGACGGATCAGCGGCACGCCGGCATCCATCAGCGACAGCGAGGTGCCGCAGACGGTGGCCATCGAGGAGGAGCCGTTGGACTCGGTGATCTCAGACACCACGCGCAGGGTGTATGGGAACTTGTCCTTGGCCGGCAGCAGCGGGTGGATGGCGCGCCATGCCAGCTTGCCGTGACCGATCTCACGACGGCCCGGCGAGCCCATGCGGCCAGCTTCACCCACCGAGTAGGGAGGGAAGTTGTAATGCAGCATGAAATGCTCGCGATACTCACCTTCCAGCGCGTCGATCACCTGCTCGTCCTGCGCGGTGCCCAAAGTGGCCACGCACAGCGCCTGGGTCTCACCACGGGTGAACAGGGCGGAACCATGCGCACGCGGCAGCACGCCCACTTCGGCGACGATCTGGCGCACGGTGGAGGTGTTGCGGCCATCGATGCGCAGGCCGGTGTCGAGGATCGAGTTGCGAACGATGTCGGCTTCGAGTTCCTTGAACAGACCCTTCGCCTTGTCCGCATCCAGACCTTCAGCGGTCAGCGCGGCAGCGGCGGCCTTCTTGGCAGCGCTCACCTTTTCCTGACGAACCTGCTTCTTGGTCTCGGTGTAGGCAGCGGCCAGATCGGCACGGGCCAGTGCATCCACGCGCGCGGCGAGGGTCTTCTCGGCGTCCGAAATCTCCGGCAGCGCCCACGGGTCTTTGGCGGCCAGTTCGGCGAGGCTGATGATCAGATCGATCACCGGCTGGAACGCGGTGTGGCCGAAGGTGACGGCGCCGAGCATCTCGTCTTCGGTCAGTTCCTGCGCCTCGGACTCAATCATCAGCACGCCTTCGGCGGTGCCGGCGACGACGAGGTCGAGCTTGCTCTGCTTCAGCTCTTCCGGGATCGGGTTGAGCACATAGGCACCGTTGACGAAGCCCACGCGCGCGGCGGCGACCGGGCCGAAGAACGGAATGCCGGAAATCGTCAGCGCGGCCGAGCAGCCGATCATGGCCACCACGTCCGGGTCGTTTTCCAGATCATGGCTGAGCACGGTGGCGACCACCTGAACTTCGTTGCGGAAGCCATGCGGGAACAGCGGGCGGATCGGGCGGTCGATCAGGCGGCTGGTCAGCACTTCCTTCTCGGTCGGGCGGCCTTCACGCTTGAAGAAGCCACCGGGGATCTTGCCGGCGGCGAAGGTCTTTTCCTGATAATTGACCGTCAGCGGGAAGAAATCCTGCCCCGGCTTGGCCGATTTGGCGCCAACGGCGGTGCACAGCACCATGGTCTCGCCATAGGTGACGAGCACGGCGCCATCGGCCTGACGGGCGATCTTGCCGGTCTCCAGGATGAGCTTGCGGCCACCCCAGTCGAGTTCCTTGCGGAAATGATTGAACATGTTTGATCCTTCACATCTTGAGCGATGCGGGCGGCAAGCACGTTCGGTGTGAGCCTCAGGAAGGGGCGGCGACTCGGGCAGCGCGGGATGAGACTGCTTGCGCAGCCACGTCCACGTTGCCGGAGGCGCCGTCATTGTCCCGCAATGAGGTCGCATCGTCCGTCATTCCGCCGCTCTCGCAGCATCAACCCCGGAGACCCATGCCTCCGGGGTTATTCAGTTTAGCGACGCAGGCTGAGGCGTTCGATCAGCGAGCGATAACGGGCTTCGTCCTTGCGCTTGAGGTAGTCAAGCAGGCGACGACGGCGGCCGACCATCATCAGCAGGCCGCGACGCGAGTGGAAATCCTTCGCGTGGGTCTTGAGATGTTCGGTCAGCGTGTTGATACGTTCGGTGAGCAGCGCCACCTGAACTTCCGGGCTGCCGGTGTCGGTGGGGGCGGTGGCGTAGTCAGTCATGAGCGCGGTCTTGCGCTCGGCGGGGATCGACATCGTGAAACTCCTATGGGTGAGAATGTGGGCGCGCGGGTTACAACAACCGCTCAGGTTTCAGCAGGCCATCTTCCAGCCTGCACAGCCCGATCACGCGGCTCCCCGCCATCGCGCGGGCCAGCCCTCCGCAAGGGTTGGCCGCCGCTGGAATGCGCCCCATCAAATCAACCAGGCTGATGGCCTGACCATTCGACAGAGCGAAGACTTCTGCAGCAGTCAAGGCCAGCGCCGGGATGTCGGCCAGCGCGGTCACAACCGGAAGCAGGAAATCCGGGGAAGCGGGCTGCATATCCTCTCCGGGCTGCAATTTGTCCAGCATAATCGCGCCGCTTTCCAGGAATGGCCCTACGCGCAGGCGGCGTAGCACGCTGATATGCCCCACCGTGCCGCAGGCCACCGCAATGTCGCGCGCCAGCGAGCGCATATACACGCCCTTGCCGGACTGCACTTCGAACTCGGCGGTGTCCGCATCGGGCCTGCCGATCAGCTCAAAGCGATCCACCCGCGCAGGCCGCGCCTCCATCACCGGCGCACGACCCTCGCGCGCCATGTCATAGGCGCGTTCACCGGCGATCTTGATCGCTGAGAAAATCGGCGGCACCTGCATGATGTCGCCGATGAAGGCGGGCAAGGCGGCGCGGATCTGCTCGTCGGTCGGCCGGACGTCAGACGTGGCGATCACCTTGCCCTCGGCGTCATCGGTGTCGCGCGCCTCGCCCATCTTGAGGGTGAAGTGGTAGACTTTGGTGCCATCCATCACATAAGGCACCGTTTTGGTCGCCGCCCCGAAGGCGATGGGCAGAATGCCGGTGGCCAGCGGGTCCAGCGTGCCGCCATGCCCCGCCTTCTGCGCATCAAACCAGCGGCGGACGCGGTTGACGACATCGGTGGAGGTGAGGCCTTGCGGCTTATCGACGATCAGCCAGCCGTCGAGAGCACGGCCTTTGGGTTTGCGTTGACGCATTTGTTTAAGCCTGAGCTCCGGCAAGTTCGAAGGGGAGGACGTCCAGGCCAATGCTCCAGCATTCGCTGGCCAGTCGCATGTCGCGGGTAAGAATGACGACGTTCCGTTCCTTCAAGGAGAGGATACCGCTGTCTGTCAGCCCCAGGTAGGGAAATTGAGGCATCTCCGCAATTTCGGCGCTCGGAATGTAAATCTCTTCAAGCACTTCAGCGTTTCTCACGATTTCCGATAGCATTTGAAACAAAGGCGCATCGAATGGGTTCTTCGGCGAGCCGAGCAGGTTGGATGTCTCAGTGAGGATATTTGGGGTAACGATCAGCTTTTGCGCAGCGGATAGAATGTCGGCCAAGCGATGGAAGTCTTTGGCCGCGAACCCCTCAAGCCGTCGATGATTGGCTACGCGGTCGACACTATGTGAACCCACGACAAGCAGGATCAGAAGGTTGGTGTCGATCAGGAGGCTTTGTCGCTTCAAGCGGCCCGTGCTTTATCTCTGACCGACGCAATGCTTCTATTGCTCTCCCTAATCTCAACAACCTTATAGGCACGATCTGCTGCGGCAATGAATGTCGCTATGCCCGAAGGAGCCTCGATAGGACTACGAAGAAAACTTATCGTAATTTGCCACAAGTCTTTGTTCTGATGAATGATTTCTTCAAGGCGGATGCTGTGTGCCCCTTCGGAGGCAAACAGATCCTTCACCAATGCCTTGGCAAGTTCCGCCACTTCCTTCACATCCATCACAGGCTCTCCCCTGCATCGTCTTCCGCCGCCTCACCCTTTGGCGCCAAATCTCGCGCCACCTCTGGGTTGCGCAGCATTTTGTCGACATGCATAGCATAGTCGATGCTGGTATCGGCCTGGAATGACAGGTCAGGGGCGACGCGCAGGCGCAGTTCCTTGGCCAGACATGCGCGCAGATAGGGTGCGGCACGGCGCAAGGCGGGGAGTTTTTCGGCGATGTCAGACCGCCCCAGCCGCGTGACGAACGCGGTGGCGCGTTTGAGGTCGGGGCCGATGCGCACTTCCGTCACCGTCACCTGAACCCCGCTCAGCTGCGGATCGCGGATGTCGCCGCGCCCGAACACACCGGCCAGCACGTGGCGAATTTCTTCGCCCACGCGCAATTGCCGCTGTGTGGGAGCCTTGGCCTGGTTGGCGGCCGTCAGTTTGGTCAACCCGGCACCATCTCAACTTCGAAGCACTCAACCACGTCGCCCACGCGCAGATCCTGGTAGTTGGCAAACGACAGGCCGCACTCGTAGCCGCGCGCCACTTCCTTCACGTCGTCCTTGAAGCGCTTGAGCTGCGTCAGTTCGCCGTTATGGATCACCACGCCGTCGCGCAGCAGCCGCACACCGCAGCCGCGTTTGACGACGCCTTCGGTGATCATGCAGCCCGCAACCTTGCCGGTCTTGGTGATGTCGAACACCATGCGGATTTCGGCGTAACCGAGGAACTTCTCGCGCGCCTTCGGTGCCACCTTGCCGCGCACCAGCTGCTCCACGTCATCGGCGACGTCGTAGATGATCGAGTAGTAGCGGATATCCACCCCGTCACGCGTGGCCATGTCACGCGCCTGCGTGGTGGCACGCACGTTGAAGGCGATGATGACGGCGTTGGATGCCTTGGCGAGCTGGATATCGCTTTCGGTGATCTGGCCGACGGTGGAGTTGAGCACCCGCACGCGCACTTCCTCATGCGCGAGCTTGAGCACGGTGGCCTGGATCGCCTCGGACGAGCCCTGCACGTCCGCCTTGATCAGCACGGCGACTTCTTTCTGCACGCCGGCCTGGATGCGGGCGAGCATTTCGTCGAGCGTGCCACGCGCCGCCGTCATCACGCCCGCGTTCTTGTCGCGGATGCGGCGTTGACGCAGTTCGCTGATTTCGCGGGCGCGGCTTTCGTTCTCCACCACCACGAACGGCTCACCGGCCACCGGCACACCGGCCAGACCGAGGATTTCGAGCGGGGTGGACGGCCCAGCCGACTTCATCTGACGGCCCTTGTCGTCGAGCATCGCGCGGACGCGGCCGAATTCGGCACCGGCCACCACGATATCGCCCTGCTTGAGCGTGCCCTTCTGCACCAGCACGGTCGCCACCGGGCCACGGCCACGGTCGAGACGGCTCTCAACCACGGTGCCTTCGGCGGCACGGTCGGGGTTGGCGCGCAGATCGAGAATTTCGGCCTGCAACATGATCGCCTCGGCCAGCTTGTCGAGACCGAGCTTGTTCTTCGCTGAAACTTCAACGTCCATCGTCTCACCGCCGAGATCTTCGACGACGATTTCGTAGCTCAGCAGTTCTTCACGCACTTTCTGCGCATTGGCGTCGGGCTTGTCGATCTTGTTGATGGCAACAATGATCGGCACGTCGGCGGCCTTGGCGTGTTTGATCGCCTCGATGGTCTGCGGCATCACACCGTCATCGGCGGCGACGACGAGGATGACGATATCCGTCACCTGAGCGCCGCGCGAGCGCATGGCGGTGAAGGCTTCGTGGCCCGGCGTGTCGATGAAGGTGATCTTCTCACCGGTCGGCATCGTCACCTGATAGGCGCCGATATGCTGGGTGATGCCGCCGGCCTCACCCGCCGCCACGTCGGCCTTGCGCAACGCGTCGAGCAGCGAGGTTTTGCCGTGATCGACATGGCCCATGATGGTGACAACCGGCGGACGCGCGATCATGTCGGTGTCGATATCCACCGCGCCGTCCAGGCCCACTTCCACGTCGTCTTCCGAGACGCGCTTCACCTTGTGGCCGAATTCCTGCACCACCAGCTCGGCGGTGTCGGCATCGAGCGCCTGGGTGATGGTGGACATCACGCCCATCTTCATCAGCGCCTTGATGACGTCCGACGCGCGGGCGGCCATACGGTTGGCCAGTTCCTGCACGGTGATCGCATCCGGCAGCACAACCTCACGCACCACCTTCACCTGATCGGCGCGCAGACGGTCGAGATCGGCCTGACGGCGCTCACGCTCGCGCTGGCGGCGCACCGAGGCGAGGCTGCGCACGCGGTCGTCCTCACCCTCAATGGCGGCCTGCACGTCGATCCGGCCGGCACGACGGCCCTGATCACCGGCCTTTTTCGGCGCGGCGGCGGGAGTCTTGCGGGCGGGCACACCGGGGGTGCCGGGGCGGCGACGGCCATCATCTTCCTCACCCGCCGGACGCAGACGCAGCGTCTCGGGCGTGGCAGCGCCAGCAGCCGGGCGCGGTGCGCCAGGGGCGGCACCAGGACGCGGAGCTTGGCCGGGACGCGCCTGACCAGCAGCAGCAGGTGCTGCGGCAGCCGGACGAGCCTGACCAGACGCAGCGGCGGCCTGTGCCGGGGCGGCGGCCGATGCCGGCGGACGCGGCGGCGGGGCAATGGTCTGCGTGGCGGAGGATGGGCGGGCCTCGCTCACCGGCGCTGGCGCAGGCGCTTCGACCACCGGCGGCGCATTGCGGCGCGCCTCTTCCTCAACGCGGGCACGCTCGGCCTCCTCGGCGGCGCGACGCGCCTCGTCCTCAGCGGCCTTGGCGGCGGCCTCCTCCCGCTTGCGCGCCTCCTCGGCGGCAGAGAGGATCATGATCTTTTCCTGCTCGCGCCGCTCGGCCTCGCGGCGGGCATTCTCGCGCGCCTGCTCGGCCAACACGCGCTGGCGGATTGCCAACTCGGCGGCGGTCAGCGGTCGGCCACCCGGCGCACCGGGGCGCGACCCGCTCGGCGGACGCGGCGCATGCTGGGCTGCCGCCGGCGAGGCGGAGGTTCCCTGTGCGGAGACGGTTCGCTGCGGCTGCTGGCTTGGAGCCGGCCTGGCGACGACGGGCGTTGCCACGGCGGCACTTGGCGCGACAGCGGCGGGCGCTGCCGCTGCAACCGGTGCCGCGCTGGCCGCGATATGCGGTGCGGCGGCAACCGGCGGCGCTGCCGGTGTGGCCGGGGCGCTGCTGACTGGTGTTGGCGCTGGCGCGCTCACCGGCGCGCTTGGGGCGGCTGGAGCGGCACCAGGGATGGGCGCGCGCTTTTTGCGCACCTCTACCTGCACGACCTTGGAACGGCCATGGCTGAAACTTTGCCGCACCGAGCCGGCATCCACGGTGCGCCCGACTTCCGCGCGGCTCGCTGGCCGGAGTGAAAGTCGGCCCTTGGCCGCATCCTGATCGTTGCCGTCGCTCATCTACCCGCCTGTCTCGTCACGTTCTCGGCATCCGGCCCAGCCGAATGCGCCTGCATCCCCGGCTCAGCCGGGCGTCTCTTGTCCCGGCCCGGTCGGGCACGAAGCGCGATCGGGGCGGTTTCCGTGGTGAGGCCAGCCCATCGGGCGGCCTCATCCGTTAGTTTCTCGGCCAATCGGCCCTTGGTCACCACCACATGCACCACATGGTCGCGCCCAAATATCGCCCCGAGTGCGGCACCGTCGAGCGGTTGAGCCACCGGGATATTGACAGCATGACCGCCCAGAAATCGTGCGATTTCATCGGGGCTGCCATCCTGCGCCTCAATCACCAGGCCAACACGGCCGGCAACCAGAATTTCGCGCGCCTTTTGAAAGCCGCACACCGCCTGCCCGGCGCGACGGGCAAGACCGAGAAGTTCGCCGATCCGTCGCACAAGCGCAGCCTGCAAAACGGAGAGGAGATCGGGGGGCAACGTCACCGGGCCGCGTGCCGCTTTGGCAAACACGCCCCGTTGGGAAGCGGCTTGTAACACATCCCGCTGCGCACTCAACCAGATTCCCCGTCCGGGCAGGCGTGCAGCCAGATCAGGCACCACCTGGCGATCCGGGCCGATGACGAAGCGGATCATCCGCTCCTTCGCCAACCGCTCACGCGTGACCGCGCAGCGGCGCAGCGGGCCGATTTCCGGCTCGTCATCCAGCTCGGTCTCCAGGGCGGGAAGCTCAGGCGTGGTCGCTCTCCTCACCCGATTCGTCAGCCACCGCCTCAGCACCTTCAACGGCCTCGCCGCCATCGAACCAGTGCGAACGCGCCGCCATGATCACCAGATTGGCGGTGTCTTCGTCCATGTTGGTCTCGCCGACGATGTCGATCAGCTCGTCCGACGCCAGATCGGCCAGATCGTCGAGCGTTTTCACACCCTTCTCACCCAGCTGCACCAGCATTTGCGGGGTGAACTGCTCGAACGCCGCCACCTCATCGCTCACGCCAAGAGTGACGCGCTGATCGTTCAGCTCGTTGTCGCGCTTGACCAGGGCGGCTTCGGCGCGGCGGATCAGCTCCTCGGCCACCGTCTCATCAAAGCCTTCAATATCGGCCAGCTCATCGAGCGGCACGAAGGCGAGTTCTTCGATGGTGTTGAAGCCTTCCGTCACCAGCAGGCCCGCAATCACGTCATCCACGTCGAGCGCTTCAACGAAGATGCCGGTGCGACGGCGGTATTCTTCCTGACGACGCTCGGATTCCTCAGCCTCGGTGAGAATGTCGATGTCCCACCGCGTCAACTGGCTGGCCAGACGCACGTTCTGACCACGACGGCCGATGGCCAGCGACAGCTGATCATCCGGCACCACCACTTCCACACGCCCGGCATCCTCATCCATCACCACCTTGGTGACTTCCGCCGGGGCCAGCGCGTTCACCACGAAGGTGGCGGCCTGCGGGCTCCAGGGAATGATGTCGATCTTCTCGCCCTGCAACTCCGCCACCACCGCCTGCACGCGCGAACCGCGCATACCGACGCAGGCACCGACCGGATCGATGGACGAGTCGCGTGAGATCACCGCCATCTTGGCGCGTGAGCCTGGATCGCGGCTGACGGCCTTGATCTCGATGATGCCGTCATAGATTTCCGGCACTTCCTGCGCGAACAGCTTCGCCAGGAAGCCGGGATGCGTGCGGGAGAGGAACACCTGCGGGCCACGCGGCTCCTCGCGCACGTCATAGATATAGGCGCGCACGCGGTCGTTGTTGCGGAAGCTCTCACGCGGGATCAGTTCATCGCGGCGCAGCAGCGCTTCGGCGCGGCCAACCTCGATCATCAGGTTGCCGTATTCGGTGCGCTTGACGACGCCGTTGACGACTTCGCCGATGCGGTCCTTGAACTCGTCATACTGCTTCTTGCGCTCATATTCGCGCACACGCTGCACGATCACCTGCTTGGCGGTCTGGGCGGCGATGCGGCCGAAATCGATTGGCGGCAGCGGGTCCACCAGATAGCCGCCCAGCTCGATCTCCGGCTGGAATTTGCGCGCGATGTGCAGCGGAATCTGGTTTTCCTCGTTCTCCACCACCTCAACCGCCTGGGTCCAGCGGGAGAGGCGCACATCGCCGGTTTTGCGGTCGATGGTGGCGCGGATGTCTTTCTCATGGCCGTATTTGGCGCGGCCGGCTTTCTGAATCGCCTGCTCCATCGCTTCGAGCACTTCGTCGCGATCAATCGATTTCTCGCGCGCAACAGCGTCAGCAACCAGCAGGAGTTCGGGGCGGGAGACGGAGGTGTCCATGACGTGCCCTCAATTGGCTTTGGGTGTGGGGTGCGGCGCGGAGGCCGCAATCAATTCATCAGTCAGCACGAGCTTGGCACGGCGGATATCGGCCATGGGGAATTCAAACTCCCCCACCGCATCGCGCATGCGCACCGTGGTGGCATCGGCGGCCAGGATCACCGCACTCATGCGCCGACGGCCTTCAACCGGGGCAACCAGTTCAACGCGGGCAAGATGGCCGACGAAGCGCTGCCAGTCCTTCAGCCGCAGCAGCGGACGGTCGATGCCAGCCGAGCTGACCTCCAACGTCCAACGCCCCGGAATCGGATCGTTCACATCCATCACCGCACTCACGCTGCGCGAGATGGTTTCGCAATCGCCGATGCCGATGAGCTGGCCATCGGCGCGATCCGCCATGACCTGCACCGTCGGGCGCTCACGACCGAGCACCGAGACGCGCACCAGCTCATAGCCGAGGCCCGCGATGGTGGGCTCGATGATGGCGGCGATCCGTGCTTCCAGCCCAAGCTGGGCCGGAGCCGCAATCTCGCGGGCCGGATCGTCCATCTCGTCCAGGATGGGCTCTTCGATGTCGTCGTCGTCGTTGTGTTTTGACAAAACAAAAAAGGCGGCCCGCGAAGGCCACCCCCCAAATTCGCGGAGAATGATGATTGACCAGGGATAACCCTTGTCGGCGGGGAGTGCAAGCTTTTCGCGAACCCCTTATAACCCGCCGCCATGAGCCAGTCACATTACAGTCTGCCCGAACTCTGCATCGTTGTCCCGGTTCTGAACGAACGCGACAACATCGCCCCGCTGGTGGACGCCGTGCGCGCCGCGATGGGCGATGTGGCGTGGGAGATCATGTTCGTCGATGACAACAGCCGTGACGGCACCCGCGCGGCGATCACCGCCATCGCAGCCAATGAGCCACGCGTGCGGATGATCCACCGCGTCGGCCGACGCGGCCTTGCCAGCGCGTTCATCGAGGGGGCGGAGGCCAGTTTTGCGCGCAATGTTGCGGCGATGGACGGCGACATGCAGCACGACGAGACGCTGCTGCCGCAGATGTTGCAGGCATTGCGCGACGGCGCTGATCTGGTGATCGGCAGCCGCTACGTGCCCGGCGGCGGCATTGGCGCGTGGGATGCCAAGCGGGCCGGCATGTCCAACCTCGCCACCAAACTCGGCCAGATGGTGCTCAAAACCGAGGTGGCGGACCCGATGAGCGGGTTCTTCATGCTCAAGCGCGAGGTGTTTGACCGCGCACTGCCCAACCTGTCCGCCATCGGGTTCAAAATTCTGCTCGACATCATCGCATCCCTGCCCACCGCGCCACGCATCGTGGAGCTGCCCTTCCAGTTCCGCACCCGCGTGGCCGGCGAAAGCAAGCTCGACGCCGGGGTGATGCGTGATTACGCGCTGCTGCTGGTGGACAAGATGGTGGGGCACGTCATTCCGGTGCGCTTCGTGCTGTTCGCAGGCGTGGGTGGCATTGGCATTGTGCTGCACATGCTGGTGCTGTTCAGCGCGCTCAAGGCGGCGGGGTTGAGCTTCGACGTGGCGCAGGGCCTGGCCACGGCGGTGGCGATTTTGGGCAATTTCGTGCTCAACAACCGCTTCACCTTCGGCGATATGCGACTCAGGGGCGCGAAACTCTGGCGCGGTCTGGCGTTGTTTGCCGCAATTTCCGCCGTGGGCGCGGCGGGGAATCTGTCGGTGGCGGCATTCCTGTTCGGTCCACAAATGACAAGTTGGTTTCTGGCAGGATTTGTTGGCGCGGTGATGAGCCTGGTGTGGAATTATGCGGTCAGTTCCGCCATCGTCTGGAGACGTTGAATGCACCACGCCCTCGCCCGCAGCGCTGCATTTTGTGACCGCTTCGGGCTGCGGCTGCCGATTCTGTTGGCGCCGATGGCCGGTGCCTGCCCGGCGTCACTCTCCATTGCGGTGGCGAAGGCGGGCGGGCTGGGCGCATGCGGCGGTTTGCTGATGCAGCCCGAGGCGATCCGCGCCTGGGCGCAGGAGGTGCGCGCGGGCAGCAACGGCGCGTTCCAGCTCAATCTGTGGGTGCCAGACCCGGCCCCGGTGCGCGATCCGGCCAATGAGGCGGCGTTGCGCAGCTTCCTTGGCCAGTTCGGCCCCGAAGTGCCAGCAGAGGCGGCCAACGCCACGCCGCCGGATTTCGAGGCGCAGTGCGAGGCGATGTTGGAGGCCGGGCCGGCGATCATCTCCTCCATCATGGGGCTGTATCCGGCCGAATTCGTCCGCCGGATGAAGTCACGCGGCATTGCCTGGTTCGCCATCGTCTCCACCGTCGCCGAGGCGCGCGCGGCTGAGGCGGCGGGGGCGGATGCGATTGTGGCGCAAGGTGCCGAGGCTGGCGGCCATCGCGGCGCGTTTGATGCCAACAACGCCGCATCTCAGGCGGTCGGCCTGTTCGCACTGCTGCCCGCGATCGTGGACGCGGTGAGCCTGCCGGTGATCGCCACCGGTGGCATTGCCGATGCGCGCGGCATTGCGGCGGCGTTCATGCTCGGCGCGAGTGCGGTGCAGATCGGCACCGGCTTCCTGCGCTGCCCGGAAGCGAAAATCGCCCCGGCCTGGGCCGATGCGCTGGCGCGCACCGCACCGGAGGACACCCGCCTGACCCGCGCCTTCTCCGGCAGGCTCGGCCGGTCGATCGCCACCGACTACGTCGCCGCCGCAGCGGCACCCGATGCGCCGGTGCCGGCACCCTATCCGGTGCAGCGCGCCCTCACCCAGGCGATGCGCGATGCGGCGACCAAGGCGGGCGATGTCGAGCACATGCAGGCCTGGGCCGGACAATCCGCCGCCCTCGCCCGCGCCATGCCGGCCGGCGAGCTGGTGGCCGCGCTGTGGCACGAC
>Ga0213850_1255656_pt1 | contig 13739 bp, 7 predicted proteins | sample LLC_MetaT_FD_164453 | JGI IMG/M metagenome (GOLD analysis project Ga0213850, IMG submission 164453) | Metatranscriptome of freshwater microbial communities from post-fracked creek in Pennsylvania, United States - LL:C (Metagenome... | ecosystem: Environmental > Aquatic > Freshwater > Creek ...
GGTATACTTAATTTTGTAACAAAAAGAGGAATATGTTTAGGACAATCTTCTTCTTTAATATGGACACAAGTTGAAACTGGATCCGCTATTACATGGAAATATCCTAGCACTTTGTTAATAGGAGATTTTTCAAATAGTGAATTTTATTCTATATCAGTTACTAATAATTATCAACAAACAGATACAGGAACCAAAATGATTCATTTTGGAAAATATACTAAAAGCAAAATAATTTCAAAAGGTATATCTATTGATTATTCAAAAAATATTTATAGAGGCTTAGTAAAATTTGCTGAAAATTCTATTTGCTCAAAAAATTTTTCAGAATGTGATTCATTATTAATAGGATCAAACTCTAATTCAATAACTTATCCTTATATAGAAATATTAAATTCAAATTCAATTTTAGAACATGAAGCAAAAATTTCACAAATTAGTGATGATCAATTATTTTATTTGCAACAGCGAGGAATTGCACAAGAGTTAGCTCTTACCTTAATTGTAAATGGTTTTTGTAAAGACGTTTTAATTGTTCTTCCTACGGAATTTGCAGCTGAAGCAAATGCTTTACTTGAATCAAAATTAAAGAATTCAGCTATATAATATTTATAAAAAATTATTTTCAATTTTTTATAAATATATTATAACCATATCTTTCAATAACATCTATAACTTCTTTATTCCCACTATAGACAATAGTACCAGCAATCATAATATGTACAATATCTGGCTTAAGATACTCTAAAAGTTTAGGGTAATGTGTAATAATTAATGTTGAAAATTTAACATTTTTTCTTTTTATTTCTAGAATATTTTTAGCAATAAGTTTTAAAGCATCAATATCTACTCCGGAATCAATTTCATCTAATATCGCTAATTTAGGTTTTAATAATAACATTTGTAAAATTTCATTTCGTTTTTTTTCACCTCCTGAAAACCCATCATTAAGATCTCTAAATAAAAAATTATCTTTTATATTAAGTTTTTTTAAGTTTTTTTTTATAAAGAATGCAAATTCTAATGGCGTTATTTCACTTTGATTATAAAATTTTCTTTTTTGATTATAAGCTGTACGTAAAAATTCATTATTTGTAATTCCTTGTATTTCAATAGGATGTTGAAATGCTAAAAATAAGCCTTTATGACATCTTTTTTCGGGTGACAAAATAGATATATCCTCTCCTAAAAAGTTAATTGTTCCATTTCTTATTTTATAAGATGGATGTCCTGTTAATATTTTTGCTAAAGTACTTTTTCCAGAACCATTTGGACCCATAATTGCATGAGTTTCATTTTTATTAATTTTTAAACTAAAATTATTTAAAATTTGAATATTATTTGTTACTACGTCTAAATTTCTAATTTCTAATATATATTTTTTCATTCGAAATTTATTGATTATGTATCGGTAATATATACTTAAGAAAAAACTCTATATAAGCATTGGAATTTTTATTTCCATATATAAAATATGGATAAAAATTTGGTGATTGATCTAAATCTAAAATACTTATTGGAATTATACCTAATCTAAAACATTCTTCCATAATAATTGAATTTTTTTTTTCTGCTAAGAATAATACAACTTTAGGTAAATTATTCATTTTTTTAATACCTTCAAAACTTTCTGTTAATTTCAGTTCTTTTTTTTTTAAAATGTTTTTATACTTTTTAGATTTACCAATTAAATTAAAAGAAAGAGTTGTATTAATTTCTTTTAATTTTTGTATTTGCATAGATGTAGTTATAAAATTTGTTAAAATTCCACCAGCCCATTTTTTATCAATATAAAAACAGTCAATCATTGGTATATAAAGTTTTAGAATATTTGAAATATTTTCAGAGCCTATAAATAAAAAGCGGTCGCCTTTTGCATATTTTTTTGATAAAAGATTTTTAATTAGTTCTAAAAATCTTAACATTTTTATATTGTCTATGAATATCTTTGTTTTTGCATTAATAAAAAATATAGATGCTTTTGAATTTATATATGAAATATTATTAAAATATATAAAATTTTTTATATAATATATCGCTAAATTTTTATTTTTCATAATATTTGTATTAATTAATTATTAATATATATTTTTTAATTAAAAAATACATATCTTTATATATGATATAGAAATTATAAATATAAAATTAGATTATTTTGTAATATTGAATTTTATCAAGACAATAATCATTTTTTTTATCTAAAAAATAATTGGTCCCTCCAAAAATAGTTTTTCCAGTCATAACCTGTTCTTTTAATCCTGATAATAAATCAGTAGTACCTAAAAAAGATGCTTTTGTTAATACTTTTTTAGTAAATTGAAAACTTGCAGCAGAAAAAAAACCTCGACGAGAGACTGAAGTTGAAATAGAAGATTTAAAAATAGGACTACATTTTACTAAGTAAGGATTTAGGTTGTTTAAAGTAGCAAACAAAGATAAGCTTATTTTTTCACCAGGATAGACTTGAGATAGATATAACTCATTTAATAATGGATCTAAAGAATTGATATATATATCAGTTGTTAATTGTCTGCATATTATTTCTATATGTTTTGAATCTATATTAACACCTTGTGACTCATAAATAGATGTTATTGAATTTAATAAAATAAGTCTAAACTTATATATTGAATTATAAAGTGCTAATGACTGAATTTTATCTTGATATAAATGATAATAATATAATACAGCTAATAAATTATGTGGATCAATATATCCTTCGCTTAATGGTTCACCAATATCAACATAATCCATTAATTTATGAAATAAATTTAAAGAACTAGAAATTTTATATTTTAATATAGAATTATATTCTTTTAATCTATATAGAACAGATGAATTTAAATGGTTTGTAACGTCATCTTGTAATGAAATGGCATTTTTTGCAAATTCATTTAGTACTGCAACTTTGTTGCCATAAAAACTGTGAAGCAGTGCTATTGAATCAGATGGACTTTGTACTTGGGGTATAAAAAGTCTCTTATCTTTGTTATATATTATAGGTATATCAGTTTCTTTTGGCTCACCTATTTCTCTTAAATCCTTTAATTTCTGTTTGAAGAATATTCTCGTGGCTTTATCTTCTGATTCTTCCATGAATTTATCTTCTACTTCTTCCATTAGATTTATTTTTTTTATAGGTTTAATATCTTCAAAATTACTAGGTTTAGCGAAAAGTAAGTATTTTCTTTTATCAAATGTATTATTATTAAAATCTTTATTTTTCATCTTTCCTAATTCTTCTCCACCAATTGTAGCAACATAAAAATCCTTAATAGTTTCTATAATACCGAAATGTTTAATAATTTGGATATCAAACAGTTTTGTTATCTTAAAAAAAAACTTAAAACTAGAAAATCTTCTAGCTATTGCTCTATCTCGCCATGAAATTTTATCAAAATTCCAAAATTTATTTTTAATATAAAGAAGAGGTAAATTTTTAGAAAAATGTTGAAAAACAAATACTTCATTTTGAAATAATTTTATTTTTTCTAATTCTTCTTTTACATATGTTGTTATATTGTTTTCTACTTTTTCTATATTTTTTTTTAACTTTTCTATCTCTTTTTCTTCTTTTTCTAGATTTTTTTTTGATTTGTCTATATATTTTTTTGAGAATATATTTTTTTTTTGTAATATCCCTGACAATTCATTTTTTTTTGACAATTTTACTGATAATCTTCTTGATAATTTATTTTTTTTTGATAAATTTTTTGATAATCTTTCGTTTTCAGAAGGGTTTTCCAGAGTAGTATTTTCTATATTTTTTTTTACTTGCTCATGAAAAAATAAATTTAAATTTGGTTTAAGACCATAAACTGATGTATCACTTTCTTTATATAAACTTATTGCTTGTTTAAATTCAATTCCATTATTTAAATTATAAAAATGCTTAGTTTTTAAAGGTACTTCATAAGCGGAGCATAATGCGTCATGAAGAAAACAATTATTATCTAATATAATTCCAGAACTTATTGATAATTTACATTTAGATCCTCGTTTTGGACATGTAGCGTTTACTAGTTGACTTATTTTAGGTAAACCTTGCACTATATCATTACTTTGTAAAGGATATGTAATAGATTTTGCTATAACTGAATTTGAATTTATAATTTTTTTTTTAAACGGTTTCATAATTACGCCTTTTTCTAAAAAAAGTTGAATACAATTTTGGTAATAAAAATTTGATCCGTTTTTTTTTAGAAAAACTCCTTGAACCTTAGAATATATAAGATCATTATAATATTCTTTGAATCCTATTGATTTAAAATTAAAAAATATATTTTTTAAAGGATTAAGATTTATTTTTAAAATTTGAGATTGATCTCGCAGAAACATTTCAACTTCATATTTTTTATCAAATAATTTAGTTTGAATTATTTTTTCTGAAAATAAAGGCAGAATTAAGATATTAATTATTTGAGTAAATTTATCTACATATTGATAATTTCGTAATAAAGAATATATTTGAATTTTTTTATTTTTATTTGAAAAAATATTATTTAACTTATTTAAATCAATATAATATTTAAATTTAGATGTTAAAATAAAAAATTTTTTTTCAAATAAATAACTAATACCTACATAATTAGATATAATTTTTGCTTTACTATAGCTTTTATATTTTAATGCATAATTTGGAAAAATTTTTTCAAATTCAGAATATATAGAAATATTTTCTCCAGCTCCTAATTTTAAATAACCATTTGTCAAATTAACAAATAAATTTTTTCTGTTTTTAATTATATGCTTTAAAACTGAAATTTTATTAAAGCCATATAAATCTACCTCTTTAAAATTTTCAATACTTATTGGAATTTTTGACAAATTTAAAGTATTTTTATAAATTTCCAAATTTTCTTTAGTTATTAATGGCTTTAATTTTTTATTTAACACGAATGGTTTATGTTCTAATTTCTCATTAGATAAATCTATATTATGAATATAATTTAATTTATTAAATAATAAATTTGATTTTGCTGGCAAAATTATTTTATTAATGATGCCTGACCAATTCATAATTATAGGTTTTATAGGTTTCTTAACTGCTACTTTTTTTAAATCTTTATAATTATAATATTTAAAATTTTTAGGCAATAAAATTTTTCCTGATGTAAAAGAGCTTTTTTTTTTCGATAAATTAGCGACAAATACACCTCCTGTATGAAAAGTTCTCATAGTTAATTGTGTTCCTGGCTCTCCAATTGATTGCGCCGCAATTGTCCCAATAACTTCTCCCAAAGAAACAATTTCATTTTTTGATAGATCATAGCCATAACATTTTTGACATACAAAATTATTATTACATGTAATAGAAGATCTAAATTTAATAAAAAAAGAATCATTAGTATATATATTTAATAATTTTAATGTTTGAATCAAATTGTCAGTTATTAGTTTATTTTTATATTCAGAATCAACAAATGTATTATACTTATTTTTAATACTTAATATAAAATGCCCCAATAAATTTTTATCTATTACTTTATTAGATAAAGATGTTATTACACCATTTTGAGTTTTACAATCTATATGTCTAATTATTATACTTTGACACAAAAAGATTAATCGTCTAGTTAAATAACCAGCTTGTGCTGTTTTAATTGCAGTATCTACAACTCCTTTTCTTGCACCGTAAGCAGAAATCACATAATCAATTGAACTTAATCCTTTACAAAAAGATGATTTAATGGGCACATCAATTACGTTACCCTCTTGATCTGACATTAAACCTCTTAAACCAATAAGTTGACGAATTTGAGACATATTACCTCTTGCACCAGAATTTGACATTAAAAATACACAATTTAATGGGTCAAGATTTTTATAACAAGATATAATTTCTTCTTTAATATGCTCTGTAGCAATATTCCAATTATTCATTATAGATTCAAATCGTTCTAAATCAGAAATTTTTCCTTCCTGCCAATTTAGCGTTTTATTTATTATTTCAGTATTTATAGATTTTAAAATATTATCTGTCAATAACGAAATTTTTAAATCTTCGATAGATATTGAAATTCCTCCGCTAGTCGCATATAAAAAACCAAGAACTTTAATTGAATTTACTAATTGAGATACAGCAAAGTTTCCAAAATTAAGAAAAATATTCTTAATTAGTATTTCTAATGTAGCTTTATTTATGTTTGAATATAAAATCATATTAATTTATTTATTATATATTAAAAAATTTAAACTATTGTTAAAAATTAAACGCCCAGGTGTAGTTTTAATAAAAAAATTCTGTACTCTATAATTATTTTTTCTACTTTTTTTTGCTATTAATATTCCATGATCAGATAATATATATAATCTATTAAAACTAACAATATATTTGTAAATTTCAATTTGACTAAAATTGTTTTTTAAAAAACTACTAATAATTTGTATATTTTTCTTTATTTTAATAATATTAAAAATAAAATTATTTAATTGAACTAATATAGGCATATGAAGATCTATTTCTTTTTGATAATATGCAAAGATTGCTTGCTTTTTATTTATAAAATATTTAAAGTAAATATTTCTATTTTTTTCTATTATTAAATTTAAATAACAAGAACCAATTACAATATCTTGTGAAGGTTTTAAAATTACTTCCCCACTCCCTGGTGTTAGTACATTATTTGAAGGAATTGTTAGCAAATAATTTTCAATTTGACTTGCCGAATAAAGTGGTAAATGAACTGCCATTTGATCCCCATCAAAATCTGCATTAAATCCAGTACAAACTAGCGGATGTAAAGTAATAGCTTTCCCAGAAATTAAAAATGGCTTGAATGATTGGATTCCAAATTTATGTAAAGTTGGTGCGCGATTTAACATAACTGAATAATTATCTAAAATTTGTTTTAAAAGTATCCATATAGATAGTAATGGGTTTTTAAAAAAATCATACCAATTTCCTGCAAAAATTGGTATTTTTGATGATTTTTTTGATATTTTTGCAAACTTAGACTCTAATGCTTGGCTAAGATGAGGTTCAAAAAGTTTTATAGCAATTTGATATGGCAAACCACACTGATTTAAGGTTAAATTAGGTCCGACTATAATTACGGAACGACCAGAAAAATTTACTCTTTTACCTAAAAGATTATATCTAAAGCGACCGAATTTTCCTTCTAAGCCTTCAGTTAAACTAACTAATGGTTGATCATTAGAAATTAGTTGATTTTCGGATGCTAATTTTGCATTATCAAATAATTGATCTACAGAAAGTTGTAGATGGCAAAAAGAATCTTCATCTTTATACATAATATTAGACCTAAGAATATTAGTATAAAAAGTATTTAAAGCCGCAGATCCTGCTGTTTGATCTGACAAGTTAAAAGTTGGTCTAATACCAGGGGGTAATATTGGTATCTGTGTTAATATCATCGAATCTAGACGAGTCCTTGTTGCGTTAAGACCTTCTATCATTCGAAGTTTTAAGGCTAGTCTACCAGATGTTTTTTTTGATCGATCAGATATAAAACATTTTGAACGTAATTTGCTGTCAATATACCCTATGCTTTCCTGAATCATAAATAAAATATTTCTAAAATAGTCAGCTCCTGTAGAATTAATATCTACACTCCCTAAATACAAGCAGTCCCTAAAAATTATAGGCAAATCTCTAGAATTTGAATATAATATTTCATTAATAAGCGCAAAAGCTTTTCTTTGCTTTGTTGCCAGTTCTATTTTTTGCTCTCCTCGAGTTTCTCTGTCCTGAGAAAGTACAGAATTGAATTTATTAAGTTGTTGCATTTTATAAAAATAAATTCTGGTTGGATCTGAGCAAATTTGATCGAATCGATTTTTATCTGAAAAACTTACTTTACTTATATCAAAACTACGATGATCAGTTTCTGTGTAAGGTTTACCAATATTATCACTATTATCACTATTATCACTATTATCACTATTATCACTATTATCACTATTATCACTATTACCTTCATTTTTTAGAGCATTTTCCATCAAAATATCATAGTCTTCTACGAGATTTGAAAAAGAATAACCAAAAACTAACTTTATAAAATAACGAATATATGGTATATACCAAATATGTGCTACTGGAGAATAAAGGTTTGTATATCCCATATTATATCGTCTTACACGCGAAGATGTAATTTCAACGTTACATATAGGGCAGAAAACTCCAATCTCGGAACCTTTATATTTTTGACATTCACATACCCAATCTACTATTGGACCAAAAATTTGTTGACTAAATATTCCATCTTCTAGACTTTCTTCTTCAATTCCTTTTTTTTTGGAGGACATGTTTTAACTTCACCTATAATTTTCTTATTTACCTCCTTTTCCGCCCAAAGTTTTATCTCCGTAGGCGATGCAATCTTTATGGTAACACAATCTAAAGATTCAAAATAAGTTGAGTATAAATACAGTTTATTATATAATAAATTTTTATGTAATAAAGCTTTTTTTAAAAGAAAGTTTTCGTCTAATTCTTTTTTTTCCATATTTTATTGATTTTATTTTTAAAATTTAATTATATTTCCTTTATCTTTTTCTATCATATTTAGTTTCTCTTGAATAACTTTAAAAATGTTAATCTCTTTTTCTTTATCTTGATTTTTGTTTTCATATTGAGTTTCAGGGTCAAATTCAAATTTTTCATCGCTAAATTCACTAAATTGTGTACCCCAAAATTGAATATTTAAACCTAAACCACGTAATTCATTTATAAGAACAAGAAATGCTTCTGGTATTGTTGGCATTGGTAAGATATTTTCATATTTATTATCAATAAAGTCATAAATATTATCTCTTTCTGTCATATTGTCTGATTTAATAGTTAAAAGTTCTTGCAAAGAAATAGTAGCTCCTTGCGCTTCGAGAGCCCAAACTTCCATTTCCCCAAATCTTTGACCTCCATTATTCGCACGACCTTGAAGAGGTTGCTCTACTGTTCCAGAATATGGACCTAAATTACGTGCATTAATTTTTTTTTCTACTAGATGCATTAATTTTAAAATATATGCTTTGCCTACTAATATACTATTATCAAAATATTCACCAGTTCTGCCGTCTCTTATTAGTATTTTTCCAGGTGAATATTTTTGAAAAAACCAAGAACGTCTTAAATTTTTTGACCCGGTAGCTAAAAATGTATTTATTAATAATCGTGATGTATCTTCATGATAGATTTCATCAAAAGAGCTTATTTTATATTTATATCCTAATTTTTCACCAGTAATTCCTAAAAGACATTCGAATACTTGTCCTATATTCATACGTGATGGAACACCTAGAGGATTTAATAATATATCTAGTGCTTTACCGTCAGGCAAAAATGGCATATCCTCTTCTGGGAGTACTCTAGATATGATGCCTTTGTTTCCATGTCTTCCTGATAATTTATCACCAATTCTTATTGGTGATGTACGAACAATATAGAACCGTAAAGATATATTTTTTATAGCAAATTTCGTTTTTTTTACAAATATTCTTACATCAATTAATCGTCCTCTTATTTGTTCTTGTTCAGGAACTCTTATACAAGTATTAATTTTAAATTGAAGAGATTGCCACATTAAATCATAATTATCTTTATCTTCAAAAAGCGTCATTAAAAAATTTAATTTAGGGTCATCATTAATATCATATCTAAAAATGAGAATAGAATTTGGATATACATAATTACCAGGTAGTAATATCCCATTAGTATTATATAAAAATTCATTAATTTTTATAGATCCATCTATAGTTTGTTTATATATAGATGGATTGCCATCACAATCTTTAAGATATTCATTAAACATAAAATTAAAATTATAATCCTCTTCTATAGCTATATCTACTTCTTCAATATATAGAGAAGTAAGTATATTTTTAGTAATTAATTTTTCATTAATAATTATTGCATCTTCAAAATTATAGCCCTCCCAAGGCATATATGCTACCATTAAATTCTGACCAAGTGCTAATTGACCATTTTTAATAGTACTTGTATTCGCAATAATCTCACCAGAAAATACCTTTTCACCTGGCCATACTATAGGTTGATAATTTAAATATAAATGTTGATTTGTATCAAGAATTTGTGGTAAATTATAATTTATATATTGTCCAAAACAATCTAAAAGCAGAAGCTTGTTACTATTTGCCGATAAAATTTCTCCTTCAGTATAAGAACAAATTACAAAGCTGGAATCTAAACTAACATTAAATTCTGTTTGTAAACCAACTATGGGCTCTTGCTTTTTAATAATTGGAAGTGCTTGACGTTGCATATTAGATCCCATTAATGCACGATTGCCGTCATTATGTTCTATAAAAGGAATTAAAGATGTTCCTACTGAAATTATATGTGCAGGAGATAAATTTAAAAATTTTAATTTCTTAGTAGCTTGATAAAAAAAATTAGAATGTTTTTTTATTAAGCTAAAATTTGAATCTATTATTTTTAATTTTTTTGTAGAAATCAAAAAATTTTCTGCTATAAGTGAAAATTTTTTATCCAAAAATCCATTTAAAAATATAGGCGTTTTTGTGAAAAAAATTTTTGAAAAATTTGTAAACAAATATGGAGTTTCTAAAAATTGATAAGAATCTACTCGAGAATAAAGTGATAATGTAGTAACAAGTCCTACATTTCGACCTTCAGGACTTTCAATAAGACATATTTTACCGTATTGACTTGAATTAACGTCACGTAATTTACTACTCACGTGTTCTCTATCTAAACCTTCTGGTCCAAAAAGAGTTACACGACGTATATGATTAATTGTACTTAACGGATTAATTTGATCTGCAAATTGTGATATTGGATTTTTTCCAAAAAAATGTTTTATAGAAAAAAGAATATTCTTTGAAGTAAATTTATACGGACTCATTAATTCGTTATAGTATTTCTTTTTTTTATAGTCTAAACTATTAAAGTCAATTTCACCTTCTATTTCATAATGTGAACTATATAAATCAAATATTTCTGGTGTAATCGTTTGATCAATTTCATCAGAAAAAAATTCAGACAATTTTTCAATTGAAGTACAATTATCTAAAATATAATTAGATTCTATAATATTAGAAATATTTATAGTATTTATTATTTGTTTTTCTAAAATTTCACCAACAGAACATACTTGCTTATTAGATATATCATCAATATCGTCTATTTTATTTTTACTATATTTAATTGCATAAAGCTCATTTATTATACTTATATAATCAGCTAAAGATAAAATATTATATGTCTCAGGTAAATTAAGTAAAAATTTTTGATTTAAATAGTTACGCCCTAACAAACCTATATAAACAGGCTTAAGTTTAAGAAATCTATATTTTTCATTATAATATTCACGTATTAATTTATAATCTAGATTGAAATCATAATTTGGTAATAAATCAAAATATTCAGGGAAATTTATGTTTAATTTTTGCAATACATTTATTCCATATAAGAATTTATTGAAATCGAAAAATTCTGAATTATTCTCATCATCATCAGTTTTTACCTGAAAATCCTCTAGCGCCTCTATTACTATATTATATAAGTTTAAAGCTTTTACTAAATTTTTACATCTTTTGCCTTTTTCAAATTTTTTTTTTTGTTTATCATTTAGCTGTGATAAAAGAAGATAAAGTAGTTTAACGAAATTTTTCATTTTTTCACAAAGTTCATAGTTTCCCATCCAAAAGAAAAATTTGTCAGCATATTCCTTACTAGGAAATTCGTTGAGAATAACATTTTCAAATCCTGTTTTATAACGTTTTTCTCGACTAAAATTATGTACTTGCGGTATACAAATCATATCTTTAAAATCATGAAAAGCTTTATCTGTTGAATATTGATTTTCATTTAAATCTGTTCGAGATTCATTTAATACTTCGTTTAAATATATGTTTTGAGTTACAGAATTTCTAGATGAAATTATACGTGCTTTAAAACCTTTAAAGCCATATAAAGTATATTTATCATATTTGCTGAAATAAACTCCTGGTCGTTTTAAATTTTGATTAACAATTATTCGTTCACACCCATTAAGAATAAAAGTTCCTTCTCCAGTAAATAATGGTATCTTAATAAAAGGTATTTTATAAAAAGTCATATAATAATTATATAAAAATTTAGATCTTCTTTCAAGCTCATTATTAAAAAATTCTTTGTTTTGCTCTTCGTACTTATTTTCGAACGCGGTTTCATTTATTATTGATTGTGTAATAATTATAGGTACATAAACCCAAAAGGCATAAGTTAACTTTTTCCATTTAAAACACCTATTTATAGAAATTTTTGGAAATTTAAAACTAATTTTTTCAATTTCTAAGTAATTAATTTTAGCCACAAATAGTTCTTCTACTTCTTGAAAAAAAAAAGTAGGGTTTTCAAAAAAAGTTAATGAATTTTTAATACCTTTTAACATGAATTTATAAAAGCTGGCGCGTTGTATTTCTATTAAATCTTGGATATTCGTTAAATACATTTTTTGCATACTATATATATATAATTAGTTAATTTTTTATTATTTTAAAAATTGTAGCAAATTATTTATTTTTTAAAATTTTAAGGCTATGCTATACTTTATATAATAAAAAATTATATTTATTTAAAAAATAAATAAAATATTATGAAAAAAAATAAAAAAAAACAAGCAAGAATTTTTATAATTCTTGAATGCATAAAATGTTTTAAAAATAAAAATAAACGCAATATCGGGATTTCTCGCTATATTTCCTCAAAAAATAGAGCAAATACACCAAATAAAATAGAATTATTTAAATATTGTAAATATTGCAATATTCATTCTATTCATAAAGAAACTAAATAATTATTATATAAACATTTTTTTAAAAAATAATATAAAATATGATAAAAAAATTAAAATTAAAAAAACAATGGTCTAGAATTTCAAACACAAATGTTAAAATACCAATATATAGACAAAAATCAATATCTCGATTTAAAAATGAGTTAAACACTGATTCAATTTCAAATCTCGAAAATTTAATTCCAAGTTTAGAAGAAGAATTATATAATTCAGAATCAGATTCAGATTTACATTCACATTTATATTCACAGTCACATTTAGATCTAGATTCTGATCCTGATTCAGATTTTAAATCACATAAATCAATCATTAAAGATAAAATTCGTAAATACGGTTTTAAGTCCTATTCTAAAAAAGAAAGTAAAAAAGAAAAAGAAAAAAGACATCATAATACTTTTTTTGGTGACTATGATGAATCTACCCATGAAACTACACTTGAAAATTATTTGCAAAAAGAACGTCGACTTATCATTTCTCTTTTCAAAACATATAAATATATTTTTAGTAATTTAATTTTAAAAAAAAAAAATCAAAAAAAATATTTAACAGGTTTTCTAATTAATTTTTTAGCAAAAATATCTTATTTATCTCTTATAAAATTTAAAAAACCTATTGAAAAACGTTTAAGATATTCAATAAAGCAATTAGTAACACTTAAAAAAGCGATAAATTATAAAAATCAGTTTTTTTTTAATAAATTAAAAAAAAATAAATATAGAAAAAATCAATATAATAAAAAAGAATTAGTAAAGCAAGAGCCAAAATTATTAAAAAAACAAAGACCTAAATTATTAGAAAAACGAAAACCTAAATTATTAAAAAAACAAAGATCTAAATTACTAAAAAAACAAAAATCTAAATTACTAAAAAAACAAGGACCTAAATTATTAAAAAAACAAAAATCTAAATTACTAAAAAAACAAGGACCTAAATTATTAAAAAAACAAAAATCTAAATTACTAA
>Ga0213850_1293932_pt1 | contig 13617 bp, 8 predicted proteins | sample LLC_MetaT_FD_164453 | JGI IMG/M metagenome (GOLD analysis project Ga0213850, IMG submission 164453) | Metatranscriptome of freshwater microbial communities from post-fracked creek in Pennsylvania, United States - LL:C (Metagenome... | ecosystem: Environmental > Aquatic > Freshwater > Creek ...
CCAGTTCTTGGCGCAGATCGGCCTCTAGGTCTTCCCGCGTGTTGGCGATGAGCTCAATGCCGAACGCGCCCCCCTCGATGCAATGAAATTGCACGTTTTCATCGAGGGTCACGGCGAAAGTCACCGGCCGCCGAGCGCGTACTTGACCATCGCCGGAGCTAAAGGCGGTGATGGTGAGCGGGGATAGGTCAACTTCGAGGATGCGTTCGACATCGGTTATACGCTCGGGTTCTCCGTCTTTGTCGATAACAACTCGACCGACGACCTGCACATATTCGCGCGGGTTCTCAAGCAACATAGGCTCAACAGACTCGTGGTAGGAACACTTCAATTCACGTTTCGTCGGCGGATAGTGCAGGCGTAGCGTGCGCTCGCTAAAATCTATACCGATCAACCGTCCCGTCACTGTCGTCGCCGTCGCGTCGGGGGCCTGTCGCTCGATGACTCGCTTTATAAACTCGGACGCTTTGGCAGGCTGAAACACGCTCTCCCCGGTGTGGTTTTGCAGATCAAGCTCAATACCAGAACGCTTCGAGGGAGCCATAGTCGCCAACGCCGTAAGGATAGGGGCGCGATAGCCGAAGTCTGGAAGCAGCGTACGAATGCGGTTGCTGTCCTCGGCCTTTACCGCCGCCATAATTGCCCGCAGATCGGTGGCGACCGAAGCGACGGCAGCATCATCAAAAAGCGCCTGCTTGGTATCGCCGATGGTAACCTTTGAGATATAACTGCCTCCGCTTGGCACTTGGCAGATAACAGCATAACGGGCGTCGATCTCCCCAGAGACACGGAGCCGCTGCCCAACATCCTTGCCCTCGTGGCGCATGCCCAGCAAATGCACCGCCCTTTGCAACCCTTGGAGCGCTTGAATTAAGATGTCAGCAGGCAAAGTGTGCCCTTCGGTTGGCTTTCCAGCGAACCGCAATTGCAAATGTCGAGACTTGTCACTGTCATCTTGGGCCAACGCCCTGTGCCTCCCACACCGTTACCTTATAGGCTGTTGCGACATGATAAAATCAGATCACAGCTTACGCTATAGGACTTTAGGGCAATTTTTGTAAGCAAAGGTCTAAACGCACCCGTAAACCCATTGTACGGTCTATCGTGTCGAACCGTTCAACAAAAAACCCGGCCCTTCCCAGAGCCGGGTTTTTCATTATCGAGCAGTCGCCTCTATTCCGCCGCTTCGACCGGGGGCAGGAACGGGGCGGGCGTTTGTTCTTCCAGTTCTTGCAGTTCGCGGTCGCGGCGGGCGGCCAGTTGGCGGTATTTGGCCATGGAGGCGCCGGTGCCGGCCGGGATCAGGCGGCCGACGATGACGTTTTCCTTGAGGCCGATGAGCTTATCGATCTTGCTGGACGCCGCCGCTTCGGTGAGCACCCGGGTGGTTTCTTGGAAGGAAGCCGCCGAGACGAACGAGTGGGTCAACAAGGACGCCTTGGTGATGCCCTGAAGCACCGGCACGCCCACCGCCGGACGGTCGCCCTTGACCATCGCCCGCTCGTTTTCCGCTTGGAAATCGAGGCGGTCGATCTGTTCTCCGACCAAGTAAATGGTATCGCCGGGATCGGTCACTTCCATCTTTTGCAACATCTGGCGCACGATCACTTCGATGTGCTTGTCGTTGATCTTGACGCCTTGCAGACGATACACATCTTGGATTTCCTTGATGAGGTAGTTGGCCAGCGCCTCGATCCCCAGCACGCGCAGGATATCGTGGGGCACCGGGTTGCCATCCATCAGGGAGTCGCCCTTCTTCACGTAGTCGCCCGCTTGCACGGCCAAGTGCTTGCCCTTGGGCACCAGATATTCCATTGGCTGACCGTCGCCCTCGTCGCCCGTCGGGATCACCAGAACGCGCCGCTTGTTCTTGTAATCCTTGCCGAATTCCACCCGGCCTTCGATTTCCGCGATGATCGCGTGATCCTTCGGCTTGCGGGCTTCGAACAACTCGGCCACGCGCGGCAGACCGCCGGTGATGTCGCGCGTCTTCGAGCCTTCGCGGGAGATACGGGCCAACACATCGCCCGCATTTACCGATTGCCCCGGCTCTACCGAGAGGACAGCGTCCACCGGCATGAAGTATTTGGCTTCGGTGCCGTTGGGCAGCAGCACGGGCGCGCCCGCCGCATCGACCAGCGAGATGTTGGGGCGAAGATCCTGGTTCTTGGTCTGCGACTTCCAATCGACCACCACGCGCGATGCGATGCCGGTGGCGTCATCGGTCTGTTCGCGCACCGAAATGCCCTCGACCAGATCGTTGTACTTCACCATCCCGCTGCCCTCGGTGACGATGGGCAGGGTGTAGGGATCCCACTCGGCGACCTTGTGGCCCCGGCTGATGGATTGGCCGTCTTCCACGAACAGACGGGCACCGTAGGGGATACGGTGGCGGGCCTTTTCGCGGCCAGTGGCGTCGAGCAGCAAGACTTCGCAGTTGCGCGACAGCACCACCGGAACCCCGGCGGAGTTGAGCACCACCGAGCGGTTTTCCACCTTAACCGTGGACTCAAAGGCCGATTCCACCGACGACTGCTCGGCCCCGCGCTGGGCCGTGCCGCCGATGTGGAAGGTGCGCATGGTAAGCTGGGTGCCCGGCTCGCCGATGGATTGGGCGGCGATAACGCCGACCGCTTCGCCGGCGTTGACCGTGGTTCCCCGCGCCAAATCGCGGCCATAGCACTTGGCACACACCCCGGTTTGGGTTTCGCAGGTGAGCACCGAGCGGATCAGGATGGCTTCCAGCCCCGCCGCTTCGATGCGTTCAACGTCCGGCTCGATGATCATGTCGCCGCGCTTCACCAAAATTTCCTGGGTCAGCGGGCTGATGATGTCCTCGGCGGCGGTGCGACCGAGCACCCGTTCGCCAATGGGGACGACCACATCGCCGGATTCCACCACCGGGAAGGCGGTGAGGCCACGGGTGGTGCCGCAATCGTCTTCGGTGATGATGGCGTCTTGCGCCACGTCCACCAGACGGCGGGTGAGATACCCGGAGTTGGCGGTCTTAAGCGCGGTGTCGGCCAAGCCCTTCCGGGCCCCGTGGGTGGAGTTGAAGTATTCGAGGACGGTCAGGCCTTCCTTGAAGTTGGCGATGATCGGGGTTTCGATGATCGAGCCATCGGGCTTGGCCATCAGGCCGCGCATACCCGCCAACTGCTTCATCTGGGCCGCCGAGCCACGGGCCCCGGAGTGGGCCATCATGTAAACCGAATTGACCGGCTTGCCGGGTACGATGGTGGAAATTTCCTTCATCATTTCATCGGCGACGCGATCGGTGCACTGCGACCAGGCATCGACCACCTTGTTGTACTTCTCGCCCTGAGTGATGAGGCCATCCTGATACTGCTGCTCGAATTCCTTGACCTGCGCCTCGGTTTCGGCCACCAGCGTCTTCTTGGCCTTGGGGATGACCATGTCGTCCTTGCCGAAGGAAATGCCCGCCCGCGCCGCTTGCTTGAAGCCCATGGCCATCAAGCGGTCGCAGAAAATCACGGTTTCCTTCTGGCCGGTGTGGCGATAGACCACATCGATGACGTCTTGGATGTCCTTCTTGCGCAGCAAGCGGTTGATCAGGCTGAACGGCACCTCGGGATGCAGCGGCAGGATGTTGGCCAGCATCAGCCGACCCGGCGTGGTATCGACCACCTTGACAACCGTACCGTCGTGCGTCGCCACCTTAAGGCGGGCCTTGACCTTGGCGTGCAGGCTCAGGACACCGGCGGCGAGGGCGTGTTCGACCTCCGCCAGATCGCCCAAGATCATGCCTTCGCCCGGCTCGGCGGGGCGTTCCAGCGTCATGTGATAGATGCCGAGTACCATATCCTGCGTCGGCACGATGATCGGCTTGCCGTTGGCGGGCGAGAGGATGTTGTTGGTGGACATCATCAACACGCGGGCTTCCAACTGCGCTTCCAGCGACAGGGGCACGTGCACGGCCATTTGATCGCCGTCGAAATCGGCGTTGAAGGCGGTACACACCAAGGGATGCAACTGGATCGCCTTGCCTTCGATCAACACCGGCTCGAACGCCTGAATGCCCAAACGGTGCAGGGTGGGGGCACGATTGAGCAACACCGGGTGTTCGCGGATGACCTCTTCGAGGATATCCCAAACCTCCGGCCGTTCCTTCTCGACCATGCGCTTGGCGGCCTTGATGGTGGTCGCCAAACCATAGAGTTCGAGCTTGGAATAGATGAAGGGCTTGAACAATTCCAAGGCCATCTTCTTGGGCAGGCCGCACTGGTGGAGTTTCAGTTCTGGCCCGACTACGATCACCGAGCGGCCGGAATAATCCACGCGCTTGCCCAGCAAGTTCTGGCGGAAGCGGCCCTGCTTGCCCTTGAGCATGTCGGACAGCGACTTGAGCGGGCGCTTGTTGGCCCCCGAAATGGCGCGGCCACGGCGACCGTTGTCGAACAGCGCGTCCACCGATTCCTGCAACATGCGCTTTTCGTTGCGGATGATGATTTCCGGCGCGCGCAATTCGATCAGCCGCTTCAAACGATTGTTGCGGTTGATGACGCGGCGGTAGAGGTCGTTAAGATCGGAGGTGGCAAAACGCCCCCCGTCGAGCGGCACCAAGGGGCGCAATTCGGGCGGGATAACCGGGACGATTTCAAGGATCATCCATTCTGGTTTGGTCGGGGTCTCGTGGATGAAATACTTCTCGCCGATCTTTTCCTTGTAGCCGACGAACTTGGCGAAATCTTCCGCCGACACCACGGTCGGATCGCCAAGGAAGGCTTCCAAGAGCTTAAGGCGCTTGACCAGCTTCTTGCGCTTGGCTTCCGAATTGGTGTCGCGCATTTCATCGCGCACCCGTACCTTATCTTCCATTAGGTCGATTTCGGTGAGCAGACCGCGAATGGCTTCCGCCCCAATACCGGCGGTGAAGGTGTCCTCGCCGTATTCTTCAACGGCCCGCTGATACCCCTCTTCCGAGAGCATTTCCAGCATCTTAAGGGGCGTCAGGCCGGGTTCGGTGACGACGTAGTTTTCGAAATAGAGAACCTTTTCAAGGTCCTTGAGCGTCATGTCCAGCAACAGCCCGATGCGGCTCGGCAAGCTCTTGAGGAACCAGATGTGGGCGACCGGAGCGGCCAGTTCGATATGCCCCATGCGCTCGCGGCGCACCTTGGACAGGGTCACTTCAACGCCGCACTTTTCGCAGATGATGCCGCGATATTTCATGCGCTTGTACTTGCCGCACAAGCATTCGTAATCCTTCACCGGGCCGAAAATGCGGGCGCAGAACAGCCCGTCGCGCTCCGGCTTGAAGGTGCGATAATTGATGGTTTCCGGCTTCTTGATTTCGCCAAACGACCACGACCGGATCTTTTCCGGGCTGGCGATGGAGATCTTGATCTGGTCGAACGTCTGGGTTGCCGTCGTTTGACCGAACAGTTTTGTCAATTCATTCATGCCTGTACTCCCGTAGGGACGGCGGGAGAAGCGCCCGCCGCCAACATCGTATCGCTGGGTGAGACTAGACCGCCGTTTGCATCAAATCCACGTCGAGGCCCAGGGAACGCATTTCCTTGACCAACACGTTGAACGATTCCGGGATGCCCGCCTCGAAGGTATCGTCGCCCCGCACAATGGCTTCGTAGACCTTGGTGCGGCCCGAAACGTCGTCGGACTTGACCGTCAGCATTTCCTGCAACGTATAAGCCGCGCCGTAGGCTTCCAGCGCCCACACTTCCATTTCACCGAAGCGCTGGCCGCCGAACTGGGCCTTACCGCCCAAGGGCTGCTGGGTGACCAGCGAGTACGGCCCAATGGAACGGGCGTGGATCTTGTCATCGACCAAGTGGTGCAGCTTGAGCATATAAATATACCCCACCGTCACCTGCCGTTCGAAGGGCTCGCCGGTGCGTCCATCGTGCAGGGTGACCTGCCCCGAGGAATGCAAACCAGCCATTTCCAAGTGCGCCGAGATGTCGCTTTCGCGGGCACCATCGAACACCGGGGTGGCAATGGGAATGCCCGCCCTGAGATTGCCCGACAACTCCATCAGCTCTTCATCGTTGAGATCACCGATTTCCGAGGCATAGGTGGCCTCGCCATAAATGGTCTTGAGCTTGTCGCGCAGGGCTTCCGTGGATTTGCTTTCGGTGTACTTGACGGCGTCCAACAATTGCCCAACCTGCTCGCCGAGGCCGCGACAGGCCCAGCCCAAGTGGGTTTCCAAGATCTGCCCGACGTTCATGCGCGAGGGCACGCCCAAGGGATTGAGCACCACATCCACATGCGCCCCGTCGTCGAGATAGGGCATGTCTTCGATCGGCACAATGCGCGAGATAACCCCCTTGTTGCCGTGCCGTCCGGCCATCTTGTCGCCCGGTTGCAGCTTGCGCTTGACCGCCACGAACACCTTGACCATTTTGAGCACACCGGGCGGCAATTCATCGCCGCGCTGGAGTTTTTCGACCTTGCTCTCGAAGCGGTTGTTGAGTTGGCTGACCGAGGCTTCGAAGGACTTCTTCATGTCTTCGATGTCGGACATCACCGCGTCGTTTTCCACCGCGAACTGCCGCCACTGGCCGTGGGTGTAGTTGGACAACACCTCGGCGGTGATACCCTCACCGGCCTTATAGCCCTTGGGCCCGGAGACCGATTTCTGGCCGATCAGGGTATCCTTGAGACGGGTCGAGAACGAGCCTTCCAGAATGGCGCGTTCGTCGTCGCGATCCTTGGCGAGGCGTTCGATTTCCGAGCGTTCGATGGCCAGTGACCGTTCGTCCTTTTCCACGCCCCGGCGGTTGAACACGCGCACTTCCACAATCGTGCCCGACACGCCGGGCGGCAGACGCAGAGAGGTATCGCGCACGTCCGATGCCTTTTCCCCGAAAATGGCGCGCAGGAGTTTTTCTTCCGGCGTCACCGGGCTTTCGCCCTTGGGGGTGACTTTGCCGACCAGAATGTCGCCCGCCTTCACATCGGCACCGATGTAGATCACCCCCGCTTCGTCGAGGTTTTTGAGGGCGTCTTCACCGACGTTGGGGATATCGCGGGTGATTTCTTCCTGGCCGAGCTTGGTATCGCGGGCCATCACTTCGAATTCTTCGATGTGAATCGAGGTGAACACGTCATCGCTGACGATGCGTTCCGAGATCAGGATCGAGTCTTCGTAGTTGTAACCGTTCCACGGCATGAAGGCGACCAGCACGTTACGGCCCAGCGCCAGTTCGCCCAGTTCGGTGGACGGGCCATCGGCAATGATGTCGCCCTTTTGCACCACGTCGCCGACCTTGACCAAGGGGCGCTGAGTGATGCAGGTGCTCTGGTTGGAACGTTGGAACTTGGCGAGGCGGAAAATATCCACACCCGACCGGGCCGCGTCCAATTCTTCGGTGGCGCGGATGACGATGCGGGTGGCGTCCACTTGCTGCACCACACCGGTGCGGCGGGCGGCGATGGCAGCGCCTGAGTCGCGGGCGACCACGCCTTCCATACCGGTGCCGACGAAGGGCGCTTCGGCCCGCAGCAAGGGTACCGCCTGACGCTGCATGTTCGATCCCATAAGGGCGCGGTTGGCGTCGTCGTTTTCCAAGAACGGGATGAGCGCTGCGGCCACCGACACCAACTGCTTGGGCGAAACATCGGCGTAATCGATTTCCGCCGGCGGCAGCATGACATAGTCGCCGGCCTTACGGCAGGACACCAGAGCGCCGACGAAGTTGCCCTCGCCGTCGATGGCCGCGTTGGCCTGGGCCACCGTGTAGCGGCCTTCGTCCATGGCCGACATGTAGACCACATCATCGGTCACCCGGCCCGCGATCACCTTGCGATAGGGCGCTTCGATGAACCCGTATTGGTTGACTTTGGCGTAGGTGGCCAAGCTGTTGATCAGGCCGATGTTGGGGCCTTCCGGCGTTTCAATCGGGCAGATGCGGCCATAGTGGGTGGGGTGCACGTCGCGCACTTCGAAACCCGCCCGTTCGCGGGTGAGGCCGCCCGGGCCAAGCGCCGACAGGCGACGCTTGTGGGTGACTTCGGACAGCGGGTTGGTTTGATCCATGAACTGGCTCAACTGCGAACTGCCGAAGAATTCGCGCACGGCGGCGGCGGCGGGTTTGGCGTTGATCAGATCGTGGGGCATGACGGTGTCGATATCGACGCTGGACATGCGTTCGCGAATGGCACGCTCCATGCGCAACAGGCCCAAGCGATATTGATTTTCCATCAATTCCCCCACCGAACGCACCCGGCGGTTGCCCAGATGGTCGATGTCGTCGATGTCGCCCCGGCCATCCTTCAGTTCGACCAGCATCTTGACGATGCGCAGCACATCGTCCTTGCGCAGCACCCGCATGGTGTCGGGCGCTTCATCGAAGGAGATGTTGAGGCGGGCGTTCATCTTCACGCGCCCGACCGAGGACAGGTCGTAGCGTTCGGAATCGAAGAACAGGCCCTTGAACAGGGCTTCGGCGGTTTCCAAGGTCGGCGGCTCGCCCGGGCGCATGACCCGGTAGATGTCGATCAGGGCTTCTTCACGGCTCGCGTTCTTATCGATGGCCAGCGTGTTACGGATATAGGGCCCGACGTTGACGTTATCGATGTACAGCGTCGCAAGATCGGTGATGCCGCCCTTTTCCAAGGTGCTGAGGTTGGCCGGAGTCAATTCTTCACCCGCTTCGACGAAGATTTCGCCGGTTTCGGGGTTGATAATGTCTTCCGCCGCGTAGCGACCGATCAATTCATCGGCCACCACCCGCATCTCGGTCATGCCTTCGTCCCGCAGGCGACGACCGACGCGCAGCGAAACCTTCTCGCCGGCTTCCAGCTTGATCTCGCCGGTGTTGGCATCAACCAAGTCATAGGTCAGCTTAACGCCGCGCAGCCGTTCGGGCGCAAAGGCGGTCTTCCAGCCTTGGCTGTCGAAGCTGTAAACGATGCGGTCGTAGAAATATTCAAGAATGCTTTCCGCCGACATGCCCGGATCGTTGGGGCCGGAAATCAGCGAATAGAGCAAGGTGGTCACCGGCAACTTGCGGCGGCGATCGATGCGCACGTAGACCAAATCCTTCGCGTCGAATTCGAAATCCAGCCACGAGCCGCGATAGGGGATGACCCGCGAGGCAAACAAGAACTTGCCCGAGGCGTGGTTCTTGCCCTTGTCGTGATCGAAAAACACACCGGGCGACCGGTGCATTTGGCTGACAATCACGCGTTCGGTGCCGTTGACCACGAAGGTGCCGTTATTGGTCATGAGCGGCATATCGCCCATGTAAACGTCTTGTTCCTTAATGTCGCGCACGGAACGCGAGCCGGTATCTTCGTCCACGTCCCACACCACCAGACGGAGCGTGACCTTGAGCGGAGCGGCATAGGTCATGCCGCGCTGCTGGCACTCTTCCACGTCATACTTGGGTTCTTCGAGTTCGTAGGACTTGAATTCAAGCTCACCCTTACCGGCGAAGTCTTTGATCGGGAACACCGATTTAAACACTTCCTGCAATCCGGTATCGGTGCGTTGCTCCGGGGAAACCCCGGTTTGCAAGAACAGATCGTAGGAGCTCTTTTGCACCTCGATCAAATTGGGCATCGGCGCTACCGTCCGAATGCGACCAAAACTCTTCCGCACACGCTTGCGACCCGTAAAGGACTTGGCCATTGCCGCTCCTCGCGCTCTAAGACAAAGGGTGAAAGCCGAAGCGGCCGCCACCGAAAATTCCATCCCCTTTACCAACGAAAGGGGTGGGCCGATCACCGCCGACCGAAGTCAGCGTTTTGAAAAGCCTGTAGGCCGGGGTTGCAAACCGCATCCCCCGACCCCCAGGTACCGCAACGCGCTCGAAGACTACTTGATGGTGACTTTGGCACCGGCTTCTTCGAGTTGCTTCTTCATCTTGGCAGCCTCGTCCTTGGACACGGCTTCCTTCACCGCTTTGGGGGGCGGCTTCCACCAAATCCTTGGCTTCCTTCAGACCAAGGCCGGTGATCGCACGGACTTCCTTAATCACGTTGATCTTCTTGTCGCCGACTTCGCTCAGGATAACGTCGAATTCGGTTTGCTCTTCGACCGGTGCGGCCGCAGCGGCAGCCACCGGCGCGGCAGCGGCAGCCACCGGCGCGGCGGCGGAAACGCCCCACTTCTCTTCGAGCATCTTGGACAATTCTGCCGCTTCAAGAACGGTCAGGGCCGAAAGTTCTTCGACCAGTTTTGCAAGTTCAGCCATTTTAGTCTCTCCGTTAATCCCCCCGCCCGGGGGCTAAAAGGTGCGGGGGACGTTCGTTTGGGGTGTACGGTTTACGAGGGTTGAGCGCCGGATCAGGCCGCTTCGTCCTTGGCCGCCTCGTCTTTCGAGGCATAGGCAGACAACACACGCGCCACCGACGCGCCGGGCTGTTGAAGAATCCCAGCGATACGGGTGGCAGGCGTATTGAGAAGACCAAGCAATCCAGCCCGCAGCGTATCGAGCGAGGGCATGGAAGCCAGAGCCTTGATCCCATCGAGACCGAGTACCCTGCCTTGCATAGCGCCGCCGAGGATGACGAGCTTATCGTTGGTCTTGGCGAAATCCACGATCACCTTGGCGGCTGCCACGGGGTCGGCCGACGTGGCAATGCCAGTCGGGCCCGTGAACAAATCGCTCAGGCCGTTGAACTTCGTGCCTTCAAGGGCAAGACGGGTGAGCCGGTTCTTGGTCACACGGAAGCTCGATCCCGACTCGCGGACTTTGGCGCGCAAGGATTCCAGTTCCTTAACGGTCATCCCCGTGTAATGGGCGACCACAACGGTGCTGGCATCCCCGAACGTCGTCTTAAGTTCGGCTACAAGCTCATGTTTTTCTTCACGGTTCACGGTGCGTCTCCGCTTCTTGGTGGCCATCCTTGATCCGCAAGCATGGCACCGGTTGCAACACCCTTCGGACACCCGGGGGTTCCGAAAGGAACCCTGCCCCAGAAGCACGCGCCCCTTAACCCCTCAAACCGGATCAACGGACATCGTAACTCCCGTCTGCGCTGGAGGGTTGCCCCATTACGGATCGGGGGTAAAAACCCCCTCACCACCAGTGGTCTCGGACAGGTACTCCCCCCGCAGCGCTCCAAAGGAGGCGCCGCAGGGTTTTCAACATCAGCCGTTGATGGTGCCGACGTTGATCTTCAAGCCCGGCCCTTGCGAGGAGCTGAGCGAAACCTTGTTGATGTAGGTGCCCTTGGCACCGGCCGGCTTGGCCTTCTGGATCGCATCCACGAAGGCCTTGACGTTTTCTTCCAGCTTCTGCTGTTCGAACGACGCCTTGCCGATACCGGCGTGCACGATGCCGGCCTTTTCCACGCGGAACTGCACGGAGCCCGCCTTGGCCGAGCGCACCGCCCCGGCCACATCGTTGGTCACCGTGCCGAGCTTGGGGTTGGGCATCAACCCGCGCGGGCCGAGCACCTTACCCAAGCGACCGACCACGCCCATCATATCGGGGGTGGCAATCACGCGGTCGAAGTTGATGGTGCCGCCCTGGATGCTTTCCAACAGATCATCGGCACCGACGATATCGGCACCGGCGGCGAGGGCTTCCTTGGCCTTTTCGTTTTTGGCGAAGACCGCCACGCGAACGGTCTTGCCCGTGCCGTTGGGCAGTTCCACCACGCCGCGCACCATTTGGTCGGCATGGCGGGGATCGACGCCCAAGTTCATGGCGATCTCGATGGTTTCATCAAACTTTGCGGTCGCCCCGTTCTTGATGATGCTGACCGCATCGCCCAAGTCATAGAAACGGTTGCGATCAATGTCCACGTAGGCGGCGGACAGGCGCTTGCCAATTTTCGCCATCGTCTTTACTCCACTACCTGCAAGCCCATCGAACGGGCGGAACCAATGATCATCGTCGAAGCGGCATCGATATCGTGGGCGTTGAGATCGACCATCTTGGTCTTGGCGATCTCGTGAATCTGCTCCATCGTAATCGTGCCCACCGGGTTGCCACGACCGGGCGTGGTCGTTCCCTTGGTGATCTTGGCGGCCTTCTTCAAAAAGAAGCTGACCGGCGGGGTTTTGGTGACGTAGGTGAACGTGCGGTCGCTGAACGCGGTAATCACGACCGGGATCGGCGTGCCCACTTCAATGCCTTGGGTGGCGGCGTTGAACGACTTGCAGAACTCCATAATGTTCAGGCCGCGCTGACCCAACGCCGGGCCAATGGGCGGCGAGGGGTTGGCTTTGCCCGCAGGCACCTGCAATTTGATGTACCCTGTAACCTTCTTTGCCATGTCCTAACCTCTTTCACAGGAGGGGTGCGGTTGCGACCCGGCAACAGGTCTCCCGCAATCATCGGCGTCTTCCAGCGGAAAACGCCGCACCTTTCCCTAGACCTTCTCGACCTGGGAAAATTCCAATTCCACGGGCGTTGCCCGTCCGAAGATCGACACCGCCACCTTGAGGCGGGCGCGGCCTTCGTCCACTTCCTCGACCAACCCACTGAACGACGCGAACGGCCCATCGGAGACCCGCACGTTCTCGCCCACTTCGAAGATGATCGCCTGCTTGGGGCGATCAACGCCATCCTGCACCTGGCGGATGATGCGGTCGGCTTCGGCCTCGCTGATCGGGATCGGGCGACCCTTGCCGCCCAAGAACCCGGTGACCTTGGGGGTGTTCTTCACCAAGTGCCACGACTCGTCGGTCATTTCCATTTTCAGCAGCACATAGCCGGGGAAGAACTTGCGCTCGCTCTGGGCCTTTTTGCCGTTGCGAACCTCAACCACTTCCTCGGTCGGCACCAAGACCTTCTCGAACTGATCTTGCATGTTCTTCTGGACGGCCTGTTCCTCGATCGATTGCGCGACCTTGCCTTCGAAGCCGGAATAAACGTGCAACACATACCAACGGGACGCCATGACTCTAGCCCCCCAACCCAAAAAGCGTCTTGACGCCATAGCCCATCAACTGATCGACGATCAGGAAGAAAACGGCGGCCACCATGACCATGATGAAAACCATAATCGTCGAGGTCGTGGTTTCTTTGCGGGACGGCCAAGTGACCTTGGCAACTTCTTGACGGACTTGCCGCACAAACAGGGCGGGAGTGGTTTTTGCCATGACGCGTTCAAAGTCCAAACTGTTCAAAGGGCGATGCCGCCCGTTACCCTAAAACCCAACTCCCTAACGGCCCGGCTGGCAGGGGCGATAGGGATCGAACCTACAACCCCCGGTTTTGGAGACCGGTGCTCTACCAGTCGAGCTACACCCCTTCAGGGGCCGTCACGACGATGGCTACCGACCCAACCACACTCCGCATGCGCCGTATCGCAGGCGCAGAAGCAAGGCAAGCCGCCCGTTTGATCTTTTCCGAGCAACAGGAGCCGGTGGGTATACTCCCCCCGCCAGCAAAGATCAAGGGGTGGTTTTGGCTTTTTTTGGCGGTCGCCACCCTTCGCAGTCACGGCCGTTGACGGTGCGCCTACGATGGATCGCCAAGGGCGATGAGGCACCTGTGAAATGGCAAGCATACGCTGCCCGATAACGGTAGATGGCAGGGTGTGGGCGGAACCGGCCATTTCAAGGGGCTGAAGGGTGCGGGCTTTCTCCCCATCAAACCGGTTTTCCCGACCGATCGACGCCACAGTGTGGATGGCGAGATCGACCAGCCCCTTAAGGTCATCGCAGGTGCA
>Ga0213850_1080580_pt1 | contig 13520 bp, 12 predicted proteins | sample LLC_MetaT_FD_164453 | JGI IMG/M metagenome (GOLD analysis project Ga0213850, IMG submission 164453) | Metatranscriptome of freshwater microbial communities from post-fracked creek in Pennsylvania, United States - LL:C (Metagenome... | ecosystem: Environmental > Aquatic > Freshwater > Creek ...
AGGTCCAGGTCGACGAGGGCGTGTGGATCACCTTGGTGCAGACCGGGCAGCTCTCCTGATCGGGCTCCAACGGCGCTTTGCAACTGGGGCACAGGGTCGTGGACGCGTGCGCCTCATCGGCAGCCTGAACGTCACGGTCGCGCAGGCCCTCAAACGCCAGGCGCAGGCGCATTGCTTGCAGGTTCTGACCCAGGGTGAAACACCAATGCCCCAGGCGCACGCTGTCCTGACAAAGCTCCAGATGCCCCACCCCCGCGTGGTCGTGGTGCAGCAAGACGAGACTGGGGTCCAGGGACCAGGATTGCCAGGTGGCGCTATCACCGCTGCCTTGCAGCAGGCGCAGATTGGTCAGGACCAGCAAGCCTTGCGCAAAATGCAATTGCGCATTCAGGTCAACCTCCAGGTGGGCCAGGACGTTCTCCATGGGAAGGAGTACGGCGTGCAAGGAATCAGGCAGCACAGCGGGCAAGGCGCGCAGGCCGTGGCGTTCTGGGGAGTCAATGGTCATTCATCACACACATCAGGTTGACAGTTTCAAACACAGCGCGCGCGCGTGCGGCGGCCGGGTCCGGCGGGCCAGGCGGCTGCGCGCCCCAGCCCCAGGCCAGGCCCTGCACTGTACGCCAGTTGGCACTGCCAGCCGCACACCCCGACACACCCAAGCGCTGTGAGCGAGAATACACAACGCGCCAGTCGCCGTACCCGCCGACGGCCTAGCCCCCCAATTGCCATGTCCACCAACAAAAACATCGCCATTCTTCGGGTCACGCATTTGCGCGGACCCAATATCTGGACCTACCGCCCGGTGATCGAGGCCTGGGTCGACATCGGCGACTGGGAGGACCATCCGTCCAACACCGTGCCTGGCTTGTACGAGCGCCTCACGACCTGGCTGCCGGGTCTGATCGAACACGAGTGCAGCCCGGGCGTGCGGGGCGGCTTTTTGCAACGTCTGCAGGAAGGCACCTGGGCGGCGCACATCCTGGAACACGTCGCGCTGGAATTGCAAAACCTGGCGGGCATGCGCACCGGCTTCGGCAAGGCGCGCAGCACGCAGACGCGCGGCGTGTACAAGGTGGCGTTCCGTACGCGCCACGAAGACGTGGGCCGCGCTGCACTTGCCGCGGCGCGCGACTTGCTGCAAGCCGCTTTGCTGGACACCTCGTACGATCTGGATGCCGTTCTGGCGACGCTGCGTGAACTGGTCGAGGACGTTTGCCTGGGGCCGAGTACGGCGCACATCGTCGACGCCGCCACGGCGCGGCGCATCCCGCATATCCGGCTCACCAGCGGCAACCTGGTGCAACTCGGCTACGGCACGGCGCAACGCCGCATCTGGACCGCCGAGACCGACCAGACCAGCGCCATCGCCGAAGAAATTGCCAGCGACAAGGACCTGACCAAGTCGCTGCTCAAGGCCTGCGGCGTTCCGGTACCACATGGCGAGCTGGTGCGCACGGCCGAGCAGGCCTGGGAGGTCGCGCAGGAGCTGGGCGTTCCGGTGGTGATCAAGCCCTACGACGGCAACCATGGTCGCGGCGTGTCGCTCGACCTGCGCACGCAGGCCGACGTCGAAGCGGCGTTCCAGCTGGCGTTTCGCAAGGGTGGCGGCAACAGCGTGATCGTCGAAAAATACATTCCGGGCACCGAGCACCGGCTGCTGGTGGTCGGGCGCAAGGTCGTCGCCGCCGCTGCCGGCGAACTGCTCTGGGTCACCGGCGACGGCGTATCCGATATCGACGCCCTGGCCGACCTGCAGATCAACACCGATCCGCGCCGCGGCACCGGCGAAGGCTTTCCCCTAAACGCCATGCTGCCCAGCGCCAGCGGCGAAATCCTGCTGGAGTTACAGCGCGCCGGACTGACGCCGGCGTCGGTCCCCGCGCCCGGACAGAAAGTGCTGATCCAGCGCAACGGCAACGTCGCCTTCGACGTCACCGACACGGTGCACCCCAGCGTGGCGGCAGCGGCGGCGCTGGCAGCGCGCGTCGTCGGCCTGGACATCGCCGGCGTCGACATGGTGCTGGAAGACGTGACCCAGCCCTTGTCCGCGCAGCGCGGCGCCGTCATTGAAGTCAACGCCAGCCCGGGTCTGCTGGCGCATATCCGTCCGGCGCAAGGCAGTCCGCGTCCGGTGGGCCGCGCCATCATCGAACACCTGTTTGACAGCGCCCAGAACGGCCGCATCCCCATCGTCGGCATCACCGGCAGCCAGCACACGGGGCGGATTGCACGCCTGGTCGCCTGGCTGGTACACATCAGCGGTCGCCACGTCGGCCTGGCGTGCAGCGAAGGCCTGTACCTGGACGGTCGCCAGATCGACAGCGCCGACGCCACGCACTGGGACGCGGGCCAACGCGTGCTGATCAACCGCTCGGTGCAGGCAGCGGTGTTCGAAAGCACCAGCCGGGGCATCCTGGCCGAAGGCCTGCCGTACGACAAATGCACCGTCGGCGTGGTGACCGACGTGCGCTGGTCACCCGAGCTGGCCGAGTTCCACATCCACGACGCGGAGCAGGCCTACAAAGTCGCGCGCACCCAGGTGGACGTGGTGCTGCCCGACGGCTGCGCCGTGCTCAATGCCGCCGACGCACAAGCGGTGGAAATGGCTGCGCTGTGCGACGGTCGCGTCATTTTTTACGCCCTGCACGCCGACAACGCAGCGCTCGCTGCGCACCTGGAAGCGGGCGAGCGCGGCGTTTACCTGGCGCAGGACAACATCGTGCTGGCGCAAGGAACGCAGGTCGTCGCAACGCTCAAATTGTCCAGCCTGGCGCCGGCCAAGGCGGCGCGCCCGGAAATGGTCATGGCCGCCGTGGCCGCCGTCTGGGCGCTGGACATTCCGGTCGAACTGATAGGCGCCGGTTTGCGCACCTTTGAATCCAGCCCCAAAAAAACCCCTTACTGAGCTGCCCATGGAAGTCCACCGCATACGCGCGCTGCGCGGCCCCAATTTGTGGAGCCACCATACGGCCATTCAGGCCATCGTGAACTGCGAAGCCCAGGAGAGCGATATTGCGCGCATGCCCGGGTTCGAAACCCGGCTGCGCGAGCGCTTCCCCGAACTCAGCCTGCTGCAGCCCATAGGCCAGAGCGGCAGCGTATCGATGGCGCGCGTTCTGGAACTCGTCGCTTTGGGGCTGCAGGCGCAAGCCGGCTGCCCGGTTACCTTCAGCTGCAGCACGCCGACGGTCGACGCCGACGTTTATCAGGTGGTCGTGGAATACAGCGAGGAAGAAGTGGGGCGGCGCGCGCTGGAGCTGGCGCGCAGCCTGTGCGAGGCGGCGCGCGCGAATACGGCGTTCGACCTCGCAGCCGCCCTGGCCGAATTGCGCGACCTGGACGAAAACGTTCGCCTGGGGCCGAGCACCGGCGCCATCGTCGACGCCGCGCTGGCGCGTGGCATCCCCTACAGCCGCATGACCGAAGGCAGCATGGTGCGTTTTGGCTGGGGCAGCAAACAGCGCCGGATTCAGGCGGCGGAAATCGACGCAACCAGCGCCATCTCCGAATCCATCGCGCAGGACAAACAGCTGACCAAACGCCTGCTGGCCGCCGCCGGCGTTCCGGTGCCGCTGGGACGCGCCGTGCGCGACGCCGAGGACGCTTGGGCTGCCGCGTGCGAAATCGGCCTGCCGGTCGTCGTCAAGCCTGTGGACGGAAACCAGGGCAAGGGCGTAACCGTCAACATCACGCAGAAAGAGCAGTTATTCAAGGCCTACGCGCTGGCGGCGCAGTTCCGCGACAACATCCTGGTTGAGCGCTATATGCCCGGCAACGACTACCGTCTGCTGGTCGTCGGCGATCGCCTGGTTGCGGCAGCGCGGCGCGACCCGCCCAAGGTCGTGGGTGACGGCGTCAGCACCATTACCCAGCTGGTCGAGCAAGTCAACCGCGACCCGCGCCGCGGCAGCGGGCACTCGACCTCGCTGACCAAGATACGCCTGGACGGCATCGCCCAGGCGACGCTCGCCGGCCAGGGCCTGAACGCCGACTCGGTGCCAGCCAAGGGCCAGCGCGTCAACCTGCGCAACAACGCCAACCTGTCGACCGGCGGCTCGGCCAGCGACGTGACCGACGACGTTCACCCGGACGTGGCGGCGCGCGCGGTGGCGGCGGCGCACATGGTGGGCCTGGACATCTGCGGCGTCGACGTGGTGTGCGACAGCATCCTGCGCCCCCTGGAAGAACAGGGCGGCGGCGTCGTCGAGGTGAACGCCGCTCCCGGGCTGCGCATGCATCTGACGCCGTCCTTTGGCAAGGGCCGGCCCGTGGGCGACGCGATTATTTCGGCCCTGTTCCGCAACGGCCAGACCGGGCGCATCCCGGTGGTGGCGGTCACCGGAACGAACGGCAAAACGACGACCGTGCGCCTGATATCGCACCTGCTCAAATGCAGCGGCCTGCGCGTCGGAATGACAAACACCGACGGCGTTTACGTCGACGGCCAGTGCATAGACACGGGCGATTGCAGCGGCCCGAAAAGCGCGCGCAATGTGCTGATGCATCCGGACGTCGACGCGGCCGTGCTGGAAACCGCGCGCGGCGGCGTTCTGCGCGAAGGCCTGGCCTTTGATCGCTGCGACGTCGCCGTCGTGACCAACGTCGGCAGCGGCGACCACCTGGGCCTGAACTACATCACCACGGTGCAAGAGCTCGCTGTGCTCAAGCGCGTCATCGTGCAAAACGTCGCCAGCTCAGGCGTCGCCGTGCTGAACGCAGCCGACGCCAACGTCACCGCCATGGCCAGCAAGACGCGCGGCAGCGTCACTTTTTTTGCCGCTGACCGCCTGCATCCCGTCATGGCCACGCACCGCGCGCAGGGCAACGCCGTGGTCTACGTCGATCAGGGTGACATCGTCGCCAGCAAGGGCGACTTTCAGCGCCGCATCGCCTTGCAGCGCATTCCGGTGACCCTGGCCGGCAGCATTGCGTTTCAGGTGGAAAACGTGATGGCGGCGGTGGCCGCAGCCTGGGCCTTGCAGCTCGACTGGTCGGCCATAGAAGAGGGGCTGGCCAGCTTCTCGAACGACAACGACAACGCCGCGGGCCGCTTCAATCTGTTCCAGTTCCGCGGCGCCACGGTGATTGCCGACTATGGCCACAACCCGGACGCCATGCTGGCGCTGGTGCAGGCGGTGCAAGCGCTGCCGGCATCGCGCCGCGTCGTCGTCATCAGCGGCGCGGGCGACCGGCGCGACCAGGACATACGCCAGCAGACCGAAATTCTGGGCGAGGTGTTCGACGAGGTCGTTCTGTTTGAAGACCAGTGCCAGCGCGGACGCAAGGACGGCGAAGTGATCGCGCTGCTGCGCGAAGGTCTGGCCAAGGCGTCGCGCACGCGCAAGCACGCCGAGGTCTACGGTGAATTCCTCGCCATCGACCAGGCGCTGGACACCTTGCAGTCGGGCGAGCTTTGCCTGATTCTGGTCGATCAGGTGGAAGCAGCGATGGCGCACATCGCAGGCCGCGTGGCCCAGGGCTGAGGCCAACGCGGCGTCGCGAAAAGCCGGCGCTCTCGGGAACGCGCGGCAGCCGGCAGGCGGCGTTGCGCGACGCGAGGAACCTTCAAGGCTGTCAGGACTGGGCCGGAAGCTCCGCCGTCGGACCCCGCCCCATCAGGCTGGCGACGGCCTGCTCGGGCGTCAGCTGCGCGTCCAGCACGGCGACGACGCAGCGGGCAATCGGCATGTCCACGCCCAGTTGCCCGGCACGCTGCACCACGGTGCGCGCGCAGTACACACCTTCGGCGACGTGACCCAGTTCGGCCAGCACCTGCGCCAGCGTCTGGCCGCGCGCCAAGCCCAGGCCGACGCGGCGGTTGCGCGACAAATCGCCGGTGGCCGTCAGCACCAGATCGCCCAGCCCGCTCAAACCCATAAAGGTGTCGGTGCGCGCCCCCAGCGCCAGACCCAGGCGCGTCATTTCGGCCAGGCCACGCGTGATCAGCGCCGCGCGCGCGTTCAGGCCGAGTTGCATGCCGTCACACAAGCCGGTGGCAATCGCCAGCACGTTCTTGACCGCGCCGCCGACTTCGACACCGACGACGTCGTCGTTGGCGTAGACGCGCAGGCTGCGGCTGTGAAAAGCCGCGACCAGCGCGTCGCGCACCGCCGCGTGCGCGCTGGCAGCCACCAGAGCCGTCGGCTGGGCGCTGGCAACTTCCTGCGCGAAACTGGGTCCGCTGAGAACGCCGGCGCGCAAGCTCGGCGCCACCTGCGCCAGCACTTCGTGGCCCAGCAGGCCGCTGTCGGCCTCGAAGCCCTTGCACAGCCAGGCGACCGGAACGTTCAGGCCACGCAGCGCGTCCAGCAGGCCGCGCAGACCCGCCATGGGCGCTGCCAGCACTACCAGGTCCTGGTCGGCCAGTTGCTGCGGCAGCGCGGCCAGGGCGCCGCCGCTCAGTTGCAAGTCTGCGGGCAGGTCAAAGCCGGGCAGATAGCGCGCGTTCTGACCCGAGTCGCGCAGCGACTGCAGCAGCGCACCGTCGCGCGCCCACAGGGTGACCTGGTGCCCCGAGCCCGAGCGCGCCGCGCCAATCGCCAGGGCACTCCCCCAGGCCCCGGCACCCAGCAGCGTGATCTTCATGGTCGGACGGCGGGCGCGGCGCGGCGCTTATTGCGGCAGGCTTTCGGCCGCGCTCGCCTGCTGGCTGCGCTGCTGCTCGTACATCGCCTGGAAATTGATTTCCGACAGGTGCACCGGCGGAAAGCCCGCGCGCTGCACCAGGTCGGCGACGTTGCCGCGCAGGTAGGGGTAAACGATTTGCGGGCAGGCAATTCCCATGAGCTGACCAATTTGCTCGTCCGCCAGATTGCGGATTTCAAAAATGCCGGCTTGCTTGGCCTCGACCAGAAAGACCGTGCGGTCCTTGACGCGCGTCTGCACCGTCGCCGTCACGGCGACTTCGTACATGCCCTCGGCAATCGGTGCGGCCTCGATGCCAAGCTGGATGTCGACCGTGGGCTGCTCCTGCTCGGTCAGGATGGCGGGCGAATTGGGCTGCTCCAGCGAAGCCTCTTTCAGGTATACGCGCTGAATCTGGAATACGGGATCTTGGTCGGCCATGGGGATCAATCTTTGAAGGTAAGACAAAGCCCGCCGGCTCGCGCCGACAGGCTGTGGGAGGGGGCTGGCAGCAGTGCCTGCTGCGCGATTATCTCAGGCCGCGTGCAGCAGGGGCAGCAAGCCGCCGCGCGCATCGAGCGCCATCAGGTCGTCGCAGCCGCCGATGTGCGCGTCGCCGATGAAAATCTGCGGCACCGTGCGCCGGCCGGTAATTTCCATCATGCGCAGGCGCTCCTGCGGATTGGCGTCAACCCGGATTTCCTCGATTTCGGCAACGCCACGCTGCTTGAGGACGCGCTTGGCCTGCTGGCAATACGGGCAAACTGCGGTGGTGTACATCTTGACGGTAGGCATGGGGCTTCCTCAGGCTCAGGCGGTGGCGCTCTTGTCGACCGGCAAATTGGCAGCACGCCAGGCCGCCATACCGCCACCCAGCGACTGCGCCTGCGCAAAGCCCAGTTTTTTGGCGGCCGCCACGGCGCGCCCGGAGCGCACGCCGGACTGGCACACCAGAATCAGCGGCAGCGCCTTGTTCTTGACCGCCTGCGCCAGCCGGGCGTCGAGTTCCCCCAGGGGAATATTGCGCGCACCGCCCAGATGACCGGCGGCGTACTCGCCCGGCTCGCTCACGTCCACGACCACGGCCTTCTCGCGGTTGATCAATTGCACTGCCTGGTCCGGGCTCAGTCCCGACGCGGCGGCGCCCTTGATCGCCGGCCACACCAGCAGGCCGCCAGAGACCAGTGCCAGGGCAATCAGCGGCCAGTTGTCCAAAATAAATTTCACATTGATCCTTGTTTGTTACAGCGCGGCAGAAAAAGCCGCGGCGCGCCATTTTAGAATGTTGTTCCCCTGTTGCCGCAGCGCTGCCAGCCCGACCCTAGCGCCGCATCCACCAATAAGCCTCCATGCACAAACTCGTACTCATACGCCACGGCGAATCCACCTGGAACCTGGAAAACCGTTTTACCGGCTGGACCGACGTAGACCTCACGCCCACCGGCCTGGCGCAGGCCAAGCAAGCCGGCGTGCTGCTGCGCGACCAGGGCTACGAATTTGACCTGGCTTACACCAGCGTCCTCAAGCGCGCCACGCACACGCTGTGGCACTGTCTGGACGCCATGGACCGCACCTGGCTGCCGGTGGTGCACAGCTGGCGCCTGAACGAGCGCCACTATGGCGCGCTGCAAGGTCTGAACAAGGCCGATATGGCCAAGCAGTACGGCGACGCGCAGGTGCTCGCCTGGCGGCGCAGCTACGACACGCCGCCGCCGCCGCTGAGCGCCGACGACGCGCGCTGCGAGCGCAAGGACCCGCGCTACGCGCGCCTGCAGCCCGAGCAAGTGCCGCTGACCGAATGCCTCAAAGACACCGTGGCACGCGTTCTGCCGTTCTGGAACGAGTCCATCGCACCGGCCATGCGCTCGGGCAAGCGCGTGCTGATCGCCGCGCACGGCAACTCGATCCGTGCGCTCGTCAAATACCTGGACGGCATTTCCGACGACGACATCGTCGGCCTGAACATCCCCAACGGAATTCCCCTGGTGTACGAGCTCGACGATTCCCTGAAACCCCTGCGCCACTACTATCTGGGCGACGCGCAGGCCGCAGCGCAGGCCGCGGCCGCCGTTGCGGCCCAGGGCAAGGTCTAGAAATCAGCGCCAATTCCGCGCTGCCGCTACCGGATTGGGGAACCCGCAGGCGCGGCTGGGCTCCAAGCGTGTATATTGGTTCGCAACAGGAATATTTATGGGTCAAAAACTGAAAATTACCGGCTGGATCGCGCTCGGCGTATTCACCGGTGCGCTGACCACGGTCTCGCTGCAAACCGTAGCGCACAGCGCGCTAGCACCGCTGCCGCTGGAGGAGTTGCAGCAATTCGCCGCCGTCTTCGGCATGATCAAAAGCGAATACGTGGAGCCGGTGGACGAGAAAAAGCTGATCACCGACGCCATCTCGGGCATGGTGTCCAGCCTGGATCCGCACTCGCAGTACTTCGACAAAAAGGCTTTCAAGGAGTTTCGTGAAGGAACTTCGGGCAAGTTTGTCGGCGTGGGCATAGAAATCACGCAGGAAGACGGCCTGGTCAAGGTGGTCTCGCCGATCGAAGGCTCGCCGGCGTTTCGTGCCGGCCTCAAGCCGAACGACCTGATCACCAAGATTGACGACACGGCGGTCAAGGGGCTGAGCCTGAACGAAGCCGTCAAGCGCATGCGCGGCGAGCCGGCCACCAAGGTCCTGCTCACCATCTTCCGCAAGGACGAGAACCGCACCTTTCCCGTGACCATCGTGCGCGAGGAAATCAAGCAGCAGTCGGTGCGCGGCCGCGTCGTCGAACCCGGCTACGCCTGGGTGCGCCTGAACCAGTTCCAGGAACGCACGGTCGAGGACTTCGTCAAAAAGGTCAATGAAATCTATAAGCAGGAGCCCCATCTCAAGGGCTTTGTGCTGGACTTGCGCAACGACCCGGGCGGCCTGCTGTCGGCGGCGGTCGGCATTTCGTCGGCCTTTCTGCCCGAGAACGTGACCGTGGTCTCGACCAATGGCCAGACCGAGGAAAGCAAGCAGGTGCTCAAATCGGTGCTGGCCGACTACCGCGGCATTCCCGGCGCCGAAGGCATTCCGCAATTGCCTGCCGCGCTCAAGTCGGTGCCCCTGATCGTGCTGATGAACGAAGGCTCGGCCTCTGCCAGCGAAATCGTCGCCGGCGCGCTGCAGGACCAGAAGCGCGCGACCATCATGGGCAGCCAGTCCTTTGGCAAGGGCTCGGTGCAAACCTTCCGTCCGCTGAGCGGCGACACCGGCCTGAAAATCACCACCTCGCGCTACTACACGCCCAGCGGACGTTCGATTCAGGCCAAGGGCATAGTGCCCGACGTCATGGTCGACGAAACCGCCGAGGGCAGCCCGTTTGCCGTGCTGCGCATGCGCGAAGCGGATTTCGACAAGCATTTGACCAGCGGCCAGGGCGAGGAAGTCAAGGACCCGGCGCGCGAAAAAGCGCGTGACGAAGCGCTGCAGCGCCTGGAAGAAGAGTCGCGCAAAGCCGTTCCCGAGCGCAAAACCCCCGAGTTCGGCTCCGACCAGGACTTCCAGCTGATGCAGGCCATCAACCAGTTCAAGGGCAAGCCCGTGCTGGTGAGCAAGACGCAGGTGGAACGCCAGGAAGTGAAGAAGGAAGAGTAAGGCGCATGCAGGACGCCGAGCTGCTGCGCTACTCGCGCCACATCCTGCTCGACGACATCGGTATCGAAGGCCAGCAGCGCTGGTGCGACGCGCACGCGCTCGTCGTCGGTGCAGGCGGCCTGGGCTGCCCGGCGGCAATGTACCTGGCGAGCTCCGGAGTGGGTCAGATCACCCTGGTCGACGACGACCACGTGGACCTCACCAACCTGCAACGCCAGATTGGCCACAGCAGCGAACGCGTGGGACACAGCAAGGTGTCGTCGCTGCAGCACGCGCTGCGCGCGCTCAACCCGCAAGTCCAGGTACACCCGCTGCAGCAGCGTGCCGACGCAGCGCTGCTGCAGGAGCTGGTCGCGCGCGTCGACGTGGTGCTCGACTGCAGCGACAACTTCGCTACGCGCCAAACCATCAACCGCGTCTGCGTCGCGCTGGGCAAGCCCCTGGTCGCCGCAGCGGCCCTACGCTTTGACGCGCAGATCAGCGTCTTTGATACGCGCGACGCGGCAGCGCCCTGCTACGCCTGCGCGTTTCCGCCCACGCACCCGCCCGAGGAAACCGCGTGCTCCACCATGGGCGTGTTCGCGCCTCTGGTAGGCCTGATAGGCGCGATGCAAGCGGGCGAAGCGCTGAAGCTGCTGAGCGCCTGCGGGCGTTCCTTGACGGGTCGCCTGCTGCTGTTCGACGCACGCGCTTGCGAGTGGACCGAAATGCGCGTGGCACGCGACCCGCATTGCCCGGTGTGCGCGCAGCGCGCCTAGGCGCGAAGGGCCAAATGCAGAACTGGGCGGCGAAGCTGGCGCTTTTCGGGCTTTAGCGCGCGGCTATCGTGCCTGCGGGTGCCGCGCCTGGTCCGCACTTCCTGTTAGACTTTGCCGCAACACACACCACCGCACCGTGTCCACCCTACCCCCTGATCCCCTCGTTGCCCTGGATCAACTGCAGTTGCACGACGCGCAGTCGCTGCTGTCGCGCGACAACGGGCCGTCGCAGCGGGGGCTGGCCGAGTCGGCAACCAGCTATCTGCAGCGCGTCATCGACGGCCTGTGCGAACTGTCGCTCAAAGATCCGCTCACCGGCTTGGCCAATCGGCGCCAGTTCCGTACCGTACTCGACCGCACCATAGACTCGGTCGCACGTTCCGGCGAGCCCGCCTTGCTGCTAATGCTCGATATCGACCACTTCAAGAAGGTCAACGACACCCATGGCCACCAGGCAGGCGACCTGGTATTGCAATCGGTCGCGCGCACGCTGGCCAAATGCGTGCGCCCCATGGATACCGTGGCGCGTTACGGCGGCGAAGAATTTGCCGTGGTGCTGCCCAACTGCCACACGTATTTCGGCGGCACCATCGCCGAACGCATTCGCCAGACGCTGCAGGACACGGCGGTCCAGATCGCCCCGGGGAGCGAGATCAACATCACCGTCAGCATAGGCGGCGCCTACGCGCCCGAGTGGGTGCGCTCCACCGCCACGCTCTGGACCGAGCGCGCCGACGTGCAGCTCTACCGCGCCAAGCACGAGGGCCGCAACCGCGTCATCCTCGATACGCAACAGGAAATTTTTGTCAGCGCCGAAGAAAAAAACATGCTGTTTGGACACCTGAGCGCGGGCGACCCGGCCTGGATAGAAAACATCGCCGCCGACGCGCCCGGTGCCGGCGCGGCGCAGAGGGTTAACTGATGTCAGACGCGATGCCCCCCCCTGCCGCCGGCGCAACTGCGCCGCCTACGGTGCCGCTCAAGCCCCTGGGCAAGGTGCTCGCGGTCACCAGTGGCAAAGGCGGCGTCGGCAAGACCTTTGTCTCGGCCAACCTGGCTGCGGCGCTGGCCAAGCGCGGCCTGCGCGTGCTGGTGCTGGACGCGGACCTGGGCCTGGCCAATCTGGACGTGGTGCTGAATCTGTACCCCAAGGTCACGCTGCACGACGTCTTCACCGGCAAGGCCAAGCTGGAAGACGCCATCGTGCGCGCGCCCGGCGGCTTCTCGGTGTTGCTGGCGGGCTCCGGCATGGTGGAATATTCGCGCCTCACGCCCGAGGTGCGCGACGACTTCCTGCGCATCATGAGCGGCCTCATACCGCACTACGACATCGTGCTGCTGGACACCGGCGCGGGCATTTCTGACGTGGTGCTGTTTGCGGTTTCGCTGGCGTCCGAGGTGATCGTCGTCGCCACGCCCGAACCGACCTCGCTGACCGACGCCTACGCCACCATCAAAGTACTGGTCGGCCAGCAAAAGCGCCAGACCATCCGCATGGTGATCAACCAGACCGCGCGTCTGGGCGACGGCCGCGCAATCACCGTGCAACTGCAGCAGGTTCTGGACCGTTTTGTCACCACCGAGCCGGGCCGCGCGATCCGCCTGGTGCACATGGGCGACATCCCAGCCGATCCGGCGGTGCGTCAGGCCATCATGCGCCGGCAACTGCTGCTGCAGTCCAGCCCGGGCTCACCGGCGGCGCTGGCGATTTCGCAGCTGGCGCAAAAAGTCGAAGACACCGTCATTCCGCGCATCAGCTAGCGCGCCGTCCACGACGCGCCCAGACGCGCTGTGCCGCGATCAGGTGCGGCCCATGATGGACGCCGTCGCCATCAGCTCCTCGAGCAGGGCCAGCGACACCTGGCCGGACACCGCGTACGGGTCCAGTTCGGGCTTTTCAGCGTACTTGAGCAATATGCTGGTGTTGATGCGCGCGGTATTGACCTGGCCCATGGTCCAGCCGCCAAAGCGGCGCTCCGAAATTTCCTCGTAGTGCAGCAGCACCACGTCCTTGTGCCGCGGGTCGCGCTGGATGTGGCCGTACAGCTCGCTGACGGCGTTGCGTCCGCCCTCGATCGCCTGCAGGAAAATTCCGCCGCCGTAGCACAGGATTCCGGTGATGCCCGTTGCCGAATTGAACTGGCGCGACTGCGACAGGATGTCTTCGATGGCACTGCAGGCCGGGTCTATGGCCCGGCTCGCATACAGCAGACGTACCAGCATGGATTTAGCCTTTCCGAGGTATCAGGGACAGAAATTCGCGGCGCAGGTTCGGGTCCTTGAGGAACACGCCGCGCATCACGGAATTGATCATTTTGCTATCCATGTCCTTGACGCCGCGCCAGGCCATGCAATAGTGCGAGGCCTCCATCACGATGGCGAGACCGTCGGGCTGGGTGCGCTCCTGGATCAGGTCGGCGAGTTGTACCACCGCCTCCTCCTGGATTTGTGGCCGGCTCATGATCCACTCCGCCAGGCGCGCGTACTTGGACAGGCCGATGACGTTGG
>Ga0213850_1289691_pt1 | contig 13492 bp, 15 predicted proteins | sample LLC_MetaT_FD_164453 | JGI IMG/M metagenome (GOLD analysis project Ga0213850, IMG submission 164453) | Metatranscriptome of freshwater microbial communities from post-fracked creek in Pennsylvania, United States - LL:C (Metagenome... | ecosystem: Environmental > Aquatic > Freshwater > Creek ...
AACCAATTATGTTATTAGGCTTCCAAAAATTTTTCTCAAGAAAAAAAATTTATATTTTCCAGGGTGTATTTCCATCATTTCTGAAATTTGTTCTAACATATATTCTCCCGTTAAATTTGTGCATTTTTTTTCAAGTTCAGAAAAATAGTGTTTAGAGTCAAGCGTTATAAGAGTTGGAAATCGATTCAGAATCTCTTTAACTGGCTCCGTGGATTTTGCTAGTAAAGACATTAGGTCTTCACCAGTAAGTTCTTCTTTTCGAAAATATGGATTTTTAACCTCTTTATTATTATATAAATCTAAATTAAGTGAAAGATGTTTTTTTGTGTAAAGGTTCTTAAACGTTTGAATTGTATAAATACGATACTGGGCCTTATCAAACAGATCTAAGAGATACTTTTCTTCAGCCCCTTCACGATATAATTCATGTAAAATTATTCTTTTAATATGAACTATATGTGCGAATTCTTTTTCTAAAATATATATAGGTATAGCCCTATTTATGTCCAGGCATTTTACAGAGTCTTGATAAAAAGACTTTGTGTGTTAATGATAATTCCCGTTTTTTTCATATTTATTCTTTTCAATTATTAGTCTGATAAGTAATATTAAATTGTTTATTAGTAGTATATTTACAATTTTATAATGCGGGTTCAAGTCCCGCTTAAGCGTTTTAAATTTAATATAAATTAAAAATTATTTGATATTTTAATAGATTCATTTGCGCATTTTTGCATTAAAATAGAATTTTTAGTTAAATTGTCGGTACAATAAAAATCTTTTATTTTAGTTTTAATAGGATATTTACTTATAATAACACTAGAATCTGCATTATTAATTGTATTAATAAAAGAAATGTCTAAAATTTTTAATGCACTATACAATTCAGGATTTTTGCTTACTTCTATCAAACTTTTAGAAAAATTAAATGCTGAAAAAGTTGTTTGAAAGATACTTGAGATAATATTTTTTAATGGTTTGCTATTTGTAGAAGAAGTTATAGATTTATACGTTTTTTGTAATCTATGTTCAAGATTTAAATATTTTTCTTCCACTTCAAATGGCGTTAATGTAGGTACAAGAATATCAGAATCTGTTGCACAAGAGGAACCTTGAGTGTTTATCCAAATTTTTTTGTTGGAGTCTATTAAAATGTTTTTTATAAAAATATTTTCTTCTAAATTAATAAAAATAGATAAAGAATTTTTTAATTTATTTGATTTAGAAGAAAAGTTAGCATAATTTAACCAAGAAACACCTTCTGAATTTCGATTATTTACTATATGTGATACTTTAATGGAAGAAAATACGGATATCAGCTTTGAGGTTATATTTTTAATATTACCAATAGTGCGATCAAATATATTTTCTCCTATTAAAATATAGGGATTTTTTGAAGCAAATATTGATGAAGATAATTTTTCTATTTTTCCTTCAAAAATAGATAATCCTTTTGATAAAGTCAAATTTACAAATCCAGACGGCATATTTAAATCAAATGAAGATCCAATTACTTTAACATCAATTGGATCATGCATAACTTTACTACGTAATCTAGAGTTTAATATAGAAGCATCTAAACGAGTATTAACTCCTAATAAAAAAACAATACTTGATAATTTATCAATATTACTCATTAAATGTCTCTGAGAAGAAATAAAAAAATTGTTATTAAAAAGAGCCGTTGTATTTACTAAATGTATTTTAATAATATTTGGATAAACATAAGCTAATTGTTTTAAAACTATTAAAGTATCAAAATCACATTTATCATTAATATAAAAATTTAAGGATGAAGCCTCGTTAATACAAATATCTAATTTTTTAAAAAAATCTGACCAATTGATTTTTGAGAAAATTTTATTATCAGATTTAATAAAAATATTATTTAAACGATTTTTGTTAATAGAATCATATGAAAAACGTGTCTTATCAGAGATAAGACTTCCATTAATTTCTCCATTAGTTTTAGGTAAAATTCTAAAAATTTCGGTTTCTTTATAGTTTACATAAATATTTGAACCTAATGAATCTGTAACATCTATACTCTCAGTTAAACGCAACTCCCATGGACGTGTTTTAAAAGCATAAGGACTAGATGTTAAAGCTCCAACAGGACATAAGTCAATAACATTTCCTGAAATTTCAGATTGAAACATTTTAGTGACATAAGATCCAATTTCAGTACTTCCTCCTCGATTTAAGGTACCAAAAAAATCAACACCAGCAACTTCAGAACCAAAACGAACGCATCTGGTACATGTTATACATCTTGTCATAATTGTTTTAATTAGAGGACCACAATATTTATCTTCTACCCCCTTTTTATTAAAAAAAGTATCTACTATGATTTGATCCAAAAGTTTTAGTTTGATCTTGCAAATCACATTCACCAGCTTGGTCGCAAATTGGACAATCTAAAGGATGATTTAATAATAGTGTTTCAACAACATTTTCTCTTGCTTTTTTAACAAAAGGACTATCAATGTAAATAATCATACCTTCACTAACTTCTGTAACACAAGAAGCAACAGGTTTTTCAAGTGCCTCAATTTCGACTAAACACATACGACAATTACCAGATACAGATAAGATTTCATGATAACAAAACCTTGGCAAATTTAAACCTGCAAACTTGCAAGCTTCTAAAACAGAAACACCAGGCTTAATTATTACTTCAACATCATTTATATTTACGTTAATCATAAGTTTTTTAAAACTTTAAAGATTAACATTTTTCACTACGATTTAAAGATTCAGAATAAATTTTTACTAGTTTTGTTTCTAATAATCCAATAGCTGGCATTAGAACTAAAAAAAATAAAAAATAAAAAACAGTTGCTATCATACCAATTTCAATAAATGGAGTTTCTACAGGTTTTTGACCAATCCACCCTAAAATTAAGAAGTCAGAAACTAAAAACCAATAAGCCACACCAAAAATTGGACGAAATTTACCACTTCTTACTTTAGAAGTATTAATAACTGGTAATAATAATAACACTAATATAGCGCTTATCATTGCTACAACCCCTCCTAATTTATCAGGAATAGATCTTAATATAGCATAAAACGGTAAAAAATACCATTCTGGAACAATATGTGCTGGTGTAACTAATGGATTAGCTGGAATATAGTTATCAGGATGTCCTAATAAATTTGGATAAAAAAACACAAGAAACCCAAAAACAAATAAGAAAATAAAAAAGGCATATAAATCCTTAACATAAAAATAAGGATAAAAAGGCACTGTTTCTACATTTGTATTAATACCTAAAGGATTATTTGATCCATCTTTATGTAGTAACGATAAATGCACAATAACTAAACCTACAATAACAAATGGCATTAAATAATGTAAACTAAAAAATCTATTTAAAGTCGCATTACTCACAGAGAATCCTCCCCATAACCATTCTACAATTGATCCACCAACGAAAGGGATAGCTGAAAATAAATTAGTAATTACTGTTGCTCCCCAAAAACTCATTTGTCCCCAAGGTAAAACATAACCCATAAAAGCTGTCGCCATCATTAATAAAAAAATAATTACACCACTAGCCCATAATCTACCTCTTGGATAAATATAAGAACCATAGTATAATCCTCTAAAAATATGACAATACACTACAATAAAAAACATTGAAGCACCATTGGCATGAGAATATCTAATTAACCACCCATTTTGCACATCTCTCATTATATGTTCAACACTATCAAATGCTAAATCAATATGAGGAGTATAATGCATTGCTAAAAAAATACCGGTAACAATTTGAATAACTAAACAAATTCCGGCAGCAGACCCAAAACTCCACAAATAGTTTAAGTTAATAGGTGTAGGGTAATCAATGATATGTGAATCTACAAACGAAAGTAGAAAATCTTTATTCCATCTTAATTTTGACATAATATAAATTATTATTAATTATAAGAACTAAAACGTAGTCCTTAAAATTTAGTATTAAATTAATACTAAATTATCTAATTTAGCAGCGATCCAATTAGTAAATCTATTAACAGATACTCCTTTAACCACAATAGGCATAAATCCATGATTTACTCCACAAATTTCACTACATTGACCGTAATAAACTCCTTCTCGTTTAATAAATAAAGAAGCTTGAGTTAATCTTCCAGGACATCCATCAATTTTAATACCAAAAGACGGAATTGCCCATGAATGAATTACATCTGCGGCTGTAATTAAAACTCTAATATGAGTATTAATAGGTAAAACAACTCTGTTATCTACTTCTAAAGTACGTAAAGATCCTTTAACAAGATCTGATGTTGGAATCATATATGAATCAAAATTTAAAGATTCACCTCCTTCTAAAGTCGCATAATCAGAATATTCATAACTCCAATACCATTGATGTCCTACAACTTTTAAAGTTACAACAGGATCAATTAATTCATCCATTGAATATAATAGTACAAAAGATGGAACTGCAATAAAGACTAAAATAATTGCAGGAATAATAGTCCAAACAATTTCTAATAAGCTAGAATGGGTAAATTTATTTGAAACAGGATTAGAAGTTTCATTAAAATGGTATATTACTAAAAAAAGTAACCAAAATACAAAAACGATAATTACAACTAAAAAAAAAGTAATGTAATTATGAAGAGACATCATCCCTTCTAACGCAGGTGTAGCAGGATCTTGAATTCCAATTTGCCATGCTTCTGGAGCATCACAATAGGAAATATTAAAATTAAATATGTTTTTTAATGTCATAAATCATGTAATTTTTTTTGCTCAGTATTGGAATCGAACCAACACCTTTATATAAAGAACAAATTTTAAGTCTGTCGCGTCTACCTATTCCGCCAACTGAGCGTTATAATATTTCGGGTGAATAGTGGGATTCGAACCCACATCCTTCAAAGCCACAATTTGACTCTCAACCAATTGAGATATACCCACCAAAATTCTAATTATACATCTTAAAAATTATTAATATCAATTAATTTATTTTTTAGTAGTACTAAAAAATAAAGAAAATATTAATAAAAATAAAAATAAAATCATGTCTTTTGATAATAAAATTATAAAAAAAAGTATTGAAGCAAAAAAGTATCCAAGATAATGCAACATAAACCCAGTTTGACTCTCCTTAAACTCATTTGAAAATTTTAGAATGAAATTCGACAATCCAAAAGGTCCAACTTTTTCAACAAAACCTCTATCAACGTCTTGATAAAAATATGAATAACTATAGTTTAATACTTTTTGAACCACAAATTGATTATAAATTCTATCAAAATACCATTTTTTATTAAAAAAATTAAATATAATTTTAGCAAATGCTGTTTGTTTAAAATTATAATATTCTTTTAGCTTTAATGTATATAAAAAGTATGCTGTTACACAACCAAGAATTGTTACCACTAAAGGTAATAATTTGTAGCTTATATCTAAAAATTCTATATCTGTCATAGTATAATTAAAGGGACTAATAAAAATAGAAGTTCCCCAAAAATTTGTACCAAATCCAATGAATAAATCTTTAGACAAATAACCGATTAAAACACTTAAAAAAGATAATAGTAACAAAGGTAATGTCATCTTCCAAGAACCTTCATGAGCATGTAGTAAAATATTTTTATTACTATTAGTATTAGCTAAAAAAACTAAATATAATAATCTAGTAGAATAAAATGCAGTACAAAAAGCTGCTAAAATACCTAAGACATAAGAAAATTGACCTACAATAGTATAAGTTGAAGCACTAACTTCAAGAATAATATCTTTTGAATAAAATCCGGCTAAAAAGGGAAATCCAATTAATGCTAAAGATCCAATCATCATTATAGAATAAGTAAAAGGTATTAAGTTTTTTAAACCACCCATTTTACGCATATCTTGTTCATCTGACATTGCATGTATAACAGAACCGGCACCTAAAAATAATAAAGCTTTAAAAAATGCATGATTATATAAATGAAAAATTCCAACTTCGTAACTTGATAAACCACAAGCAAACATCATATATCCTAATTGACTACAAGTAGAATAAGCAATTACTCTTTTCATGTCATTTTGAAACAATCCAGTAGTTGCTGCAAAAAAAGCAGTCATTGCCCCAATAATAGCTATAAAATTTAAGGCTAAAGGAGAATATTCAAAGATATAAGAACATCTAATTACTAAAAAAAACTCCAGCAGTTACCATAGTTGCAGCATGAATTAAAGCTGAAACGGGTGTAGGACCTTCCATAGCATCAGGAAGCCAAGTATGTAATCCAATTTGTGCTGATTTACCCATCGCACCTAAAAACAAAAAAATACAAATTAAATCAACAACATTTATTTGAAAATAACCAATAATTAGTTTTTGATCTAAAGCTAATGGTACTAAACTAAAAACAACATCATAATCTAATGAGTTGAAAACTACATAAATTGTAAACATTCCTAATAGAAGAAAAAAATCTCCGATTCTGTTTACTAACATAGCCTTAACTGCTGCTTTATTAGCTTGAATTCTTGTAAACCAAAAGTTTATTAAAAGATAAGAAGAAACTCCTACTCCTTCCCACCCAACAAACATTTGCAAAAAGTTGTTTGCAGTTACTAAAATTAACATGAAGAAAGTAAACAATGATAAATAAGACATAAATCTTGAAAGATGTGGATCATTTTCCATATACTCTGTTGAATATAAATGAACTAAACTAGAAATAAAAGTAACCACAACTAACATTACACATGTTAAACTATCAAAACAAAATGACCAATCTACTTTTATAGTATCTGCATATATCCAATCTTTTAAATTTAAGTGATAAACATTACCAGTTTTAATTACATCAATTAATAAAGTAATTGAAATGCAAAATGATGTAAAAGTTAATAAAGGAGCAATAACACAAACACCTTTACCTAAAAATCGACCAAATAAACTTCCACTTAAAAAACCCAAAATTGGTAATAAAATTATTAAAAGTAACATATATTTTTACTAAGTTTTAAACTCAAAGAGGACAAAGTGGGATTCGAACCCACGGTATCATATTAGATACGCTAGATTTCAAGACTAGTGCCTTCGACCGCTCAGCCATTTGTCCTTTCTATATCACGCAAAATTATTATTTTTCAAAACTTTGATTTTTATTTTTTTATAAAGAACCTTCAATATCATTAAAGTTAGAATCCAATAAACTATAAGAACATTTCTTGAAACCAATAAAGAGTTAAACATCTAAAACAAAAATCAGTTCTATATCTCAGAATAAATTCTTTAAATAAAACTAATTTTAGATATAGGACCAAAATCCGTAAATAGCTATTGCGCTATTTTAGAACATGCGTAGTCTTATTTAAACTTGAAGAGAAGATAGGTCCGAAATAAAAAGGAGTTTCTTTAGTAAAAGAATTAGTCCTCAAAATACGTTGACGTCTATGTAACCTAATAGAATCACCTATAAAAAGTATAAAATTTAGGCCTAACTTTTGATCCATTGCACACATTAATTTTTCATAAGCTAAACACAACAGTAAATTTACTTATACTAATACATTTAGTGGCATTTGCTGAAGCTATTTGAGACAAAAATTCTATACGACGAGAAACACAAAATTGGAATCATTGATGTACTCTACTTCATCTATACAACATACAGCGTATACGCCACAGTAACTAAAAACTAAATAAATTCCCAATAGATTCTACTTTATTCTAAAAACGCCAAAAAACCAATAAGTTACTATACGAACAAAAATAGACAAAACTATAAAAATTATAGTATTTGCCCAATCAAAATATTTTACATAAAAAACAAATAAATTTGCGTAAACAATTTTGTATAAACGTTTTAATTTATTTATCATATCTTTTAGTTTTCGGAACTTAAAATTTTTTTCTTTTACATGAAAAACCTTCAGTCTCGGTCGAGTTAGCATCAGAATCCATAAAAGGATTATAAGATAATAACTCTAAAAAGAAAGAATTTGGTTTTTTCATATTTTATTTTTTTATTTTATAGCTAAAATCCATAAAGGATAAATGCTTTTAATCTCATTTTTAATTTTTGTTTTAGATATAACAGATTTACTATTAACCAGAAAATCAACACTTAAATTTAAATCTTTAATAGATGTTTCTTTAGAACTAATATTGAAAATATTTTCAATATCCTGATCTAAAAGACTAGGAACAATTAATTTTAAACTTAAAATTTTATTGCTAATAACGGATGTAAATTTCATATTTGTGGAAATAAATTCACCATGAAAACTACTTTCCACAAAAAAATAATGAATAAATTTTTGTACATCTAAAGTATTTTCCAATACAATTTTGTATACATAAAAACTATCATTATCTTTTTCATCTGCTTGATAATTTAAATTTTTTTCTCTATTATATTTTATTTTAGGATTTATACCTAAAATAAAATAAAACATTAATAACATTTTTAACTGAGAATTTAAATCAGAGGAACTAATATTAGTATCCAATTTTTTATTTTGTAAAGATGATAGTTTAATTACAATTTTATCAATCTTTGGAATTTGATTAATATCAGAAATTAATCCTTTATTAATTAAATCACAATTTGACAAATATATTGCATTACAATTTTGGTTTATTGCTTGCATATTAATTATTAATTAAATAGATAGAATTTGATGCTATATGTAAATAGGATAAAAAATATATAGGTGAAACACCCATTATAAAAATAAAAATAAACAATGGCAACATAATAAAAAATTCTTTAACATTTAAATCTAAAAATTTTACAGTGTAATTTATTTTAACATTACCAAAAACTATTCTATTATACAACCATAGTGAGTATCCTCCACACAATATAACACCTAAAGCGCTCACTATAGCGGTAACAACATTTGTTTTGTAAATACCAGTTAGTAGCAGAAATTCGCCTGTAAAACTACTAGTACCTGGTAATGCAATATTTGCTAAAGTAAATATTAATAAAAATATAGCATAAAGTGGCATAAAATGAACCAATCCTCCATAATAATATAAAAATCTTGAGTGATATCTATCATAAAGGATTCCAATCAATAAAAACATTCCACCAGCAACAAAACCATGACTAATACTCTGAATAATTGAACCTTCAATTCCAATAATATTGAAACTAAAAATTCCCAAAGTAACTAAATTCATATGAGCAATAGAAGAATACGCAATAATTCTTTTCAAATCGGTTTGTCTTAAGGCACTCAATGATGCATATATAACACCAATAACTGATAATAAATACATTAACGGAGAAAAATACAATGAAGCCTCAGGAAATAATGTTAAGCTAAATCGTATAAATCCATAAACTCCTAATTTTAATAGTATACCTGCTAATAATACGGATCCAACTGTAGGAGCCTCTACATGAGCTTCTGGTAACCAAATATGAAAAGGAAACATTGGGATTTTAGATGAAAATGAAAAAAAAAAATGCAAACCATAATAATTTTTGCTCAAGTAAAGAAAAATTCCAAGACATTAAATATTCTAAACTTAAAGTACCTGTTTGACTATAAATATATAAAATACCTATAAGCATTAAAAGAGAGCCACACAATGTGTAAAAAAAAAACAAATAAACAGCTCTAATTTTTCTTTCTCGAGATCCCCAAACACCTATAACTAAATACATTGGAATTAAAATCGCCTCAAAAAAGATATAAAACAATAATAAGTCTAAAACACTAAAAATAATTAAAAGAAATAATTCAATTAATAATAGATTTATCGCATATTCTTTAAATTTAACTTCTGACCATATAAATAAAATACATAAAAAAATTAAGAAGGCACTTAAAAAAAAAAAGTATACCGAAATTCCATCTAAACCAAATGATAAAGAAAAATTTAATAATGTAGAATCAAATGTATAAGTTATTAATTCTTGAAAATGATATAGATTATTTTCAAAAGTTGCTAAAATTATAGCAGATATAACTAAAGCAAGACCTGATGCGAAACCTGAAATTAAACGTAGTAATCCTTTATTATTCGGATTTACTTTAAATAATAATACAACAGCTATTGCTATTGTTAAAAGAGCGGTAGTTATTAACATAATTTAAGTTTATTTATCGATCAATTTCCCCAAACACAATGTCTTGAGTACCAATGATAGTCACAACATCTGCAATCATATGCCCTTTCGACATATCATCAAGAGCTTGTAGATGACCAAACCCAGGTGCTTTTATCTTACATCTATAAGGCTTATCTGTACCATTCGAAACTAAATAAACCCCAAACTCACCTTTCGGTGCCTCAGTGCAAGTATAAGTCTCACCATGCGGTAAGGTAAAACCTTCTGTATAATATTTAAAATGGTGAATTACAGCTTCCATTGAATTTTTCATTTCAATTCTAGAAGGAGGACTATATTTATAATCATCTGTTTTAATCATACCCGGCTTAATCATATTAATAGCTTCACCAATAATTATTAAAGATTGTCTCATTTCTTCAATACGAACTAAATATCGATCATAACAATCTCCACTACTTCCAACAGGTATTGAGAAAGCAAGTTTATTATAAATTTCATATGGTTCATTTTTACGAATATCCCAAGAAATTCCAGAACCTCTCAACATTACTCCACTAAATCCCCATTCAATAGCTTTTTCTGCTGAAACGACTCCAATATCTACCAAACGTTCTTTCCAAATACGATTACCAGTTAACATTTCTTCTATTTCATCTAACCTATAATTAAATTGACTAATAAATAAATGTACATCATCTAAAAACCCTAATGGAATATCACATGAAACACCCCCTGGTCGAATATAAGCAGCATGCATACGAGCACCAGAAACACGTTCATAAAATTCCATTAATTTTTCCCTTTCTTCAAAAGCCCATAAAAATGGTGTCATAGCTCCAACGTCCATTGCATGACATCCAACAGCTAATAAATGATTCAAAATTCTAGTAATTTCTGCAAAAAGAACACGTATTACTTGAGCTCTTTCTGGCACTTTAATATTTCCAATTTTTTCAATAGCTAAAGAATATGTATGTTCTTGAGCCATCATTGAAACGTAATCTAATCGGTCAAAATACGGAAGCGCTTGAAGATAATTTTTACATTCAATTAACTTTTCAGTTCCACGATGTAATAACCCAATATGTGCATCTGCACGTTTAACAACTTCACCATCCAATTCTAAAATTAGTCTTAACACCCCATGAGCTGCTGGATGTTGCGGACCAAAATTTATAGTAAAGTTTTTTAAATCTTTATGTAAATCTTTTTTTTTTAACATTTAATTTTTATTTTTAGTTTAATTATTATGCATTTTGTGATAACCACGGGGTTTCATATTGAAACATTCTAAATTCTTGTGTAAATTCAACTGGATCCACAACGACTCTTTTTTTGACATGATCATATCTAACTTCAACATATCCAGATAGAGGAAAATCTTTTCTTAATGGGTAACCTTCAAAACCATAATCAGTTAAAATTCGTCTTAAATCTGGATGATTTTGAAAGTAAACACCAAATAAATCCCAAATTTCTCTTTCCCACCAGTTAGCATTTCTAAATAAAGAAATAGAAGACTCAAGAGAAGTTACTTCATTAATCAAAGTTTTAATTCTAACACGAGATTCATATGTTAAACTTAATAATTCATATACAATTCCAAAACGATACTTATCTTGTAATAAATCAATTCCGGATATACATGTTAGTAAATTATATTTATAGTTCAAATGGTTTTTTAATACATTTAATGTAAATAAAAGATTTTTATGACTTACAGTAATACTTTGTTCATTATTAATTATACTATAAGACATAACAGGAACAATATCTTTAACTCCAATAAAAGTTGTCTTTGACCTAAAAAATACACAAAAATTCTTTTGTGTATTATTAATACAGTTTTTATTTAAAATCATATTATATAGTTAAAAAGTCGAAATCGCTACATATTGCGATAATAATAAAATATATGTAGGAAAATAAAATAAAATAAGCAATACAAATAACAATAAAGCAAATAATGGATAAATTCCAACAAGTTCGTTTGGAGATAAAATAAATTTAAATCCATCTTTTGATAATGTATATTTCTTTGGATCAAAATATATTGTTTTAATAAATCTAATATAATAATAAACCGATACTGAACTTATTACAAGAAGAATTATGGCTGCAAAAATATTATCATAAGCTATTAATTCAAATAATACTAACATTTTCGATAAAAATCCAGTTAATGGAGGAATTCCTGCAATTGAAAAAAATATAATTACAAATGAAAAACACAATAACGCACTAGTTTTACTTAAATTAGACAAACTTGAAATAAAAATAGAACTAATTGGAGTAGAATAAAAGTTAGAAAGTTTTGAATAAAATCGATAGAAAACAATAACATGTCCCCACATCAGTACAGATGTTAACAAATATATTATTAAAAAAAAGTAAACTGAAGTAATTCCTTCTAAATTTCCTATACTTAAACTCGACACTAAAAATCCAGTTTGAGCTATTGAACTATAAATAATTAAACGCTTTAAACGTTTCTGAGTTAATCCAAAAAATGTTCCAAATATTGTTGATAAAATACCGGCAGCTAATAACAATGTACTAATATCTTCAAAAAAGATATTAAGACAACCAATCCACTTTGTAAAAAAATAAAATAAAGCAAATTTTGGAACGACAGAAAAAATTAATGTCGAACTTAAAGGAGCCCCATCATAAACATCTGGTGACCAAAAATGAAATGGCGCACAAGCTAACTTAAATAATAACGTACAAGTTACTAAAATTACGCCCACCAAAAAAATTAATCGCAATTCATCGCTATATGTGACAAAATCAAAAGATGTTAACAAATTTATTGCATTAAAGTTTATAGTACCAGTAGCACCATAAATAAAAGAAACTCCTAATAAAAAAAAACCTGAAATAAAAGATCCACTTACAAAATATTTTAGTCCAGCCTCCGATGAAAATATAGAATTTCTATTAAAAGAAGCTAAAACATAAAAACATAATGCTTGCATTTCCATCGCTAAATAAAACATAATTAGATCAGAAGAACTAATCATAATTAATAAAGATAAAATTGCTAATAATAGTAATGAATAAAACTCAAAAAAATTTAATTTTTGAAGTTTAAAAGATTCTTTAACAACAACTAGAGTTAAAGCAGTTAATACCGCAGTTAACATTTTAATCAATATAGAACCATTATCATTAACTAATGAAAATGTTGCAAGATATCCACTAATTTCTACATCTTTATAAAGCCAAACAAGACTTAATAAAATAAATAAAGTTTGAATAAAAATCTCTTTATTAATTACAGGATAGTTATTTCTAAAATTATTAATTACCCTAACATTATATATTAACTGAAATAGAATTGCAATTGAAAAAAATGTTTCTGGAATAAATGATTTTAAAACCAAAGCGTCCATAAAAATTTCTAATTCGATAATATCCTCTACGGGAATTGAACCCGCAT
>Ga0213850_1314838_pt1 | contig 13424 bp, 33 predicted proteins | sample LLC_MetaT_FD_164453 | JGI IMG/M metagenome (GOLD analysis project Ga0213850, IMG submission 164453) | Metatranscriptome of freshwater microbial communities from post-fracked creek in Pennsylvania, United States - LL:C (Metagenome... | ecosystem: Environmental > Aquatic > Freshwater > Creek ...
CCTTCACTCCAGCAGTGCCGCTGAGCTAACATAGCATATCCAGCAACCATGTCAACTAAATAACGCATCGCATTCCAAGGAAAATGCCGTGAAGATATCTGAGCTGCAACGCAGATCTCCATCTGATTTCGCTACCAAGCTAGTTGACGATATGAAACACCGAGCAGCCGCCGAGGCAGACAGGATGCTCAACAAGTGGCATCGAGAAAAGGAAACCAACCCTACTGTACCACACCCTGCCGATCAAATCCTAGCCGAGATTTCAAGGATGCTGCATGTATCTCAGTGATAGCCTTTAAATGCATTTTAACGCTGCTACAGCACCTCTTGCATCGATCGCGTGCTGCTACAGCTGACCGTCTGCTATCAGGCTGCAAGACGCTTAAAATGCGTTTATGCAGCCCGGCGCTCGTGCTATGCATCAACTAGCGTGCGTTCCATCACGTGGAACTGCTCGGTGGGGAACTCGTCCCGGCCCCAGCGGGCTTGGCGGGCAGCGATCTCTTCCTGTGCCTGTGCTTCAGTGTCGCACACGCCGAACGTGTCGAGTTCCCCGGCATTGGTGTAGAACTGGACGACATATACCTTGCGCATGGTCTTCTCCCTTTCCGTGCACGGACTCTACGCGCATGCAGACCGACTGTCAACCGATATCCTGCCAGATACCTGCATCGATGCGGTGATGGTACTCAGCGTTGGCCACGCGCGGCTGCAGGATACGACCAGCGTCAAGCAAGATCTTGACGACACGGGCTGCGCGACCCGGATCTGCGCGCCAGTAGGTGATGCGATAGCTGTCGACCAACCGCATCCAATCATGCTCGTCGCGGGCGCAGGTGTTGGTGGTGATGAAGGCAACGTCCTCCACGCGGACTCGGTCGGTGATGATGTCCTGCACGCAGAGGCTGAGGCTGAGACCGTGTTTCATGCTGCTTGCTCCTTGGTTCCTGTAGCAGGACGCTAGCATCGTCTGCGCGCAGCGTCAACCGAGATTTGTGAGCATTTACCGAGCACGATCTCGGTTGACGCTGCGCCGCACCGGTGCTACGTTGTGCGTGTAGGCAACGAGGAGCATGTGACATGATCGACGTGGACAAGGTCATCAGCGTTTATCGAGGCCGCCCGGGTTGCATGTGTGGCTGCCGTGGCAAGCATCGCTACGCCAGCAAGTTCCGTGCGGTCGCTGGCAAGCAGCGAGGCTATGATGTAACGGACGACGAGGTCAGCGATCGCAGCGTCAAGCTCGTCGTTGCCAAGCTGGAACGCGATCCCAGCACCAAGATCGAGGACGGGATCGCCTACGTTGACACTGGCACGCGCCGATACGTCGCCTACTTGGAGTGAGGCATTTCTAGGTTGACACTGCATCGTTGCAGTGCTACGATGGCAGCGTTGGAATCGTCCAGCACTGCAACACACGAAGGACACAAGAGATGATTTCGGAAGATCGCAAGGTTCTCGTCGATCTCGCTGCTGCCGAAGAGAAGGAAGATGGACAGGGAGGCAGCGTGAGTCTCATGTTCGCGTTCTCTGCCATGCTCGGCGACGTCGCAGCCTGCGACTACATCGCAGAGAACTATCTCTGTGCGCCGCATTTCACCGAGGAAGAGATCGAGCAGATCCGTCCTGACTTCGAACAGAGCCGGGCGATCCGTGCTGCTGTCACCGAGCTCGAAACCATGCTCGATGGGCGCAAGGACGACGCGCTGGCATCGATGCCCGTGGCCGGCCACGCCTGACGCGACACGGGAGGGTTAGCATAGCACTGGCCCTCCCGTCCGCCAACCGAAAAGATCTTGCCTGTCTGGAAAGAAAACGGTTGATCCTGGAACGTTTCGTGCTAATATATGGCATAGACGATGCAAACAGGAGTCAAGCAGATGGACAAGCAGATGGACAAGCAGACGAAGCTCTTCACTATCGCTGGTACTGCGCTGAGCCCGGAAGGCCGCGAGCGCTTTTGCGTTTCCAACGACAAGGTCCACGTGCGGGCTTACAAGCTCCGCTTCCACGGCTGCACTGCCGTTGAGCTCGAGCAGCTGCCGGAGCCAATGACGCTGGAGCAGGCCAAGGCTTGGATCCACTCGCAGCGCGCAGAACGTGCCGCTGCTGCTGCCGCTGCTGCCAAGAAGGCTGACTTCGTGGCCCGGATGGCTGCTGCGCGTGCTGCCAAGAAGGCTGCGGCCGCTGACTGATATAGGTAGACACGGGCCTGCACTGGTGCTAAGTTACCAGTGCAGGCTAACGAGGAGCTTGCAGACAAGAAAAAGGAGAGCAATATGTCGGTAGCCAATGATGAACTCTACGATTCGATGGTGTGTGATGTCGCCGCTGACCTCGCCGATGCGCTGGATTTCAGCGCCGAGGGCCGCGCTGCTATCGCTAGCCGCGAGCTTAACGTCGAAGATGTACTCGCCGACGTCCGAGCAGCGGCCTACGAAAATCTCAAAGAGTTCCTGCGCCCTGCCTACTATAGCAAGGTAAAAGAGCTGGGGGCCGCTGACTGATATAGGTAGACACGGGCCTGCACTGGTGCTAAGTTACCAGTGCAGGCTAACGAGGAGCGAGTGACATGGGTGTTGACGGAACTGGCGATCTCACCGCAGCATGGACCCAATATGATGACACCTATGTCTGCCGCTTCATCAAGGACGGCGAGGAAGTCCATGTTCGCGAGTATAACCATGCGCATGCCTGGGAAGAGATGCAACAGGATGTAAGTGCTTGGTTGGACGGTGCGGATATCGGTTGACACGGTCCTACACCGGTGCTAGCGTGCCGGTGTAGGACAACACAGAGAGTATATAAGATGCAAGTCAATCTCTATCTGCTTGGTTCAAAGATAACCCTCAACGATGTTCATCAAGCGCTGGCAATCCCTCTCATGGTTGCATGGATAGCATTGGTTGCCGTTGGTTTGCCATTGCTTGCCATCTGGGTGCTGGACACCTTGTTCCCTGCACTGGCAATCCTGTATGGGTTCTATCAGTGGCTTGCTATGTATATACTGATGAAGTATGTTTCGAGTCTCAAGAAGGAAAGCGAGTAGATCGTCGTTGACACCTGCTCGCACCAGTGCTAGCTTGCTGGTGCGAGCAGAGGAGGACAAGATGCGATATCAAGTGCAAGGGATCGACGAGCGAGGCAGCGTGACCGTGCTGCACGACTGCGACGGCCGTGATGATGCCCTACGCTGGGCACGCGGCTACGTGCGTGGCGGTGGCTACGGTGGGTGGCCGCAGATCCACTTGGTCGACACGACGGCTCCGGCCACCCACCGCCTGCTGCGTGCATGGGATCCAGGAGACGGCGAGCATGAAGGATAGAGGTCGACGGTGACCTACGCCCGTGCTAGATTACGGGTGTAGAAACAAAGGGCATGCAGATGAAGTTCAATGAAATCCTCGACCGGCTTGACACCGCCCCGGAACCCTACGAGGGTTGTGAGATGTTCGAGGAGATGGGGGTCGGATATACAGATGTAGACCTGTCCAAGCATGGATTCACCGAACGTCCTATCGAGATCTGGTGCTGCACCGACACCTGGGTAGGTAGCAGGGCCGTATATCGCCATGGCGAACTGATCTGCGTCACGACGCAGCGCGCACGCAAGGAAGACCTGGAGTTCCAGTGGGTCAGCCGAGAAGCCTATCTCAGCACCTATGCGCTGATCGCCTCGCTTGCTGAGACCTCGGATGAGCCCATGATCGACCTGATCGATCATGACGAGGAGGTCGGCGACCCTAGCTACAAGATCAGCTATGGCAGCCAGATCCTTCTCGGTAGGTCGTATCACGAGGAACCGATCTACCAAGGCAAGACCGTGGAAATCCTGCAAGCATGGCATGGCTACAGCGATATCAAGAAGTGGAAGGATGTCAAGATCCTAGTGGATGGCGAGGAAAAGATCGTCGACCTGTCCGAGATCAGCTTTCCGATCAAGCTCCGCGAAACATAGGTTGACACTGCTCGCTGACGTGCTAGCATAGCAGCACAAAGGAGAGACTAACATGGGTGCATGGTCAGTAGACGTGTTCGGATCAGACGACGCGATGGACTTCCTCGATGAGATCAGCGATACCATCGGCGTTGATGTGCTGGACGACGGCCCCGAGGATCGATGAGCACGAGATATCAGTTGACAGCTATCCGCGCCAGTGCTAGCGTATGGGTGTAGCAACAAGGAATCCATGTCATGGGACTGTATGTGAACCCGACCGACAAGACCAAGGAAGCTTGGCTCATAACTGAGGCCAAGCAGCGCGCCACCCGTGAACAAGCGACCCGCGATGTGAGAGCATTGATCAAGAGTTTGCTCGTCCCGGTCGTGCTGGTCGACAACGGGCCGTTCACTGCCTTGGCAGTGCTGTATGATCAGCGAGAAGCCGACGCGTTTGCGCGAGACGACGGACGTGCCAAGATCTTTGCGATCGTTCCTCGCAGCGCGCTGGCTGACCGTGCAAGCGGAGTAGGAGAACGCGTGCTGCAGGAATGGGATGTCTGACAGCGCAGGCCCCGGGCATGCACTTTACGGTTGACGGAGAGCGCATGCCCATGCTAGCGTGCAGTCGCTGATGCAGACCAGCAAGAAGGAGAAACGCAACATGAGAATCAAGTTTTGCTATGCTTACGTCCGTGATGTCCGGCGCGGCGTCCACGGGTGGTTGACCGCCCGGCAAGTCTGGGGCGACTTGCGATCGATCGCCACGGCCGGCTAGGTAGATTCATGTGTGCGGAACTGGTCCTTCAAAGAAGGCAGGGTAAGACGAGCAAGGCGATTAGGGTCAATGCCGGAGTCCTCTCGCGCCAGTCCCACATGCAGCATCGGGCATGTCGATGGCATCAGCTGTGATGCTGATCCTGCTTGACACATGCCCGACGCATGTGCTAAAACATAGCATATCCTTGCTAGGACGGGCGGAATGGCATTCTTCGCATATCTATATCACGACATCCGACTTTTCGCGCTCATATTGCTGCGCATGGTCCTACCTCGTGGCATCAATACGACGTTCCTCGTAGATCTTTACCAGAATCTACGACTCTTGCTGCTGGTAGCAGCAGGCATGGCCCTTTCTGCGATAGTGATGGTGTTGCCGTTTTGTTTGCTGTTTTTCTTGGACCTTTCGCATCTGTCTGTGCTCATGTTCGTGGTAACTACGGTAGGCGGGTCGCTTGCATACCTCATGTATGCAACGGTGATATACACGATCTATTCGTGTTTCTTCGAAAAGCCTGCACGAAACAAGAGGTAGCGATCGTCCGTTTCCTTGCCTACGGACGGTTGACACTGTGCTACGCCAGTGCTAGCTTACAGGTGTAGACAACGAGGAATCCATGCCATGGGGCTGTATGTGAATCCGACCGACACGACCAAGGAAGAGTGGCTCACGGCCGATGACCGCAGCGGTGTCGGTGAACGCCTGCTCGTTGCCCACAAGATCTAACTCCAACCCCGAAAGCAAGTAGCATGAAGATCGAGTTCTACGGCGAACCCAAGATGGACCGCGACGAAGCCGGTCGCTATCGTCGATTGGACGAGCATGAGGTCCCTGTCTCGGTGGAAGACGGCGGGTGGGCGACGATCGCCCAGTTCGGCAGTGCTGATCAGCAAGGCGTGTTCGTCCGCGTGCAGAGCTGGGACGAGACCAAGGAACACGCTCCGATGCGAAAGCTGATCGGTCACCGCGTCAAGGTCACGGTAGAGATCGTCGATTGACACCGTCCCTGCTTATGCTAGCGTATGGTTGTCAGAGGAGCTAGCAGCATGAGCATGAAACACTGGCAGATCAAGACCACGGACACCCGCACGGGCAACACGCTCTGCACCTATGGGTTTCCGCGCTGGACAGGGTGTATCATGCCAGTGGTCGAATACGACTTCCAGACTGCCTATTTCCCTCAGGATGGATGGTCTGAAGACCATCGCTCCTACGCTACGAAAGCAGAGGCTGAAGCAGGGCATGCAGAGCTGGTGAAAGTGGTATTTGGCGAAGATGCTGATCTCGAGACCGTCGTCAAGCTAGACGATACCGAAGACAGCGAAGACAGGCTGCGGAAGCTGTTCTATGGGACGGCATGCGACAAGGAATGACGGGCGCGTAGATATCAGTTGGGACGGCATCACGCCTGTGCTAGCATACGGGCATAGAGCAAGGAGCGAGTGAGATGGCAGTGAAGCGAGTGATGGCGTTTGAAACGTCGGACGGTGAGACATTCAGCGAGGAGCTCGCCGCAGAACGTCATGAGGCTGAGCTCACCCTCCGCCGCATCATCCGCGAGTCGGCGATCGGACAGGGCGGCGACTGGTCACCGGACATGATCGTCGACTCGCTCATCGAGCATGCGCGCGATCTGCACCCGGCATTGTTCGTCCTGGGAATCAACAAGCAGGCTTGACACCAACATCGCGTCGTGCTAGTCTAGCACTATAGGACAAGGATCACAGCCGTGGATCAGAACACCTACTATTTCACCCTGGGCCAGCTGATGCAGGAATGGCGCCAGCACGATCGCGGTCAGCGATTCGGGCAGTATGTGATCAACAGCGATCAGGTCAAGGACATCGTCAAGACTCCCAACCCTGCACTGTTCTACGAGCGTGATAGCAGCATGGCATTGCAGATGCTGATGGAAATGGCACCGCAAGATAACGGTTGACACAGCTCGCACATGGTGCTAGTGTGCATGGGTAGGCGATGGATCTAGCTAGTCCTTCAAAGAAGGCAGGGTAAGACGAGCAAGGCGATTAGGGTCAATGCCGGAGTCCTCTCGCGCTAGCTAACGGGTCGACGTGATTGGATGACGCGATGGTGCTATAAGTCTCGATAACCAGCTAGCATCGCTGACACGGTGCGTAAGTGGGAAGCGAGAGCCTTGTCAGGGGAGTTAGCATGCAGGGCCGCGATGTGTATATGGTCTCCTGTGTGCTACGCCATCGCGCCATCCAAGCACGTCGATGTCGGAACCAAGGCGTCGCTCGAGAGTCCAGGCAGAGCTGACGGAGAAGCCTCCTGCCATCGGGCAGGGATAGGGGTTCGAGCCCCCAGCGACGCCGCTAGATTTTAGTTGATGCTAGCACCACACCTGTGCTAGCATACGAGCACAGACGAGGAGAATGCAACATGGCTAGCATCAAGATTGACTGCGACGAGTCCGGTCTCACCGTCGAACGGTTTGAGACACGAGAGGACTGGGACCGGTTCGCAGCACAATACCGTCCAGATCGCGGCTACTATAACCCGCAGCCTCGGTCGATGAATCCCACCAAGTTTCCTTGCGTGATGCTGAGCGATAAAGGTTGCATCTTCTACAACGGCAACCGCAACGACGAATATTGGAACATGTTCCTGCCCGATGGCTCGTACGAGATCATCGAGGACTGAAAAATGACCATTGGCAAGAAGGTAATAGAGATGAAGATCTATTCGATCGACTGGGGCTGGGCGGGAAGTGCCACCTGCGTCGCTGGCTCGCTAGAGGAAGCTGCTGAGATCTTCCTCAGCGAGAGCAAGGATCGATACGCCTATAACCCGGTGGATATCGCAGAGATCACCGAGCACGAGATCGCCAAAGGTATCATCCATTATAACATCGGGGATCAGTGACGACATCTCGCTGCCCGGCAGGGATCGCTTGACCTCGCCTGTGCATGTGTTATAGTGCGAGCAAGGAGATGACCCGGTAGGCACCAAGACAGCTATCAAAAAATAAACATTTGACACTCGATGGCGCGGAATTTATATTGTGCCCATCGATAAGGAAGATTGCATGAACAACTATAGCATCGAAGTCAGCTGGCACTACGACATGTATCCGTGGCTGGTGAAAAATCTAGGACCGAGGGACCGACGTTGGTACAGCGAGACATGGCGGACAGAAAATAAGTTTGATACCATGATGGGTTTCCGCTATCTCGACGATGAGATACTGTTCACCACAGTGTGGGGAGATCATTGCAGGAGCCTGCGCAAGATCGGAGGCGGATTCAGTCCCGGGCATTTTGAATATTACTTTGAGAAAATGTCGAAACATCCATGGAAACTTGATGTCGACTATGTCGACTACGAGGACGAAGGCAAATGGAAAGCTTGCCATGACGAGATGGCTGCGAGGCTCGACCCTGAGCAGTGGTCATGGTGTCATGATTATCGCGACTATGCCTTCGCCAGCCGGGAAGACAGGGACCGGTTCCATCAAGAGCTCGTTGGGCAAGGTTTCAGCTGCACGCTAGATGAGTTTGATCCAGAACGCTTCTGGAAGGAAGCAGAGTATCTTAAAAACAACTGAATGCCACGCTGCATGCATACGGCAGCATGGCACCAGCAAGGAGCTTTACATGGCAGGATTCCAACCCACCCGACGCATGCTGCAACTGCAAGGACGGTTCGACGGTCTGGGTAACCAGATCAGCGAGCTGGTGAGGGCGGAGATCGGCCGCGTGCTCGATCAGATGGCAGGAGAGTTTCCTGGGCACGAGATCGAGTATGACTGTGCCATGGGCAGCCTGGGCCTCAGCATCTCACCACCGCTGGTGAGCGAGGATGGCGAACGGACGCTCGGAGCCATCGTTGACACGGTCGATGTCGAGGAGCGCGTGGGTTGGTATGAAGACCCTTTGCAGAAGCTGTTCGTACGTCGCGCGCTCGAGATCTTTGCCATCGACGCGTGGTTGTGCGACGCCACGCGGATCAACAGCAGCGAGCTTGGCAGCATCGTGAGAGGCACGAAAAGAGGTTGACACTGCCTGCAGATGTGCTAGCATGCGTGCGCAGGAACCAGGCGCAAGCAGCAAGATGAGCAAGTTCAAGAACATACTGACGCTGGCTCTGCGTCCTGAGACCGGCGAAGGCGAGAGCATCGCTGCCCTGATGGCTGCACGACGCATGGTGGCAGCACAAGGGCTCGATGCCATGCTTGGCTCTGATGGTAAAGCCAAGCAGCACGAAGCGAAATACTCGCTGGGTTACACCATCCATGCTCGATACCAGCATGGATGGCTGGAAACCATACTCAAGCAGGCCACGCGCTGTGGCGTGGAGTTCGAGCTGACGGAGATCACCACGGTCGACGAGCTCCTCATCGGTTCGCTGATCATCAAGTTCAACGTGGCAGGGACCAAGGACGCGACCAAGGAATACCTGCGACGGGCCAATCGGGAATACGACTGGATCGAGAAGGACATCGCACGCCGCGAGTCCGAGAAGAAGGAATATTACTCCTCCAATACAAAGAACCCTCCGCCTCCCCCGGCCCCAGTATCAAAGCCCCGGCCCGAGGATACCAAGGAGAGAACTTCCTGGTTCGGCAAGATATTCGGTTGACTCGCGCAGCGATCCTGCTAGCATCGCTACATACAGCGAAGGAGATCGTTCCATGGTCAAGACCACCCGATATCTGCCCATCGGTCCTGGCGGCATGAAGTGCTATTGCTGCTGGCCGAAGCGCAGCCCCAAGAGCCGGCGTGCCCTGTTCCGCACCGCCAAGAGCCGTGAGCGGCGTGCCGTCCGCCAGCAGATCCGCTGTGACATCGCAGGCGATCGGGCTTGACAGATGTCGTGCCATCTGCTATGTTGCTGGCACGCAAACCTGGAGCAAGTCACATGTCCCTGCCACGATTCACGCATGATTGCAGCGATCCCGGTTGCTGCACCTTCGCCGGACAGACGCGCCTGGGACACGACGTCTATAGCACCCGTGCCGGTGGCGTGGTGATCCGCCATGGCGACGATGGACCGGATTACATCAGCTATCCTTCCATGCAGTTGGCTGGGCGGCTGGCTTCAGCTGACCTCAACACCGCCGATGCCCTGCGGCTGGTCGAGCAGTATCTCAGCACCCGTCTCCGCGAGGTTTAGCTTGACGCAGCACTGATAGCGTGCTAGCGTATGGACGTAGCAACAAGGACCATACCGATGCCCGACGCAAGCGAACGCACGCCACTTTCCGCAGCCACCGATGGAATCCGCAGGATGATACTGGCATCTCAAGGTGGCGAGACGGCCAATGCCTGCCTGGATTGCCAGTCACCCAACAGCTGGTGCCAGTGCCGGCGCTTGGCACAGGCCGCGCTGGATGGGCTGTTCAAGTCTTATTACGAGATCAGGGAATCTCGCTGACCTCGCAAAGGAACCGTTGACACAGCACCGTGTGCGTGCTAGCTTGCATCTGCAAACACGAGGAATCACACGATGCCGATCAAAAGCATCTCAAGCTACATCACCGGCGTTCTCTCTTCCATGATCGTCTCGGCACTATGCGCCTTGCCGGTGATGTGGTTCTGGAACGATGGGCTGGTACCTGCCGTCAGCGTCGCCAATCCCATCACATACGTGCAAGCTCTCTGCATCACCATGCTCTTCGACATCCTGTTCGTCACCAAGAAGACGGCTGGTTGACGCGATGCAAGTGGTCTGCAAGTCAGTATTAGGCGGATGGCAGAGCTACGATGCCGACGCTGATCGGCCTTTCGGTCCGGTGTTCGCTTCCGTGGAGGATCTCTGGGGATGGCAGCGAGCTTTCTTCGCCGGCGAGGAATCGCTTGACACCCCTCAGTTGGTGTGCTAACATGCGCAGGAAGGAGATCCTAGCATGAAGAAGAGCCAAACCGAGCATGTGATCAAGCGTGTCGACTATGAGGACGGAGCTCGCCTGTTCTACACCGGCGATGCCGACAGCGAGTGGTCAACGGATGCCAGGCGAGCATGCAGGTTTCCCAACCTCGCTGCTGCCGAAAGCAAGCGAGACCAGACGATCGCAGAGATCGAGACCGACGTAGGATCTTGCCACCAGAGATTGTCTAAGGAGATGGAGATGCAGGAATGCATCTTGCTGTGGTCAAAGATCACGCAAGGTTCCTTCCGACGTGATGAGTGGTTCATGTCCTTCACGCTTGCCGCCAGCGATATGGTCGACGACGCCTGCACATCTGCTAGCATGGCCGCATGACGCAAGGAGCGATATCATGGACAACATCACACAAGTAGCATACGCGCTGATCGCTATCTACAGCCACCCCACATATGCGAGCCATTCCATCGATCCTGTGGTCACGCGGTTCAACACGCAGGAAGAATGCATGATCGCTGGCAAGGAGCTGTCGCAGATGTTTGGGGATGCCAAGGCACCCTATCTTACTAACAAGCTAGGGTTCAAGAGCAGCGTGGCTGACAGTGAACTTTCATGGCGCTGCGTACCGCTCAAGTGAGAAAGTGCTTGACACTGATCGCAGATCTGCTAGCATAGCACCAGCGAAGGAAGGGAAACATCATGCCGCTGGTCCAAGCATACCAATGCCCGCAGACGAAGAAGCTGTTCTCCTTGGAACAGCGGGCCCGATACCAGGTCCATCTCAAGCGGGTAGCCCATGAGCGCTACACCAAGAGGATGATGGCCCGCGAGGCTGCTGAGCAGGAAATCTTCCTGCAGGACACGCTGTGGTCGCTGAGCTCGATCGGTGAGATCGAAGCATGGTTCGTCAGCAACGTGCGCTGGCTCGAGCGCAACGCCCTGCGAAGCTGCGGATATCGCCGTGCTAGCAAGGAGCCAAAGCCGCTCAGCTTCGCCTGTTTCGAGCTTGACGTCAAGTGGTCGGGATACGTTTACAACTCGCACGCAGCTCCCCGAGGAGGTGTGATCAACTGGTCACACCGCGATCCATCGAAACCTTCTAGCTATCCAGGATATACAGGCAGCGTGCGTTACTCGCTTTCTGATCCCGATCATGGCTTAGGTTCGAGCATCTTCCGTGGCACGCTGATACACACTGGTTCTGGCGGCGGCGGTGCCGAATGCGAGTATTCGGTGAGCATGTTCGACGACGACTGGCCCGGTCTCAAGGCCATGCGCGTGTTATCCGCTTGACGCGAACTCGCTGGCGTGCTAGACTGTCGACATGGGAAAGGACGATGGGCAAGGACATGGATGCCAAGACGGGCGTGAGACTGTCCTTCGGGGCGATGGCAACGGTGGCCATCATCCTGTATACGATCTACGGGATCGTCGTGGTATTGTCGTTCCCTCTGGAGCATCCCATGGGTTTCGACCACGACGGGCCACGGGATGGCGCTAGTGGCATGAGGATCTTCACAGATGCCAAGACAGGTTGCCAGTATCTCAGGGTCGGCGATTCGATCACCCCACGGCTGGACCGAAACGGTCATCAGATCTGTGACGACCGATGAGCATGTCTGGGAGGATGGCGGAAAGGTATACGCGGCCGGCGGATGCCGGTGCCCAACGTAGTGATGGCCACTTCGGTAGAGCTGTCGCGCGTTGGTGCAGGTTCGAGTCCTGCTCCTCCCACCGAGCCCTGATGTCGGTACGGTGATCGTGTTCCCGCACATCTTCCATGTCATGGATCGAGGATCGAGGGAGGTGTTGCAGTGGTGCGAAGACCAATGGCCCTGTTCCCAAGGCAAGATCTGGGATGACCGCTACATCGGCTACCAGAACATGATCCAGCACGGCGTAAGTGACGAGGTCAGGCGGATCATGTTCTGGTACGAGGAAGATGCCGTGCTGTTCAAGCTGCGTTGGCACGATAGGATGGTCAGGATCATGGAATGATCCTTGCGTGATCATGATGACTACGATCGCCCATCAGTTCCGCGGTGTCTTGGTCTTCGGCTGACGATTTGGCGATCTTCGTGCGCGGCTCGCTCTGTCTGTTCTCAGGGCTGCTTTCCTTTAGGAAGCAGCCTTCCTTTCCTGTTGTAGCCCTGCGACTTGGCCGCGGCTACCACCTGGGACGTGGGGTTGGGTATGTACTTGATCGCAGAGCCGTCCTTTTTCACAGCAGCCAGTTGCACGGCTTCGCTGGGATCTTTGATCCAGTTGATCGCAGAGCCGTCCTTTTTCACAGCAGCCAGTTGCACGGCTTCGCTGGGATCTTTGATCCAGTTGATCCCAGCGCCGTACTCTCGCACAGCAGCCAGTTGCACCGCTTCGCTGGGTGTGACGCCCTTTTCGATGATGTGGTAGATCGCACCGCCGCTTTGCCGCACAGCAGCCAGTTGCACGGCTTCGCTGGGATTGCCGATGTATTGGATCGCATCGCCGTTTTTTTGCACGGCAGCCAGTTGCACGGCTTCGCTGGGATTGCCGATGTTGTAGATCGCGAAAGGGTTCTGCTTCATAACAGCCAGTTTCAGCGAATCGTCTGGATCCCGCAAGACTCCTATCAGCGCTGGGTTCGTCTTCACAGCAGACAGCTTTTCCTCGAAGCTGGCATTGCGCAGCTTGGCTGCTTGCTGCTTGAGCCGCATCAGTTCCACAGTTTCTTGGTCTTCGGTTAGTAGTTCAGTGATCTTCATTGTTGTCGTCTTCCGCTCGTTCTCATGGATTGATCTTGTTGCCTTTTTCATCATAGCCCTGCGAATTAGCCACGGCTATCACTTCTGGCATGGGATTTTTGATGAATTTGA
>Ga0213850_1025606_pt1 | contig 13342 bp, 3 predicted proteins | sample LLC_MetaT_FD_164453 | JGI IMG/M metagenome (GOLD analysis project Ga0213850, IMG submission 164453) | Metatranscriptome of freshwater microbial communities from post-fracked creek in Pennsylvania, United States - LL:C (Metagenome... | ecosystem: Environmental > Aquatic > Freshwater > Creek ...
CGAATTAGTTAGTGCTATTGCTATTGTTATCCTTATGACTAACTATTTTACAATCTTTTGGTAGTTATTAGTTGCTTGTGATTATCACAATCCGATTGCTCCATTAACTTATTTCCCCTTCAAGCTCTTTTTCGTAACAGAACGGAGGTTATTATATATTTGTTTCCATTTGATCATTTGATGACTACATGATGAGACGTTTGCTAACAAGTATTTACAATGGCAATACTAATGGTCCCAGTGTTAATGTTGAAGATCTTAATGGTTCAGAGAATATCTCACATAGTAATATTAGTAATGAAACACCTAATAAGCGTCGATCGTCTCTGCTGGGACGTTTCAGTAGAACTCCCAATCGCGCTGACCTTAACGTTTCGCAACAAGTGGATGAGAGCCTCGTCTCACTCGAACAAGCGGCGAATAGTCTCGCAGACACTATACAAGAAATCATTAGCGATACATCCCATTTGACTGGAGATAATCTTCAAGGATATATTCTATTGATTGAAGTTTTGGAGGGGCACAAATGCTTTCCACCGGGAAATGCCAATCCAAATTTGGCAGCAATCCATATCCTATTAAATAATATTAATCATCCAAAGTTTGTTGAGATATGTTATCAAGTGAATATTGCCACAGGATTGTTCCAGGCATTAAGATTGTTAAGAATGTTTGAAATGAAACATAACAAGCAATTTGAGAAGCTTTTACAGCGTTATCAAAACGGAAGTGCGAATATTATTAACCTACCTGCATCCTCAATCTTATCTATGGATATTCTTTCTAATCAGGGAGTAACTTTCGTGGCATCGAAAAATATATCCGTTTTACTGCAATCGCTTTGTTCCGATCCATCAACTATAGAACAAATTAGACCGTTACTAACAAAGATATTTACTTTTCCGCTTGGATTATTACCTATAACTGGAAAGCATATGCAGTTTCATGTCGCACAAGTTATTTCAATTATTTGTAAAACTGGTTTCACTTCACAGCAAATTTGGTATCTGCATGATATTCAAATGATGACTCATATGATCCGACAATTGTATGAGTTAACATCTGTAAGTACTAACATGAGTTCCAATACGACTACGAACAATTTGGAACATAGTCCAACTTCTCGTCATCATATGGAAACTTTACTTCCAGGAGAGAAATTTGCGACTGTTTTAAAAGGTATGGAAGCAGAAAAGGAGGGATTGTGGAACGTAGCATTGAAAGTTTTAATCGATTTGATTGGTAGCACTATCGCAATTAGTACAGTTCTATATCATGATTTTGAAACAGTTGGTGGGCTAAAGCTTTTAATACATATTTTATGCCATACAACTCCCGAGCATTTCCTGAATACTTTGAATATCATTACAGTGTTGTTCTTTGATTCATCGAGGCAGGAAGAAAGCACCCTAACCTTTGCTTCGATTGTTAGCACAGTATTGGAATTTTTGGTTACCGAAATACTGAAATTGGAACGTCCTATTTATGCAAATGATTCTTTGGAAACATTAATATTCTTTTGTAAGCAAATATTACGTCATAGTGCTCTTACAGCACAATTGTTAACTCTAACCAATAACGCCCAGCTTCATTCTCAAGTTCCAATATCGAGGGAATATGTAATTCAAGGAATGTGTTATTCTTTGCTTACATTGTATTCGAATGATTCCATGAAGAGCAGTACTCTTGAAGAAAGTTATTGCTTCTTACCGACGTTAATATTATCATTGCCGGCATTAATTTTGTCGGAAAGCTTTTCGGCTATTTTAACAACTATCAATTACATTTGCCAATGTGGGTTTGACGAAACCATTGCTAGAATGCCATTGTTGTCCTTGTGTGCTGCAGTTACTACAATTGTTCATCAAGCGTTAGATGTATCTTTGCCGCAACCTATAAGATTGTTAGCAGTACATAAATTAGAACTTTGCTTTACTTCAATGGATGCCATCAACAAAACTAATCCGAGATATGCCATGGAAATGTTGAGAAGTGGATTTTTAAAAACTATTGCTTTTGAACCCTTCGAGTTATTAGTTGCTAAAATATCTCAGTATTCATCTCCAAATGGTTCAATTGTCGATGAAATTTTGCAAACTCCCGTAATGACAGTTTCAGCATTACCTAATGTTGGGCTCGATGAAGTTTCACTGCAAACATACGAAAAAATTATAAATTTATTGGTTGATTTTAATCAAAAATCACCTTACGCTGCTGAAGAAATCCGTAAATCTGGTATCCACTCTTTATTACGGAGAATACTTGGAGAAAAAATCATTACTGGGAATTTTGTTTCGTCAATGTTGAAATTGTCCGAAGAATTATCAAAAGTTGATACAGTGAACTTACAAGAGTGTATTGTTGCAATCTTGGCGTTAACTCGAGTTGTTTCTGCAACTTGCCCTCCAGATTATGTGAAGCAATCGTATTTCTTTTTATCGTTATGGAAAGTGTTATTGGAAAATGAACAATCTTGCTTATTATATTTAGAAGAGGGTGGAATTGAGGTTGTAATGGAAATATTAGAAGCAATGAAATGCGTATTCGCTTTCGATGATGAAAACCGCTGCAATATTGGTCATTATGAGATTATTCGTTGTTTGGAAAGCATTTTACGCTATTTATCATTGCTTGTCTTTCACGCGCATCTAAGAAATGAGATTCCTCTCTCGACATTTCATTGGCAATTTACTCACCTGTTGATAAATACTCAAATATTCGAGAATCCAACATTGCGAAATCTGGGAATCGAATTGATATTTTCTTATATCACTCTATTTTCTTTCGAAGAACAGTTTTTTAACCCATTTGGGTTGGAGATAATATCGATATTGTTTTGCTTCGTAAGTTTGGAATGTAGCACCGCATTGTTGAACCGAATATTCAAATATCTAGAATATACTGATATTGTTCCTCGAGAAAATACAGTTTATTCTATCAATCGAAAGAAATGCTTGCAATTCAATCAATCAGAAAGTATGTTATCGTTATGCAAATATATTACTCGTTTCCGATTTTATCAAAATCCAGCCAGCAATGATGCACAAATCGATTCCAGCAGCGAGTCAGTCTTCAAGTTATTACTGCACTTGCTGTCAATAATATATCAGGAATCTCCTACCATAGAATTATTCCTATTGGTAGTAAAATATGGTCTACAGCCAACAATTGATTATGAAAAATGCCAATCCTTAACAGGCGACATTAAATTTGCTGCAGATACTTTGTCTGCTAGCAGCCATAAGTATAGTTCTAGGTATATTGCGCATGATGATGGTAGTCCTGCGATGCTGCAAACCTTATTTCCTCAAATTTGTGCTGTTGTTGGATTGCATGGACGAGAAACGCCTCCACTATTCCCTCTCAATATATCAACGTTTCCCGATTCCTTTTTATCAAATACTGGATTTGGAGAAGTCCCCTCTTTTCATATTCCGATCGTTCATGGTTTCAGTATGGAAGACGAGAATACTAATGAAGAACAAGAAACTGGTTTGGCCTCTTCTTTAGCAATATTTTTCAGTGAATCGACAGTCTCTCTACCCCAAAGCACTGTGTCAATGTCGTGTTGGTTTAAGTTAGAAAAGCAAACCAGTGTGAATGATAAACTTTCAATTGTAGTGCCAACATCAATCACTGACTGTGAGAGCATTTCTAGTGGCGATGCAACACATCCCAACAGAGATGGTTTAAAATCATTTTCTCTTTTCTGTCTAGAACTGGGAATCGATGAAGTCACTATTAGCGTGGATATTGACGTACAAACACATGAAATATCTGTGTTATTCACTTCTACCTTTACCACAAGCAATGTTAGCAATTCTAACAGAAAGTCAGAAGCAATAATTTTTAAACCTATTCTACTGCCTAATTATTATGATGGTTGGTGTCATTGTGTGGTTGTCATAAAACGAATGAAACGATTTCTATCATCGGCAAACACTACGCAATGTTCCGTTTATATGAACGGTGCGCAATGGGTTGTTAATAATGTTACTGCTACCAATAACCAACTAACCGGAGGACATGGTGGAATAAGTGAAAGGAGGGGTAGCGCTAGTGGGATTAATAATAGTGTGGAGGTCGATTGTTTGACGTGTGTTCAAAATAGTGAACTTAGAATAGGCTATTCTCCATATTCCGCTGTTCCTGATGACGGCGCAAAAAGTTCTTTTCCGATTATATTGAAGATCGCTTCAGTTGCAGTTTTTCCTGATATTTTATCGGCGAAGCAAATAGTGTTAATGTTTTTAAAAGGTCCTTTGTATGTTGGCTTCCACCAAGCAAATAATATGCTTACAGATTCTCTTATTACCTTATCGTCGTATTCGCTGCGAGCTGCGAATGCGCTGGCGAAAAATGCATTAAATTATTTGGCTAAGACTAGTTTATCTGGATTGGAATTTGTTGTTGAGCCGAAACTCGAATCACATAATGATATCGTTAATGCTTTTGATATCCCAGCATTTAATCCTCCAATCGCTGTCATTAGCGCCACATGCAGTATGATATCTCAGCAATCCTTTGTTTACTCTACTCCCAAACAGGTTGAAAAATCAACATATATTGAGATTTCCGAAACTAAAACATTGGAACTCGATTCAGCATTTTACTCATCCTATTGTACAAAGCTTCTACCCACAAGATATTCCATATTTAATGTGACAAATCTTGATTCTTGTTCAACTGTCGCAACTCTGAAAGCAAACAGCTCAATATTGCATCCAACCTACTCTTTCGGGCATTGCTTAGCATGCATTGGAGGCCCAAGTAGCTTGCTCCCTTTGCTTTTGCAAGTAAACAGTATTAATAGTTTGCAATCTTTTTTAACCTTATTAAACCTAAGTTTGCGAAGTTCGTTGTATAATCTCAAAGTGATGCAAAATTCAACCATAAAAATATTCTCTTTTCTGTTTATGTATCTGCCTAGATCATTGCTCACCCCGTTAGCTTTACATTCCTTATTGCAACTGGTTTTGGATGTTTCTGTTTCTTCAACTTCATTGGCTTCAACTTGTCCTGCAACTACTGAATCGTGGCTTTTGGTTGATTGCGTGGGAATGTCTTATTTAATTTCTAATCATTTACTTTGGGACTTCGAAAACAATTTCGAAACATTGATGATGCTCTTAAAGACATGGAAGTTGTTGCTCGTTGATGAAAAATTTGCCGTAGTCAATGCTATGCGATTATCTTCTTTAGGGTTAACTCGTTGGATTTTATGTCTCGTGGTTCAAATTGTCCAAAATCAGTGTTTCCAGAGATATAATGATTCAAAATCACCTGAAGCGGGACGTGGTCATCCTCACAATAGTCGGCCTAACTCTTCCTACTGGGAATATTTGCCGCGAACTGCGTTGGAAATGGCGGACTATCGCGACATTCCAGATGAATTTTTACAGACAGTAATGGTAGTGGTTCGAATATTAATGGCAAGTGAATTGAGATACAAAGACATGGAACTACTGACAAACATAATTCAATATACGTTCAATTACCCAAAAGGAAATCCTTCAACTCTTCTTTCTGAAATATATGATGAGCACCGAACTACAGCTATTCTAACAAATTCACCTCCATCCACTGAAAATACAGCACATCCATTTTGCAGTTACGATAAATCTCCTTCTGATGCTTCATTTCATCGACGGCGAGAATTGACTGCAATGGAATTCCTTCGTGTTTATTTGATACGTTTAGTCATTAATATCCTTGACGACAATACAGAAGAAATGAAGTCTCAACAGTCTCAATCTAACTCAAATACTCAAACTTCAACTAGAAGACAAAGTAGTTCTACGATGATGAGTTCTTTAAATCCTGTATTAAACAACAATTCACCAAATGGATTTACTGCCAACACCAATAATATTGGTAATTCGACTGCTAACAATGCTACTAATGCTGCATCAGGTAACATTCCAAATATTTCACAAGGAAACGATATATCTTTTGAAAAATTTGAAGTATTTCGAGAGAAATGTTCTATGGCGTGGCTATTTTCGATATTTGAACGATCATGTGAAGCTGAGGATGTTGCCACTAAAGCTTACATGATGCGTTTGATTGGCATTTTGATTCAACAAGATGTTACAATGTACAGAGATTTTCAGGTACTACAAGGATGTCAGTTTTTCTACAATTATTTAACTTTGCAACCACAAGAAATTTCTATTTTGCTGCCGTTAGTTGCTTTAGTTTTTCGTCTACCTATGTCTTTATTATTATATCCTATACAAATACAAGCGGATTTGTGGAAATTATTACAGTTGTTTGAGTTAGATGAATGCAACGATATGTTTTCTTTTGTTTGTGGTGAATTTTATTCATCAAATGGCCCCATTGCTGGATCAGTAATTGCTTCGCCCAATAATCCTTTTATCGCTGATTTCTCTTTGCCTATATTGCATATTTTCTTTGAGTGTCTGATTGGTTTGATCCGTTGTGATCGGAATGAAATTTCGTGGGCAGAAATTGGAATACATTTATTATTGGGTACAGCAGAGCATTCGATAGAAAAGTTATCTTATTTTCGAGCTTTGATGCAGCATAAATTAGCGATTGAAATGCATATGACTGCTTATTTAGCTTGTACGGGCGCTTATGTTGAAGATGGACCTCAAATTTATGGATACACTGCAGATTATCGCGATCTAAATTTGACTGCAATGGTGGTAGACGACTATTTTAGCTGGTCTGAGAAGCTACCGCTCTCCCAAAGTTTACGTTATGTTGCAAAAGAAACGCAAGAAAATGACGACTCAAGATTAGATTTAGTGGTTTCATCCGAATTGGCTTCAATCGGAAAGAGGATATCCAACCTAAGTATCAAAGTTCTTAATGATGGGATGATGAAGGATTATGAGAATGCAAAAGTATTGCAATATTTTTTGATTAGCTTCCCGTCTGAAACCTCATTTTCTACTTGTTCTACTACAGGTAGTAGCTGCATTGTCTCGAAGTACGAATATGGATACCAGCTATATGTAATGGAATTAATAGAAAAAGTGATTTATCAGTTTACTGATGAAAATCATGGCGACTCTAAAGGACAAACATTTCAATTAATCGAAAGCCTTCCCGTGTTTATGTCTGTTACTCGGAATTTGACCAATTTAGTACATTTAATGAAAGGAAATTTTCTATATGACGAATCACTCATCAAATTACTTTCGTTATCATTTTATCTGCTGGAAAGATTGTCTATTCTACCACAGAATGCGGTCCACGAAAGCAATGCTAATGGCGCTGAGCAATATCTCCATATATTTCGTGAATTAGTACAGAATGCCCGTTTTTTGTCATTATTATGCTTGCTATTTGTACAACAATGCAGTGTGAACAGCAACGAAAAAATGAAACAGCTGACTAAGCTACCAATTTTATCTTTGATTCGCTCAAACTTACACCATTTATTCCCTAAGAAGGAAAGTATAATTGATGATAATTTAGACGCGTACCTTGGGTTTTTTAATAGTTATTCTTCATCAGCTATGAGTTACACGAACACTTTAGGACAGCGATTCCAAATTCCTCACCAATCCTCAAACAACTTCATGCCAATGATGGAATCATCTTCATCACCGACGTCTCTGTTAGGAAGCTTGCAACCCGGAAGTGATTATTCCTCTAATTCCATTTCAGTTAGCAGATTGGAGGATCGATCTCTATCGAGCAGTCTATCTAACAGTAATGCAAATAGTGCGGTAGGCTTATCGCAATCGTCTAATACGATGCCGATTTCTTCGGTATCCCAGCGGAAAACTCCAAATATGAATGCCATTACTCAGCTACGTAACGAAAGAAACAAAGTGAATTCAATATTTTTAATCTTTTTGGTTTGGTATTGCAGTCAATGGATTTTAGAGGAAGATAAGGCGCTGCGAATGGAAGGGATTCGAATATTGGCCTATCTCGCTAGAAACCGGAGAGTTTTATCAGACCAATTGATTGGAAATGCAACTAATCAAATGATACATAAGGTATTGTCTTCTTGGTGGAATAATGGTGGAAATAATGAAGGGGATTTTGATTCTTCTGTAGATTTGTTTCGAGATGGTTTTTCCAGGTTAATACCCAATAAAGCGGGAAAATACGAGATATTTCTTGGAAATTCTTCTCCTTCAGGAGATGATGAAATGAGCACTGAACTAGAAGAAAATAGATATGCTGATTTTGCTTATTGGATATCGTTTCATCAGTCGAAGTTCGATAAATTTTTGCGAAATATCGATACCGCTTTGGGCTCATTGCTTCCAAATTTATTCAATGAAGATGAAGAATTACAGAAATTTTTGACAACGCAATTACGTGCAAAAGATCTATGGAAAATTAGTACCCATTCGGAAATGGCCAGATTATCTCAGCTTCGTGCAGATTCAGCTCAACGATTAGGGGAAAAAGTTATTAAAGATTTAACGATGTGGAAATATCAAGGTATTAAAGAACTGACGTCTGGTATGGCAGCTTGGCAGAAAATGAGGTCTTTGGTATTATGTAATCCTATTTGGGGCAAAGACTTGACTGCAATCAATACGGTTAGTCAGTCAAATGAGATGGGACAATCCATTAATTTCAATATTTACAATCAAGTTATATGGCGAGTTGATTTCGCGACTCTAACTCCTGAATTAACTCATAAAAAATTGGTTCAAGATTTATCACCAATTTATCCAGCTTTATTTGGTATCATCCCGACCAAAATGCCTTGCGCTAAATTTCCTTCCAGTGATCCAATTTACGATTTTTCAGAACCGCAATTGGGAAGTACTAATGATAATTATGAAGCCGATAAGGATGCAGAAACAAATGTCGAGGAATTGTTGCGAAGCATGAATGCGAAAGGAATTTTACGAAGTCAGCTATCAATGGAGTCTAGCAACATAGTGGAATCAGAGGTTTCTGATGCAGAAATTAATTTTCTTGCGGACGACGACAATCTAATAAATACAATTATTGGTAATGTTGTTAATACCGAAGTTTCATCGTCTTCCCTTATTCTAAATACGTTGCCTAAAGAAGGAAGTTCAGAAGGGTTGTGTTTGGAATCGTTAGCAAACCATTCATTTGAAGACGAAGAGGATGATGGCCAAGAAGCCGACTCAATTTTGTCTGATTCGTATATATCAACTCCTAACAGCCCAGTTCAAAAGAAGTCGAAAACTCCCAAATCAAAGGTTCGCTTCAGAGAGCAAGTGTCTCCAGAGAAGGCTGTTTCAAATAATACCGAAGAGAACCTGACAAAGTCGATGAGACTGCCATTCAATACTAATCCTTTCACAACCCAAAATCAATTTTACAGTAAGCAACACGTTCGCTCACAAAAATTGCGAGAAATAATTAAGGGCATGATAAACGTGAATGAGTTGAAAAATTGTAAAGTCTATAACATCCAGAGAATTATTGGATTAGAAGCTCAACCAGGAATTTTGTTTTTTACTGACACTTCCATTCATATTATCAATGGCATTCAAGCTGTCGATACCAGCAGGAAACTATCTGAATTAATATTTACTTGGATTGCACCACTAACACCCAATTCGTCATTTGTGACAGAAAGTTGTAATCATTCACAAGATCAAATAATAAATATATCTGAAATTGATAATGAAAATGATGATGATGAAAGTTGGATCAAATCAATTTGGAAATATTGTCTAGAAAGCTATCAAGTGTACATGAAGATTACAATAGATGAGATATATTCTTTCTTTAAGCGCAGATATGAATTGAAATATACCGCATTGGAGATCGTTGATACTCATGGACTGACGGTTTTATTCTCTTGCGAAACAAAACAAGAGTGTGATTTTATCTTAGCCGTCCTACTTGAAAAAGACTTACCTGCTTCAATTTTTAATAAAATGATAGGCTTAAAGAATTTACAGTTGCTTCGAGGTGTTCACAATATGTATGCTCGACTGATTTCGTTTTTCCTCACCGCGTTGACGCAATTATGGCAGCATTTCGAAATAACAAACTTTGAATATTTAATGTATATAAATAGTTGTGCAGGACGTTCTTGTGTGGATTTAACCCAATATCCTGTATTTCCATGGGTTTTGAAGGATTTTACTTCGGATGAATTGGATCTCGAAGATCCTGCGATCTATCGCGACTTCAAGAAACCAATGGGTGCGCTTGGAGAGAAAAGAGCTGCTCAATATTATGACCGTTATATTACAATGCAAGAATTTTATCGAGATTCGATTCATCAAGATCTCTCTTTTGAAAATGAAGAAGCCGTAAATGATGCTACACTGAACAACGTTGATTGCGAGAATAGTACCACTCCGAAGAACAATTCACCATCTACTCCTCCACCATTTTTTTACGGGACTCATTATTCTTGTGCTGGATATGTTTTGCATTATTTAGTGCGATTACAACCTTATACGAATATGTCTCTTGCATTGCAGGGTGGTCATTTCGACAAGCCTGATCGATTATTTTACCACGTCGAAAACTCATGGAAAAGTGCCAGTCAAGATAATTTACAAGACGTTCGTGAATTAATTCCCGAATTTTTTTATCTACCAGATTTTCTTGTTAATAAAAATGCGTTTCGTTTTGGATTGACTCAACGCGGTCACGCAGTTAGCGATGTTGTTTTACCACCTTGGAGTCATGGTAATGCTGCAGAATTCATCAGACTGCATCGTGCAGCGCTTGAGAGCCAGTATGTATCAAATAATCTGCCGTCATGGATTGATTTGATATTTGGATATAAACAGAGAGGAAGATCGGCTATTGAAGCAAAAAATGTGTTTCTTCATATAACATACGAAGGAGAAGTAGATGTGGAAAAAATGGATGACACGGTATTGCGAACGGCAACGTTAGCCCAAATCAATAACTTCGGCCAGACCCCGAGTCAATTGTTTCCAACAAAACCACATCCCAAACGTAACCTACCAGATGTTTTAAAACGAAACGATATTAATAATACAAACCTCATACGCACCTCTGATCGCAGTCTTTCGACTTCTGTATCAGTTTCTTCATCAATAACTCTGACTTCCTCCCCCGAGCAAACTGTTGTCAACAATGTTAATGTGACAATTGAGCATTCTGCAATTCAATATCATGCTGGACTTGCGCCTCCTTTGACGGTCATCGGTAGTAATAATCATTTAGTTTTATTGAACAAATTATTTTATGGTCAAGTACCAAATTATCAAATAACTGGAAAATACTTAGCAGTGAGTGATATTCGAGTTTCTAAGGACAATAAATTAATTGCTTGTAGCCAAGGAAGTTTATTTCTTCCGCCATACTATCGAAATTAATTCGCTTTCAAGCCTTAGCAGATGGAGTAATTTTTCAAAATTCTAATTCAAAAGTTGAACCTGGAACTATTGTGAATAATACTTTGGATTTGAAGGATGTCATTTATTTTGATCAATTGCATATGATGAAAATAACATGCTGTAGCATTTGTAAAGATGGCGACTTTATTGTGACTGGCTCAGAAGATCGCTCTATTCGAATTTGGAAGCTTACCAAGTCTGTTTCTTCTTTCCAACTGCAACCTTTGCACACATTTGCTGGCCATTTGCATAGCATTAATTGCGTAGAGATCGTTCCAGAGTATAATATAGTGGTTAGCGGAGATTTAGAAGGGAACGTGTTTCTTTGGGATTATTCTATCGGTTGTTTTATTCGTGAATTGTCACCTCTACATACCAGCAAGCTATTATCAGTGTCTATCAATACAATTAGTGGATATATTGTAACCATTACCAAAGAACAACTACGAGTATATCATTTAAATGGATCAATAATATCTTATCAGAATTTTTTTTCTGAAAGTGAAAATGAAAGAGGGTTTTATTACAAGAAGAATCAGCGATTGGAGGGTTTAAAGTTGTCTGAGGGTACTGCGGTAATTTCACCTCCCAGTGGCGAATGGCAAGATGGTGTTGTTGCAGTTACTGGCCACCAAGGAGGACATGTTTTTTGCTGGAAACTGACACAGAAATTTATCAGTCCAACAAGAATAGAAGAAGACATCGATAAGTCTTTGCTAAAATCTCCCATAGATGAGAGTTTACATCCGATTCCTTCTGAGAATTTTTATCGACGGTTGTATATCGCTTCGACACCAACAAAAGTCCATCGAAGTGCAATAACATCGATAAGATTAGCTGCCAGTGTCCAACCACCAGCTACTCTGGCGAGTAGTCTCAGTAATTTGCGCAGTAATATGACCAGTAATAATACACACAAAGACGTCATCCATCGAGCATATGCAGATTCCCGGAATTTAGAGCTTCTAATAGGAGATGCTGAAGGATTTGTTAGCCGTTGGACGACTGTGAAGTTGGATCAATTATCCCCCTCAGAGTTGCAATCACTACTATAGCAATGGTAGAATAAGCGTTAGTTTGCAGAATAATAAAAGGCCAAGTTATAGCATAGATACTTCAACGGCCGAGACTGTCAACAGTTTCCGGGCAGAGGATGGTTGGTACGCATCTGATAAGCAGTATTATTCCGCCGAGAAGGAATAATAATAATAATAATATATAGAGGAATATATTGCATACGCTTTAAAACTGCACAATTATTTAGATAATTTTTTTGAGATATGATTGCTAAGCAATAACTACAACATTGACAAAAGAAGTATGGTAGACAGTGACTAATTCAACAAAAACAAAATAAGTTTCTTTCGCTATTATTAAATCCGAAGAATGGCGAACTTGCGCTGGTTATTGGTTCACCCAACATTGGTGGAGAAGCTTCAATCGATTTTTCTTCTACCCCATCTATCTGCTTCCGCTTTAATAGTTTCAGACAGCATCATCTCTGCTTCTTTTTTAGCAGGTGGCCCCCTACAAAAGCTAACTATGCAGCCTGCTAAAACGACAGTAGACTTTGGATGCGCAGCAGCAACTTCAACAAGGTTATTTAACTTTTGAGCTACACCTTCTCCATTTTTCACATATTCATAACATGAAAAGAATTCATCCTTGGCTTCTCCAATATTTTCAATCAAGACTGAAGGAATTTTATGAAACAGCTCATTGAAATCAAGTGATTCAAATTCATTCTTGGTTACTCCAATCTTTTCAATCAAGACAAAAGGAATTTTATGAAACAGCTCATTGAGATCAAGTGATCCAAATATTCCTCCAACAGTCGATTTCTTGGCTTTTAGAGATTTATTATTACTTACAAACTGTTTTAGGAAACTACTTTTCTGTATTGCTACCATTTTTAGAGGGCGTGCAATTGCTTCACTTGGAGAGAGCAACAACGTTAACACCAATGAAGCGAATTGCACGAAAAGAAATGCTCTCATCAGGAGTTGTAAAAGTTATAATTCATTAACTGTACG
>Ga0213850_1016781_pt1 | contig 13033 bp, 12 predicted proteins | sample LLC_MetaT_FD_164453 | JGI IMG/M metagenome (GOLD analysis project Ga0213850, IMG submission 164453) | Metatranscriptome of freshwater microbial communities from post-fracked creek in Pennsylvania, United States - LL:C (Metagenome... | ecosystem: Environmental > Aquatic > Freshwater > Creek ...
GATCACCAGCGGCGCGAAGGTCAGGATCTCGCGCGGCGACAGGTCGAGAATGTCGAGCAGGTCAGCCTTGGTCAGCGCGCCGAAGATGATCCGGCGATACAGATAGAGCATGTAGACCGCGCCAAGGATCATGCCGGTGCCGCCGAGCATCGACAGCCAGAAATTCACCTTGAACGAGCCGATCAGCACCAGCGCCTCACCCGCGAACCCGGCCGTGCCCGGCAGGCCAACGCTTGCCATGGTGAACAGCATGAACACCAGCGCATAGGCCGGCATCCGGTTGGCAAGGCCGCCGTAACGGGCAATCTCGCGGGTGTGGACGCGGTCATACACCACGCCGACGCACAGGAACAACGCGCCCGCCACCACACCATGCGACAGCATCTGAAACAACGCGCCCTGAATACCCTGCGCGTTGAAGGTGAAGATGCCGATCGTCACAATGCCCATATGCGCCACCGACGAATAGGCGATCAGCTTCTTCATATCGGTCTGCGCCAGCGCCACCAGCGAGGTGTAAACCACCGCCACCACCGACATCACAAAGATGATCGGCGCAAACGCCACGGCCGCATCCGGCAGCATCGGCACCGAGAAGCGCAGGAAGCCGTAAGCCCCCATCTTCAGCAGCACGCCCGCCAGAATCACCGAACCGGCGGTCGGCGCCTCCACATGCGCATCCGGCAGCCAGGTATGCACCGGCCACATCGGCACCTTCACCGCAAACGAGGCGAAGAAGGCGGCGAACAGCCACATCTGCATCCCTTTGGGGAAATTGGTGTGCATCAGCGTGGCAATGTCGGTGGTGCCCGCGAAGTTCCACATCGCCAGGATCGCCAGCAGCATCAGCAGCGACCCGGCCAGCGTGTAGAGGAAGAACTTGAACGCGGAGTAAACCCGGCGCGGGCCGCCCCAGATGCCGATGATCAGATACATCGGGATCAGCACCGCCTCGAAGAACATATAGAAGACCAGGAAATCGAGCGCGCAGAACGAGCCGATCATCATGGTTTCCAGCACCAGGAAGGCGATCATGTAATCGCGCACCCGCGTGGTGATGCTCTCCCAGCTCGCCAGGATGCACAGCGGGGTCAGCGCGGTGGACAGCAGCACGAACAGCACCGAAATGCCGTCCACCCCCATCTTATAGGTCAGGCCCAGCGCTGGGATCCATTCCGCCGTCTCGACGAACTGGAACCCGCCATTGCTGCGGTCGAAATCCGTCCACAGCAGCAGCGACAGGCCAAAGACCACCAACGAGGTCCACAACGCCGTCCAGCGTGCGTTGGCAGCAACCGCCGCCTCGTCACCGCGAACGGAAAGAATGATCGCCACGCCCACCAGCGGCAGGAAGGTGAGCAGCGAGAGCAATGGAAAGCCGATGGAGGTCATGCGATCACCGGAAGAGGAGGTAGACGCCGACCAGGACAACGAGCCCGATCAACATCGTGAAAGCGTAATTGGCGATCGAGCCGGTCTGCAGCTTCACCATCCGGCCGGAACCGGAGACTGTGAGCGCTGCAACCCCGTTGGGCATGCCGTCGATGATCTGCGCGTCCACCACCCAGAACTTGCGGGCAAGCGCCATGCAGGGGCCGACAAAGATCACGGCATACAACTCGTCGAAATACCATTTGTTGAGCAGGAAGCGGTAAATCCCGCCAAAGCGCGCCGCAAGTGCGCCCGGAATGCCCGGCGCGAACATGTAGAACACATAGGCCACCGCAATGCCCACCGCCCCGACCACCGTCGGCGCGAGAGACACCCAGCCGGGCACCTCTTCCATGTCATGCAGAATATGGTTGGTCGAGGCGATCTGGATCGCATTGCCCCAATAGGCCTTCCAATCCGCCCCGATCAGCTGCTCATGGAAGGCATAGCCCGCCCCCATCGCGCCGATTGCCAGCAGGCACAGCGGCAGCAGCATCACCAACGGGCTCTCATGCACGTGCTCCATCGTGTGATGATCCGCGCGCGGCGTGCCGTGGAAGGTCATGATCAGCAGACGCCAGGAATAGAACGCCGTCAGGAACGCCGCGATCAGGCAGCACCAGAAGCCGTAATGCCCAACCACACTCTCGCTCGCCCAGGCCGCCTCAAGAATGGCGTCCTTCGAATAATAGCCCGCGAAAGGCGGCACGCCGGCAATGGCGAGGTTGCCGATCCACATGATCGCATAGGTGATCGGGATCAGCTTCCAGATGCCGCCCATCTTGCGCATGTCCTGCTCGTGATGCATCGCGTGGATCACCGAACCGGCGCCCATGAACAGCATCGCCTTGAAGAAGGCATGCGTCAGCAGATGGAAGATCGAGGCCTGATAGGCGCCCACCCCGGCGGCGACGAACATGTAGCCGAGCTGCGAGCAGGTCGAATACGCGATCACCCGCTTGATGTCGGTCTGCGTGCAGCCAACGGTTGCCGCGAACAGCGCCGTCGACCCGCCCACCACCGTGACGAATTGCAGCGCGCCCGGCGCGTAATCCATCAGCGGCGACATGCGCGCCATCAGGAACACGCCCGCCGTCACCATGGTGGCGGCGTGAATGAGGGCGGAAACCGGCGTCGGGCCTTCCATCGCATCCGGCAGCCACACATGCAGGCCAAGCTGTGCCGACTTGCCCATCGCACCGATGAACAGCAGCACGCCGATCACCTCATACGCCGGATAATCGCTGCCCAGCACATGGTAGCTGGCACTGAGATGACCCGCCACACCGGCGAAGATGTCGTTGAACTGGATCGAGCCGAAGGTGACGAACACCAGCGCGATGCCGACGGCAAAGCCCAGATCGCCGACGCGGTTGACGATGAACGCCTTCATCGCCGCCGCACACGCCGATGGCTTCTCATACCAGTAGCCAATCAGCAGATACGAGGCCAGGCCCACGCCTTCCCAGCCGAAGAACAGCTGCAACAGGTTATCGGCCGTCACCAGCATCAGCATGGCGAAGGTGAACAGCGACAGATAGCTGAAGAAGCGCCAGATCGTGGCGTCCTCGCTCATGTAGCCGACCGAGTAGATATGGATCAGTGTTGCCACACACGTCACCATCGCCACCATCGACACCGACAGCGCGTCGTAGCGCAGCGCCCAATCGACATGCAGCGTGCCGACATTGATCCAGGTGCCGAGCGAGACCACGCCCGGTGCGGCACCGCCATAGATCAGGTCGATGAAAGCGGTCACACCGCAGGCCGAGGCCAGCAGCATGCACCCGATGGTGACGGCCTGCGCGGCACGGTCCCCGATGTGGCGGCCGAGCAGCAGGGCGACGGATGCGCCGAACAGCGGGGCCAGAACGGCAATGGCGAGGAACATGCGTTCAGCCCTTCATCATCGTAACGTCTTCGACTTCGATCGAGCCGCGATTGCGGAAATACACCACCACGATCGCCAACCCGATGGCCGCTTCCGCAGCCGCCACGGTCAGCACGAACATGGCGAACACCTGCCCGGCCAGATCACCCAGCGTGGCGGAGAACGCGACGAGGTTGACGTTCACCGCCAGCAGGATCAGCTCGACGGACATCATGATCACGATCACGTTCTTGCGGTTCATGAAGATACCGAAGATGCCAAGCACCAGCAGGATCGCACTGACGGCCAGATAATGGCCCAGACCGACTGCCATCATCTCAGTGGCTCCCATGCGAGTGGTCGTCATGGCCATGCGAATCATGGCCATGGGCGGCGTCTGCCACCGGCTCCAACACCTTCGGCTTGATATAGGCGAGGGTGCGGCCACCGGTCGGCACCTCCATCATCTCAAGCGTGTCTTCCTTGCGGCGGCCCACCTGGCGCGCAATGTTCTGATGGCGCGAGGCGGAGGTAGACGCCGGATCGCGGTCGCGCAGGGTCAGCACAATCGCACCGATCATCGCCACCAGCAGCACCATGCCCGAGGCCTGGAACAGGAACACGTAATCCGTGTAGATCAGCTTGCCGAGTTGCACGGCGTTGCTGCCATGCTCGCTCATCGGTGCGAAGCGCAGCGACATCGCCTCCGGTGCCAGCTTCCAGCCGCCGATCACAGTGGCAAGCTCGATCACCAGCACCGCGCCCACCGCAGCCCCCACCGGCGCGTAGCGCTGGAAGCCCTCGCGCAGCTGGGTGAAGTTGATGTCGAGCATCATCACCACGAACAGGAACAGCACGGCCACGGCGCCGACATAGACAATCACCAGCGTCATCGCCAGGAACTCAGCCCCTGCCAGCAGGAACAGTGCCGCAGCGTTGAAGAAGGCGAGAATGAGGAACAACACGGCGTGCACCGGGTTGCGGGCGCTCACCACCATCGCCGCAGAGGCGATCAGAATGGCGGCGAAAACGTAAAAGGCAGCGGCGGCAATCATTTATCCGCTCCTCAGCGATACGGTGCATCGAGTTCGAGACGACGGGCCAGCTCCGGCTCCCACCGGTCGCCGTTCGAGAGGAGTTTGTCTTTGTTATACATCAACTCCTCACGCGTTTCGGTCGCGAACTCAAAATTCGGACCTTCGACGATGGCATCCACCGGGCAGGCTTCCTCGCACAGGCCGCAATAGATGCATTTCGTCATATCGATGTCGTAGCGCGTGGTGCGGCGCGAGCCGTCGTCACGCGGTTCGGCTTCGATGGTGATCGCCTGCGCCGGGCAGACCGCTTCACACAGCTTGCACGCAATGCAGCGTTCTTCGCCGTTGGGGTAGCGACGCAGCGCGTGCTCACCCTTGAAACGCGGGCTGATCGGCCCCTTTTCAAACGGGTAGTTGATGGTCTTCTTCTGCTTGAACATATAGCTCAGCGTCAGCGCCATGCCGCCAAGCAGCTCCTTGAGCAGCAGGCTGCGTGCCGTGCGATCAATAAAAGCCATCGCTCAGGCTCCCTTGCGCGAAAATCGGGTGGAATTCGGTTGATCAGGCGACATGCGGCAGCCACCCCATGATCATCAGCACACCGGCGACAAGCACCAGATAGACCAGCGAGAACGGCAGGAAGATCTTCCAGCCCAGGCGCATCAACTGGTCGTAGCGGTAACGCGGGAAGGTCGCGCGGGTCCACAGGAAGAAGAACAGCACGAAGCAGATCTTGCCGATGAACCAGAACGGGCCAAACCACTCCGGCGTCGGAATGCCGAACGGCGCGAGCCAGCCACCCAGGAACAGGATCGACGTCATCGCCGACATCAAAATCATGTTGGTGTATTCGCCCAGGAAGAACAGCGCGAAGCTCATCGACGAATATTCAACGAAGAACCCCGCGACGATTTCCGATTCACCTTCCGGCAGATCGAACGGCGAGCGGTTGGTTTCCGCCAATGTCGAGATGAAGAAAATCACGAACATCGGGAACAGCGGGATGCAGAACCAGATATGCTGCTGCGCCATCACCACGTCGTTGAGGTTCAGCGAGCCGACGCACAGCAGCACCGTCACGATGACGAAGCCCATCGAGACTTCGTAGGACACCATCTGTGCCGCCGAGCGCAGCGCGCCCAGGAAGGCGTATTTCGAGTTCGACGCCCAGCCGGCGATGATCACGCCATAGACGCCGAGCGAGGAGATCGCGAACAGATACAGCACACCAACATTGATGTTGGCGATCGCCCAGCCATCATTCACCGGGATCACCGCCCAGGCCAGCACCGCCAGCGAGAAGGTCAGCATCGGTGCCAGCACGAACAGGAATTTCGATGCGCCAGACGGGATGATCGTCTCCTTGGTCAGCATCTTGATCGCGTCGGCGAAGGGCTGGAACAGGCCGAACGGGCCCACCACGTTCGGGCCGCGACGCAGCTGCATCGAGGCCAGCACCTTTCGTTCGGCATAGGTGAGATAGGCCATGCCGATCAGCACCGGCACAATCACCAACAGCGCCTGAATCACCGTGATCAGCAGCGTGGCCAGATCGGCACCGATGAACGGCGCCAGATAGGGGGCGAGGAAAGCGTGCATGGTCTTACTCCGCCGCCATCTGGGTGGCCGGACGATGCGCCTGCGTGCATGCCGCCATCGTGGCGGAGGCCCGGCTGATCGCATCGGTCATGTAGTAGTTCGCAATCGGCAGCGCGAAGGGCTGCGCACTCAGCGCCGCCACGTCGCCCGCCGGGCCCGTCAGGTCCGAACAGCCAAAGCGCGGCAGGTGATCAACATGATCGAACACCGGATTGACCGCCACCAGATGCGCCCGCAGCTGCTCAAGCGTGTCATACGGCAACGGCTTGTCGATCATCGCCGAGAATGCCCGCAGGATCTTCCAATCCTCGCGCGCCTCACCGGGCGGGAACAGCGCCAGCGCGCCACGCTGCACGCGGCCCTCGGTGTTGACGTAGGTGCCGTCCTTCTCGGTGTAGGCCGCGCCGGGCAGGATCACATCCGCCCGCGCCGCGCCGGCGTCACCGTGATGGCCCTGATAGACCACGAATGTATCAGCGCCGATCTTGCTGGTGTCGATTTCATCAGCGCCGAGCAGCCACAGCACATCCACGCCGCCGCCGAGCATCTCGGCCACGCTCTTGCCGCTGGCAAAGCCCACATCGAGCCCGCCCACGCGGCTGGCTGCGGTGTGCAGCACGTTGAAGCCATGCCAATCCGGCGTCAGCATGCCGGTCTGTGCGGCGAGCTTCCAGGCCGCGGCGAGCACGGCTGCACCATCGGCACGGGCCAGCGCGCCCTGGCCGATGATCAGCATCGGCTTCTTCGCATCGGCCAGCACCTGCGCGAACGGGTGCGAGCCATCCAGCAGCGCCGCCAGATCAGCCGCCGCCGCGCCGATCGTCTCCACCTTATAGGTGAGGTCCACCACCTGGCCGATCGCGGCCACCTTGAAGCCGCCCGCCAGCGAGCGCTTGCGGATGCGCGCATTCACCAACGGCGCTTCATGGCGCGGATTGGTGCCGATCAGCAGCAGCGCGTCAGCCTCTTCAATGCCTGCAATCGAGGTGTTGAAGCTGTAGAAATCCCGGCGCGAGGCATCGAGTGCGGCACCATCCTGGCGACAATCCAGATTGGTCGAACCCAGCGCCGCCAGCACATCCTTCAGCGCCAGCATGCTCTCCGCGTCCGCCAGATCGCCCGCAATCGCGCCGATCCGCTCACCAGCCACGCCCGCCAGCCTGTCGGCAATCGCCGCAAAGGCTTCCGGCCACGTCGCTTTGGTCAGCTTGCCGCCCTTCTTCACCCAAGGCGTGTCGAGGCGGCGGCGCTTGAGGCCATCGAGCGCGAAGCGCGACTTGTCAGCCAGCCATTCCTCGTTCACGTCCTCGTTCAGGCGCGGCAGGATGCGCAGCACTTCGCCGCCACGGCTGTCGATGCGGATATTCGCACCCACCGCGTCCAGCACGTCCACCGAGTCAGTCTTCTTCAGCTCCCATGGCCGCGCGGTGAACGCATACGGCTTGGAGGTGAGCGCGCCCACCGGGCAGATATCGATCAGGTTGCCGGAGAGTTCCGAGCTGAGCGCCTTCTCAACATACGTGCCCACCGCCATGCTCTCACCGCGCGAAGTGGCGCCCATTTCGGGCACACCGGCAATTTCGGTGGAGAAGCGGATGCAGCGCGTGCAGTGAATGCAGCGCGTCATGATGGTTTTCACCAGCGGACCCAGGTCCGGGTTCACCACCGCGCGCTTGTTCTCCAGATAGCGGCTCTCATCGCCGCCATAGCCCACCGCCTGATCCTGCAAATCGCACTCGCCGCCCTGATCGCAGATCGGGCAATCCAGCGGGTGGTTGATCAGCAGGAATTCCATCACCCCACGGCGCGCGGCGCGCACCATCGGCGTGTCGGTGTGCACCACCATGCCGTCATTGACCGGATAGGCGCAGGACGCGAACGGCTTGGGCGGTGCCTTCTCGATCTCGACGAGGCACATGCGGCAATTGCCGGCCACCGACAGGCGCTCATGGTAGCAAAAGCGCGGCACTTCGATGCCCGCGGCTTCGCAAGCCTGCAACACGTTGGAGCCGTTGGGAACCTCTACTTCGATCCCGTCGATTGTGACCTTCGCCATCACTCAGCCGCCATTTTCGGGGTTTTGCTCGCCTGATAGGCCGCAATGCGTTCTTCCATCAGCGGGCGGAAATGCCGGATCAGACCCTGGATCGGCCACGCCGCCGCATCGCCGAGCGCACAGATGGTGTGGCCCTCGATCTGCTTGGTGACTTTCTCCAGCACGTCGATCTCAGCGATCTCGGCACGGCCATCGACCATGCGATCCATCACGCGCTTCATCCAGCCGGTGCCTTCACGGCACGGCGTGCACTGGCCGCAGCTCTCATGCTTGTAGAAATGCGCCAGACGGGCAATCGCCTTGATCGGGTCGGTGGACTTGTCCATCACGATCACCGCCGCCGTGCCCAGGCCCGATTTCACATCGCGCAGTGAGTCGAAATCCATCAGCACATCGTCGCAGATCGATTTCGGGATCAGCGGCACCGACGAGCCGCCGGGGATCACCGCCAGCAGATTGTCCCAGCCGCCGCGCACGCCGCCGCAATATTTGTCGATCAGTTCACGCAGCGGAATGCCGAGTTCTTCCTCAACATTGCACGGCTTGTTCACATGGCCGGAGATCGAGAACAACTTGGTGCCCGCGTTCTTCGGACGGCCCAAGGCTGCGAACCACGAGGCACCACGGCGCAGAATCGTCGGCACCACGGCAATCGATTCCACGTTGTTGACCGTGGTCGGCGCGCCATACAGGCCACACGCCGCCGGGAACGGCGGTTTGAGGCGCGGCATGCCCTTCTTGCCTTCCAGGCTCTCGATCAGCGCGGTTTCTTCCCCGGAAATATAGGCGCCCGCGCCGCGATGCACATACAGATCGAAATCCCAGCCAGACCCTGCGGCATTCTTGCCGAGCAGGCCCGCATCATAGGCTTCGTCGATCGCCACCTGAAGCGCTGCCGCCTCGTTGTAGTATTCGCCGCGCACATAGATGTAACAGGCATGCGCGCCCATGGCGAACGAGGCGATCAGCGCGCCCTCAACCAGCTTATGCGGGTCGTGGCGCAGAATGTCGCGGTCCTTGCACGAACCCGGCTCGGATTCGTCGGCGTTGATGACGAGGTAATGCGGGCGCGCGCCCACTTCCTTCGGCATGAACGACCATTTCAGCCCGGTTGGGAAGCCCGCGCCACCACGGCCACGCAGGCCGGATGCCTTGATGTCTTCAATGATGGCGTCACGGCCCTTGGCGATCAACGCCGCCGTGCCATCCCAATCGCCACGCCGACGCGCACCGGCGAGGCCGGCATCGTGGATGCCGTAGAGATTGGTGAAAATGCGATCCTGATCACTCAGCATGATCTCACTCCCCCGCAATCGTGTTCAGCGTGAGCGGCCCGCCCTCAGGGGCGGAATTCTGCCGACCGATCATCGAACCACGCGCGGGCTTCTCGCCGCTGCGCAGCGCCTCGATCAACGCTTTGGTCAACTCACCGTTCATATCTTCGTAGTAATCGTCATCCACCTGCAAAATCGGCGCGTTGACGCAGCCGCCGAGGCATTCCACCTCGGTCATGGTGAACAGACCATCGTCTGACGTATCGCCGTAATGCTTGATGCCGGTGCACGCCTTGATGGTGTCGCGCACCTCATCCGAGCCACGCAGCCAGCACGGCGTGGTGCCGCACACCTGAAGGTGGAAGCGGCCAATCGGCTTGGTGTTGAACATGAAATAGAAGGTGGCCACCTCATAGACGCGAACCGGCGGCATATCGAGCACGCGGCCGATTTCATCCATCGCCACCACCGGCACCCATGACGAGCCGGTCACGCGGCCCATCTGGCGCTGCGCCAGGTCGAGCAGCGGCAGCACGCCGCTGGCCTTCTTGTCGGCGGGGTATTTCGCCAGGATCTTCTCGATCTGCGCGAGGCTGATCTCATCGAACGCGAAGCTGGTCGGCTCGGTCCGGTCCGGCGCGGTGGGGGTGCTCATCGGTCGATCTCCCCGAAGACGATATCCAGCGAGCCGATGATCGCCACCGCGTCGGCCAGCATGTGGCGCTTGCTCAGCGTTTCGGTCGCCTGCAGATGGGCAAAACCGGTTGCGCGGATTTTGCAGCGATACGGGCGGTTGGTGCCGTCTGACACCAGATACACGCCAAACTCACCCTTGGGCGCCTCAACGGCGGTGTAGGTTGCACCGGCAGGGACGTGGAAGCCCTCGGTGTAGAGCTTGAAGTGATGGATCAGCGCTTCCATCGACCGCTTCATCGCCGTGCGGGTCGGCGGGGTGATCTTGTGATCGGCCAGCTTGATCGCGCCCGGCTTCATCTTCGCCAGGCACTGCTTGATCATCGACACGCTCTCACGCATCTCGCCGATGCGCATCAGATAGCGGTCATAGCAGTCGCCATTGCGGCCCACCGCGATCTTGAAGTCGAGTTCGCTGTATTTCTCATACGGCTGCGACTTGCGCAGATCCCACGGCACGCCGGACGCGCGCAGGCACGGGCCGGTGAAGCCCCAGGCCAGCGCATCCTCGGCGGAGATGATGCCGATATCGACGGTGCGCTGCTTCCAGATCCGGTTCTCGGTGAGCAGCGTTTCCAGATCATCGATGAATTTCGGAAACTTCTCGGCCCAGGCCGCAATCTTCTCTTCCAGGCCGATCGGCATGTCTTTCGCCACGCCGCCCACGCGGAAGTAATTCGCATGCAGACGCGCGCCGGAGACTTCCTCGTGGAACTCCATCAACGTCTCACGTTCCTCGAACGCCCACAGCGCCGGGGTGATCGCGCCAACGTCCAGCGCATAGGTCGTCAGGTTGAGCAGATGGTTCAGCACGCGGGTGATTTCGCTGAACAACGTGCGAATCCAACTCGCCCGCTCCGGCACGCCGATGCCGAGCAGCTTCTCGGTGGCCAGCACGAAGGCGTGTTCCTGGCACATCGGGCTGACGTAATCGAGGCGGTCGAAATACGGCGTGGCCTGAATATAGCTCTTATATTCGATCAGCTTCTCGGTGCCGCGATGCAGCAGGCCGATATGCGGGTCAGCGCGCTCCACAACTTCGCCATCCATTTCCAGGATCAGGCGAAGCACGCCGTGGGCGGCGGGATGCTGCGGGCCAAAATTGATCGAATGGCTGTCGATCTGCACTGTCTGGGTGGTTTTCACCACCTCATCGGGCGTCGGCAGGCCGATGATCGAATCGGCGATCGGGAGATTGGTATCAGGGCTCATGCGCGAGTCGCCTTCTCGTCGCCCGGCAGCGTGGTCATGGCTTCCCACGGCGAGACGAAATCGAAATTGCGGAAATCCTGGGTGAGCTTCACCGGCTCATAGACAATCGACTGCCGCTCGGTGTCGTAGCGCACCTCAACATAGCCGGTCAGCGGGAAGTCCTTGCGCAGCGGGTGCCCCTCAAACCCGTAATCGGTGAGGATGCGGCGCAGATCGGGCTGGCCGGAGAACACGATGCCATACATGTCCCACGCCTCACGCTCCCACCACGTCGCCACCGGCCAGATTGTGTGCACGGAAGGCACCGGGTGCGCCTCATCGGTGCTGACCGACACGCGCAGGCGCTGATTGAGGCTGACGGAAAGCAGGTTGTAGACCACCTCGAAACGCTCGGCGCGTTCGAGCCAGTCCACGCCGGCGATGTCCATCACCTGCTCGAACGCCAGCGCCTCATGATCGCGCAGCGTCGTGCACAGCGCGGCCAGTTGGTCGCGTTCGGCATAGGCGACCAGTTCGTTGGTCTGCATCTCAACCCGCAGCACGCCGGGCAGGGAGGCGATGATATCGGCGATTGCCGGAGCGGTGTGTTCAGCCACGGAGAATGGTCCCCGTGCGACGGATCTTTTTCTGCAACTGCATGATCCCGTAGACCAGCGCCTCAGCCGTCGGCGGACAGCCCGGCACGTAAACATCCACCGGCACCACGCGGTCACAGCCGCGCACCACCGAATAGGAATAGTGATAATAGCCGCCGCCATTGGCGCAGCTGCCCATGCTGATCACCCAGCGCGGCTCGGGCATCTGGTCATAGACCTTGCGCAGCGCCGGGGCCATCTTGTTGGTCAGCGTGCCGGCCACGATCATCACGTCCGACTGGCGCGGTGAGGCGCGCGGAATGATGCCCAGCCGGTCGAGATCGTAGCGCGGCATATAGGCGTGGATCATCTCCACCGCACAGCACGCCAGACCGAACGTCATCGGCCAGAGGCTGCCGGTGCGGGCCCAGTTCACCACCTTGTCGAGGTTGGCGACGACAAAGCCCTTGTCGGCGATTTCTGTGGTGACTGCCTTGATCACCGCGTCCTGCGCCGCGCCGGGCTGCAGGGCCTGGCTGTTCCAGGCGAGGGTTTCCGTCGAAGCGGACATGTTGTGCTCTCCCAATCGCCTATTCCCAGTCCAGCGCGCCTTTGTTCCACTCGTAGACGAAGCCCACGGTGAGCACACCGAGGAAGCCCAGCATCGAGAGGAAACCGAAAACACCAATTTCGGCCAGGCTCACCGCCCACGGGAACAGGAAGGCCACTTCGAGGTCGAAGATGATGAACAAGATCGCCACGAGGTAGAAGCGCACATCGAACCGGCGACGTGCATCATCGAACGCTTCAAAGCCGCATTCATAGGCGGAGAGTTTCTCCGCATACGGCTTCTGCCACCCGGCCAGCAGTGAACCCACCACCATCGCCGTTGCGATGACCGCCGCCAAAGCGAGGAACACCAGGATCGGGAAATAGTCCGCCAAAATCGGTGCCACGAGCGTCTGATCTCCATGCCGCATTGCAACGTGAAGAAACATAAACCCATCGCGCGCGCGTTGCCATAGGCGCAGCACGTGACCGCCACTCTTTTCGAGCGCATGTTCGGACAGTTTCCCCACGCAATAGGGCCCATGTCGTCGGCGCTAAAACAATTAAGTTCGATGACACGAAACTGCCCAAAGCATAATCTCGCGGCGATAATGGCCACGTCCTGATCTGCTGATTTTGGGCTTCTATGCTGAGGGGTGGCGAGAGTGACGGGGCTCGAACCCGCGACCTTCGGCGTGACAGGCCGACGCTCTAACCAACTGAGCTACACCCCCACA
>Ga0213850_1003651_pt1 | contig 13008 bp, 15 predicted proteins | sample LLC_MetaT_FD_164453 | JGI IMG/M metagenome (GOLD analysis project Ga0213850, IMG submission 164453) | Metatranscriptome of freshwater microbial communities from post-fracked creek in Pennsylvania, United States - LL:C (Metagenome... | ecosystem: Environmental > Aquatic > Freshwater > Creek ...
CAGGGCGACCAGCGCCGTCAGCACGCCGACCACGGTCTGCAGCAAGGTCGCGACGATCGTCCCGCTCTTGAAGGTGTCGTCGCCTGCCAGGGTAATGTAGTGACCCACCGAACGCGTGTAGACCAGTCCCATAGGTTCCGCCAGAACGATGTGCGAAAAAATGGCGCCGCTGAGAAAGCGGTGAATTTTCTTGCCCAGCGCAATCGTGGCGACGGTCAATACATAGCCCAGCAACAGACGCATCGCCAGCACCATGACAAACAGCCAAAGCCAGGTCCGCAAGCCAGGCTCCAGCTGCAGGGCCAGGGCCAGCGCGCGCCAGACGCGCAGCACCAGACCGTCGCTGCCGGCGCTCGCCGGCGCCATGGGAATCATGAGGCTGGTCGCGGCGTATTCCAGCGCCAGCACCACACCGGTCATGGCGAGCACGCCGTACACCAGCGCAAAGCGCCCGGCAATGAAGCGAAGAAATGCGAGCACGTCAGTCAGCGTCCTGCGGCGCAGCCACGTCCGCGACCTGGCACGCCAGCAGCAGCAGGTCGCAGGGCGATCCCGCAGGCGTCCATACGAAATCCAGCAGTCCCTGGTCCGCTGGCGCCGCCAGGAAGCGCACGCGCGCCGCCCCGGCTCCCAGGGCCTGGCGCTGCCCGGAGTGCTGCAAGCTGCCCGCTTGCGTAGCCTTCAGATCCAGCATGATCGCGTCCCCAGGCCGCGCGGCCAGTGCCAGCGTGAAGCGTCCCGGCGCGCGCCACGCGCCTTGCAGCAAAGCGGCTGGCAGCCCATCGATTCCCGGGCCCCACTGGCGAAAACCCGCGTAGAAATAAGGAATGTGTTCGGGCTCGGTCGCGCGGATTGCGGCGGGTGGCTGAAATCGCAGACGCTGGCGCAGCACGCGGGCGGGCGCTCCGGCGGCGACCGAATACGGCGGCAGCGATTGCGTCAGCACGGCGTTGGCGCCAATGACGCAGCCGCGCCCCACGGTAAGGCCGCGCAGCACGACGACGTTGATCCCCAGCCAGCAGTCCTCGCCAATGGCCACGCCCTGCGACTGCGCCTGCGGCGCAGCACGCGCAGCCCGTGCGTCCTGCCAGCGAATCGGCGCGGACGCGTCGTCGCTGAAATGGTGCGTTCGCGACGAGACGTAAAAGTTGGGACCGATGACGCAGCCCGCGCCTATGCTGACTTCGCCGAGCACGCGGCTGCCGTCCTGCACGCTGGTGTGGGCGCCGATCACGACGCGCGGCGCAGCGGCGATTTCACAATCGTCGCCCACCCAAGCACCCTCGCCTAGCACCAGTTCGGCGCCCGCCGGAACCTGCACACGCGTTCTGCGTCCCAGAACGACCGCGTCCGCGCACTGCAACGCGCCCGCGCACGCCAGCTCGGTGCCGGCCTGCATGCCGGTGGCAAGCGTGCGCACCGGGCGCGACAGCAACAGTCGGCAACGCCGCCCGGGGGCGCGCAAAAACCAGCGTGCTGCCTTGAGAAAATTGCGCAGTGTCACGTTAGAGATAGGCCTGATAGACATCGGGCGCCTGCGCAAGCTGCGCTTGCAAAACGGCAACACGCTCCCGCGGCAGGCGCGATTTGGGATACATGCCACCGAACAGGGAGTTGCTCAACTGCAGTTGCAGAATCAGGCGGTCCTTGCCCGACACCATGCTGCCTTTGTGCAGACCGCGCGTGTCTTCGATGATCACGGTGCCGCGGGGCGCGACAAAGCGCATTTCGCGCTGCTTCCCGTAATGCGCCAGCACTTCCTCGTCCTGCAGCCGCACGTAACCACGGCGCAGAAAGTGCTGCGGTATGCCCTGGTCCACGTGCGAACCTTCGATGAAGGAATGCGGACCATCCTGCGGCCCCACGTCGGTGAGGTAAATAAAGACCTTGAGCCACTTCAAGCGATCCAGGTCGAAGTGGTAGTACTGCGCCGCCTTGGAATCGGGCTGGTCGTGAAAGCGCGTGTGCCACCACATGGACATCACGTCGAGCCGCGGGCGCGCGCCCAGATAGGCTTGCGCCAGCCAGAGCAAGGACGCGTCTGCCATCAGGCTTTGCACATCGGCGTTGGCCAGCAGCGCGTCCACCGGGTAGTCGTAGCGCACGGCGAGCGGATGGTCGGCGTCATAGCGCGCCATCGTGGCCTGCGCCGCCTGCGCCTGGCCGTCCATGGGGCGGACCGAGGCGGGCGTCGCCAGGGCAAACGCGAGCAGCCGGTCGCAGGTCTGCGCGTCCAGCGCGCCCTCCCAGGTGACGTAGCCTTTGGAACGCAGCGCAGCCAGTGCTGCCTGGCCCTGGGCACCCCCCAGATCGCCCAGCACGCCTTGCGGCCGCGGCGTCGGCAAGGGCGTTTGCCAGGCCGAGATCCAGCGGCTGCACCAGCTGTTGAAGCGCCCGCCGCTGGCGCAGAAAAAATACACCATGGCGGAGTGCGCACGCCGTCCGTTTTTTCCGGTCAAGGCGTAGCGCAGCGCGCCCCAGGCAAACAGCAGAGCATGGGCGGGCGGGTAGACAATTTTTTTCCACATGACAGGGGCACTCCTGGCTAGGCTTATTGCGGGCGCGGCGCCATAGTTTCGCCGATGGCGTCGAGCAGGCGCGCAAACGCTGCCGCGCTGACCAACTGCTCAAACGCTTGCACCAGCGCGGCTTCCGTGCTGGACGCTTGCGCGCAAAGCTTCCACAAGGCGGCGTAGGACTGGCGCAACTGCACATCCTGCGCGTCGCCGCTCAGGTTATGCATGTAAAAAAAAGCCAGCGCCTGTTCCTGCATTTGCTCCCGGGACAGCGCGCAGACCGCGTGGCTGCGCAGCATCTCCAGGTACTCCGCGCGGTTGCGGGCGGTGCGGCAGAAGTCAAACGCGTGGTGCGGGTGGCGCGCGCAGGCGATGCTGGGAACGCCCAGGTACGCCAGCTCGTGCGCGACCGTGCCGTAGACCGTGACGCCGCAGGCCATCCCGGCGGCCACCAGTTGCACATTGCTGACCTCGGACGACAACCAACGCAGCGCGGGATATTTGGCGCGCAAACCGGCCAGCGCCTGGTCGCTGAGCGCGATCTGGTTGGGGTGCGGCTTGAGGAAAAACGGCACGCCGGCCTGCGTCAAGGCATCAATCGTCACGCATATCCACTGCCAGAAATCGTCAAACACCAGGTCGGGGTAGACGTGCGGACTGTCGTAGAAATCGTGCAGAAAGACCACCACTGCGCCGTGCAAACCCTCGGGTACGGGCGCGCTGCTCTGGCCGTAGGCCGACTTCTGCATATAGCTGGTCGCCGTGTCTATGCCGCCGGCCAGCCGCAGCTCGAGCTGTACACGCGCCTCGGCCAGGCGCGCGGCGCGCGCGTCTAACGCGTCAAAGCGCGTGCGGTAGCCGGAAAAATCAGGCGTGTGAAAGCTGTCGTCCAGACGCAGCTGCTTGCCCACGCTGTTCAAGTTGCCAAAGGACCAGACCGCAATGTCGTTCTGCAGCGCAACGCGCGCTGCGATGCCATGCTCCAGGTAGGTGCTGTACGACGTCAGATAACAACGCGGCCGCACGCGGGAAAAATACGCCTGCGCCCTGCGTACGTCGCGCAGCGCCTGCCAGACAAGGCGGCGCACAAAGGGATCGTGCACGTCAAAGGCCGGCGCGGGCTTGAAGCGCAGGTACGAGTCCAGGACCAGGTCGGCAACTTCCACACCGCCGATTTTCAAGGACGCAGGCGCCTGCTGCAGTTGTCGCCACAGTGCCTGGGAGCGCAGCCAGTCGATCAGGTCGTCCAGAGGGCGCGTGCTTGCACAGCGGTAGGCAATGGCGTCGACCAGGCCGCCGTATGCGCGGATCCAGGGCGCGCAAAACAGCCGGGCAGCCAAGGCGCTGCGCTTGCACTCGGCCAGCACACCGCTTCCCATGGCAGCGCTGACCGAACGGACCACCACCCATTCGGCGCGTACGCCGTGGCGCGCACGCAGCGCACGCGCCAGCGCACCAAACAGCAAAAAATAAAACCGATTGGGAACCAGCTGCACACTGAGCACCGGCGGGTGCGCGCCACGCGCGGGCGCCGCAGCCACCGGCCCAAAAGTCTGCGGCCGCACACCCGGCTGGCGCGGATAGCGGACGAGCACCGAGGCCCATTTGCGCAGCACGGCAGCTGCCTCAGCCCGCATGGCCGACGTCACCTGCGCGCGCGTCGGCAAACAGGAAATCCTGCGCGGAAAACGGCTCGACAAAGCGATAGCCCTGCGCTTGCAGGTACGCGTCCAGGCGCGAAAAATCGCGGCATTCCACCAGCAGGTAGCGAAAGCGAAAACGCCCATGGTCTACGCCCTTGAGCACCTCCAACTCGGCGCCTTCGACGTCCAGCGAGAGGAAGTCGATCACCGCCGGGGCCTGCGCTTCCAGCAGCAGCGCGTTCAGCGTTCGGGCAAGCGCGCCAAATTCAAAACCGCTATCGCCGTTGCGCAGGAACTGGTGGCCGAGTTGCGCGTGGGCACGCGCGTCCGCAATGTCAGACTCCAGCTCCAGCGGAATCGACATCAGGTTGGAATAGGCGATGCGCACGAACTCCTTGGCATAGTCGGTGGCAACGCAGGCGGCGCAAAAAACCTGGGTCGCCGCGGCGCGGTTTTTTCGGCATTTCAGAAAATTGTGCGGCACCGGCTCGACCAGAACGCCGCGCCAGCCACGGTAGCGCTCGAAATACAAACTATTGGATTGCGTCACGCCGTCGTTTGCGCCAAGCTCGACGAAATAGCCGCGGTCGTGGTTGACGTATTTTTCTAGCTTGCGATCGAGCTGATTGAGCGCGGCGTAGCGGCTTGGCAGCAATTTTCGGACGATGTTTCTAATTCCGAAATTGCGGCGCATTGGCAGAGGCATAGTGTCGCCCGGATTATAAAGGCCGACGCTGCGCAGGCCCAGCGCCTGGGCTCGCGGGACTGCGGCGGCGCGTCGTCAGACCCGACAGCAGCGCACGAAAAATAATGCGGTTGGCGCGCCAGCCGCTGCCAAACTTGGACGCGCCCACGCGCCGCACCGTCGCCACCGGTATCTGCGCTATGCGCCAGCCGGAACGCGCCGCCAACACGGTTAGTTCGGTCCCCACCGACTCATAGCTGCGCAGCGCCTGCAGTTGCGCCAGACAGGAAAGTCGGTAGCCCTTGAGGCCGCACAAGGGGTCGTGCACGCCCCACAGCACGCGCCCCACCAGGGAAAACACCGTCTCGGAAATTCTCTGCAAGCGGTCGCGCCGGCCCACGACCAGATCGGCGCCCGCCTGCAAACGCGCCAGCGCCAGAGCGATGGCGTCAGCGCGGTGCTGTCCGTCGGCGTCCAGGGTGATGGCGAACGCGAAGCCCTGCTCCAGTGCGCCCTGCAAGCCGCTGGCCAGCGCCTGGTCGTAGCCCTGGTTCACGGCATGGCGCACGACGATCGCCCCGGCGGCTTGCGCTAGGGCAGCGGTGTCATCGCTGGAGCCATCGTCGACGACGATTACCTGCCCGTACTGCGAGGCGCTGGCGACGACGCGCTGTATCGTTGCGGCTTCGTTGAGCGCGGGAATGACCAGCGCCAAGACCCGGGATGTGGGCAGGATCAAAGCGCCGGCACCTTAGTCCAGGTCACGCAGGGTCAGATGCTGGCCCGCAGGGACGTCCACGCGCAAGCGCTTGCCCAGGACCTCGGCCATGCGGTAGGGCGGCAGTCCATCGGCAGGGCAGGGCCGCAGGACTTCCAGGTCCTCGGCCCGCAGCAGCGCCCCCGCCGTCAGCGCGCGCACCAGACGGATGCTGCGGCGCTGCAGGACCGCCGTTGCCTCTTCGTTCTTTTCCACTTTCTTCACGCCGGTGCCCAGCGCTGCCTCGAGTTCGCGCGACCGGTCCACCATGGCACGCCAGTCGGCGGGGTTCATGGCGAAGGCGTGGTCCGGGCCTTCGCGCCCGTTGTCGTCGGTAAAGTGCTTTTCCACCAGGCGCGCGCCCAGAGCGATGGCACCCAGAACGGTGGCGTGGCCGGGCGTGTGGTCACTCAGTCCCAGCACCATGTCCGGATACATGGTGCGAAATGCGCGCAGGACGTTCAGGTTGATATAGCGGAAATTTTCCAGACTGCCGGTGTAATTGGTATTGCACTGCATGAGCGCAAACGCCGGATTGATCGCCAGCGCAGCTTGCACCGCGCGGTCCACGTCGTCCATGGTCGACGCGCCAGCTGCCAGGATGTAGGGCTTTTGCTTGGCGGCGACGTACCGAATGATTTCCAGCCAGGTGATATCGCCCGAGCCAATCTTGTACGCTGGCACATACGGGTCGATGTGTTCTATCAGGTCAAACGCGTAGGGGCTGGTAAAAAAAGCAATCCCTGCCTGGTCGCAGGTGGCCTTGAGTTCCGGCGTCCAGCCCAGATCGACCGAGGCGCCCTGGTAGACCTCGAACACCGATTTTTTCCAGCTGGCCTGGTGCGACTGCTGACCGCCCAGGCTTTTGAAGCCATAGTCGCTGACGATGGACTTGGCCTGGAAGTGCTGAAATTTTGCGGCGTTGGCGCCCGCCTCGGCCGCCGCCCAGATGAGGTCCTTGGCGCGCGCCAGGTCGCCGTCGTGGTTGGCGGCGATATCGGCAATAAAGTAGGTCGGAAAGCCCTCGCCTATCTTTTGTCCCTGGATTTCAATGCTGCTACTGGCTTGGTTCGGCATATTCCCTCGCTACTCGGTTGATTTCAGTCTCCAGCGTGGGCATGGCCACGTCCAGAACGCGTTCCAGTTTCCCGCTGTCCATGCGCATATCCCGCGGCCGGTAGGTGCGCAGAAAACGCGCGTCGGCCGAGGCGATGCGCGCCATGGACTGCGTCGGCAGGCCGGCAGCGCGCGCCAGTGCAAAGGCCAGATCGGCCTTGCTCATGCCGTCGCGCGCGCCCAGATTGAATACGCCCACGGGCTTTTTCTCGACGGCCAGGCCTATGCAGTGCGCAACCGTCGCCATGGACAGCGGGCTGAACAGCACGTCGTGCAAGACCTGCACGGCGTCGCCGCGCGCCATGGAAGCCAACACCCAATCGCTCAGACTTTGGCGCCCCGCAACCCGGCTGCGGCCAATGAAATTGGTACGCAACACCGTGCTGTCGATCTGCTGCGCCGCGAGTTCACCGGCGTATTTGGTCATCGCGTAATGGTTGGTGATGGTGACGTCGTCTTCGGCGTGCACGCCGGCACCGTCGTAGACATGGTCGGTTGAGATGTGAATCAGGTGCGCGGCACGCCGGCTGCGCTTGAGCGCCGCGACCATGTTCTCCACCACTTTTGCGTTCACGCAATAGGCCTGCTGCAAGTCGTCCTCGCAGGTCTCCACATTGGTCAAGCCGACCAGGTTGATCACCACATCCGGCGCCGCAGCGGCGAGCAGCTCAGTGACCGCAGCGGCGCGTGTCAGGTCGGCTGTGTAGTCGGACGCGCTGGTTTTTCCGTGGGTTCTGACCGTGTGCGTCTGCGCGCGCAAGCAGGGCACCAGGGTAGCTCCCAGCATCCCCGTCGCCCCCAGAACAAGAATCGACTTGCCGGTCATGGGCAAACCTAGGCCGACGCCTGCAGCACCGGGAACAGCAACTCGGCGCGCTTCCAGTCATCGGCGGTGTCAATGTCGACCACACGCCAAGCCGGCAGCTTCAACCCATGGCCGGTGGAATGCATTTTCATTTGCGCCAGCCAGGCCGCGGCCCGGCCGAAATAAAACTGTCCGGCGTCGTGGTACAGCGGCTCCAGATCCTGCGTGCGCGCCAGTTCGGCGTCGGGCTGAACAAAGGACATGGCGCCGTCCTGCGCCCTGCGCATGGCACGCTGCACCGGATGCGCGTACTCGACCACCGGGTAGACATAGTTCCGCTGCCCGGATTGCAGCAACTGCAAAGCGGCGCGCAAGTCAGCGGCCTGAATAAACGGCGCACAGGGGTAGATGCAGCAGACCCAGTGCGGATCCCAACCCAGGTCGCGCGCCCGTGCCGTCGCATGGCCTATCACGGGAACGGTGGGCGTCATGTCGTCCGCCAGCTCGGCGTCGCGCAGGAACGGCACTTCCGCGCCCCATTCGCGGGCCACGGCTGCAATTTCCGCGTCGTCGGTAGACACCAGAATTTTGTCGAAGCACCCGGATGCGCGCGCAATGTCAATCGACCAGGCCAGCATCGGCTTGCCACAGAACGCCTTGATGTTCTTTCGCGGTATGCGTTTGCTGCCACCACGCGCAGGTATGACTGCAATACTGGTCACGGATTGGATCTCGATTTCATCAGGGAAACCAGGGTCTGCGCCCCACGGCGCCTGCCGCACGGTGTGCCGCACGCGGCAGACGGTCCGCAAGCGCGCCTGGCCTCGTTGCACGCCCCTGCAGCACCCGGGCGAACCATTCTGCCATAGCCGCGCACGGCAAAACACCGGCAATCAGCCCTCGCCCAGCGCTACAGAATGGCGTCAAAGTACGCAATCGTCTTTGCCAGGCCGTCGGCCAGCGCAACCGTTGGCGTCCAGCCATGCAGCAGGGTGCGCGCCAGTGCAATATCCGGCTGGCGCTGCATGGGGTCGTCAACCGGCAGCGGCTGGAACACCAAGGTCGCGCGCGAGCCGGTGAGCTCCAGCACCAGCTCGGCCAGTTGCCGGATGGTGAAAACGTCGGGATTGCCCAAATTGACCGGACCGGGATGCGCGGAACCGGGCAGATCCATGAAACGCAGCACCCCATCCAGCAAATCGTCGACGTAGCAGAAGCTTCGGGTTTGCTGCCCCGTTCCGTACACCGTGATATTTTCGCCGCGCAGCGCCTGCACAATGAAGTTGCTCACGACACGCCCGTCGTTCGCCAGCATGCGCGGTCCGTAGGTGTTGAAGATGCGCGCCACGCGGACAGAAACGCCGTACTGCCGGTGGTAGTCAAAAAACAGCGTCTCGGCGCAGCGTTTGCCTTCGTCGTAACAGCTGCGCGGCCCCGTCGGGTTGACGTGGCCCCAATACGATTCGGGTTGCGGGTGCACGCCAGGGTCGCCATACACCTCGCTGGTGCTGGCCTGAAAAATGCGGGCGTTCAGCCGCTGGGCCAGCTCGAGCAAATGGATCGCGCCAAGCACATTGCTTCGGACGGTTTGCACGGGGTCGCGCTGGTAGTGCACCGGGCTGGCTGGACACGCCAGGTTGTAAATCTGGTCGACCTCTAAGACCAAGGGGCGCGTGACGTCGTGTTGAACAAAAGTGAAGCGCGGGTGTGCGCGCAGATGCTCCAGGTTGCGCAGCGCGCCGGTCGCAAGATTGTCCAGACACACGACGGCGTCACCGCGCAGCAGCAGCCGCTCGACCAGATGCGAACCGAGGAAACCTGCGCCCCCGGCAACCAGGATACGCCTGCCTTGAATGTGCCTTGTCATGGCCTTTCATTAAACCCGACAATAATCGCCAGGGCGAGCAGCCGTCAGCCGGAACGCACAAGGGCGCGCCGGCGGCCAGCCAGCCGCCTGTAGCCGCAACACCCTACCCACCAGGAGAGCCCCATGTCCCCATCCAAAACCAAGCCCGGTGACGACAAGCCCGGCGCCGGCATCAAGGACGCTGTGCAGGATTCGGCGCAGCAGATCTGGCAGGCTGGTCTGGGCGCTTTTACCCGCGCCCAGATGGAAGGCGGCAAGGCCTTCGAAGCGCTGGTCAAGGAGGGTGTGGAGCTGCAGCGCAAGACGCAGGCCGCAGCCGAGCAGCGCCTGGCCGAAGCCGCCAGCAAGATGTCCACACTGGCCAGCGATTTGACCAGCCGCGCGCCAGCCCCCTGGGACCGGCTCGAGACCCTGTTCGAAGAGCGCGTCGCCAAGGCGATGCAGCGCCTGGGAGCGCCTTCGGCGCAAGACCTGCAGGCGCTGACGGCGCGCGTGGACGCTTTGACCGCTGCGCTCAAGGCTCTGGAGCAGCGTTCACCCACCGGCACGCAGCAAGCCACCGCGCCCGCGCCGCGCCGCGCCGCAGGCAAAACGACGCGAAGGGCCAAACCCCAGTCGGACTGAGCGCTCCCATGGCAAAAAAAGCCCCGCGCCGCACCGCCGAGCGCATTCTGGAAGTCACCCTGGAACTGTTCAACCGGTTCGGCGAACCCAACGTCTCGACCACGCTGATTTCGGCCGAAATGGGAATCAGCCCGGGCAATCTGTACTACCACTACCCGGCCAAGGACACGCTGATCAACGCGCTGTTCGACCGCTACGAGGCTTCGCTGCACACCCTGCTCGCCGCCAGTTCGCAGGTGCGCGACGTCGAGGACGCATGGTTCTTTCTGCACTCGCTGTTTGAGCTGATTTGGCAGCACCGTTTTCTGTACCGCGACTTGAACGACTTGCTGAGCAAGAACCGGCGGCTGGAGACCCACTTCCAGACCATTCTGCACCACAAGACGCAGGCGCTGCGCGCGCTGCTCGACAGCATGAACAGCAGCGGCGCCGTGCAAATGGACGCCGCAACCATCGCTCCCACCGCCACCAGCATGGTGGTGCTGCTGACCTACTGGCTGAGTTACGAGTACGTGCGCGATCCGCGCCGCGCGCTCGAGCCCGAAAGCGCGCAAAGCGCGCTGTTGCGCGGCGCACAGCACGTGCTCAGCCTGCTGCTGCCCTACCTGCAACTTGAGCAGGCGACGCATTTGCGTGGACTGGTGCAGTCCTACGCGGCGCCGCAAGCCGCCTGAGACGGCTAGGCCGCCAGCGCCGGTCCCAGCAGGGCGTCCAGCTGGCCGGCAATGTGCGCTTCGATGCGGCTCTGGTAGGCGCTCAGCAGAAAGCCCAGCCGGGCCTGGAGGGTGAAACGGTCGGGAGCGACTTGCAGGCTGCCCTGGAAACCCGGGCCGGTGAAACGCAGCGTGTGCACGCCGTCGACCACCTCCAGGACGCAGTCCGCGCCATACGTTTCCCGCATCTGCTGCGCCCAGCGCGCAGCCACCTGCTGTGCCTGCGGCTGGCCAAGCGCGTGTTCGCGCACAATGTGCAAATCTGCCATCCCCTGACCTCCATGTCGCTCTATAAGTTCAAATCGCGCGCCTGCGCCGACCTGATCATGCTGGAACCCAACGGTCGCCAGCTGCTGACCATCCTCGGCAAGGAGGACGCGGCCTCGCTGCGCCAGGGCATTCTGTTACCCGAGCATATGCCAGCCGCCGCCCGGGCGCTGCGCGCAGCGATCGCACACGAGGAAGCACAACGCGCGCAGCAGATCGAAGAAGCGCAGGCCGCGGGCCAGCCGGCGCCGCGCTTTGACGGCGTCAGCCTGCGCCAGCGCTGCACGCCCTTTCTGGACATGCTGGCGCGCGCGCAGGCAGAAGAGAAGGAAATCGTCTGGGGCGTTTGAAGCCAGTCGCTAAACTCGCAGCCATGCCACGCCCGCCCACTCCTGCCAACCAGGCCCCAGCCCCTGTTTCAGCGGCTGACGATACGGCGGGGCCCGCGTCGCGCGCCGCCAAGCCAGCGCCCGCGTTTCGCCGGGCCGCAGCGCCGCCCGGGCGCGCTCCCATTCCCCAAGGTCAGAGCAACACCGCTGCGCGCGGACCCGACGGCACGCTGCGCCTGAACAAGCGCATGGCCGAACTCGGCCTGGCGTCGCGTCGCGAAGCCGACGCCTGGATAGGCAATGGCTGGATCAAGGTCAACGGACGCGTCGCTGAAATGGGCATGCAGGTCGCCCCCGACGTACGCATCGACATCGACCCGCGGGCACGCGGCCAGCAGGCGCAGCAGGTCACCATCCTGGTCCACAAGCCGCTGGGCCTGGTCAGCGGCCAGGCCGAAGACGGGCACACGCCGGCGATCACCCTGGTGCAGCCGCAAAACCGCTGGGAGCAGGACAACGCACGCTACTTCTTTCACCCCAGCCAGCTGCGCAGCCTGGTTCCTGCGGGTCGGCTCGACGTCGACTCCACCGGACTGCTGGTGCTGACCCAGGACGGACGCGTGGCGCGCCAGCTGATCGGCGAAGACGCCCAGATGGAAAAAGAGTACCTGGTGCGCGTCGCCTACACCGGCCACGCAAACCCGGCAGCGGAACATTCCGCCGCCGCCACCTACGACGCGCGCGCGCAGGTAGCGCGCCAGCTCAGCCGCATCGACGAGGACGACCCGGTCAGCGCCGACGTCGCCTCGGTATTTCCGCCCGAGCTGCTCGCGCGGCTGCGCCACGGGCTGCGGCTGGACGGGCAGGCGCTCAAGCCGGCGAGCGTGCAGTGGCAAAACCCCGAGCAGCTGCGCATCGTGCTGACCGAGGGCAAAAAGCGCCAGATCCGGCGCATGTGCGAACTGGTGGGACTGAAGGTGGTGGGGCTCAAGCGCGTGCGCATTGGCCGGGTGATGCTGGGCCATTTGCCGCTGGGCCAGTGGCGCTATCTGGCGCCGCACGAAAAGTTCTGAGGCAGGCCGGCGTCAGGGCAGCAGCGGACCCAGGGCGGCAAAGCCACCGTCGGTGTTGTCGTCGTCTTCGTCGTCGCTGCGCTTGTTGCGTTCCTGCGCCCGGGGTTCGGGCGCCGCTGCGCGCAACGGGGCTTGTACCGTGGGAACGCTGTTCAGGTCCAGCGTTCCGGGCAGGGTGTCGTCATAGGCGCCATCCGCCATTACGGCCGGGCCTTCGCTGCCCTGCAGGCTATGTTCCCACAGTCCCCATGCAGTGTCCGAATCGCTCTCAATGGCTTCGGGAACAGGCAGGGGATCCAGATAAAAATCGTGCGCGCGGGTCTTCTCCGCGCTGGGGGGCGTGGGAAACAGCTTGTCCGATTTTGTGGCCATGCGCTATTTTGCATGAATTGTTGGCCGTGGCACACCCTTGAAAGTCTGGCGCTCGCCCATAATTGCTCGCCACGCGGTGCGGCCGGTACGACTTTCTGTTGCTCCGGGCAGCCAGCGCAGGCCTACTTCCGTTTTACGTTCCCGTTTTACGTTCCCGTTTTTGCAACCACACACCCACCTATGAGCAAGCAAACCCTTTCCTTTCAAGCCGAAGTCGCGCAACTGCTGCACCTGGTGACGC
>Ga0213850_1151890_pt1 | contig 13007 bp, 23 predicted proteins | sample LLC_MetaT_FD_164453 | JGI IMG/M metagenome (GOLD analysis project Ga0213850, IMG submission 164453) | Metatranscriptome of freshwater microbial communities from post-fracked creek in Pennsylvania, United States - LL:C (Metagenome... | ecosystem: Environmental > Aquatic > Freshwater > Creek ...
TTGGTAGTTCATAATCGCATAACCCTCTTGGCTCCAAGGCATCACGTCCCACCCATTTTTGACTTCAAGATATCGGTACATTTTCATCAAAATACCCCTCGTACATCTGAATCATCCGCACCATAGCCTAACCAGATGACCTTAGGTGGGTTCATATTGATCCTGATCGGGGTCTCGATCTTTCGGATAATGTCTCGCACCTCTTCGTCATTCGTACAATAATTGGCGAAATTCAAAAAGATTCGTGTGTCCCAGTATCCGCCACAATGAAACGCAGCTTCGGCGGCTTGCTGTTGGCTGAATGTGAAGATTCTCCGCTTGAGTTTAGTGACAGTGGTGAGTTCGGGCTGTACTCCCAAGTGACTGAAACTATCCCAACTGAGTTCCGATTGGTCAGGGTAGCAAGGACCGCTGCTTCCATCGCGATTGTTAACTCGGATAGGGAAGGTTCGCATCGTTCCAATAACTTTGACATAAGAAGCCCAACGGTAGGGGAGGGCACAATCTGCGGCGATTTGCCAAGGAGTGACGTCACGGGAAGTAGTATAAGGGTATTGTCCATGGTACATTGAAAGTGAGAAACCTTGAGCGCCCTCAATTAAAACTTCTTCAGCGTCATTGAGGGCATTGCGGTACGTCTCTTCAGTGACTACGTATTGACTGAGCGGTCCTGTGAAGAATCGATTGGCCGCAACGTTCGGATTATTCGGGTCACGGCGTATCCGCTCGATCATGGCAGCACCAACACCTTTTGCGGTTGACCCGATCTTGGTCATGCCGCTTTCTTGCTCTTCAAAAGCATGGTAGTCTTCAACCACTGCAGCGTGAGGGTGAATAAGAATTCGCTTGCCTTTAAGAAGGTTGATGTTGTCCGTTATCTCCTTGAACAACGTTTTACCATGGATCAATGCACCCGGCCCAATAAGAATCTGTTTCACAGTCGGAGAAACCACCCCACCAGTCGGAAGCTGCTGGGTCATAATGCTGATGCCCCTGCTCTTATCAATATAAGTATGTCCGGCATTCGTTGCGAATGAACAAATGCTGGTATCATATTTCTCACGTTTGGCCAAATATCCCGCAATCAACCCCTTGCCTGTGCTTCCGTACTGGAAATCCATAACCATGTCTATTCGATGTGTCATACTCTATCCTTTTGATGCCTCATACCAATTTGAACCATAATCACCAGATGAAGTTATTGGCACCCGCATCTGGATCGTGCTACTATTGCTACCGAAATCGGTGTATGCTAATTGAATGAGTTTAGCGACTTCAGGATCACGTCGCATACTAACACCGATCTCGTCATGGCAAGACATCATGAGCCGCGCAGGGAGTTTCTCCTCGCGGATCACCCGATCCACCTCGACCAACCCCGTCTTGTGAAGATCCGCTGCATATGCTTGATAAAGCAGGCCCGCTGCCTTATGACTCCCGCCATGCGGAAATCGAAGTCTGCGGCCAATTGAAGTCCGCACAAACCCGGATTCTTTTGCTACTGCCTCTGCGTGCTTCATGAATTTCTGGACACCCGGCAACCTCTTATGGTACAAGTTGAATATCTCAGTGGCTTCATTGCCCGGCACATATTGCATCTTGTTGCGACGCTCCCGAATCTCATATGGCATGCCCATCATAAATGCCAGCTTCCCGGCCCCTGCACCAAATGCAAGTCCGAGATTGATCTGCTTCGTGTTTGGTGCCCCTGCATAGGCTGCATTACGCGGAATGCCCGTCATATCACTCACGATTTGATGATAATCCAGTGCTGGATTTGACGTATACGCACCAATGATGTTTTGATCATTGATCAGATGTGCCGCACACCGGAAGTCGACCTGTGAGTAGTCGGCGCAGAACCATTCTTCATCAAGGTCTGCTAAAAACATCGCTCTAAGGATCGCAGCGTTATCTTTATCTCTTTTCGTGATCTGTTGAAGCGCGGGATCAGTGGAGCTAAGACGACCCGTGATGGTCCCAGCATCAGAGTCATTGCGGGTCTGATTGAATTGGGTATGTACGTATCCATCCCCATCAGCACTTCCAATAACATGACCTCGGATGAAGGTATCCCGTAATTTGATGGTTTTGCGAAGAGCCAGTATTTTCTCAGCCAGCGGATGCTTGATTTCCCGCATAACATGTTGGTCGAGCGACGGACCTTTACCACCTTTCGTTGGCCCAACGAGCGTACCGTCAATAAGTTTCCATTGGAATTTACTGACTGGTTCGGGCTTAAAAAAGGCTCGCACTTGCGGAGACGAATTGACATTAAACTTACCTCCTGTGATTATTTCTATCTCTTTCTGTAGCTGCTCTTCCTTTTGGTCGAGCGACGGAATACTGGAATGTGCAGATTCCAAATCAACACGTATTCCGTGCCATGACATATCAGCTAAGACGGGCAACAGGTCCATCTCCAACTGTGATACCCGTTCCAAACCTTGATCATTTATGATATTCCACTGTTTCCAGAATATTGCGAGGGCGTCGGAGGCGTCGGAGGCACCGTACGGGGCCACTATAGCGGGTGGCACCTCTGAGAGGCGGGAGAGTACCTCGGCGGTATCTCGCCATCCCATCGCGACGCGGATCGACTCTAGGTGCTCCAGCTTCCTGCTAGGGATATGGTGATATCGCGCAATAGAAGCCAGATCGTAGGTCAAATGGTGCTCATCAATCAAGCACTCGTTGACCATCGTACAATAAAAATTAATCTTGCGGGGGTCGATCTGGAAGTGGCGGACGCACTGGTATTCATATTGTGCATTCTGGGCCACTACAAGTTGCGACTTGTAAAGCAGATCCTTGAGCCAGTACAACAATCCGGGCGCTTCGCGCACGTCCCAATACCACGATTGTGTACCGTGAGCCACGGCAACACCAAAGACCCTGAATTCCGGATCCCAATAGCGAAGCCCTGACGTCTCAAAGTCAAGGCCTATTATCTCGTTCGGCGGTATGTTAGGAAACATATTTGTTTCCTTTTTCCTGATTCTGTTTTGGAGTTAAATATCTATTGTCTATCATATTTCATCACCTAAAAAGACTCCCCAACAGCGAGTGATCTACAAACTATTGGGGAGTAAAAGCCCGCCTATCGCAACTGCATGAAGCTTTCGGCGGACTGAGGGAGACAACTTTTAAATATCGCCGCGTTCGGAACCCACCGGGGCTGCATCCTTCTCAGGTGCGGCGGAAGCGTGGTCGGCGGTGATTTCACCAGAGCGGAAGGAGCCGTACAGACGCTCGGCTTCCTCGTAAACTGCCTTCGGCGGAAAGCCAGCGGGGGTGACCACGAAGTTTTTGAACTTCTGGCCCTTCTTGTTTTCGTCAGTAAAAGACGAAATCTTGTAGACCCGAGAGAATCGGTCACCGCCCGCGATCTGGATCATCGCGTTCCACTTGCGGCTGACCTTGCTCTTGGTTTTGGCCATGGAAATCACGATCTGCTCAGTCACACCTTCAGGAGTGACCCGCAAACCGTAATGTACGGGGGTGTCTACGATCTCAATGAATTCCGGGTTCTCACCGTTTCCGACTTCAACCATCTTGCGCTCTTCAGCTTGCTCCAACGTGGGGAACGAACCAAAAAATCCACCACCCTGATCTTGATCTTTCCAAACAAGGAATTCAAGACGGAAATAGATGGGCACGAAATAGATCATGTCACCATATAACTCTTGAGTCACAGAGTTGAACAAATGCCCTTCGCGAGCATCGGGGTTGAACGAGCCAGACGAGTCATCGCGGATCGGGGAAAGCCCTTGGACCAATTCCAGTCGGGGCAGGACCATGTCGGAGGATTTGACCTCTTCGGATCCACGGGAGCCGCCCTGCTTGATGTAGTCAGGGACAGCGGCTTGAGCAAAAGCCAAATCATTTTCGGGTTTGGTAATCACTTCGTTCTTCGGTTTCGTAGCCATTTCAATACTCCAGACGCTTGTTGACAGAAACCCGGTCACTTGGCGTCGTCAAGGACGACCGGGGGTTGGGGAATAGAATTTTGCCGCGCGAGCCATGCTGCATAGGCAATATCATAGCAAAGCTGTTGCGCGGCCTGAGCGACAGGCGTCAGATGCCACCATTGGTGAATTTGTTCTTCATCAGCCATGTTAAGCCTTGACAATGGAAGCGCGAGTAAACGGTGTAACGGAGAGGCACTCGGGAATCTCGCTACCGTCAACGATTAATCGGCGCACCAAGGCCTTCATCGATGTCGCGTTGTAAGTCTCACTGATCATGTCGTCCAGACCAAGATCGCGAAGCCACTGCATGGCCATATCTTTCTGACCAGCCTTCGTCGAACAATAAAGGTCGGAAGCCAACTGCACACGTCCGATGCCTTCGAAAGTAGCATTCTTGACTTCCAGCTGATCCATCAATTCGGGAATGCGCTTGAGACGCAAATCATCAAGTTGAATCTTCAACGCTTTATCCTTTTCATCCAAGACATCGATTTCCTCTTGGAGACGTTTCATCTGAACGCACAGATCACGCAAATCAGTTAAACTAGGCATAACTATCTTTCTATCAGTTAGTGGTAACGGGTGTTGGGGTTTCTAAAACACGGTAGCGATTTTCTTCGCGACGCCAGATCAGAAACCTCGGTGCTTTGCCGGATGCACCAAGAGCGTGACCGACAGCAAAAATTGCAGTCGGTTGGCCCGTGGTGATGATGAAGTCTTTGTCAGGGTCATAAGCGTTGACAAAACGGGCAACATCATCATTCCAAGTCATCCGGACACTGGAATTGGGGTAGGTCGGCATGTCAGAACGAGTAATAAACTCGATGTCACCATATGCCATTGCCGGACTGTAGTCCATGGGATTCGAACCAGTCGCATCACGAACCATCTGTTCTTTCACTACATAAACGATTGGCTTAGTCATTTTAGCTTTCTATGCTCTATGGGCCTCGACCCGATACCCACATGATACCACAGCGAGAGCGAGAGCGCTAGTAGTCATCCAGTCAGTTCCATACTTTCGAGCGGGGCGCCATTTTTAAGACGAGTCATGATGTATTCTTCAACGCCCATCTTTTCTTTGAGTGCTTCGATTATTTGTTCATCGATGGTCTTCTCCATTACCATATCTACCACCACGACTGATCGTCTTTGTCCGATTCGGTGTGCCCGGTCTTCAGATTGCGCTCGATCAATATATGCGTTTGTTCCGGAGTAGTAGACCATAATGTCGTCCATGCCGCTAATAAGAGTGAGTCCGAGGCCCGCTGTTGCAGGGTTTCCGACAAAAAACCGGAGGCTAGGATCGTTGCAGTAGGCGTCTTCGACTCGGCTTCGTTCATCTTTATCTGTGGCACCGTAGTATCCGGCGACGGATTCGGGTCCGTATTTTTCACCCAGCCGTCGAATAATAAATTCAATTTCATGGATAAATGTGCTCCATATGATAAATTTAGATCCTTCGAAGTTGTCCGCGATCATTTCCATGAAGGCGTTCATTTTCGGGTTTTCCTTGAGTGGTTCAAGGGTCACTTTTTCGGTTATGGGGTCCATCCGTGGTAGCCACCCTCCGACCACTTGTCGCCAGCGAAGCACTCTTTCGAGCACGTTGTCGACTTTGATAAGTGGCGCGTTCGGATCTCCTGATACGCCTTTCTTGATCAACTGCAACAGCTTTTTCTGCTCAGTCGTTGCTTGAACATAACGCGGCTTCAAGACCTTTTCGGGGAGATTCAAAACATCTTTTCCGACTTCAACGGTGTAGGGTTCAATGAGCTTCATTAGCTCTTCGGTGTTTTGGTACCCCACTATTTCTTTGTTTTCGAAGCCTCCCATGATTATGTAACGCGTTTTGAAACTCCAGTAATCACCCGATCCAATGATGTTTGGATCGAGAAATTCATATTGTGCCCACAGATCTTTAATCCCCAATGCAATCGGTGTACCATTGAGAATGACTCGATACTTGGAAGCATCTCGAAATTCAATCGCGCGCTGCGTTCGTTTGGCATCTGGGTTTTTAATCCGCGAAGACTCATCGCATATGAGCATGACGTTTCGATGGGGGAAGAAACCACAAGCCGAATCATACAAGGCTTCTGATACACCAAGACCTTCCACCGATACGGCGAGTATTTGAAGTCGACCGCTCTTCCTATCATTATAAAATTCCTTGAGCCAACTGGCTTTGGTGTCGTGGACCCTGAAATCGTAATCAACGGTCGCATACTTCTTCAACTCTTTACGCCACGTGGACCGAAGAGTGGAAGGGCAAACAATCATAACTGAATCAATCAACCCCGCTTTGAATCGGGCACAGGCCAGATGAATCGCGGCAAAAGTTTTCCCTGTGTTGTGAACTACGATGCCATTGGCCACATAATTGTGGTACGGGTGTTCCATCGAAATGTCATACGTCATCTCTTCGCCGATAGGAATGATCGACACCACTGTTGACAAGGTAGGTTTAACACCACTGAAATTCCGATGATATTGGTGACCCGCCAAATGTTCAGTAGCGCTCATCAATTCGAGATTATCGATCCGATTGTCATGCTTCACTTCATTTTTGTGGTGAACATGTTCATCTTCAGTCAAATATCGACCGAGGTGCTCTTCCATCACGAGTCGGTGCTGGTAGACATATTTACTCGCAGACCATGCATTCGGATGGTCGGGGCTTGATACCCGGATATACCCATCTTTATCCACTGATCGGCCATCAGTTATCGGAACTTCAATCTCGTCATCAGTCCTGTCCCACTCTAGGTCACCGTCGTGAACAACGACTCTTTGGCCGAATTTGAGTTTAGTAAGTTCAATGAATCCATCTGGGGTCAAAATAGGATGGTCAGCAGTTGCTTTCAAAGTTTTACCATCTGATAAAGCCAATTGCCAAACAAATTTAGTTCCGGATTGAAACACTTCAATTATATTGTGCTGACCGAAGTCATTGCCTTTATACGTTCGGCACCGGGTGCGCCCTGTACGATTCAACTCATACAATTTTTTAATGGTGATCTTCCTGCCTTTGCCTGCACCAAACAATACTTGAAGTTCAGTGTCCCCGGCCACGCAACCCATTTTGGCGAACCAAGCGATGGCGGGTAGGTTCCACGCCTTGTCCAGCATTCGAGTTTGATGTTCCATCGGATCGTACTTGACTTCTGACTGCTTGAAATCATATAAATGGGATGGAAATGGCTGATAAACCGGTCCAGCCATCAGTGTTTCATAATTCCGGATCGCTTCCTGTGCGCCATCAGTCAGGCGGTAGTCGTAGATCGACTGTGTGTTTTTCAAATGTAAAATATTCGGTTTCACCAGTGGCATCCGCCACGTTTTTGACTTCGGATCGAACCTGCGTGACGGGTACCCACGCATGATGTCGGCCAAGTAAAACCCGCACGACATTTTCAGTCGTCGAGTCTTTTGGTCATAATCGACCTTGATAGTTGAATCAATTCCGCTCACGACGCGATCCTCCAGAGCCACATAAACAATCCACAAACAAAAAGCGTGAATCCAAACGCGGCAAATACGGCACAAAACCCTGCAAGGATTTCTTTGTCCTCGTTGTTACTGCCGACTATGCAAGAAAATATAAAAACAAACAGACCAATAGAAGTCATTCTTCACTCTCCAAAGGAACATCGCGCCATTCTGTAGGCTCTCCCAAACTGTGTTGAGTGTGTCCATACTGATCTGCGCGGCTAAGGTAAGACGTTGCCCACCTTTGCTGCAAGACGCGCTCGGTTCGGGTTATATATACCGGGCCACCTTGCCATGCATTAGCGAGTTCAGTTTTTGTGCGCTCTACAAAACGCAGTTCATTGGTCGGGGTCATTTTTAAACCTTAAAAAGTCAACTATTTTTTGCAACAAATTACGCGATTTTTTTACTTCATAATAAATTTCTGGCGGTTTTCTAAATAATTCGTAGAATTCAAGTTCTCTTTTAAAGATATTAGCTTGGTATTCTTTCCACCTGTTGAGTGCAGCCAAACGCTGCTGAGATCTAACGCGATCAATAGGTTTCATTTCCTTGCCTCCAGTGCGGCTTTCACCTCGTCGTCGGTGGCTTCAAGGTCGCCGTGGGAAGCCTCGTACAGCGCCTGCTTTGCCCTCTGGACTTGTTCAGTAGTCAACTGTTGGTTGACAAGTGCTTTCAGCGCATCGCGCTCGGCACGCACCGCCTCGCTGCTTTTTGCCAGTTCGACGACGACCTTGTTGTGACCGGCGACAAGTTCTTGCAGCCTATCGCGCTCGGCTGTGAGTGCGTTGTTTTCTTGTATCAATTTGGTTTCAAAGTCGACTCCACGGTTAATTGATGCCGCCAAAGAATCAGGGCCAATAAGCACAGACTTTGTGTTTCCCCAAAAACCACCAACCTCAATAACAAACTTTGCAAGTTCCGCTATCTCAGCATCTTTCTTTACGAGCTCGGTCTTGAGTGCGTCACGTTCTTCGCGTAATTCATAGGCCATTTCGCCCAACGCCTTGATAGTCAACACAACGTTTGGATGACTCATGGCTTGCACAGTTGTGATTGGTGGTTTCATTTATTTGCCTCCAGTGCTGTTAAGGCTTTGCAGCGCGCATGCGGGCTAGCAGTTCCTGTTTTGCGATGATTTCCATTTTAGACACCAGCAAAGCATTGTATTTGTCTCGCAGCTTATCGCGCTCGACTGTGAGCGCTTTGAACTCATCAACCCATCTATTTGCGTTTGTACTGTGTCGATCAGTTTCTTTATTTGCGTGGTCTAAGTAAGTTGCAAGCGTGTTGATTGCCTTGCTCAGTTCCGCATCCTTCCGCGCCACAGCCGCTGCCACTGCTTGCTGGCATTGGGTGAGGGTGAAGAGTTCTGTGCCGACCTCTGGTATTTTGGAGTGCATGAAAAATTCGACGCGCTGTTCATCGTGAACGCCTGTCGGAACCATTCTCACAACGCCCACCGGCTCCGGCATTTCACCCGCATCGGCAAGCAACTTTTCCATCTGAGCCTTTGCTCCACGCATTACGCCTTCTTCAATAGATTTGATGATTGCAGGTTGCAGTTCTTCAAGGTGCGCGGCTTTGAGCAGGGCGGCGAAGCGTTGTATTTTGTTTTGGTAATCAGCGGGGAATTGATCGTAGTGTTCAAACCCTGCCTCGGTAGCTAGTTCAGTAATAGTCTTCATTTTGTAGTTCTTTCCCACTGTTCTAATTTCAGCATTTCCAGCACACCGATTAACGTGCTGATGGTCAGGTGATCGTATTTGTCTTGCATGATGGTTTTACGAATTTCGTTCATCAATTGTTCGGACAAAGATTCCTGATTACCTTCCACGACTCGAATGTGTTTAACGGTCATGTCTGCTCCAGTAGTTCACGTATGACGGCGGCAAGTTTGTTTGCTTGCACTGCTGCGCCTTTTCCAATCAATTTTTCTGGCATAAAAATGTCTTTGTTAAAAGTTTCTGTAGATTGTTTTTCAGTAAGATCGCACACCTTCGCGCATTCCTCAATCGCCTCGCGGCGCACTGTTTCAATTTGGGTGAGGGTATAAAGTTTTTCTCGCACCGCATCTATCGGTTTGAAATGCAGTGTTTCAACGTAACCGATTCCTTGGCTCTTACTTTCGCAAGAATAGGCGTACGGCTCTGGTGGTGTCCATGTCATTTCTTTACTCCAAAGGAATCAAGCGGCTTTATATTTGCTGTCCCAATAGTGGCTGCATTCTCGGCACACATCGGCATCAAACGAGTGCAGACCGCCCGTTCCTTTTTCGCAATGAGCGCAGTTGTTACAAGGCGCCTCCCGCTTTTCTGCGGGTGGTGTCGTGCGATACACCGATGAAATAAAGCCACCGCTACCGTCGCAATCAGGGCACGGGTCGTGGTCAGTTGCATTGATGTTGTTTCCGCCAAGCGTGTTGTCTACCGTCCCTTTTCCTTCGCAAGTTTCACACCACAACTTTGCAGGCTCACACGGCGCGTCGAGCAGTGCGGCGAATTTCTGAATTTTGTTTTGGTAATCAGCGGGGAATTGATCGTAGTGTTCAAACCCTGCCTCGGTAGCTAGTTCAGTAACTGATTTCATGTCTGTTCCAGTAGTTTGCGGATGGCGTCGGCAGTTATGTAGTAGCCGTTGTAGCTCTCGCCTTTTGCTTCAACCAACTTCGCGCATTCCTCAATCGCCTCGCGGCGCACGGCTTCAAGCTGGGCGAGGGTGTAGTACGTGAAGTCAGGCTCGTCATCGATGCCAAAATACTTCTTTGGCTTTGGTGGTGTCCATGTCATGGTGTTTGCTCCATTAAAACTTTTAATACGCCAGCTATTGTTTTATTCATTGATCTTTGCAACCCCAACAATGCAAAAAAACGCAATTTGCAAAAAGATGTTGTAAATCAACAATACGATTTCAGTGTTAGTCATTTCTTTACTCCAAAGGAATCAAGCGGACGGCAACAGCCGCAAGCTCGTTGAGCTTGCGGTTGGTGAGCTGGTAGCCGTAGTTGAAGCTGCAATCCCAGGCGTAAGAGTCGCTGTATTCATCAGCCGTCCAATGCCAATCGGAAGCCAGCGCGGGTTTCACATTGGCAAAGAGCAGGGCCGCAACGGAGCGCGTGGGCAGGGTTGCATTGAGCTTTTCAGACCAGGCAATAGCCTTTTTCCACGTCAATTCTTTGGCACGGTCTGGCAACAAGATGACGGCCGCATGGGTGCCATCCTTCTGGGTAGTGATGCCTGCAAAAATGCCGCCTTCAAATTCGGTTCCGAGTGTTGGTAAATCTTTAAGGTTCATTTCTTTACTCCAATGCCGTGAGCGGCTTCATGCTCTCGGGCGAACGCAATGGCTTCATGCTGATTCATTTCGTCAACGCCTTGCGCGTTCCATATAGCCCACATCTGCTCGTCCGTCAGCGGCTCCCGCTTTTCTGCGGGCGGGGTGATATTTGCGGCTTTGCACAACGCATCTTTGGCAAACTCTGCCATCCACACCGCAACATCGTTTTCCAATGGCGTGGCACGAATGAACTTTTTAAAAACGTACTTTGATTCGACGATTGCTTGCGCTTCTTTCATAAGTGACGATAAAGATTTTGTAGCGTCATAAATCAATTCAAACTTGTCAACATCTGCCACAGGCTCACTCACTGCGCTCTTTGCGCCAGCGTCAACCAACGCCGCAAGGTAATCTTGTAGGGCACATTGAATGTCTCTGTTTTTATCTAGCTGTTCCTTTCTGCTACTTTCATCTCGTGCGAGGCAGGATAGCCTTCCCGTTTCTTCAAGTTCACACGCCATTCGGTAGATTGCATTTGATTGCTCTTTAGTAATCATGTCTTGCTCCCTTCGGTTGCGATGGCGGCGTCTACGGCGGCGTCAACGTCTTGAATGTCGCTGTTAAACGTGAATTCGTGACGCGCTTTTCCGCGCCCATTCCAGTAATCTGGTAGCCAGCCCTCGTAAGCGTCACCGTCACGCAGATAACGATACCGCGCAGCATCACGCTCTACGCGCTCAATCTCTGCTTTCAACGCATCGTTTTCCCGCAAAAGTTTGACGATTGCGGCAGTGGCGTCTTTTTCTTCTTTTTCCACGCGCTCAATCTCTGCGACCAGTGCTGCGCGGGCTGCATCGCACCGGCGTACAGCAGCGTGTATGTCCGTCTTGGCGGCTTTGTCTGCACCCACGCCCACGCCGATAAGAGCTTTGCAGTAAGCATACTCGTCTGCCAGTTCAAGTGCGCGGGTCATAGTTGCTCCTCGGGTGCGTAGAGTGGAAGGCAAGTAGCGTCAAACGGCTGAGACGTAATTGCCGTTACATGCGTTCCACGGTTTTTGTCAATGATCAAAGAACCTACCGGCTCACACGGAACGTCGAGCAGGGCGCGGAGATTTGCAAGCGACTCCTGAAATCTTTGAATGTGTCCTGAATACGGTGTGCACTGCTCAAGCAGTTCATCAACCGCAGCTTGCAGCACGGCGAGGGGGACTAGGATGTGTTCGGTCATTTTCTGGCCTCTATAACTGCAAGCGCGATAGCTTTTTGCGGGGTGTCTGCAAACGTGCAGTCAAGCCCCGACACCCAGCCGCCCACAGCACGCCACGGGAACAGGTTGTACCGCTCCGCAATAGGCCCGATCACGTTCCAGTCGCGGTAGTCGAAGACGCGCCAATTGCCTTCAAAAAATACAGCGTACTTTTTTGTTTCTAGTTGGTAATTAAATGTGCTCCACCCAATCGCCAGCGCGAGGGCTCTGCTTATTTCGAGGTCGTTCATTTCAAAGTCCTTCGTCGGCCAGTGCTTCGGCCAGGATTAACAGGAACAGGGAGCGAGTTACCTCGTTTTCGTCATACTCTATTGAATCAAAGTAGTTAAGAACAATTTTGTGGACTACATAAGAGTATGAGACAATAGGTGTTTCATACTCTGCATATTCACGCAACGCCGTGCTGATCGGACCGTACTGCAAGTGCAGGTCGTCGGGGCGGATGCGAAGCTCGTCGTCCAGTCCCCACTGAATGGGCACGTCTTCCCACCATGTACGGCGAGATTTAAGTGCTTCATGCTGGCGTTGCACCCGCGCGCCACGGGCGGCGGCAAAAAGTAGGCGGCTCATTTTATTCCTTTCAGCACCATTTCCATGTGCCGGATCTCGCGCCCGAATCGCAGATGTTCTTCAATCATGAGCATCCCCGCATTGAAAGCCGGGAGCAGCAGGTCAAGGTTGGTGTAGTAGACCGCGGGCTTGTTCGCTCCCTCCGGCTTAATCTCACGGATGTGGGCCAACGACAACATCTCCCAATTCACACCTTCACTGCATTCGTACCGACCGTCAAGAAACTCGCCTGGGGCTATTTGTAATTTGATTGATTTAGCCATTTTGATCGCTTCCAGAAATATATTTGAGAGCTTTTTCATTCAGCGTGGATTTGCTCTTTAAAATCACGAAGACATTGCGACGTTCGAAGTAATAATCAAAGAGGACAATCAACATCTTCTCTTCGAGAAATTTCTCGTCGTATTGTACGTCACCACTTCCATTAAA
>Ga0213850_1005700_pt1 | contig 12778 bp, 3 predicted proteins | sample LLC_MetaT_FD_164453 | JGI IMG/M metagenome (GOLD analysis project Ga0213850, IMG submission 164453) | Metatranscriptome of freshwater microbial communities from post-fracked creek in Pennsylvania, United States - LL:C (Metagenome... | ecosystem: Environmental > Aquatic > Freshwater > Creek ...
ACAGATTTCTAAAACTCTTTCTCGTAAAAATGCTAAAGATTGAAAGATTCGAAAATGTTGAACGATTTGAGAAGCAAGACATCGGAAAAATGATTCAAGCGATTGATGATAAAACTCGTAAGACAGTGCTCTTGGTAGATGTAGAATATGAGCTTGGAAATCAAATAATTAAATTGGCTCTGCAAGACCAAATTGTGAAGCACGTAGTAGTTGAACGTTGCGACAAGCTACCTGAGAGAGTATTCTGGGGAAGTCCCAATAGAGAGGGTGAAAGTAACTCTAAGTTTAGTAGTGATTCTAGAAGAAATAGTTATCGAGACCGTCAGTCTGTGGATAGATATCCCAACAAGCAATATTCTAACAGAAATCGTTGAGAATTAATTTAGTTTAAATTTAAAGTTTCAAATTTTTGGCTAATTAATTTTATTCTAGTCAGTCAAATTACACAAAGCAGCAACTCCAGCAAGAATCCATTTTTGCTCCGTTTCGTTAGGTGCTATCGGGATTTCCACAGGAATCACAAAATTCGTGCTCATACCTGTTGTGCTTAACACTCCTTTTCTAACAGCTGTTTTATAAACTGGGCAAGCGTAAGTATTGGGTGCTTGTTGATGCCCAACCGTTGGCTTAAAATGGATTGCAGGTAAGAGATCATACATTTCACCAGGTTTACTCTCAACAATAAGGTTTACTGATGGATCAAATCGCGCTCCCTCCAGATAAAGACCAAATAATATTACGCCATCTTCAGGAGATTGGAGAATCTCTTCTGGATTATCTCTCAAAATTTCGAATTCGAATGACAGTCCATCAATTGCTTCCATATGTTTCCGGGCATAAGTTTGCAAGGACGCAGTCATGAAACCCTGTGGGAAGAAAAATACGGGTAAGGGGAAGCAATGTGGCTGCCCTTTGTGAAGCCACAGTCGCATAAATTTGACTCGATAAAGAAGATCGTTTACCCAGGAGCCTAGAGATTTTAAAGACGCAAAGGAAACATTGTCCCAAATTCCAGGTAGTTGATTATTTAGAAATGCTGTATACATTGAATCTAAATCGCTTGACATTACAATCATACCACGAATCGCCTTTTTCAAATCTGACAAACTTCCACTCATTCTTGAAATTAATCGATTAAACTTCACAATTTCCTGAGTTAAACAGATAGCTAAAGAATTTAGTAAACCATTGCTCTGAATAACGAACGTAGTAGGCCCAGCTTCTTCATCCAACAATTGGCTTGGACACTGATTTTCGAAAGCTGTTGCGAGTTCAAATACAATGTCATCACTAGTTTTCCCACTGCCACCACCAGAAGACCTTGGTTGCAAGCCTAGCAACGCCGACATGAGCGCCAGCGATTCATTTGTGTTGAAAGTAACATTTGCATTTTCGTGCATTCCAAAAACTTCAGGATCATCTGAAGTTGGGAGTTTGTCAAGATAGTCCAATACCGATGGCAAGCTTCCTTCAGGGGGGGCATAATAATTTCCAGACTTACTAAACTTATAGTTGTCACTGAGGATTTCAGGCACCAAATAAATAGATAAGATTGACATTAGGCACCTCCTATCCCAGTCATCAGTAACTCTCCCACCATAGTTAATTTGCCCAGTTACATAATTCAAAGCATCCCATGGTAGAACTTCTTGTTCTTGAAGAAACCGCTTGAGAACTGCAATTGAAGTTTCCAAATCTGATTCGTCAAAAGCATAACGAATATTCCAGCCCAACGGACCAAACTTTCTTCTTTCTTGAATATTCGCATGGAAAAAGACCAATCCAGTCAATAATTTCTTCCATTGTAAAGATTTCAGCATACTATCATAATCTTCTGCTTTTATCAAGTTTGCGTAAGATCTTATTAGATTGGCACGAAGTCCTTTCGGTGGTTCATTCGTCATTTTAACACCATTTTGCAGAATTGAAACAGGGAAATAGCTGGCTGGCGCCGAAGTCAGGTATAACCTGAAATCGGGATGAATACCGCCGCCATTATCCTTCGAAGCTCTTTCTTGGAGTTCGAATATGATACGATCTAATTCAGGCATCCAGCTTTTTGCAAGCATACAATTCTGTAAAACTACCCAGTCACCTGTTTTAGTACCATTTTCAATGAGCTGTTTCGCGTAAGGACCTTGGCCCTGACCTAAGGAGACAATATGAAGTCGATCACCGTAATTTGATTTTTTCGCAAATCGAAGAAGCATTCCAGTAGGGTCTGCACCAGTTGATAACACAAAGATACATGGTGTTTTGTTGTCAAGATCTTTGTATATATCTTCCATAGATGTGCTTGGAGACGTTGCGAATTTTTCACCCAATTTTTCAGCGACAAATAATGAAATACTTTGTTGAAGTTTATCTTCACGAAGTGCTTTTATCAAAATCAATCGCTGAAATATATTAACCGTATTTTGTAAATCTCCTGGAAGCGGATAAGTAATTAAATTACTTGCATTCATCCATCGAAGCCATTCAGAATCAACTCCACGACCCGAAAACTTTGTCTTCAGTGAATCGCAAAGTCCAAGAAACGGTTGTGGATTTGAAAAATTATGGACAATAGCCTCCTCTAATTCTGCGCTATCTTTCTCACTAGATTGAGATGCAACAAAACGCAGTCGTTGCTCAGCAGTTGCTAGGAGATCCCACAATGCCGAAGGGATAATTTCTGGATGAGGATTAGGAGGAATCATAGATCGTTCCACTGCACCCGGACCTCTCAAAAATAGATTCCATTCCAAATCGTGTATTTCTTTGGAATTTCGAAGGATTTGGAAGCAGATAGAAGCTGAAAACAGAAGTTTATCCTTTTCAAATAACCCACGACATATATTTTGGTATATCACTAAAGAAGCGTAGTCAATAATATTATTCAATCTGGTTTCCAAATCGTTCGATTTCTCGCTGTCTAAGATGCATCTGTTAAATAAGTTTGTATAATACGCTAATGAATACTGATACATAGGGTCTACGCCGCCAAGATCTGCAATAACAAAATAAATAATGCTTCCTCGAGTGGCGACACCTAAATACCTTCCACGAGCCTCGTTAATATCCTGCTCAGTGATCTCAGCTTCTGCTACTCGTTCGCCAATAGAAATAGCTGTTATTTTCGACTCTGATAATGTATTGATCAAAACTTCATCATCCAAAATATTTCCTTCAGACTCTGATAGTAATTGAAGAATTTTCGCTTCCAAAAGTTGTAACTGTCTCTTATCTTCTGCCATTTGCAGCATGAGTTGAACTTTCTTTTGCTCAATGTCTGGTCGCTCTGCCTTTACGACTAATCCCAGTAGTTGCGCTTCAAGACCCAGCATCGTAACCGTAAAATTAATAAGAGTGACTTTGATACATACTTCTGGTAAATAATGTGGATTGGGTAATTTTGTCGTCATGTATAACTTAAAATTGCTGTCATAGTCTACATCAGAGTCGCCTAAACGTATTAACTGCCTGCTGCCATTTTTGAATACAGCTTTTTGAAGAACTGGCTCCAATGACGGCTCTATTTGTTCACCAACATCTTCTAACAGTAAGGGTTTCCCTAACCTGATACAATTCTCAAGAGTTCTCAGTAAGTTACCGTCTCTCATAGTAGTTATCATTATTCCATTTACTTCATCTTTTTTGCGGATCCATTGATTTGCTTGCATTTGAGGATCAATCATTAGCGGCCAACGACGACACTTGTCTACCAAAATACCATTATTCACGCTAACAGGATCGGTTGGCAAACCTTGATTTTGCCATTCTCTAATTAAGACAGGATCCCCTAATGTATTTGTAAGTGAAAATTTCGGAGAAGCAGGAATTCCGATGATTCCAGCTTGCTCCAACCATTCTCCTATTAGCATATCTCTATAAGTGCCAGTAAATCCACCATAATAACTAATGCAAGCGCATGCTAAGAAGCAGTCCCCAATTAAATTCGTTTTCTCCAGTGACAATTGGGTTATCGTATTCTTCCACCTTTCACCTTCTGAATTCAAGCCACTCGTGAGCTTTTCAGCTCGTACCAATCTCTTAGCAGTTGTGTCACTTTCAGCTTGAAGTCGATTCTTTTCATTTACAGTGTCGTCACAATTCTTCTGCAATAGCGCGACACGGTCCATCACCTTTTTTAATTGAGTTTGCTTTTCTTTCAACTGCGCAGTAGTAATAGCTAATTGACTTTTTACTTCATCTAGTCGCGCTTGCTTGGGAGCAACATCCTTAGCGACATCCGCGTACACATCCATTGCTCTTGCCCACAAGCACAAACCAGTACCAGCTCTTGAGACTTTCTGAATTACCTCTACTTGCATTTCTTCTGCGGAAATATATTGCTTTCGCAACTTTTTTAGGCGAGATTCAGGAATATTGTCTTTATCATATCCTGTGAGCAAGTCCATAAAGTCTGATCGACCCAACAACTTCTTACCGTTTTCCCAATTTTCCTTTTCTCCTAGCAGAACACACACAGCTTCCATTACTATTCTTACTGCTTGTGGAGGATTAGTAAACGATTTTACTTCAGTGATATCAGCTTTCGTTAAGGAACTCAAAGCTTTTACTGAACTTTCTAATGCAGGTAGCGCACGGTCCAAATCTCGCTGGGCATCTGCTGCAATTGCAGAAGCTTCTTCAGCTTGCTTGCCGACTATTAATTCTTCTTGGGAAACTTTTTCAGCCACGATATTGGCTTCCGCTTGCTGCTTAGCAACATCGATAAGCAGTGATTCTGTTTCGATGGCTTTCTCCTTCAAAATGGGTTCTAATTTAACTAATTCTGCTTTCAATCCATCAACTACGCCGTTGGTCTCGTTTAATTTTCGAACCCCAACTTTCATTCGTTCACTTTTTACATCTACAACATCCTGAAGGCCTGTGAGCATGGACATGTACAAATTAATTAAATCCAAATAAGACTTAGGAGTAGTGTAAACTCGACGTCGCAATTCATTGTAGAATTTAACAGATGTCTCCTCGATAGAGCGATGTACAAAGCCACACATTTTCACAACAGCTTTTCTGATATCTTCACTTGGCAACTCCAAATCTCCCAAGAACCTCTCTGCGACAGAAACTAGGGCAGCTTCTGGCCAACCGTGAAACCAATCGATTGTAGTACAATTGATTAATGAAGGAAACTGTCTACATCTAACACGTAAAGCATCACCAACCGGGGACATACATAAGACAATATGAAGCTTGTCTCGCACTCGAGATATAAAATTCTGCAAACAGTTATCACGAGTTTCAGGAATGCCAGCCTGCCTGCAAATTGGTATCATATCTGCCACGATCTTATCCGTTTCATCTTGGGGAAAAAGATTAGGAATTTCGCCAGTATTGAGAACATTATTCAAATCTTCTAACATAGTTTCATTAATAATTTGAGAGTCAGTGAAAAGAAAGACAATATCATTTCCTTCGACACCACTTTTGATCATAAATTTTTTTACATCTTCTCGGAATTCATTAATACCATAACCACGATTAATTTCGATAGATAAACAACTCATGTTCGACACAAACGCTGCCATTCGGGTGAGCGACTGCTTACCAGAACCACCAACGCCAATTAACATAGCATTTCCACGAGGCTGTCGCAAAATTCGAGAAATTTTTGAAGTATGTGTCAGTGCGTCTTCAAAAAAAACTAAGTTCATTTGAGTGGGAAAAGTTATATTGTAGTTATCTAAGACATCATTTAGAACAGATGTTAATTTATTCAAATCCTTTATTTCTTCATAAAATTTTACTTCAGCATCAGGACGGAGGAAATCGGCGAATACAATCGGCTTGGAGAATAATTCATCAGAAGAAAAAGATGTTTTCAAGTGTCGAGAACATAGCTCCAATATTAGCTTTTGAAACCATATTTGGTCGTCACTGTTTATTAGGCGGTCATAAAATATTCTCATCGATTCGTGAATCCACAGTTTCATAAACGTATCAGAGGTACTACACTTTCTTGGTTTGATCATCAAAATACCTTGGAAAACTTTAGAAATATCTCTTAAATTAAAAGTATAATGGAAACGAGCTGGAGTAGGCAAAAGCTCTTGAGATATCTTAACATAAATCTCAATCGTAGCTGCAACAATGCCATTTGTCATTTTTTTGGATTTCGGTTTCAAACTTCGCAAGAAATCCTAATAAAATTGATGAAAATATAACGGATAACGCACCTTCTGAAGCAGGAGGTAAGCATAAAACATTGAAGTGGCGTGAAAACCTTCCAGTAACAGGAGATCGCCCCCCACCAGGAGGAGCAGCTCCAGCAAACATCAAAACATCCACTATATCTTTCCAAAATAGCTTATCCCGGTCATAAAAACCTTTAAAATCTAAAAATTGACGCAACAATTCTACTGGTGGTTGAGCACCATATGTTTCTACCAGTGGCATATTAACATCATCTACAAAGACCACTGTTTTTCTACCAGCGGGGGCGCCAAGAAGATTCTTACGCTTTTTTTCTAACTTGCTTTCGATTGTAGATTGAGTTACATCAGACCTAGTTTGAGCAGAAAAGTTCATGAAAACTGGAATAACTCCCAAACCTCCCTCGGACTGCAACGGCTGTACACTTGCAAGAAGCGACTGAACTGTAACTGTCTTACCAGTTCCGGTAACTCCAGTGATAAAGCACGGTTTGTCTACTGAAATGAGCGATTTCATGACGTAAGAAAAGCGGCATGTATCAGTTGTTGGTACTGTTAAGCTAAAAAAGGGTACACTGTCGTCATAAGAAAATTTTGGTACAATCTCATTCCATTCCACAAATTTATTTTCATGAATGTTAACAAAATAATCGAAAACACTTCCGCCGCCAGATAATCCTAAACCGGGACAGAATTCTTCCAAAATTTCACGGGTATACTCATTAAAAGGCTCCCAGTAACTGTCATCGCAAGATGCACCAACACTCCAAACATAAGAAAAGAAAAACAACCTATCAAGAAGAAGCTGCAATTCGCTTTGAGGATTCGAAAAATTGACCCCATTTGTTTCAGTAAAAAGTGATTGGAACAGTGAACAAATACTTATCACAAGTTGGATATCTACTGTTTCAATCGGCTCTTTTCCAAATTTTCGTTGATGTATTAACCCTTTATGAAAAACCTTTTCAAACAACAATAATAATCTCTCCTTTACCCACTGAGGGCATATTGACGGTAACGCTCTTGCAGTCCAGGATTGTGCAAATGGCATCCAGCCTAAATCTGAAGGAGTTAAATAGACAACACCAATTCTCGAGACAGTCGCAGGTGAAGCAACAGCCAAATCGTTGACTTCAAACAAGCATTTCATTTCCCATTTCAATTTGATTCTTTGGCCATTAGCTAAACACAAAGTCATATTATCATCCAAAACGGTGTTCATATTCTCGATCCACAAAGCATCAATTGGTCCATCGAATACAGTCCATCGCTTTTCATCAGATTCTTCCGCAACAAATTCTCTCATAATACTTGATGCTAAGCCATCATGCCACTCTTGGGTCATTGGATTAAATTCACCATATAATTCTCCCATCGTAATTGATTTCGGATTGAGGATTTGATATCGCACTTTTTGGAAATCTTGATTACTAGAACCCTTCTCTCTCAAATTAGACATCAAAGCAGCCAAAATTTGGTAGCAAGTAGTCTTTCCCGTAGCAGCGGGACCAACCAAAGTTGCACCAAATCTAATATTGAAAATATCGAACATCTGAATTACCTTTCCCATAAACTTTGGAACTTTTTGTAGTCCAGCTTTAACAATTTCTTCCTCTAAAGCCACTTGCAACTCCCCATAGTCATTGGAAGGAATTTCAACACCAGGGAATAAATCTTGCACAATCGCAGCAAACAAAGGCAGATCATCTGCTAAAAACTTCGGTACATTAGAGTCGCGTAGAGCTCTGATTAACACCAAATCTTCTCCTGTATCTGGGTTGGACCTTTTCAATCCTCCAGCCATAACTAAGACAGACTTCACAGCTCTCAAACCATAATCGTAATGCGGTTGTTGTGACAGTTGTTCAGAACAAAGGATGTAGAGTTTGCACATCTTTCTCGATAAGTTTTTTGCATCTCCAAAACCTTCCGCAAAAAGCATAATTTCAGCAATTAAAGCATAATTTGGTACCATCATACTGACTGGACGGAAACAAACTGCCAAATTGTCGGGCAATTCAGTACGACCCGCATAACCTGGATTCATAGTAATTATAACATGGTGATCAACTAAAGAGATTTGGATCCCCATAAAGTTTATATTCGATTTTTGAGCTTGTCTACCTTCTCTCAACACTAATAGCTGTTGAGCTATTACAGATAAAACTTCAATATCTATTCGGTTAAATTCATCAAGACAAACCCATGAACCTCCTTGCGCTAAACCTCTAAATAACTTCCCCATCATTTTGTAATCTATTTGGTCAGAACAATTAAACACCACACATTGTATTCCCATAGCCTTTGCTAAATCTTTAGACGATTCTGTTTTCCCCGTACCAGCTGGACCTGCAGGAGCTGCTCCTAGCTTAAGGGCATACGAGCCAGTCAAGGTCAGCCAACAGCGATCAGTTAAAGGTGTGATTACTAAACGACTGGTGGCCCCCATGTATTCATAGCCATAATTCACCTTAGCATCACTGTGCCTGATAATACAATTGTCGACATCTGATTCCCAGTAATATCTCAATTGTTGTTGCCACAGGAAATCATGTACGTTTCTAACTTTTCTCTCGCATAATTCATCTATAATATCTCGAGCATGAACATCTGTGGTAACTAACGCAACAATTATATAACGGACCAGCTTGCTTAAAGAACCCCGAATCTTGATGATTAATTTTTGCAATTCAGCTTTATATTCTTCTGACCAACGAACCATTTCTTGAATAGGATTTTGACTCCTTAATGCAGCCTCTGTACCACGTGCCCAAGTCATCTGAGCAACAGTAGCAACTACTTGACCAGGATGATAAGCAATCCATTCATCACGTGGCTTAGTATCATAATCAAGCAAACCAGCTTTCATAAATACATGGAGAGATTCCTTCATTCTTTTTTCAACTGCCGTTAACCATTCCTCAACATTTCCTCGCGCCTTTAAATTTTTCCCAAGACTAACTCGTTCATTCTCACCAGAAAACATAGCTAAAATGTCAATTGAGGTTGGATCACTTCCGAATTCTAATTTAACCAAGTTGTCAAAACATTTCCGCAGATGAGGTTGGACAGCTCTCGGATCTTTTGCTTGCGACAGAATTTCTAACAGTTCATCATTAGAAAGAAAATAAAAGCGAGGGAACGCCATTCTTTTAGTTTCCAAATAATCCTCCAAGTCTTTTTGAATTTGATCCAAGTTGGTATTGTGAGATCTAAAGATATCACGACGATTTCTATCGTGAGTTGCTGCTCTCAATGCATTGGGTTCATCATTTGTTTGCTTCATGATCAACTTCCAAGATTTATCCACAGCTTGGAAAGTTTTTGCCGGTCCAGGGAGTTGCCGTATAATATCAGGTGAACTGAAAATAGTTTCAAGATACATCCAATTTCTCTGACAAGTAAGCCACTCATCCAATGTTTCTTGAAAGTGCATTAGCTTTGCTCGCCAAGAATCAACATATCCACGTATACCTGCAACGTACCTAGATCCTAATACAGTGTTTATTGTTACTAAACTGTCATCCAAATTTGCGATAACTTCGGAAGTATCGCCTAAAATATATAGATCTTTAATTTCTTTATATGGCTTTACATCAAACAAAGTTTTTTTCCCAAATACTCGTTACTTTCAACATCATTTCTTCAAGAATGCTCTCTTGCTGAGCTGCAGTCGCAATTGTATTTATTTCGTCTTGATATTTTGTGACGCCTTTATGAATCAAATCAGATAAAGAAAATGAATCGGATTCTTGAATATTAAATCCAACTAATTGATTGATCTTTTCCCAATGTCGATCTTTTAAGCACGGATTTCGCAAATCGGTTACAATTGGGAGAACTGGATTTATTTCATCAACTGATGCTTTTAATTTCGGAACTACCTTATTCAAAGGCAGTCCTTTAGAACTTTGCTGTACAGTCTTATTATACTTAGTAAGCTCTCTTTCAAGCATAGCCACATCGAGATTGTTAATAGGTGAACCCAATATACGATCTCGCAATTTTTCCCACTCCACACGATCATTCCATAATCGAATCTTGAGATAGAGATCAGAATTAATCTCTTCCACTATCTCAAAATCATCAACAGCTAACTTCAAAATCGCTTGATATTCCTGAAGTTTTTCAACCCTTCCTTTTAACTTCACAAAATCACTTTCTTGCTGCATCAAAAATTTGACAACTTTCTCGTCTTGAGCATCTGGATCACTGAGCAAGCTTGCATCAAGTTGCTCTCTGACTTCGGCGAGCTTTTTAATAACTTTAGGGCATTCTTCAGTCACTTGAACGCTAAATTTCTTTGCTTCTTCTTCTTCCTTGCCCTCCGCTAGCTGCATATTTGATTCCAGCATCAACAAAGAATCCTTCAGCATGCGCATCAACGCTTTAACTTGGTCCGGTGCTGGCCAACTATTGTCATCCATAACATGTACCAATGATCGAACGTATGATTGCCTATTATTGAACTCTTCCAAACTTCCAGCCGCCGCATCCTTAACTTTTTTCTTGTTGACATAAGCTTCAACGGTTGTGGGCTCTCCAGATAAGATTGGGTTCATAGTACTCACTTGATCCACTAATTCTTGAGCTTTAAAAAGTATTAATTCAGGTAAATAATTTCTGATTGCTTGCAGCCCACTTAGGGGGGAAGGAATCATAGATAATTTCAAATCAACACTGTCAACAAAAATCACACCAACATCGGCGTAACGAGGAACATGCTTGAATTGATCGATTTGCTCTTTATAGTCAGCAATTACGTTTTGGAAAAGATCTACATCTCCTGTGGGAAATAAAATAGAAATATCATTAACGGTTGAACTATTCTTCAAAAAGATCTGACGAAACGGTTCAAAGATATGTAAATATTCTTTGACAGTGTTAAACACATTTCGGAGGTTAAAATGGATGGATTCTTTCGATTGTACATATATTGGACTATTTCTTATAGTAGTAATGAGGTCTTCAGGCTCGTTGTTATCATCGTCGCTTTCATCTCCGTCAGGCATCACATACATTTCGGTTTCATTCGAAGTAAGAACCTTCCCGAAAGAACCAACCACATCTAGCGATTCATGAATAATGGAATCAATTGATCTAATAAGATTCTCATAGTGCGGAGAAAGGTGAATAGCCTCTTCCGCTTCTAATTGCCCACCTTTACTGAAACTGGCAATAACTCTAAACAAAGGAGTCTTCCATTTGTTTTGTTCTCTTTTCTTCTGCCATTTGATTTTATCAATATCATCCAAGCATTCGATATGTGGTTCTAACGATTGGCTTTCAACAGCTTCAACTATTTTGTGCAAAGAGTCATTTACCATCGTCCTTAAAAAGTCTGCAATTAATATATCCATCATTCTTAGAAATCTGGTAAGCTTTTTGCATTCTGATCTCAAAGCAGCTCGTTCCATAAAAGTCATCTTATGATTAGCTGCAATATTATTGATTTTTAGAAATTGGTCAACAACTTCATCACATGAACTTCTGACAATCGCCAGTACAGCTGATGAAAGACTCCTTAACTGCATTCTCAGGTTTTCATGAACGACAGTCTGTGCTTTAATGAAATTGTCAAGGTCAAAAGTTTCTCCGACAGGTAACGAAAGTAATCCTACAGAAGCCAATGGAACAGTCATTGCTCTAACTTGAAGTAGCGCCTTCCTCAAAGGAGCATTGAAAATAAACAAATTTGATTCGATATTTTTGCGGGCCAAGTTCATCTTTCCATATCGCAAATTCTTTCTCCATACAGTGAACGCCTTCCATCTCTTGTAAACTTTAAAGAAGTTTATTTCTGCAATTTTGTGAAACAGCCTATATTCTCGCTCCCACTGAGCTAATGCAGTAAATGATGAAACTTTATTGCGAAATTGAGTAATTCCTTCCTTCGACAATGTGAAATAAGAATTTTTGTCGACTTGATCCAATGAAACAAGCTCCAAATCATAAACAGAGCCAGAGCTACTTTCACTTGAAATATTGTGATATTTAATTATCAGGTAGAAAAAAGTTTGGGGAACTTTAAAAAGATCAAACAATTGCTTCTGTGATAAATTCAAAGAAGCGATGAAGCTGTTCCGTTGGACTGTAATTTTACTGCCATCAGAGAGGATTTGATCCAAATCTTGAGGATCATCGTTTTTCGATTCACCTTTATTTCCTCGAAAGCTATCAAAGAAAATATCATTTTTCTCCCCGTTAATTGTGCGTGAGTCCACAAATACTCGTCGCACAGCAGCATTGTTTGACAAGAACGCAGCTGACTGTGAATTACTTAGCGTTTTATGATGTAGGGAATCCATTCCTACCTTATTCAACTTCGCGTGATCATTATCTGAATAAGTTTCTACCAATAATGGAACCGAACTGCTACTCTGGAGCAATTTTGATGCTTTTGGCTGCATAGTATTCACGTTGTTGCCTTGAGGTTTGCAGACATTTTCATTTTTTGGTTTCAATCGGTTTAGGAGTGAACTGCTGCTGTTGGATAGAAGAACATTCGTATCAGAGCTGTGCAGCTTTTGTTGATTTAACATTACAGTGAAATAATTTGAAACTGATGATAAATATAATTAAATTGCCTAATTAAATTGAAGATAAATATAAAAATTAAT
>Ga0213850_1024870_pt1 | contig 12732 bp, 7 predicted proteins | sample LLC_MetaT_FD_164453 | JGI IMG/M metagenome (GOLD analysis project Ga0213850, IMG submission 164453) | Metatranscriptome of freshwater microbial communities from post-fracked creek in Pennsylvania, United States - LL:C (Metagenome... | ecosystem: Environmental > Aquatic > Freshwater > Creek ...
GCCTGCACCAGATCGCCGCCATCGCACAGGCTGACGATGCGGCGGTGGCGGCGTGGGAGTTGCGGCAGAAGCCGTATGAGCATCCGAAATTCTACGATCCAGTCACCGGGCTGACCAACTGGAACGCCCATGCCTGCGTGCTGCTGCGCCGCAGCGCGTTTGAGCAGGTTGGCGGCTATGACGAGGCGATCTTCCTGTATGCGGAAGATGTCGAACTCTCCTACCGCCTGCGCCGTGCCGGATACCGGCTGCGCTATTGCCCGCGTGCGGTGGTGTGGCACCACACCTATGCCGAGGCGGGCGAGATCAAGCCGTTGCAGCGGCTCGGCAGTGCGTTCGGCAATCTCTACATACGGCTGAAATACGGCGCGTGGTCTGACATGGTGGTGGCCATGCTGCTGGCGGCCGGTCGGGTGGCGGCTCCCCCGGCGTTTGCGGGCGAGCGTGGCGCGCATCTGCGCAATCTGGCCAAACTTGCCCGATTGCTGCCGCAGATCACCACCTTCCGACGCCAAACCAAACGTGGCACGGGCTTTCCGTTCCGCGCCTTCGATTACGATATCTCCCGCAAGGGCGCGTTTTGGCACGCCGAGGCGCTGCCTGATCCGGCACCGCTGGTGAGTGTGATCACCCGCACCTATGAGGGCCGCCAGAGCTATCTGCGGCAGGCACTGCTTTGCGTGATGCAGCAGACCTATCCCAACATTGAGCACATCATCGTCCAGGACGGCGGCAATTCCTGTGCGAGTGCGATGGAGACCGCCTTTGCGGTACCGGGGCGGCGCATACGCTTCCTGCCGCAGCCCAAGCTTGGCCGTTCAGCGGCGGGAAATGCCGGGCTGCGCGCGGCGAGCGGGCAATATTGCCTGTTTCTCGACGATGATGATCTGCTGTTCGCCGACCATATCGAGACGCTGATGCAGGCCATCGCTGCCGATCCGGGCGCGGTGGCGGCCTACGCCCCGGCGTGGGAGATCGTCACGCAGGGTGACGCCCACGCCTATCGCGAGCGCCGCATCGCGCCCCTGCCCGCATTGTGGCACGCGTTCAACTTTGACGATCTGCGCCGCTTCAACTTCATGGCGATTCAGTCTGTGCTGTTCGAACGCCGCCTGTTTGAGACGCGTGGCGGTTTCAACGAGGCGATGGATGCGTTGGAGGATTGGAATCTCTGGGTGCGCTATGCCTGGGGCAACCGGTTCGCCTATGTCGAGAAAGTCACCTCGATGTTCCGCACGCCCGCCGCCTACGCTGTCATCCGCAACCGCCAGCGCGCCTTTTATCGCCACCACGACGCGTTCATGCGCATCACCGCACAGGCATTGGCCGAGCTTGGTGATGCCTCGGCGGTGGTGTCATCTCAGACCGAGTGAGGATCCCGCATGCCGCACACCCCCCGGCTCGATATCGATGTTGTGGTTGTGAACTACAACGCCGGTGAATTGCTCACCGCCTGTGTCGGCTCGGCGCTGGATGCCGGTGCGGCGCGGGTGATTGTGGTGGACAATGCCTCCCGCGACGACAGCCTGGCGCGGATCGAGGCGGCATTCGCCACGGATCAGCGGCTGGTGGTGATCCGCAACGCGCAGAACATGGGCTTTGCCTCTGCCTGCAACACCGGCATCGACGCCACTCAGGCGGGCACGATCTTCTTCCTCAACCCGGACAGCACCATCACCGCATCCTCCCTCACGCGGATGATGCAGGTGCTGCATGCCGAGGCGAAGATCGGGATGGTGGGTGGCTTCCTCTCCAACCCGGACGGGTCGGAGCAACCGGGCGGGCGGCGGGAGATGCCGACACCGGGCAATTCATTCGCCCGCGCCTTTGGGCTGAGCAAGCTGGCGCGGCTGTTCCCCGCAGTTTTCGGCGATTTCCGCCTCACGGACGCACCCCTGCCGACATTGCCCACGCCGGTTGCCGCGATGTCTGGCGCGTGCATGCTCGTCAAACGTGCAGCACTGGATGACGTGGGCAAGTGGGATTCAGATTACTTCCTGCACTGCGAGGATCTCGATTGGTGCATGCGCTTCACGCTGAAGGGGTGGCAGATGGTGTTCGTGCCCGATGCGCCGGTGGTGCATGAATGGGGCGCGTGCAGCCGGTCTCGTCCGGTGTTTGTGGAATGGCACAAACATCGCGGCATGATCCGCTTCTACGGCAAATTCTACCGCCGCCGCTATTCCGGGCTGGTCTGGGCCCTGGTGGTGGCCGGGGTCTGGCTGCGTTTTGGCCTGCTGGCGGTGTATTACACCGCACGCCGCATCGCGTAGGGCGGGTGAGCGCAGGCCCACCCGCCCTATAGCGTTACGAGAACCGACGCAGATCGAGCGTGCGCGGGTGGTCGCGACCGACCACTTCGCGTGGCTCGCTCATCTGGCCCTGGCTGTGGCCGAACGGGAAGAAGCGCGAGCGGCGGCGGGCTTCGGCGGCGTTGGCGTTCACCGGGAAGTCGTCATAGCTGCGCCCGCCGGGATGCGACACATGGTGCTGCATGCCGCCCAGGCTACGCCCGGTCCAGCGGTCATAGACGTCAAACACCAAAGGCGTTTGCGCCGGAATGCTCGGGTGCAGCGCAAATGGCGGTGCCCAGGCCTTGAAGCGCACGCCGGCGACGTATTCACCCACGCGATCCGTGCGGGTGAGCGGGATGGCCACGCCGTTGCAGGTGAGCGAATAACGCTCCTCCACCCAGCCTTCGACCTTGGCCTGCAGGCGTTCGGCGGAGCTGTCGACATAGCGCACCGTGCCGCCACCACCCGCCTCTTCGCCCAGCACGTGCCAGGGTTCGAGGGCATGACGCAGCTCGACATTCATGCCGCGCACGTCGATTTCGCCCACTTTGGGGAAACGGAACTCCATGTGCGGGGCGAACCACTCCGGCTGCAGCTTCATGCCGAAGCTGCTGAGTTCGTCGAGCACCTCGTGGAAATCCTGCTCCACGTAATGCGGCAGCATGAAATCATCGTGCAGGCGCGTGCCCCAGCGGATCATCTTGCGCTCATACGGACGCTGCCAGAACCCGGCGACGGCTGCGCGCATCAGCAGCATCTGTGCTGCCGACATCTGCGCGTGTGGCGGCATTTCAAAGGCGCGGAATTCCACCAGACCGCGGCGGCCCGAGGCGCTGCCGGGGTCGAACATCTTGTCGATGCAGAACTCGGTGCGATGGGTGTTGCCGGCCATATCCACCAGAATGTTGCGGAAAATCCGATCCGTCATCCATGGCGGCGTCTGCTGGAACGGGCTGATCTGGCTGAAGGCGATTTCCAGCTCCGCCACTGCATCATCGCGTGCCTCATCGATGCGCGGATGATGGCTGGTCGGGCCGATGAACAGGCCGGAGAACAGGAAGGACAGGCTGGGGTGGTTGTGCCAGAAGCCGAGCAGCGATTTCAGCAGATCGGGGCGGCGCAGGAACGGGCTGTCTGGGGCCGAAGCCCCGCCCATCACCACATGGTTGCCACCGCCGGTGCCGACATGGCGGCCGTCTTGCATGAATTTCTCTGAACTGAGCCCGCAGATGCGCGCCTCCTCATAGAGCTGCTCGGTGCGCTCAACATGCTCGGCGAAATTATGCGACGGGTGGATGTTGACCTCGATCACACCCGGATCAGGCGTGATGGAGAAGTTCTGCAGACGGTCGTCATGCGGCGGCAGATAGCCTTCGAGCACAATCTTGCGGTTGAACTCCTCAGCAGTGGCCTCCACGGCGGCGACGAGATCGAGCCAATCCTCGGCGGCGAACAGCGGCGGAAAGAAGATGTGCAACAGGCCGTTGCGCGGCTCGACGCACATCGCCGTGCGCACCAGATCGGGCTCTCCCCTGCCGATTTCTGGAATCGGCTGCGGCACCGGGCGGAAATTCTCGATGTTGGATTGGCCCAGGCCACGCTTCTCATAGGCGCGACGCATGGTCTGCTGGCTCGGCAGCTTCTCCTTCGGCTCGAACGGATCAGGATCGAACACCTGATCCATCGTCTCCGGATCGGCCCAGGGCAGGCTTTCCAGCGGCAGGCGCACGCCCATCGGGCTGTCACCGGGGATAAGGAACAGTGTGTCACCACGCACGAACCACTTGCCGGTCTGCCAGCGGCGTTGCCCCTGATCGAGCACGCGGCGCAGCGGCATCACGCTGCCGACCGGTGAGGCCAGACCTTGGGCGAACACGCGCACCATGCGCTCACGCTCCAGCGGATCGGCCAGCTTGTTGTCTTCCAACAACACGTTGGCCGGCAGGCGGTGCTCTTTCCACAAATAGTAATGCACGTCCTCATAGCCGGGCAGGATGCAGGCGGGATCGACCTGCAAGCGCTCGGCGAGGGCGAGGGTGAAGCGGGCGGCGTCGTCCGCATTGGCGTTGTCACGGTCGAAATCCGGGTCGGCGAGCAGATCGGGCCGGGTCCAGACCGGCTCACCATCGGTGCGCCAATGCGCCGAGAGCGCCCAGCGCGGCAATGCCTCGCCGGGATATTGCTTGCCCATGCCGTGATGCAGTGCCGCACCCTGCGCCCAGAGCGGGGCAAGACGGCGCATCAGACGCCCGGCATAGCCGCGCTTGGTCGGGCCGAGCGCGTCGAAATTCCACTCACCGGCCTCAACATCGGTCGCCGCCACGAAGGTGGGCTCGCCGCCCATCGTCAGGCGAATGTCGTTGGCTTGCAGGCTGCGCTCCACGCGCTGACCGGCGGCGAGAATATCCTGCCACTGGCGCGGCGTGTAGGGCTTGGTCACGCGCGGCGTTTCCAGCACGCGCGTGACTTTCATCTCGAAGCCGAATTCAACCTCACATTTGTCGGTGCCGCCGGAGATTGCGGCTGCCGATTGCGGCTCGGGTGAGGCGGCGAGCGGAATGTGGCCCTCGCCGGTGAGCAGGCCGGAGGTGGCATCAAGCCCCACCCAGCCGGCACCGGGCAGATAAACCTCCGCCCAGGCGTGCAGATCGGTGAAATCCTCGCTCGGGCCTTCAGCACCGCCATCAACCGGCTTCACATCGGCGACGAGCTGGATCAGGTAGCCGGAGACGAAGCGCGCGGCGAGGCCGATGTTGCGCAGCGCCTGCACCAGCAGCCACGCACTGTCGCGGCAGGAGCCTTTGCCCAGGCCGAGGCTCTCCTCGGGTGTATAAACACCGGGCTCCATGCGCACGATATAGGCAATCTTGCTCTGAATCAGGCGGTTGATGTCGATCAACAGATCAATCGTGCGCTCAGCCTTGCGCGGCATCTCCGCAATCAGCGCGCTCAGCAGCGGGCCGGGCTCCTCGCAGCGACGGAACGGGGCGAGTTCCTGTTCGAGCACCGGATCGTAGGTGAAGGGGAAGGACTCAGCCTCCGGCTCCAGAAAGAAGTCGAACGGGTTGATCGTCGCCATGTCGGCCACGAGGTCCACCGCGACATCAAAATGCGTCACCTTCTCGGGGAACACCACGCGGGCGAGGAAATTGCCCTGCGGATCCTGCTGCCAGTTCAGAAAATGCGGCTGTGGCGAGATTTTCAGCGAATAGGCCAGGATTGGCGTGCGCGCATGCGGCGCTGGGCGCAGGCGGATGGTTTGTGGACCCATGCCGACCGCGCGGTCGTATCGGTAGGTTGTCCGGTGCGTCAGGGCAACATGCAGGGACATGTGGTACTCGCTGGGTTGTTACGCGCCGTTTAGGCCGCGAATCTGGTCAAGTCACCGCTGCCTGCCGCAAGGCTGGGCCGCGACGTCGCGTCACCTGATGCTGTGAACCGAGCTTCAGGCGAAACGGCGCGGATCGATTAATGCAAGTATCTTGCCGCAGTCACCCGGATCTCGCCCGGATACCAGATCTGCCACCAATTTTCCGGCGGCAGGTGAGGTTTGGATACCATATCCGCCCTGCCCGATGCACCAGAAGAACCCGTCCGCCGCGCCATCAAAGCCGATGGCGAGGCTGCGATCCGGCGTGAAACTGCGCAAACCAGCCCAGCTATGCTCCACCCGCCGCACATCGATGTCGAGCGCCTGCTGCATACGGTCAATCGCGATGGCGATGTCGAGTTCATCGGGCTGCACATCATGCGGCGTGTCGTCGGTTTCATCGGCGGGCGAGACCATCAGCTTGGTGCGTGCCTCGGCGCGGACATACCAGGTGTGGTCAACATCGTTGAGCATCGGCCAATCGCTGGGCATGAACGGCGCGGGGTCAATCACCACGCCGGTGCGCCGCTTCGGCACCAGACCGAGTCGGGATTTGCCTGCAATCGCCGCCACTTCATCGCCCCAGGCACCGGCCGCGTTGACCAGGATCGGCGCGCTGAAACTGGCACCACCGCTGACCTGGACATGCCACACGCCATCACGGCGTTCGATCCGCCCGGCGCGGCTGCGCAAGGCGAGCACGCCGCCGCGTGATTTCAACTGGCGCAGAAACCCCTGATGCAAGGCGGCCACATCCATGTCGAACGCATCGGTTTCGATGGCGGCGCGCGCGGCGTAGCCCGGCTTCAGCGCGGACACCATCGCGCGCAGATCGGCGATGCTGATCTCGCGCAAACCGGTGCCCTCATCGAGCAACCGGTCCAGATGCGCCACCTGCTCCGGCGGGGCGAGGAAGGCGACCGGGCGTTGCGCCATGATCGGCGTGTCGGTGAAGCCCTCAGGCGGCGCCTCGAAGAACGCGCGTGACAGGCCGGTGAGAGCTTGCACATCGCGCGGGCCGTAATTCTGAATCCAGATCGCCGCCGAGCGTCCGGTGGCGTGGTATCCCGCTGCCTCCTCCGCCTCAATCAGCGCAACGCGATGATCGGCGGAGAGAAAAGCCGCCGAGCTGGCCCCGGCAATGCCGGCACCGATGACAATGACGTCGAATTGGGCAGTGTTCATGCGTGGAGCATCTCGCAATCACCGCATAAAAACAATGCCGACCGACAATTCTACCCATAGACCGCATTGGGCAGCCACATCGCAATGCCGGGGAAGAAGCTGAGGATCACCACACCGATGGCCATCAGCACCACGAACGGAATGGTGCCGCGAATGATCGGCCCCAGCCCGATATCGGGTGCGATGCGGTTGATGACGAAGATGTTCAGCCCCACCGGCGGATGGATCAGCCCCATCTCCATCACCACCGCCATCACCACGCCGAACCAGATCAGATCGAACCCGGCAGCGCGCAGCGGCGGCAGAATGATCGGCGCGGTCATCAGGATGATCGACACCGGCGGCAGGAAGAAGCCCAGCATCACCACCAGCAGCAAAATCGCCGTCAGCAACAGCCATTTCGACAGATGCAGCGCCACAATCGCCTCGGCGGCGCTCTGTGAGATGTGCAGATAGCTCATCACATAGGAATACAGCAGGCTCATGCCGATGATCATCAGCAGCATGCCGCTCTCGCCCAGCGTGCCGGCGAAGATTGGCTTGATGTCGGCCAGTCTCCAGGCGCGATACACCACCGCCACCAGCGCCATCGCCATCACCGCGCCCAAGCCCGCCGTCTCAGACGGTGTGGCGATGCCGCCATACAAGGCGACCATCACGCCGGTGAGCAACAGCAGGAATGGCAGCACGCGCGGCAGCGAGGTCAGCCGTTCAGACATGGTGAAATGCTCATCCGCCAGGATCGGGTGATGCGCTGCGCCACCAACTGCCAATGTCGCAGCACGCGCATATTCACGCTTCCACTGGAACACCGCAAAACCGGCAAACAGCGCCACCAGCAGCAGCCCCGGCCCTAGCCCGGCGAGGAACAGGCGGCCCAGCGATTGCTCGGCGGCGACTGCGTACAAAATGAGCACAATGGAGGGTGGCAGCAGAATGCCCAGCGTGCCGCCCGCTGCCACCAGACCGGCGGCAAAGCCGGGCGAATAGCCGCGACGCCGCATTTCTGGAATGCCCGACGAGCCGATCGCCGAACACGTCGCCGGGCTGGAACCCGCCATCGCCGCGAACAGGCCGCAGGCCAGCACCACCGCCACACCCAACCCGCCCGGCACCCGGCCAAGCCAGGTGTGCAGCGCGTCATACAAATCCTTGCCCGCGCGGGACTTGCCGATGGCCGCCCCCTTGAGGATGAACAGCGGAATCGTCAGCAGCGTGATGCTGGCCAGTTCCTCGTAGACGTTCTCGGCAATCGTATCGAGTGAGGCGCCGGGCATGAACAGCGCCATGAACACGGTGGCCACGCCGCCAAGCGCGAAGGCAATCGGAATGCCGGAGAACAGCGCCACCAGCGTGGCACCGCCATACATCAGGCCAAGTTGAATTGTGGTCATTCAGGCGTGCTCACGCTTGGGCATCAGAAACTGCACGCCAATCTGCAAGGCGAGCAGCGCCATGCCGAACGTCATGCACGAATAGGGGATCCACAGCGGCGGCCCCCAGGCAGTCGGCGTGGTCTGATCATCCGCCCAGGCCTCGCCAAGCAACTGCCAGCTTTTCCAGGCGAAATAGGAGACGAACACGCAGGCCAGCAGATCGGCCAGCTTCCGGCGCAGTCGGTCGGCCCAGTCGGGCAGGATCATCGACAACGCGTCAATCCCCACATGGCCACGCCGCGCCTGCGTCCACGCTGCCGAGCTGAACGTGGCGCCGATGAGCAGGAACGTTGAAAGCTCATCCTGCCAGTCGCTGGCAATGCCGAGGAAATAGCGCCCGATCACTTCCCAGGTCAGCACCAGCCCGGCGGCGGCGATGGCCAGCGAGGCGGCGACGGCGAAGACATTGTTGATGGCGTTCAACACCGATTGCACCGCGCCGAGAATTCCCGAGCGCGGCACATCGGTCAGCGATACATCGAGTTCAGCGTGTGCACTCACGCCACGGCCTCAGCCAGCTTAAGGATCGCGGCACAGGATTCGTTGCGCTTGGCGAAGTCCGCCCAGGCGCTGGCCTGCGCAATCTCCTTCCACTTGTCCAACGCGGCGGCGTTGAAATCGGTGACGTTGACGCCTGCCTTGCCATAGATGTCGGCCAGCTTGTCGTCATCCGCCTTGGCGTTCTCCAGCGCGAAGGCCTCAAGCTTTGCCCCAACGCTGTCGATGGCTTTCTGATGCGCGGCGGGCAGGCTGTCATAGACCGATTTGGACATCAGCAGCGGCTCAAACATGAACCAGAAGCTGCCATGGCGGCCGGTGGTGACGTTCTTGGCAATTTCCTGCAGGCGGAAGCTGATCAGCGAGGTGGAGGACGTCACGGCCGCATCCAGCGTGCCGGTCTGCATCGAGGCGTAGATTTCCTCCGAGGTGACGGAGGAGATGATGGCCCCCGAGGCCTTCAACATCAGATCCATCTCACGCGATCCGCCGCGCACTTTCAGGCCTTTGGTGTCGTCGGGGGAGACGATGGCATTGGCCCGGCTGGCCAAACCGCCTGCCTGCCACACCCAGCTGACGATCTTGACGCCCTTTTCGTCGAGCTTGGCGGCCAGCGCCTGCCCAACCGGCGCGTTTTTCCAGGCCATACCCTGCGCATAGGTTGAAACCAGGCACGGCATCAGGCCGATATTGACCTCGGGCACCTCACCACCGGCATAGGCCAGCGGGTAGCAGCTCAAGTCGAGCGCACCGCGCCGCAGGGCGGAGAACTGCGCCACCGTCTTCATCAGCGACGAACCGGCGTAGATTTCGAACTGCAATTCATTGTTCGTCGCCGCCGACACGTCCCGCGCGAAGATGCGCGCCATACGGTCACGGAAATCGCCCTGCTCAATGGTGCCGCCGGGGAATTGGTGGCTGATCTTCAGCGTGCGGGCATCGGCGCGGGCGGCATTGCTGCGGATCAGCGCGGGCGCGGCGACCAGACCGCCAAGCACAGTACGACGTGCGAATTTCATGACGTTATCCCCCAGGATCCGTGACGATCTCGCGTCACATTTGTGATCGGGTGATAGCGGATTGGTGTGATGGCGTAAACCGTTGGGTTGGGGGGTATGGGTCGCTGCGCGCCGTCCTGGCGGAAGCGCGCAGCGCCTCCGCCTTGCGCCGCCGCTACCCCGCCGTCACACCCGCCGGCACCGGCACTTTCATCATCGTGCCGGTCATGGGGATGAAGAACACGCCGACGTCCTTTTTCGAGTGGATCTTGCCCTCTTCATCCTTGGTGTAGACGTAGAGGAACTGGCCGCGCTTGAAGGGCTGGCCGATCGGGATCAGGGCGCGGCCGCCGGGCTTGAGCTGTTTGAACAGCTCCGGCGGGGCGTATTGCGCGGCACAGGTGATGATGATGATGTCAAACCCGCCCTCAACTTCCGGCCAGCCGAAATAGCCGTCCCCCACGCGGCTCTCCACATTGTCGTAGCCCAGCGGGGTGAAGATTTTATGAACCGCGTTGCCCAGCGGCTCGATGATCTCGATCGAGTAGGATTTCTTCACGATGCGGCTGAGCAGCGAGGACTGAAAACCGCTGCCGGTGCCGATTTCAAGCGTCACATCGCCCGGCTTGGGCTTGGCGACCTGCGTCATGTAGGCTTGGCCGAGATAGTCTGACAGTGCCGAGCCATAGCCAAGCGCCCAGGGCTTGGGGTTGTCTTCATAGGCATCGCTCGGCGTCGCAATCTTTTCTTCATACATGTAGTGATAATATTCGCGCGGCACCTGCTCAAACGCCGCCATCACCGCCGGGTCCGCCGAGCCGAGGCGCTCTTTCAGATATTGCGCGATCCGCGCCATGGCGGCGGGTTTGCGGGCCTGAATGGCGTCGAAATTGCCCTGGCTGATCTTCACCGGGCGGCCGGATTGCTCCATCGCGGACATGAACGCCTCACGCGTCCAGCCGCCGGGGAAGGCTGGCACCGAACTGGCGGCCTGCGCACGCGTGGTGATCAGGGAGGGGGCAGCAAAAGCGGCGGCGGCAGCGGTGAGTGCGGCGCGGCGGGTCAGGTCGATGGTCACGGCAATGTCTTCCGGTCTCGTGGGAATGCAGCGTTGGCGATGACATACAGCGTGAGGGCCGAAATAAGAACGGCACTATGACCTGCCTGCCACGCAATCAGGTTGGCCAGTGGCGTGGATACCACAGAAAACGCCCCGTTCAGCCCCCACGCCCAGGGCATGAAGCCGCCCTTGCCTGCCCGGCTCAGGCCCAGCGGGAATGGCAGGCCGAGTGCAATCGACACCGGTGCCACCGCCGCGATCACCAGGGCCGCGCGGGTGGTGTAGGACCAGTCGAGCGACGCAAGAATCGCCTCGTTCTGGAAGAAATACACCGCCGTGCACCAGCCGACGATGGCCACCATCGCCAGATCGATGCCCAGCCGTGGCCGCGCGGCGAAGCGTGCGCTGAGCAGGCTGCCAAGGCCGGAGAACACCAGCATTGCCGTCAATACGATGGCAAAGCCGGAGGTGCGGTCGTTGAGATAGAAGCTCGCGCGATCGATGGCGTAAAGCTCGATGAACAGGAAGCCCAGCCCAAGTGCCGCGAAATAGGTCGCCGCCCGCGTGGCGCTGATGCCCTCGGCCTTCACCCGGCGACCTGCCACCAGCGGCACCGCCAACACCAGCAGCGCGATCACAATCGCCTGCCCCAGCACCGCCAGATTGACCAAGGCGCCAATCTCCGGCTGCGGCAGAATTTCAAGGCGCGCCAGAATGTTGCGCAACTGCGACAGGCGCAGCACGTTGTAGAATTCCGGCCGGTCATAGCTGATCGGGCGCAGATCAAACGCGCGGCCGGATTCGGTGGGCTGATTGTGCAGCACCAGCGGCGCTTCGTCGGCAATCGCGTCCTGCGCCTTGTCGCTCTGCGCCACTTCGCCGGTGGCGAACATCACCGGCGGCAGATCGTTGAACACCTCCGCGCGCGGTGCCTGCTCGATGCCGGGGAAATATGACAGGTCGAAACTGCGTTCGGCACAAAACGCCTGGGCCAGTGCAATGCGTGCAGCGTCAAACGGTGCGGGCGAGACCAGAATGCGCACGTTCCAGGCCGAGCGATACACCAGCACGTGGTTCCACGGCTCGCTGATCCCCGCCTGCGTCAGCCCATCGCGCAACGTGGCGAGCACGCGGATGGCATAGGCCGGGAATTCGCGGATCGAGACCGGGATGGACAGCACGCCATCATGCGACAGCGCGCCGAGATACAGCGCCACCGCCTCGGCAGCGAAGTCTGACTGATTGGCCTCGGCAGTGTCGAGGAAATCGCCGGCGAACTCGATCAGGTCGTAGCGCGCGCCGAGCACCACCGCCATCGGGCTGCGGCTGCTCGCCAATGGGCGACGATCCGGCCCGAGCATCAGCCCGCGCAGCTGCACTTCCGGCTCCAGAATGCTGATCTGCGCCGCCCCCAGCGCGCTGGCCTCGGCGGCATGGAAACCGCCGGAACTGCCAACCAGCAGCGCGTGCGCCTGTGGCAGCATCCGGTATGGCAGCCCCGCCAGAGTGGCAGCGGCGTAGCGCGTGTCGAGTGCGCCCGGCCGTGGCAGCGCTGCGATGCGGTTGCCGTCGCGATACAGGCCCAGCGTGGTCGGCGGCCCGGCAATGCCCATTTCTCCGGCGTTGTTGGACAGGTCGATGTCCACCCGCTCGGTGAAGTCATCCAAGATGGTGTAATAGCCGCGCGCCGAGCGGATTTCGGCCAGAATCTTTGCATTCGGCGTGTGAAGCGGCGCGTAGATCGCCTTGAAATCGTTGTAATTCGCCTGATTGCCGAGCAGCAGCAGTGCCTCGGCCAGCACCAGCGCCACCAACGCCACCGGCAGCGCCACCCGCCAGCGCGGCGCACAGCCCGCCGCCAGCGCCAACGGCACCAGCAGGCAGGGCAGCA
>Ga0213850_1060402_pt1 | contig 12727 bp, 9 predicted proteins | sample LLC_MetaT_FD_164453 | JGI IMG/M metagenome (GOLD analysis project Ga0213850, IMG submission 164453) | Metatranscriptome of freshwater microbial communities from post-fracked creek in Pennsylvania, United States - LL:C (Metagenome... | ecosystem: Environmental > Aquatic > Freshwater > Creek ...
CAGCATTTTTTGCGTGGCCTTGATGGCACAAACCGTTTGGTCGGAATCCAACCCGCGGGTAATGAATTTTTTTTGTTCGGTTTCCCAGGTGATGATGGTTTCGCAAAGCGCATCCGAACTGCTGCCCGGCGCTATCCTTACGGCGTAATCTATCAGTTTGGGCAGTCGCCTTTTCTTTTTATTGTAAACCTTGGTGAGGGCATTCATAAATGCATCAAACTGACCGTCGCCCTGGGCGTTTTCCTCAAACTTTTCGCCATCTATTTTTACTGAGATAGTAGCCGACGGATGCAGGCCCATCGCATTCATCAACACGTACGATTCAACCACAACTTTTTGTTCATAATGGCTGCTATCCAACACATCCGAGATGATGTAGGGTAAATCTTCTTTAGTTACGGTTTCTTTTTTGTCACCCAGCTCAATAACCCTTTGGGTTACTTTTTTCAGGTCGGCATCGTTAAGTTTTAAACCAAGTTCCTGGAGGTTTTTTTCAATATTAGCTTTGCCCGATGTTTTACCCAGGGCGTATTCACGTTTGCGGCCAAATCGCTCGGGCAACAGGTCGTTAAAATAAAGGTTATTCTTGTTGTCGCCGTCGGCGTGAATGCCGGCAGTTTGGGTAAACACATTATCGCCCACAATAGGTTTGTTTGAAGGGATGCGTATCCCCGAAAATGTTTCAACCAGCTTGCTCACCTTGTAAATTGACGACTCCCGCAACCCAATTTCTACATCAGGTGCAAAGTCTTTAATCACAGCTACAGCACTGGCTAATGCAGCGTTGCCCGCCCTTTCGCCCATACCGTTTACGGTAAGGTGAAGGCCGTTTATGCCTGCTTTTACAGCTTCTAAAACGTTGGCAGTACCCAGGTCGTAATCGTTGTGGGCATGAAAGTCAAAATGAACCCCCGGGTATTTAGCTATCAGTACCGATAAATACTTAAAAGTTTCGGCCGGGGTCAATATCCCCAGGGTATCGGGCAGTAATATCCGTTTTACGGGTTGCTGCACTAAAAAATCAAGGTATTGGTATACGTACTCAGGCGAATTGCGCATGCCATTGCTCCAATCTTCCAGGTATACATTGGTGGCAATACCTTTGCTGAGTGCCAGGTCAATAACGCCTTTTATTTCGGCAAAATGTTGTTCGGGTGTTTTTTTAAGCTGATGTGTTAAATGGTTTAACGAGCCTTTGGTTAACAGGTTTTGTACCTTAACACCCGATTTTACCATCCAGTCGATAGAAACACCATTGTCCACAAACGATAGCACCTCAATGCGGTTGGCATAGCCATGTGCCTCGGCCCATTCTAATACGCTTTTGACTGCCTGAAACTCACCATCGGATACCCTTGCCGAGGCGATTTCTACACGATCGACGTGAAGCTCTTCTATTAAAAGCTGGGTGATGGTTAGTTTTTCGGATATGGAGAACGATACGCCCGATGTTTGTTCGCCATCGCGAAGCGTAGTATCCATGATCTCTATTTTCCTTCTTTCCATTTACAGGATATTTTTTATTTAGGCTGGTTAGGCTGACAGGCATAAATAGCCTGTACCCGTTTCATTATTTAATGAAACGGGTACAAAACTATTAAATATTATATTGCATCAAAGGGGTAGGTGCGATGCAAACTCCTCAATCTCGGTTTTTATGCTTTGCAGATAGTCAATATCGTCAAAACCATTCGTCATGTTATCTTTTTTGTAACTGCTGATATCGAATGTTTCGCTTTCGCCGGTTGATAGCAGGGTGATGGTTTGAGCGGGCAAATTCACCTCGATCTCGGTTTTAGCATCGGCATGAATAGCGGCGAAAAGCTTTTCAGCAAATTCGGGACTAACCTGAACAGGTAACACCCCGATATTCAGACAGTTGTTGCGAAAAATGTCGGCAAAAAAGCTCGATACTACACAACGGAAACCATAATCGTAAACTGCCCAGGCAGCATGTTCGCGCGATGAGCCCGAACCAAAGTTTTTGCCCCCAACCAATATTTTACCACTATAAATAGGGTTGTTCAATACAAAATCGGCTTTTGGCGTGTTGTCGGGATTGTATCTCCAGTCGCGGAAAAGGTTATCGCCAAAACCTACCCGTTCTGTAGCTTTTAAAAAGCGGGCGGGTATCAATTGGTCGGTATCTATATTTTCAATAGGAAGCGGAACAGCGGTGCTTCGCAGTATGGTAAATTTATCGTATGCCATTGTATTTTTTTGATTTCACCGATGAGTTTGGATTTCATCGATGTTGTTTTTATTTTTTGATTTCACCGATGACGCTAATATCACCGATGTTTTTTTGATTTCTTCTATAATAACTATTAACCAATAACTAATATACAAGCTCCTCAATCAACGTCCTCGGGTCGGTAACTACACCGGTAACGGCAGCCGCCGCGGCAACCAGCGGGCTGGCCAGCATAGTGCGCGCACCAGGACCCTGGCGGCCTTCAAAGTTACGGTTCGAGGTACTTACAGCGTATTTCCCGGCCGGAATTTTATCATCGTTCATTGCTAAGCAAGCTGAACAACCCGGTTGACGAAGTACAAAACCGGCTTCGGTTAAAATATCCAGCAAACCTTCTTCTTTAATTTGAGTTTCTACAATGTGCGAACCCGGAACCAACCAAACTGTTACGTCATCGGCTTTATGTTTGCCTTTAACCAGTGAGGTAAATGCCCTGAAATCTTCAATGCGACCATTGGTACAACTGCCCACAAATACAAAATCAACCTTTTTACCTACCATCGACTCGCCTTCGTGGAAGCCCATATAGCCTAACGATTTAGCGTAAGTAGCCGCGCCGCCTTCAACCTGCGCCGCATCCGGAATTTCGTGCGAAATGCCCATTCCCATTCCCGGGTTGGTTCCGTAGGTGATCATCGGCTCTATCGTTGATCCATCAAAAGTTAATTCTTTATCAAAAACAGCACCTGCATCGGTTTTCAAGGTTTTGTAATAAGCTTCAGCTTTTTCCCAGGCTTCACCTTTAGGGCTAAACTCACGGCCTTTTACATAAGCAATGGTCTTCTCGTCGGGAGCTATCATACCGCCACGTGCGCCCATCTCAATACTTAAATTACAAACTGTCATGCGGCCTTCCATGCTCATGTTTTCAAATACATCGCCGGCATATTCAACAAAATAACCGGTAGCACCCGATGTTGTCAATTGCGAAATGATAAACAAAGCAACATCTTTAGGTGTAACACCTTTGCCTAATTTGCCATTTACATTGATGCGCATTTTTTTAGGCTTTGGCTGCATAATGCACTGGGTAGCTAAAACCATTTCAACTTCGGATGTACCGATGCCGAATGCGATAGCGCCAAATGCACCATGTGTTGAGGTATGCGAGTCGCCGCAAACGATGGTTGCACCGGGTTGGGTGATACCATATTCAGGGCCAACTACGTGAACGATACCATTTTTTTGATGTCCCAGTCCCCAGTAGCTGATGCCATACTCGTTTGCATTGGTTTCGAGGGCTTTAAGCTGATTAGCCGAAAGCGGATCGGCAACGGGCAAATGCTGGTTAATGGTCGGCGTGTTGTGGTCGGCAGTGGCAAATGTGCGGTTTGGGTATAAAACACTGATCCCGCGGCTTTTTAAGCCTAAAAATGCTACCGGACTTGTTACTTCGTGAATAAGGTGACGATCAATAAAAAGTACATCGGGGCCACCTTCAATTTTCCGTACAACGTGACCGTCCCATACCTTATCAAATAATGTTTTGCTCATTTTGCTATTTCTATTTTTTATTAATTATTTTCATTCAAACGATCAATTATGCTGTTTGCTTTACGCTTTTCATCAGCAAATTTAAATCATCATCGGTAATGTCAAGTTTATTATCGGCCAATACCAGGAAACTGTGGTAGGCATTGGCAAGCTCATCTTTACTTAAACTGTAACCTAAGCGCTCCAGGTGAAATTTCAACGCATGCCTTCCGCTGCGGGCGGTCAAAACAATGCTCGCGTTCGGGAAACCTACGTCTTCCGGTCGGATGATCTCGTAATTTTCGCGGTTTTTCAAAAAACCGTCCTGGTGAATGCCCGAGCTGTGTGCAAAGGCATTACTGCCTACAATAGCCTTGTTGGGTTGCACCGGCATGCGCATTTGAGTGCTTACCATGCGGCTTATTTCGTAAAAGTTTTTGGTGTTGATTTTGGTATGGAGGCCCAACAAAGGGTGAGTTTTGAGTATCATCACCACCTCTTCAATTGAGGTGTTGCCCGCGCGTTCGCCTATACCGTTAATGGTGCCTTCAATTTGGCGTGCACCGTTTTGTAAACCAGCAATGGAGTTGGCCGTAGCCAGGCCAAGGTCATTATGGCAATGTACCGAAATAATGGCCTTATCGATGTTTTTAACGTTTTCTTTTAAAAACTTAATCTTTTCGCCGTATTGGTCGGGCAGGCAGTAGCCGTTGGTATCGGGAATGTTCACCACGGTTGCGCCTGCCGCGATGACCGCCTCCACCATTTTTGCTAAAAAATGAATATCGGCGCGGCCTGCGTCTTCGGCGTAAAACTCAATATCTTCAACCGACTTTTTGGCATATTTCACCGCTTCAACCGCACGTTCCAAAATTTCTTCGCGGGTGCTGTTAAACTTGTGTTTGATATGCATATCCGATGCGCCAATGCCGGTATGGATGCGTGGATGCCTGGCATATTGCAAGGCTTCAACAGCGGCATCAATGTCGCCTTTATTGGCGCGAGTGAGCGCGCAAACGGTAGGGTTGCTAACGGCCTTTGATATTTCAACAACGCTTTGAAAATCGCCCGGGCTCGAAATCGGGAATCCGGCCTCAATAATATCAACGCCAAGTACTTCCAGCTCTTTGGCAATCTCAATTTTTTCGCTGGTGGTTAACTGGCAACCTGGTACCTGTTCGCCATCGCGAAGTGTGGTATCAAATATGTATATGCGGTTCGGATCGTGTAACATAGTGTTGTTGTTTTTGGCGTGAGATATGAGATTTTAGATTTGCCTTTATATCTTACCCGGGTTAATTATTTATTTAATGTTAAATTAGTCAGTGTGAACAATGGCCTGGCAATCAAAAATTTGCAAGGTTTTTAGCGATTGCTTTTCTGAAAAAAAGTATCAGGAAAGGCCTTTGCTCATATTGACAATTTTATTTTAAGCTTCTTAGTCCTTATTAAAATCCGAAATCACAAATCCGAATTCCGAAATCACTACTCCTTTATCGCGACGAATCGCAATCTTTTATAATCGGCAAACCACTGCCCGTCTTCACAAAAATACGGACGCAATATTTCAGTGATCTCGTCGAGCATCGCTTTCACTTCGCCACCGGGTATGCCTTCAAAATATTGGGCCCCAAACATCGAGGTCCATTTAGCAACACCCTGGTCGCCATCCTGCAGCGGCGTTTTACGGTCAAAGTGAACCGCATATACCACCCTGAAGCCATGGTTTTCCAGTTCGTGCATGTATTCGCCCAAAGCCGGGAATCGCCATATTTTGGTTTCAGCCTGCTTGTAATAGCCATATTTCAACAATACGCTTCGGGTTGCCTGTATCAGTAGCGCCACATTTCCTTTTCCGCCCATCTCGGCAACAAAGCGGCCGCCGGGTTTTAAGTTTTGCGATACGCATTTCATCATGGCATCATGGTTTTTAACCCAATGCAGCACCGCGTTCGAAAAAATGGCATCAAATGGCTCGGTAAAATTAAACCTTGCCGCATCGGCTACGCCGAAACTGATATCGGGGTAATTTCTTTTTGCCTGCTCAATCATGTCGGCCGAACTATCCATTCCAATTACTTCGGCACCCAGTTTGTGTATTTGGTCGGTTAGGTACCCTGTTCCGCAACCCAGGTCAAGTATGCGCTCACCTGGCTGTGGATTGAGTACTTCAAGTACGCTCTCTCCAAACTGATAAACAAAAGCGTGCTTCTGGTCGTATAATTCAGCGTTCCATTTCATAATTGGCCCCCTATAAATCAGCCCCTTCTAAATCTCCCCCCGTAGGGGAGACTTTCTTTTTTTTATTGTATAAATCAAAAAAGCCCTCCCTACGGGGGAGGGTTGGGAGGGGCAAATTATGCTTCTACCGGCTGATTTTCGGGGCGTAAACTGCGTACAGTTTTGCCTGCCTGCCATAATTCGCTATCGCGTAATTCGGCTAATTCAGCGTCAAGTTTCACGCGGTAATCGGGCTGACTGTTCAGGTCGATTGAGCGTTGCGATTCTTTACCTGTTGCTACACTTTCGTATAATTCTTCAAACACCGGTTTGGTAGCATCGCGGAATTTTTTCCACCAGTCTAAAGCGCCACGTTGTGCAGTAGTTGAGCAATTGGCATACATCCAATCCATACCGTTTTCGGCAACCAACGGCATTAACGATTGTGTCAACTCTTCAACAGTTTCGTTGAATGCCTCGGATGGTGTATGGCCTTTACTGCGCAATACATCGTATTGGGCTGCAAAAATACCTTGAATACAACCCATTAAGGTACCGCGTTCGCCGGTCAAATCGCTGTAAACTTCTTTTTTGAAATTAGTTTCGAAAAGGTAACCGCTACCAACGGCAATACCTAAGGCAATTACGCGGTCGGCAGCATGGCCGGTTGCATCCTGGAAAATAGCGTAGCTCGAGTTTAAGCCACGGCCCTGTAAAAACATACGGCGCAATGAAGTACCCGAACCTTTTGGAGCTACCAAAAATACGTCAACATCGGCAGGAGGAATAATGCCTGTTTGCTCTTTGAAAGTGATACCAAAACCGTGCGAAAAATATAATGCTTTGCCTGGAGTTAAATGTTTTTTAACAGTTGGCCATAAAGCTATCTGGGCGGCATCGCTCAATAAGTAGCAAATAATGGTACCTTTTGATAAAGCTTCTTCAATTTCAAATAAAGTTTCGCCGGGTACAAAACCGTCTTTCACAGCTTTATCCCACGATTTTGAATCTTTACGCTGACCTACTATTACATTAATACCATTGTCTTTTTGATTAAGCGCCTGGCCGGGGCCCTGAACACCGTATCCAATTACCGCAACCGTTTCGTTTTTTAATACTTCCTGAGCTTTTGATAAAGGGAACTCTTCGCGGGTTACAACATTTTCTTCAGTACCGCCGAAATTTAGTTTTGCCATTGTTTGTTATGTTATTTGTTATTAGTTAATATGTTATTGGTTGTTTTTATTGTTTGTGATTTCACTGATTTTATTTTTTTTTGATTACACTGATTTTGTTTTGATTACGCTGATTGGTCTTTCCCGTAAATTAAACTATATTGCCCAATTGTATTTCGTAGCTTCCAATTTTGGAATCAAACATGATTTGGTTTCGTTACGTTCGGAGACAAATATTTTAATGGTATCCCCCGTTTTTAATTCTTTAGTAAGTAGTAAGTCATTACTCGCCGATTCGCCATAAATTTTATTTCCAAAGTCATCGAAATAATAATAATTGACTAAAAAACTTTGGGAAAAGCGTCTCAACGAAGTCATTGTGGTTTTTGAATTTAACGAAACAACAATTGCCTCCTTTACGATTCCGGTTTTATACAACTTGAAAATTCTTAATGCAGGAATAAGTGCAATTAGGAGTAATGGAACCCCTGTTATTAAAAACATTCCAGGCAGTATGAAGAAAAGCTCAACCGGAAAGCTAAAGGGTTCTAAGCCTTTAATCATGGTTTGACTTTCGAATTCTAAAATATTAATTTCTTTTCCGATTGTAAAGCCAGTTGTTCTTTCCACATCTAATGTTTCAAACGAATCAGTAAATTTTTGCCCACCGTCAGTGTACTCATAAGAAATCACCATCGGATTCACACCATTAATATTGACATTGTATAGTGTTTTAATGAAGGTAATTACAGCTCTTTTTTCGGTACCATTTTTCCTGATTTCTTTGAAGTCATACCTGTTATATGGCTCTTTTAAAATAATCGAGAGAATGATAACCAAAGGGACTAATACAAATAATGACAGCGATGTAAAGATAAAACCGAGAATACCACTTCCCGAACCGCTTTTCAGCAGTTTAAACATAATTTCCCAATTTACTTTTCTTGCGTCAGTCATCTTTTAGTTTCCAATGTCAATTTATACGTGCAATGCCACATTCGTTCCTCAGTTGCCTAACGGGGGTCAGGGGGCTCTACATCGTAAACACTTTCTCGCCCTTATTCAAATATTCGTTTTCAAATACATCTTCACCGGGTTCCAGTTGTTCAAACTCGCGCAGTTTGCGGTTAAAGCCATCGCTATCTTTAATAATGGCAACGCGGGCGCTGCGCACAAACTCTATTAAACCGTAAGGTTGCAATATTTTGATCAATTGATCGGTTTCTTCGCGGTGACCGGTGGTTTCAAAAACGGTATAATCTTTACGGATCACTACCGCCCTTGCGCCGTTTTCGCGAAGCAAACGTTCAACGCTTACTTTTTCGGCAATAATATCGGTCGATACTTTGTATAATGCCAGTTCCTGCCAAATCACATCGGCATTGGTATGGTAATATACTTTAAGCACCTCCACCTGTTTTTCAATTTGACGGCATATTTTGCTTACCACTTCTTCCGATTCGGTGATCACGATATTGAAACGATGAATGCTTTCAATTTCGGATGGCGAAGTGTTGAGGCTGTCAATGTTGATTTTGCGCCTGGTAAATATGATAGCTATCCTGTTTAGCAAACCGATTTGGTTTTCGGTGTATACGGTAATGTTAAACTCCTGACGGGCAGCCCCTCCTAAATCCTCCCCCGTAGGGAGGACTTTGCTATTATGATTTTTGTTTCTTGATTCCATTTCAGTTTTATTTAATTTATCTAAAGCCTCCCCCTTCAGGGGGAGGTTGGAGGGGGTTTACTTTAGCCTTATCTCGCTCACGCTGCATCCTTGTGGCACCATCGGGAACACATTGTTCTCTTTTGTTACCATTACTTCGAGCAGGTATGAGCCTTTATGGGCAAGCATGTGCTGCAACGCCGGTTGCAAATCATCGCGCTCATTAATTGTTTTGCCGGCAATACCGTATGCGCTGGCCAGGGTTACAAAATTGGGGCTTTGAATATCCACAAACGAATAACGCCTGTCGTTAAACAATTCCTGCCATTGGCGCACCATCCCGAGGAAACGATTGTTCAAAATGATGATTTTTACATCAATACCAGTTTGCATGATGGTTCCCAGTTCCTGCAAAGTCATCTGGAAGCCGCCATCACCAATAATAGCTACTACAGTACGTTCGGGAGCGCCAAACTTTGCGCCAATGGCAGCAGGTAAGGCAAAACCCATGGTACCCAAACCACCGCTGGTAACATTGCTGCGGGTTTTATTAAAGCGGGCGTAACGGCAAGCCACCATTTGGTGCTGACCAACATCGGTAACTATAACGGCTTCACCATTAGTGATATCGTTCAGTTGTTTAATCACCTCGCCCATGGTCATTTCACCTTCCGATGGGTTTAACTCTTTGTGAATAACAGCATCAATTTCTTTTTGAGTGTATTCTCTAAACTTAGCCAACCACTCGGTATGTTGCCTGGCTTCAACCAGCTGCGTTAATAAAGGCAGCGTTTCTTTGCAATCGCCCCAAACCGGTACCGTTGTTTTTACGTTTTTGTCGATCTCGGCCGGGTCAATATCCAGGTGTATTACTTTGGCTTGTTTAGCATATTTATCTAAGCGGCCGGTTACACGGTCGTCAAAACGCATGCCGATGGCTATCAGTACATCGCAATCGTTGGTTAAAACATTTGGCCCATAATTGCCATGCATACCCAGCATCCCAACGTTTAAAGGGTGCTCGGTGGGGATAGCACCCGCACCTAAAATAGTCCATGCTGCGGGTATGCCGCTTTTTTCAATAAATGTTTTAAATTCCTGCTCGGCACTGCCCAATATTACACCCTGACCCCAAAGTACAAATGGTTTTTTGGCGTTGTTGATCAATTGTGCAGCCTGCTCAACATAACTCATTCTGACAATAGGTTTTGGCCTGTAGCTGCGAATATGGTGACAAGGCGTATAACCTTCAAACTGGAATTTTTGTATTTGCGCGTTTTTTGTGATGTCGATCAAAACAGGCCCGGGCCTGCCACTTTTTGCAATGTAAAATGCCTTGGCAATAACTTCGGGTATTTCATTTGCATCGGTTACCTGATAGTTCCATTTGGTTACCGGCGTAGTGATGTTGATCACATCGGTTTCCTGGAAAGCATCGGTGCCTAAAAGGTGGGCAAACACCTGGCCGGTAATGCAAACCAGGGGCGTGCTGTCAATTTGAGCATCGGCAAGGCCGGTTATAAGGTTTGTAGCGCCGGGGCCGCTGGTAGCGAATACCACGCCAACCTTACCCGACGAACGGGCATATCCCTGGCCTGCATGAATGCCGCCCTGCTCGTGGCGAACGAGGATATGTTGTAATTTATCGTTATAGTCGTACAAGGCATCATAAATAGGCATAATGGCACCGCCGGGGTAACCAAAAATGGTTTCAACACCTTCGGTAATTAACGCCTCCAATAATGCTACCGATCCTGATACTTCTACCGCTTGCTTCTTTTCAGGTTCAATTGTTATTTCTTGTTGTGCAACTTCCATGTTCAGTTATTAGTTAATGGTTAATCAGTTATTAGGTGATTTTCCATGGGGTATTTTTGTTAGTGATTTCACTGATTTTTTTTGTGATTTCACCGATTATTTATCTCTTTACTGTTATTAAGCCTTTCACCTTTTCGCTTTCGCCTTTTACCCTTCGCTCTTCAAACTCCCCCTTCAGGGGGTCGGGGAGGCTATTCATCAGTAACACAACCTTCGGCTGCGGTACTTACGGTTTTAGCGTATTTGTATAAAAGGCCCTTACTGACTCGGAGTGCCGGTTGTTTCCAGGCCGCTTTACGTTCAGCAATTTCGGCTTCACTAATTTTTAGGTTGATACTATTGGTTGTGGCATCAATTTCAATGATGTCATTATCGTTCACCAGGCCAATTAAACCACCGTCGAAACTTTCGGGTGTGATATGGCCTACCACGAAGCCATGGGTGCCGCCCGAAAAGCGACCATCGGTAATCAATGCTACCGAACTACCAAGGCCGGCTCCAAAAATGGCCGAAGTTGGTTTTAACATTTCGGGCATACCTGGTGCGCCTTTAGGGCCAACATTTTTAATTACCACAACATCACCAGCTTTAACCTTGCCACTTTGAATACCGTGAATTAATTCAAATTCACCATCGAATGTGCGGGCAGGGCCAACAAAACGTTCGCCCTCTTTACCGCTGATTTTGGCCACGCTGCCACCTTCGGCTAGGTTTCCGTATAATATTTGCAGGTGCCCCGTTGCTTTTACAGGGTTTTCAACCGGGAGTATAATTTTTTGGGTGTCAAAGTTTATTTCGGGTACATCTGCAAGGTTTTCGGCTAAGGTTTTACCGGTTACTGTAAGGCAATCACCATGCAGCCAGCCTTGTTTCAACAGATATTTCATTACCGCCGGAACGCCGCCTACATTATGCAGGTCTTCCATCATATATTTACCGCTTGGCTTCATATCGGCCAAAACTGGTATACGGTTACTTATTGCCTGAAAATCATCCTGTGTTAAAGGAACGCCCACGCTTTTCGCCATGGCAATCATGTGTAAAACTGCGTTTGTTGAACCGCCCAGCACCATAATCACAACAATGGCATTTTCAAATGCTTCGCGGGTCATGATATCCGAGGGTTTGATGTCGCGTTCAAGCAATATTTTAATTGCTTTTCCGGCGGCAAGGCATTCGGCTTTTTTATCTTCGCTTAATGCCGGGTTCGACGACGAATATGGCAAACTCATCCCTAAAGCTTCAATAGCGGCTGCCATGGTGTTCGCGGTATAAATACCACCGCAGGCACCGGCGCTGGGGCAGGCGTGCTTAATAATCTCCATGAAATCAATTTCGTCGATCTGTCCGGCAATTTTTTTACCAAGCGCTTCGAATGCCGAAACGATATTCAAATCTTCACCCTTATAGTGTCCTGGTTTAATAGTGCCGCCATATACCATGATCGACGGACGGTTTAACCGGCCCATAGCCATAATAGAGCCAGGCATATTTTTATCACAGCCAGGCAGCGTAATCAGGCCATCGTAATATTGTGCACCGCATACGGCCTCAATTGAATCGGCTATAACATCACGGCTCACCAGCGAGTAACGCATACCTTCGGTACCGTTACTCATACCATCACTTACACCTATCGTATGAAAAATCAAGCCTACTAAGTTTTCTTCCCAAATACCTTGTTTTACAAGTTTAGCCAGGTCGTTGAGGTGCATGTTGCAGGTGTTGCCATCATAGCCCATGCTTGCCACACCCACCTGGGCCTTTTTCATATCCTCGTCGGTTAAACCAATGCCGTATAACATAGCCTGCGCGGCGGGCTGTGTTGGGTCGGCAGTTAGAGTTTTACTGTACTTGTTTAGTTCGATCGCCTCGGTGGTATCTGTAGTTAAACTCATATAATTTTTAGCAGTATTAGTTAATTTATTTTTACAAAAAAGACGCCTAATCAGTTGGGAGAAGGCGTCTTTTGTTTGTATTGTTTATTATCGGTTAAAACGCGTTCTCAGGGGTTTAATTGCAACCAGCACCAGCAGGTCCACCGGCACCAATATGACAGGCAAAATTATGCCGTTTTCTCTTAAAAAGAGAGTCAAAATCAGTTTAATATTTCGTGTCGAC
>Ga0213850_1162679_pt1 | contig 12648 bp, 12 predicted proteins | sample LLC_MetaT_FD_164453 | JGI IMG/M metagenome (GOLD analysis project Ga0213850, IMG submission 164453) | Metatranscriptome of freshwater microbial communities from post-fracked creek in Pennsylvania, United States - LL:C (Metagenome... | ecosystem: Environmental > Aquatic > Freshwater > Creek ...
ATCCGCAATCCCCGGATTGCCCGGCGCGGCGTAAAGCTTTCCACCGTTTGCCAACAACGAGGATTGCGAAAGCCGCCACGCCAGAGCATGTTCGCGCCCGCCCGAACCCAGCAAAAGGATATTCATGCCCGCCTCTTTCGATTCCGATGATGTGTCCACCGGCGGGCTGGTAGCGAAGGACAAGGCCGGGGACAATCAGGCAGCCCTGTCCATCACCGAGATTTCCGCGCTTTTGAAGCGAACGGTGGAAGATCGCTTCGGCTTTGTACGGGTACGGGGCGAATTGTCGGGGGTGAAGCGCGCGGCATCGGGGCATCTGTACCTGTCGTTGAAGGACGAAGGCGCGCGGCTGGACGGGGTGATGTGGAAGGGCAGCGTGGCCCGGCTGGGCTTTGTGCCCGAGGATGGGGTGGAGGTGATCGCCACCGGCAAGCTGACCACCTATCCGGGGCGGTCGAATTACCAGATCGTGATCGAGCGGATGGAGATCGCGGGCGAAGGCGCGCTGCTGGCGCTGCTGGCGAAAACCAAGGCACGGCTGGAGGCGGAGGGCCTGTTTGACCCCCGCCGCAAGCGCCGCCTGCCCTATCTGCCGCGCGTGATTGGCGTGGTCACCAGCCCGACCGGCGCGGTGATTCGCGATATTCTGCACCGTCTGGCCGATCGTTTCCCCAGCCATGTGATCCTGTGGCCGGTGCTGGTGCAGGGTCAGGGCGCCGCCGAGCAGGTGGCCGCCGCCGTGCGCGGTTTTTCCTCGCTGGCGCCCGGTGGGCCAGTGGCGCGGCCCGATGTGTTGATCGTGGGGCGCGGGGGCGGCTCGATCGAGGACCTGTGGGCATTCAACGAGGAAATCGTCGTGCGCGCCATCGCCGAATCGACGATTCCGGTGATCAGCGCCGTGGGGCATGAGACAGACACGACTCTGGCCGATTTCGCCGCCGATCTGCGCGCGCCCACCCCCACGGCGGCGGCGGAAATGGCCGTGCCCGTGCGCGAGGATCTGCTGGCCACTGTGGCCGAAATGGCCCTGCGCGCGCGCCGCGCGGTGGTGCGCCCGGTGGTGCTGGGGCGTGAACGCCTTGATGCCCGCGCCCAGCGCCTGCCCACGCCGCAGGATCTGATTGCCATCAAGGCGCAGGCGCTGGACGATGCCAATGAACGCCTGCGCCGCGGGCTGGGCGGCGTGGCGCAGCAAGCGGGCGTGCGGCTGCAACGCGCGACGGGGCGGCTGTCGCTGCCGCTGCTCTCGGCCCGGCTGGATCGCGCGCGCGACCGGCTGGCCGCGCAGCGGCTCAGCCCGGCGATGCTGGCGACGCGCCACACGGCGGATCGGCAAAGGCTCGACGCCATCACCCGCGTCATGGCCAGCCTGAACCCGGACAATGTGCTGGCGCGCGGCTATGTGCGCGTGACGGGCGCGGATGGGCAGACCTTGGTGGGCCGCGCGCAGGCCGCGCAGGAACCCGCGCTGACCCTGCATTTCCGCGATGGCACGCTGGACGTTGCCCCCTGCGACGCCCCCGCCCCCAAACGCCCCGCGCCCAAATCCAAAAATCCGCCCGCGCGGCAGGATGATTTGTTCGGCTAAGCTTGCTAGAAGGCCTCCCATGCTGATGAACTCCCCCGACCGCCCCGCCGTGCTGCGCTATGAGCCGAACGGCTTCACCATGATCTCGCGCGGAAAATTTGTGCTCTGCGCCGTGTCTGGCGAGATGATCCCGCTGGAAAACCTGCGCTATTGGAGCGCGGAGCGGCAGGAGGCCTATGCCTCGCCCGAATTGGCCACGCGGCGCCTGCTGGAGAAGTGATCACCCGCCGCGCGGCGTTGGGCGGATTGGGGGCGATGTGGGCCAGCCGCAGCCTCGCGCTGGCGCCGCCGATCACCGTGGCGGGCGCGTTGACTCAGGGCGGCTGGGCCAGAGGCACGGTGCCACCGGGCGCGCGTCTGACGCTGGATGGCGCGCCCTTGCCGGTGGTGGATGGCCAGTTCCTGATCGCCTTTGATCGCGATGCCGGCCCGCAGGCCCTGCTGGCCGCAACTCTGCCCGATGGCACCAGCCTGTCGCACCCCCTCTCCATCGCCCCGCGCGCCTGGCGGATCGAGCAGGTCAACACCCCCCTGCACCCGCCCGCCGTGCCCGACGAGGCCTATGCCCACATCCGCAGCGCCGAGGTGGAGCGTATCAATGCCGCCCGCGCCGTGGGAGCCAAGGCCGAAGGCTGGCGGCAGACGTTCCAATGGCCGGTCAAGGGCCGCCTCTCCGGCCTGTTCGGATCACAGCGCGTGTATCAGGGCGTGCCCGGCGCCTATCATTCGGGCACCGACATGGCCGTGCCCGCCGGCACCCCCTATGCCGCCCCCGCCGATGGCGTGGTGGTGCTGGCCGCCGATCATCCCTTCACGCTGGAGGGCAACCTGCTGATGCTCGACCACGGTATGGGGCTGATCAGCGCCTTCCTCCATTCCTCCGCCCTGTTGGTGCAACAAGGCGACCGCGTGAGCCAGGGCCAACCCATCGGCCACGTGGGCATGACCGGGCGCGCCACCGGCCCGCATCTGCACTGGGGTATGCGCTGGCGCGAGGCGCGGCTGGACCCGATACTGTTTGTGGGCGGCGCGGCCTGAACACAAAAAAACGGCGGGAAGCGATCCGGCATCGAAGCCAAACCACCTTCCCGCCGCCTATCTGGCCCTCGCGCTGGAACGGAGCGCAAGGGCCTGTATTTTAGAACTTCACATTGACACGGCCATAGAAGGTGCGGCCGAGCGGATCATAATAACGACCGTCATAGCCAACCTGATTGCCGCCACCACCGGTCTGCAACGAGAGCGGCGGATCCTTGTCCGTCAGGTTCTTGACGCCAATCGTCAGCTTGAGCGTCTTGTTGAACTGATAAACGCCCTGCCAGTCAAAGGTCGCGATAGCAGGAACCGACAGGCCACCGAAATCAACCGGATTGGCACCGAGGTAAACGGCATTGTTGGAAGCCATATAGGGCTGGTCACGATAGCCGGACTTGAAGTGGCCGCTGACCGTGTTGGTGAACGGACCAGTTTCCAGGCTCAACACCACCGACGATACCACGCGGAACACCACCTGCTGATCCAGGCCATACACGCCAAGATCGGTGTTGTAAGCTTGGCCAGGGCCATAGCTATACTTCTGGGTAAGCGTCCAGGTGCCGCTCCAGTTCACGCTGAACTTGCCGAAACGGGTAGGGGTGGCATAGCCGAAATCCCAATCGATGCCCGAGTACTTCGCACCGCCGCCATTGAAAGGCACCTGCTGGAACGCAATGGTGCTATAGCCAGCCGGATCGGCATAGGGGTTCACGAAGAGCGAGCTATAGGTCGAGGGATGGTTGAAAGCATCCGTCTCGGCAATGCCCTGCGACTGGATCTGGTCGCGGATCTTCACGTTCCAGAAGTCCACATTGAAATACAGGCGCGGCGCAGGCGTGAACGACACGCCAAGGCCCCAGTTGACCGACTTTTCAGGCTTCAAGCCATTCGAGCCGCTCAGGCCATTCGGGCCAGAGAGCAGATCGTACTGCGCGTTGCCGGGCAGACAGGACGAAGAGCCAGGGAACGGGCAGGCATAGGAGCCCGCCGTGCTGCCCGCAAAGGTCACCGCGCCAGCAATATCGCTCAGGCTGGGCGCACGGAAGCCCGTGCCGACCGAGCCACGGAACGCGATCAACGGATCGGGCGCGTAGCGGAACGACATCTTGCCGGTGAAGGCATGGAAAGTGTTGCCCAACTGGGTCGCCGGCAATTGATCAATCAGACCCGTGGTCGTGTTGGGACTGGTACCGAACACCCAGTCACTACGCACCTTGCCATAGCTGTCATAACGGCCCTGCGCGTTGATCTCGAGGCCCTTGACCACCGGGAACTTCATCTCGGTGAACAGACCCCAGTTGTTGCGCTTCGCGCCGAACGGCACCTGGCCATAATTGCCGCCCACCGCATAATCGGCGCTGGTCGGCTGGGTCGAGAAGCCGCTCTGCGAGAGGATCAGGTTGCTATAGCTGGTCTTGTAGCTGGTACGGTCAAACTCGCCGCCCACCGAGATGATCGCATTGCCGCCGGGCAGCGCGAACAGCTTGTGGCGCAGGTTGAAGTTGGCGCTCTTCACATCCGAGTCGGTCGTGCTGAAGCGCGAGCTCAGCTGTGCCGAGTTGAGCGAACTGGCGCCCACGCCCGTCACCGGGTTGTAGGCCCCGCTGGCCACGGCAGCGGCAAGCTGATCGTAATCCAGATAACCGCCAGCAGCAGTATCCGCAGCGTGAACATGCGATTCCACCAGCGCCAGGTGAACATCAAAGCCCTTGATTGTGCCATCATAGCCCAGCGCGATATGATAGGTGGTGGCGCCGTAATCGTCAGTACGACCACCGGCCGACACCGAACGATAGTTCAGCGTCGCCTTGTCCGCAGTCAGGTTATTGGCCGCCAGATAGGGCGCCACATAGGCATTCCACAGCGACGGAAAACGGGTGGTGGCATTGACGCCCATCGGCTGGGCCGAGGGGGCATACTGCGCAACCATGTCATACTGCGAGAACATGCCCGACACCCACAGCTCACCGCTGTCGGCCACCTTGACGGTGGCCTTGATCAGACCACTGTCGCGCGTCGAAGATGGGATATCCTGCACGGTGGCGGCATAGTTGAAGCGGCAGACCGAACCGGCGTTGTTCGGGAGAACCTGAAGGCTGGCCAGCGCATTACCGCAATTGCCGTTGGCCTGATAATAGGGGTTATAGCTCTTACCGGCCACGGTAATATTGGCAGGCTCGGTGTTCGAGGTCGGGCTGTAGAAGACGTAATTCTTACCGCCGCTGGAGAAGGGGAAATACGCGCCCTGGCTCGAGAAATTACGCTCCGAGGCGGCCAGACTGTTCTGCCGATCGTGGCTGTAGCTGATGAACACATTGTAGCCGTCTTCCGACAGCTTGCCAAAGCCCTTGCTGATGCCGCCGCTCCAGCTGGCCCCGCCCGTGCGCTGAGGCACAGAGCCAGTCAGATACATGTCGGTACCGGTATAGTCCTTCTTCAGCCGGAAGTTGACCACACCCGCCACCGCATCGGCGCCATACAGCGCGCCCGCGCCATCGCGCAGGACTTCGACGCTTTCCACGGCATCCAGCGGAATGGCTTCCAAGTTCACACCATAGCCGCCGCCCTGCACCGCGCCCAGAGCCTGGGGTGCGACGCGCTCGCCGTCCAGCAGCGTGAGCGTGTATTTCGAAGGCAGACCATGGATCGCCGCCGTCGACACACCCGCACCGCCGCCATTGACCGAGCTCGACGCCGGAACAAAGCCCTGCATCGCGGGCAGGTTCTGGATGAGGTCCGTGGCCGATGTCAGGCCCGTCTTGGCGATGTCCTTCGCGGACAGGACGGTGATCGGCAGGGTCGACTTGTCGGCGGACTGCTTGATAGACGAACCCACGACCACGATCACCTGCTCGGCGACTTCCGGCGCGGCGGGCGTAGTATCATCAACGCCACTCACAGTTTCTGCGAAAGCCTGGCTAGTCATCATAGCAACACCAAGCACAAACGGAGCAGCGCCGGATTTCAGCGCCGAAGAAAATCTGATTTTCATTACTCACCCCATTTTGGCGAATCGGCATTTTCAGCCGACCTGCGTAAACTCCCGCATCAGCGAACAGCATGAGATCTGCGCTTCTGCCCCGAGACCAACAACGTGTTGCAATGCGGGAACGATACGCAACCATGGCCGATGAGGCCGATCGCGGTAAAGTGGCTTACATGGGTGTAAGTAAAATATTACGGGAATGTTGCGATTTGGCCACATATGTTACAGCCATAAATCGATTGCGTGACAAAGCACGCCCTTCCCAATCTTGCACGCACGCGAAAAGGCCCGGCGGATTGCTCCACCGGGCCTTTTTCAGCGCAGCGCCTGATCAGGCGGCGACGGCGACCTTCTTGGCCAGCTCGCGCTTCACCTTCAGTGCGCGCGGGCTCAGCTTGATGTCGGCAGTCTTCAGCAGCCAGGTGTCGAGACCACCAACATGCTCCACCGAGCGCAGGCCGTGGGCCGAGACGCGCAGCTTGATGCCGCGATCGAGGCCTTCGGACAGCAGCGTGACGTTCTGCAGGTTGGGCAGGAACACGCGCTTGGTCTTGTTGTTGGCGTGGCTGACGTTGTGGCCGATCTGGCGGCCCTTGCCAGTCAGTTCGCAAATACGGGACATGGGTGTTACTCGCTCAAAAAGAATCTGTAGCCCGTCAGACGGGTGAGGGAGCGCGCATAACGATTCGTGTGGAAAAGGTCAAGTTGCGCTTGGTCTTTTGGTGGGCTAGCCCCTTGACCCATGACGCGATGGCCGCTTCCCCCCCCGATGCAACGCGCGCTGGATGAAGCGCGGGCCGCCGCCAATGTGGGCGAAGTGCCGATTGGCGCGGTGATCGTCAAGGATGGAAAGATCATCGCCGCCGCGCATAATCTGCCGCGCACCCTGTGCGACCCCACCGCCCATGCCGAAGTGCTGGCGATTCGCGCCGCTGCCGCCGCGCTGGGCAACGAACGGCTGGATGATTGCGATCTGTGGGTCAGCCTGGAGCCTTGCGCCATGTGCGCGGGGGCCATCGTCCACGCCCGGATCGCACGGGTCTATTACGCGGCCAGCGATCCCAAGGGCGGCGCCGTGGCGCACGGCGCGCGAGTGTTTGATCAGCCCACCTGCCTGCACCGGCCCGATGTCTATTCCGGCATGGGCGAGGATCAGGCCGCCGCCCTGCTGCGCGCTTTCTTTCAGGCGCGCCGGGCCTAATCCTTGCGCCCGGCCTCCATCCAGAGGCGGCTGGACGGGCGCAACAGGGCAACCACGCTGGCCAACAGCGCGCCGAAAAACAGCACGTCATACAGCACATCCGCCACCACCAGTTGCCCGGCCACAAAAGCCTGCATCGTTTTGGGCAGACCCATCAGCGAAAACACCGCAATCCCCACCCACAGCCAGAGCGCCGATGATTTGCGCCGCCGCGAAGCCATGAACCACACCAGCAGGGCGGCCCCGATGATCACCGTCGAAATGCCCGTTGCAATCGCCAGCGTATAAGGCTCGCCGCCGGGCTGGGCCGCGATGGCGGCGCGCAGCGCCAGCAGGGTAAAGCCGGTGCGCGCGCCATACAGGGCCAACGCCATAAGGGCGAAGACGTCAAACCAGACAAGGGATTTGGGACGCATCAGAGGCTCCTGTGGGGACTATGGCCATGGTGGCAGCCAGCGCGGCCGCAATCAATCCACAGCGACGAAATCGAGACCAATATCCGCCGCCGGAGCACTTTGCGTCAGGCGGCCGACCGAGACATAATCCACGCCGCTGGCCGCGATCGCGGCGATCGTGTCCAGCCGCACGCCGCCGCTGGCCTCGCAGGGCACGCGCCCGGCCACCTGCGCCACGGCCAGCCGCAACAGATCCGGCCCCATGTTGTCGAGCAGCAGATGCGTCGCGCCCGCGCTCAGCGCCGGTTCGATCTGGTCCAGGTGATCGACCTCGCAAATGATGCTGGCCACGCCCGCCGCCTTGGCGCGGGCCACGGCGGGGCCAACGCCGCCCGCGATGGCGACATGGTTGTCCTTGATCATCGCGGCATCCCACAGGCCCATGCGATGATTGGTCGCCCCGCCCATCCGCGTCGCGTATTTTTCCAGCACGCGCAGGCCCGGAATCGTCTTGCGCGTATCGAGCAGCACCGTCTTGGCCCCGCCGATGGCATCCACATATTCGCGCGTCATGGTGGCAATGCCCGACAGATGCTGCACGGTGTTGAGCGCGCTGCGCTCCGCCGTCAGCAGGGCGCGGCCATGGCCGGTGATGCGCATGATTGGCGTGCCGGGGGCCACGCGGTCACCATCCTGCACCAGGAATTCCACCTCCGCCGCCGGATCGAGATGGCGGAAAAACGCCGCCGCGATCGGCAGCCCCGCCACGGTGATCGCGTCGCGGCTGTCCATCACGCCCACAAAACGCGCATCGGCGGGGATCACGCTCTCGCTCGTCACGTCATGCCCGCCGCCGGGCCAGCCTTCGCCCAGATCTTCGGCAAGGGTGGAACGGACAAAGGCGGGCAGGTCGAAGCCTTGGAGGGAGAAAGTCATGGGTGGGCGTATAAAGGGGGGCGCGGAAAAATGCGAGAGTGTTCGCCCGGCAAAACCCCCTCACCCATCAATGCACAAACCGCGCCACCACGTCGCGATACGACCGCGACACTTTCACATCCGCGCCCGATTCCAGCACGAGGAAACATTCCCCGTTGGTATGCGGCTTTACCTGCCGCACCAGATTCAGGTTCACGATCCACGACCGGTGCACCCGCTGAAACACGCGCGGGTCGAGGCGGCGTTCCAGATCCTTCATCGTTTCGCGCAGGATCATCGAATTGTCGGCGGTGTAGATCACCATATAGTCGCCCGCCGCCTCGATGCGCTCGATACTGTCCACATCCACGCGGAAGATCTGGCCGCGATCCTTGATATTGAGCAGCTTTTCATAGCGGTCGGCGGCCGGAACGCCCGCCTCATCCTCCAGTGTTTCCATGGCGTCGGGCGCCACTTCGGCCAGCACGGTTTTCAGCTTCTCGGCCTCCTCGGCCAACCGCTTTTCGCCCAGCCGGTTGCGCACGCGTTCGAGCGTGTCGGCCAGCTTGTCCTCGTCCACCGGCTTCATCAGATAGTTCACCGCGTTCGCCTCAAAGGCGCGCACGGCGTGTTCCTGATAGGCGGTGACAAAGACGAACAGCGGCGGCTCGATATCCATCACGCCTTTCACCACCGCAAAGCCATCCAGGCCCGGCATCTGGATGTCGAGAAACACCAGATCGGGCTTTTCGGTCTTGATCTTGCGGATCGCCTCGCGGCCATTGTTGCAAGTGTCGATGATTTCCACATCGGCGAATTTGGCAAGCCGCAGTTGCAGGCCCTGAATGGCCAGTTTCTCATCATCGACGAGGATAGTGCGGATGGTCATGCGAGGTGTCCTGTCTGGTGCCGCCTTTTGGCGGTCTGATGGTTGGGATTCACACGGCGGATGCTGAACGGGGCGTGACCGGTGCGACGGTTCCGGCCACGGAGGCGGGGGCCTCCTTCTTTTCAAACGGAATTTCGATGGTGACGGCAAAGCCGCCCTCGGGCGGTTCATAGGTTTCAAAGCGGTGGGCGCCGCCATAGGCCTGCCCCAGCCGGTCGCGGATGTTGGCCAGACCGACTCCGGTGGACACCTGCTCGCCGCCGTCAAAGGTGATGCCCGACAGGCGCCGGTCGGTCTGTCCTTGCAGGCCCGGCCCGGTGTCGGACACGGTAATGCGCAGGTTTTGCCCGATCCGACTGGCCGCGATGGTGATTTCCGCGCCCGATTCCTGCGGGCTGACCGCATATTTGATCGCGTTTTCCACCAGGGGTTGCAGCAGGAGCGAGGGCAGCAGCCCCTCCTCGCAGCCCTCATCAATGCGGAACGTGGTGCGCAGCCGCTCCTCAAACCGCATCAGTTCGATGCCCAGATAGAGCTTGAGCGTCTCCACCTCCTGCGCCACGGTCACCCGCCCGGTGGGCTGGTTCACCAGCGTATAGCGCAGGAAGGACGACAGCCGGGTCAGCATCGCATTGGCCGGCTCGGTCTGTTTGAGCAGCACCAGAGTCGAGATCGAATTGAGCGTGTTGAACAGGAAATGCGGGTTGAGCTGATAGCGCAGCATCGCCAGTTGCGCGCTGGTGGCCTGATTTTCCAGCCGCATCAGCTGATCATTCTGCTCCTCGATCCGCAGGAAGAAATTGATCGCGTAATAGAGCGCCGACCATGCGCCCAGCAGCGTGGCGTCGAGATAAAACACCCCGATGAACAATTGCGCGAAACTCGCCTCGGTATCCGGGCGATAGAGCGCGATCACCCAGCCATCCATGAAGGCATAGAGCGATACCGCAACCGGCAGCACCACCCCGGTAATCCCCCAGGTGACCAAGGGGCGCAGGCCGATCAGTTGATGATAGATCACCGCCAGCAACAGCGAGATCGAAAAGCCGGTGATCGTGGCGATCAGCACCAGCACCAGAAAGCTGGGCGGTTGGCCATTGGCCAGCACCGACATCGAGCGCATCAGCATCGCGCCGGACCAGCCCAGCATCTGCAACCGCCAGAACGCCTTGTTCTTGTTGGCAAAAAAGGGCGAGGGACGGAAAGGGAGCACGGCCATAATCAACCGCTTATCGCAGAAGCCGGGGCGCGGGGGAAGAGGGGCGCCCTAGCGCGCCCATTTCTCCAGCACGCAACCCTCGCCGGGGCGGAACGTGGCGGTCTGCGTGGCCAGCAGGGGAAAGCGAGCGGTGACGCTTTTGGCCAGGCTGTCCTCGGACAGCATCACCAGATCCATGCCGGGCTCGAAATCGCTGTGGCACTGATCCAGCGGGCGGCCTTCGACATAGCGGCAGGCGCAACCCACCCGCGCGCCAAACGAGGCGCCCGCGATGGCATCCTTGGACAGGCGCGGCCAATGCCAGGCCAGCGTGCCCGCCAGTGCCACCACCACCGCCAGCCCCACCCAGCGCAGCACCCGCCACGGCACGGTCAATCCACCGCCGCCTTGTTGCCTGATCTGCTTGATGGTTGCCATGGGGTATCACCTTCGCGCATGGAGGCTCTTGTGATTCTCCTGCCTCGCCTGTCCCTTATCCTGCCCTTGGCCCTGCTGCCAGCCCTTGCGGGCTGTGGGCATGACAAGGCGCCGCAGGCCTTGTCCACTGCCGCGCTGGCCGCAGTAGTGGCGCATCCGGGCGCCCCGCGCACCGCGTTGGCGCGCAAGGTGGATGATCTGTTTGCCGATCCCACCTTGGGCGAAACCCGCGCTCTGCTGGTGTTGCACAAGGGGCAGATCGTGGCCGAGCGCTATGCGCCCGGCTATGGGCCGCGCACGCCGCTGGTGGGCTGGTCAATGTCGAAAACGATTACGGCGGTGCTGGTGGGCCTGCTGGTGTCGGATGGACGGCTGCGGCTGGATGAATCCGCCCCGGTGCCCACGTGGCAGCGGGCGGGCGATCCGCGCGGGGAAATCACCCTGCGCCAGTTGCTGCAAATGCGCTCTGGCCTGCGCCATGTGGAAAGCGCGACGCCGGCGGGCGATGCCGATACGGTGCGGATGCTGGTGCTCGATGGCCGCGATGACGAGGCCGCCTATGCCGAGGCCCAGCCGCTGGAGGCTGTGCCGGGCAGCAAGTGGGAATATTCCACCGCGACCTCCGTGATTCTGGCCGATCTGGCCGCCCGCGCGCTGACCGATAGCAAGGACCCCGCGATCCGGCGGCAAGCGGTGGGCGATTATCTGCGCACGCGGCTGCTCGATCCGGTGGGGATGACCTCGGCGGTGCCGGAATATGACGCCGCGGGCACGCTGGAAGGCGGCAGCTTCATCCACGCCACCGCGCGCGACTGGGCCAAGTTCGGCGAATTCCTGCGCCACAATGGCGCGGTGAACGGCGCCCAGATCGTGCCCAGCGACTGGATCCGCTTCATGCGCAGCGCGGCGCCGCATAACCCCGGCTATGGCGGGCAACTCTGGCTGAACGCCCCCCAGCCCAGCGGCAAGGAAGAGCTGTTCCCCGAGCGCGGGGCTCGCAACATCTTTGCCTGCGTGGGCCATCTGGGCCAATATGTGATCGTGGTGCCGGATTCGGAACTGACCATCGTGCGTCTGGGCAAGACCGATGATCCCAAGCGGGCCGCATTGGTGCAGAAACTGGCCGATATCGCGCAATTGTACCGGCCGGATTGATCCCCGCCCTACTCGTCCAGCACCGCCAGTTCATCCTTCGCCGCGACGCCCTGTTCATCGACATGGCCTTCGGGATCGGGATGGATCAGGATTTCGATGCCGGGGAATTCGGCGCGCAGCTTGTCCTCGATCTCGTCCATCACGTTATGGGCCTGGGTCACGGTCATGTTGCCGTCCACCCACACGTGGAATTGCACGAAATCATGGTTGCCGCTGGTGCGGGTGCGCAGATCATGCACGCCGTATAATTCGGGATGGCGGCCCAGCACGGCCAGAAAGCGGGCCTTTTTATCCTCGGGCCATTCGCGGTCCATCAATTGCTCGATCGCCTCGGTCGAGGCATGCCACGCGCCCCAGCCCAGCCACAGCGCAATGCCGATGCCGAACAGCGGATCGGCGCGGGTGAACCCGGCATATTGATCGAGCACCAGCGCCACAATCACCGCGATGTTGAGCAGCAGGTCCGATTTGTAATGCAGATGATCGGTGGCAATGGCGATCGAGCCGGTGCGGCGGATCACATGGCGCTGCCACGCCAAAAGACCCAGCGTACCCGCAATCGCCACAGCGGACACCAGAATGCCGTCGCCAGCCGCCCCGGTGCGCTCGCCTGCCAGCCATTGCTGCACCGAATGCGCGCCCAGCGCCGCCGCCGACAGCGCGATCAGCACCACCTGAAACATGGCCGACAACGCCTCGGCCTTGCCATGGCCAAAGCGGTGATCATCATCGGCAGGCTGGGCCGCGACCCATACCCCGATCAGCGTGGCGATGCTGGCCACCAGATCAAGGCCGGTATCGGCCAGACTGCCCAGCATCGCGGTCGAACCTGTCGTCCACGCCGCCCA
>Ga0213850_1500312_pt1 | contig 12585 bp, 9 predicted proteins | sample LLC_MetaT_FD_164453 | JGI IMG/M metagenome (GOLD analysis project Ga0213850, IMG submission 164453) | Metatranscriptome of freshwater microbial communities from post-fracked creek in Pennsylvania, United States - LL:C (Metagenome... | ecosystem: Environmental > Aquatic > Freshwater > Creek ...
AGAAGGTCCATCCGGTATCGACGCCGCCCAGGATAATGGAGGTGACGCCCAACAGTCCCGCGATGGCATAGAGATAGAAGCTCAGCAGGTTCAGGCGCGGGAAGGCGAGATCACGGGCGCCGATCATGAGCGGGATCAGGAAGTTGCCCAGGGTGGCCGGGATAGACGGGATCAAGAAGAAGAAGATCATGATGATCCCGTGAAGGGTGAACAGTTTGTTGTAGGTCTCGTTCTGGAACCAGCTATCGTGTGGGGAGACGAGGGCCAGTCGGATCATACCTGCCGCGATTCCGCCGACGGCGAAGAAGACGCTGATCGAGATCAGGTAGAGGATCGCGATGCGCTTATGGTCGACCGTCAGTAGCCACGAGGCGAGCGTGCTCTTTACGTTAAGGTAGTTTTCCTGGATTCCAGAGGGGCGAGCCTTTGGGAGATCTTCTGGTAGTTCTTCGGGATGAATTGCACTCATGGTGTTTTCCTATAAATACGAGGCAACCTATCGGGGCCTTCGCGTTTAGTGCCCGACGTTGCCGGTCGAACCGTTCGATTTAGAGGCGGGCGCACTGGCACCCGGTTTGATCGCCGTATGGGTACGTCCTGCGGGAGCCGGATGCGCGGGAGTGGCTGCGGGCTTTGTTGCAGCCGCCATTTCGCCGGGTGCCGTAGCTGCAGCAGAGCCCAGGGTCTTGACGTAGGCCACCAGGTCGAGCACCTGCTCCTCGGTGAGCTTGCCCTGTTCGTTACCGACCGGGTAGGCGGGCATGATATTCTGATAGCCCTTGACCACCTGTGCGTTCGGATCGATGATGGAGCGACGCAGATAGTTGTCGTCCGCGATGGCCGTGCTACCGTTCTCGAACTGCCGTACCTTGCCGGCGATGCCGTAGAGGGTGGGGCCGTGGACGTTGTTGACCTCGCCGTGGCAGTTGGCGCAACCAAGGGTATTGTAGAGGCTCTCTCCGGCCATAGCGGGCGTTTCGGTCTCCTGAGTGGAGCGTGATCCTCCGCTTGCCTGCCATGCCTGGTAGTCCGCCGGATCCATCACGTAGACCCATCCGATCATCTCGGAGTGGTTGGTGCCGCAGTATTCGCTGCAGAAGAGATGGTACCGACCGGGGCGCGTGGGCTGGAACCAGACCGTATTATAGCGTCCGGGCAGAACGTCGCGCTTCATGCGGAAGGCGGGCACATAGAAGCCGTGGATCACATCCTGCGAGATCATCGTAAGTTTGATGGCCCGTCCGAGTGGAACGTGGAGTTCATTGTTCTCACGGATACCGTTGGTATGCTGAATGTGCCACATCCACCGTTTACCGATGACGAAGACCTCCTCCGCGTTGGCAGGGGGGCTATAGACCTCGGTGAAGGGCTTGGTGGCCCAGACGAACATTCCGATGGCGATGACCAGCGGACCAAGGGACCAGGAGAGCTCCATGACCAGATGCTCATCCGGTGCGCCTTTGCGGGAGTGCTTGGAGCCGCGCCGGTACCGGATGGCCAGGAAGAGAAGCAGGCTCAACACCAGGATGGTGAAGAAGAAGGTGAGACCGGTGAGAGCCAGGAAGATGTTGTCGACCTCGACGGCGAAGTCCGACGCCTGGATCGGGGCGATTGGGAAGTTCATTTTGCGTCTACTCCGGAATGGATCATTTGGCGCTTCTCCCAGCGGAGCATCAAGCCGATGCTGGTTGCGAGTATGATGACGGTGGCGATCCCGAGTACCTGGCTGACACGCCAGATCAGGAAGCCATACTTACCCGTGGTCGGATCGTAGTGGTAGCAGAGCACCATCAACTGGTCTACGACCGACCCCAGTTTGTTCTCACCGGCTTCTGTGAGCGCCAGCTTGATATCGCGGGGATTATAGTCGCTACCGTAGAAGTAGCGGAAGGTCTTGCCTGCTGGCGTGAGCACGATGAAACCCGTGGCGTGTCCGAACTGCTGGGTGGCCAGGTTCTCCACATACCGGAACCCGACGGCGTCGGTCAGTTGGCGGACCGTCTTGTGGGCATCTTCGACGTTCTCAGTGGCGGCGCAGAGGTAGTGGATGCCAGCCACAGCGTCCCTATCTTTCAGGTCGTGCGTGTACTCGTCCTTTTTGGCTCTGGCGATGGTGGGCTGCTCTTTCGGGTTGATCGTGACGACCACCACCTGAAAGTCCTTGCCCGGACGGTAGTTTACCTCATTGAGCGCGGTCATCAGCCCCTGTTGCTCGGTGGTACAGGCCCCTGCACATCGGTAGAATGGCATCATCAGGATGACCGGCTGTTTGCCATTGATATAGTCGCGCAGCATCACCCGTTTGCCGGTCTCATCTCGAAATGCCAGATCGACCGGTACGGAGGTGTTGACCTTCTGGTCGAAGTGGACATCGGGCGTGGCGACCAGCACGGAACTGGCGACGGGATCTCGCGTGACGCGCGGCGGCACATTGGGCGACTGCGCCATCGTGACGCTCTGGCATATCGTCATGCCCACCAGCGCACCGAACACCAGCGCTCGTTTGGCCAATTGTGGCCATTTCGTTGGGATCATATTTCTATCCAACTTTCTCGCCAACTAAGTTCTCACGAACTTGCTCACAAACTTTGCTCAGTAACAGCTCTTGCACCCCGTAGGGTGCCACAATACATCACTCGTCACTTATGTATACGTCGCCAATCAGTACGCGTTGCGACTTTGAGATAAATTGCACAATCTCCTAAGAGGGTACCCGGCGGCCCGCATTCTGGAGGCGAGACCGCCGGGAAGTGCAATTATCTGAGTACGCTCGATGACTACGGCTTGATAGCAGGCGCGGGTGCCGTTTCGGGCGTCGGTGTCGGTGCAACGGGTGGCGCACCAGCATTGACGGCTCCATTGGCCGGGCTCGCCTGTCCCTGCATATCGATGGGCGTGTTCGGGGCGGTCGTGGTCTTGATGTCCACTTCGGTTGCGCCCGCTCGTGTGGGCAGATCGGTCACGACCTTCTCAATGGCGATATCGATAGGGATGTGAAGCGCCCCCGTGCGGGGATCACGTCCGTAGCTGTGCAACTGTGCGTTCTCCACCATCCGGTAGTCGTGGATCTCCTGTACCGGGTTCGCCTGAAGGCGCGGGCCGGGCAGTTGCTGGCGCACGCGGGCCTCTTCCTGCGTGAGGGCATCCTTCTTGGCAACGTTGGGAACCAGGAGGAAGAGCATGATGGCAGCGGCCACCGCAGAGAAGACCAGAAAGGCTACCAGCACGAACAGCGATTTGACGATGGCGCTGAGGTTGACATCCTGGGTCTCGTAGAGTTTGCCATCACCATGATGGCCCTGCCCATCGTGGCCATGATGATCCGTCTCGTGACGGGGCGTCAGCTTATCTTCAGGCATGGAGAGCCTCCTCTTCTGACAGATCTTCGATAGATGCTATCGAACCGCTACGTGCGAAGTTGAAGAACCCGTAGGTCCAGAGTCCGCCCACTGCTACCAGTGCCCACAGGTAGGCCGGGCTCAGCTGCGAGAGCAGTTCGGTGTGCAGGTTGCGCGGATAGAAGGGCACGATATTCCAGAAGGCTTCCAGCACGCGCACCGCGAAGATCCAGATGGCGATGAGCCGCAGGAACTTGATATTCATCTTGGTGCGGTCGGTCAGCAGGCAGAGGAAGGGCAGGAAGAACATCGCGATCACGAGGAATGTCGTGACGTAGACGGTCGTGCCATTGTTGCGCTGGATATAGTAGGTGATCTCTTCCGGCAGGTTGCCTGACCAGGTGATGAGGAACTGGGAGAGCGAGAAGTAGGCCCACACCATACAGAGGGTGAGCATCAGGTTGCCCCAGTCGCGGGAGACCTTTTTAGTGACGGCGGTGCGATAGTACTCGAAGCCCTTGTTGGAGAGCGTGCCCGCGATGATCACCATGAGGCTGAGGGCCGTGAGGGCCGCGCCCGCCATGAACCAGATCCCGTAGATGGTGGAGTACCAGTGGGCATCGAGCGACATCACCCAATCGACGTACGCGAAGGTGCCGAGCATCACCAGAACCACGAAGCTGACGGCCGAGAAGGTCATGCGGACTTTAATGATTTTCGGGTCGCGGGTGCGATCCTGATCGTGCGACATTTTGGCCAGCAGGTAGGCTACCAGGGTGTAGAAGCCGAAGTAGAGAACCGTGCGAACCAGCCATGCGACCGGGTTCATGTAGAGATATCGGTGTGCCATCTTGGCGTCTGCCATTGCGGCGGCATGATCGGCCCAGGGATAGATGCTGTCGGCCCCCTGGAAGACGTTCACCACGATGGGGAGGAAGAGGATGGCCATATAGGGCATCATCTTGGCCCCCGCTTCGAGGAGTCGAAGGACGGGGAAGCCCCAGGTGGCGCGTACCAGGTTGGTCAGGATCTGGAATATCAGGCATCCCAGGGTGATGGACATGAAAAACATCCATGCGTAGAGCCATGCCTCATAGAAGAGGTGGGCCGACCCGCCTGCGATCTTGAAATAGCTGCCCGCGAACAGGCCGAGCAGGGCGATGATGCCGCAGATAGCGCCTCGGCTCTGCATGGTCTGCCATTCGGTGGGTGCCGCTATATTGCTGTTATCTGTTGGTGCCATTGACTCCCCCTGCGGATGGCTTGGTCTGGGTACCGTTCGGTGCGGTCGCTCCCGGGTTGGCGGGAGCGGGTGCCGGTGCAGTCTCCGGTGACGTGGGTGCCGCGCCGTCGGTCGGTTTCGGCGCGTTTTCGGTACGTGTGCTCGAACCGGTCTTGGCGGCGGGCGTCTCGTTAACGGGTGCGTCATGCATACCGGCGGGCGCTGCCGTGCCGCGCACATCGGCGGGCGGTACGGGCGCACCGTTCGCTCCGTTATTCATCTCTCCGGGTGCGGGTGTAGCACCGGTAGGAGCGACGGGTTCGGCGGGAGCGCTGTCGATCTGTTTCAGCGCGGCGGGCGACAGTTGGGAGCGATCTATATCCTCCGGTTTGGCCGCCTGACTCCGCTGAAGCGCCTTGATGTAGGCGACGATCCGCCAGCGATCATCCGGCTCGATGCGCGAAGCATAGGAGTACATGGTGCCGAAGCCGTTGGTGATGACATCGTAGAAGTGGCCGACGGGTGCCTTGAGCAGCTTCTCGGTGTGATAGTTGCCCACCGGGCGGCGCAGAGCGAGGCCGCGCAGGGCGATCATGCCCTGGCCGTTGCCGAGCGCACCGTGGCAGGGCGCACAGTAGATGTTGAACCGATCCTGGCCCCGCTTGATGTCCTGAACGGTGATCTTGAAGGGGAAGGTGGTCGCGATCTTGTTGTCGGTGCTATAGCCGGTGTAGCGCTCCGAGTCGGTCCAGAACTGGCTGCGAGCGACGGAGTGGGGCACGAGCGGTCGGTTGGCCTGCTGATCCGGGAAGAAGTCGCTCTGGAACTGCGGCTTCATTTTGGGCTGGATCCACATATCGTTGTGGCAGCCAGACAGGCCGAACAGGCTGAGCGTCATGCCCGCCAGCGCCGCCTGACGCAGACGTGAGGCGGAGAAGACTCTTGATTTCATTTCCATTTCCGTGCGGGATAGGGTGCGCGGTTTCACGTTTGTTGACCTCAATTCTCGACTTCGGAGACGGCCAGCGGATGTTGTGCCAGCAGAAACGCCTCGGTATCCTCACGGTCGAACTTCCCGTCTGCCGCCTCGATGCAGAGGAAGAAGCTCGACTGCGACGCCAGTTCGAAGCGGGGCGCGTTGAAGATCGGGTGGTGCGGGCGCGGCAGTCCGTTCAGAGCGAACATCGCGACGACGCCCGTAAGGGCTGCCGCCAGGATGGTGCACTCGAAGGTGACCGGAATGAACTGCGGCCAGCTAAAGGCCGGTTTGCCTCCGACGTTCCATTTGTAGTCGATGACGGACGTGAAGGTCTGAAGTGCGAGGCCGCCGATAGCGCCGCCGATACCCGCCAGAAAGGTGATGACGGGTATTTTCCAGTCCTGAAGGTTCAGCACATCCGGTTCATTGAGCCCATGCACCGGGTAGGGTGTATAGGCTTCGATCTTCTGGTAGCCTGCCGCTTTGGCCGCACGGGTGGCGGCGATCAGGTCTTCCTCGTTATCGAATTCGGCTACCATGCCATAGAGCGGAAGTGGTAGGGTGTTCGTCGTGTGTGACACGGTTTTTCCTCAGTTATTCTCCAGGGCAGCTAGCCCTGGAGAGGGGTTAATTCCGTAACCGGATCGGAAACCTAGTGCGATGCGTTCGCTCCCGGCGTGACGGTCTCAGTATCGGTAGGAGCTTGATTCCCATGGTCGTGACCATGATCGTCGTGCTTGTGCAACTGTTCGTGGTGGAGCAGTTCGCGCATTTCGAAGATCGAGATCATCGGCAGGAAGCGGATGAACAGGAACATCAGGAATAGGAACTGGCCCATCGTGCCGATGAACATCATGTAGTCGAACGGACGGGGAGTATAGTAGCCCCAACTCGATGGCAGATAGTCGCGGTGCAGCGAGATCGGGATGATGACGAACCGCTCAAACCACATTCCTACGCTGACAGACTGGCATACCAGGAACAGGATAACCAGGTTGTGGCGGAACTTCTTGACCCACATCAGTTGCGGGATCAGGATATTGGTGCCGATGAGAACCCAGTAGGACCAGGCGTAGGGGCCCGTGAACATGCGGTTCTTCATCATGTACATCTCGTAGGTATCGCCGCCATACCAGGCGAAGAAGGCCTCCATCGCGTAGCCGTAGGCGACGATCAGGCCCGTGGTGAGCATGATCTTGGCCATCCAGTCCAGGTGCTTGATGGTGATGAAGTCTTCCAGATGGTAGAGTTTGCGCAGCGGGATGGCGAAGGTGATGACCATCGCGAACCCTGCGAAGACGGCCCCCGCAACGAAGTAGGGCGGGAAGATGGTCGTGTGCCATCCGGGAACGATACCGACGGAGAAGTCGAAGCTAACGATACTGTGTACGGAAAGGACGAGCGGGGTCGAAAGACCGGCCAGGATCAGGTAGATGGTCTCGTACCGTTGCCAGTGGGTGGCGCTACCGCGCCAGCCGAGGGCACCCATACCGAACAGGATCTTGGCGTAGCCGTTGGTGGCGCGATCTCGCAGCGTTGCGAGGTCGGGCACCAGTCCGACGAACCAGAAGACGGCGGAGACCGTCGCGTAGGTAGATACCGCGAAGACGTCCCAGATCAGCGGGCTGCGGAACTGCGGCCACATGCCCAGGATGTTCGGATAGGGGAACATCCAGTAGGCGACCCACGGGCGACCCGTGTGCAGTAGCGGGTAGAGACCTGCGCAGGAGACCGCGAAGAGGGTCATGGCTTCGGCGAAGCGGTTGATCGAGGTCCGCCACTGCTGGCGAAGCAGCAGTAGAATGGCCGAGATCAGGGTACCGGCATGGCCGATACCGATCCACCAGACGAAGTTGATGATATCGAAGCCCCATGCGGAGGGCTCGTTGATACCCCAGATGCCGACGCCCTTGAACAGCAGGTAGACAATGGCGTACATCATCATATTGAGCAGGAGGAACCCGATCCCTGTCATCACGTACCAGGGGAGCGGCTGCCCCAACTGGTTCAAAACGATGCTCGCGATGCGGTCGGTCACCGACTCGTAGGTATGCTTGTGGGCGATCATGGTATCGCCGGGAAGCTCGATTTCGCCGTCGGACGGCGTTGGGGTTGGGTAGACGTCAGCCAACGTGGTGCTCCTCAAGATCCGGGTTAGGGTTGCGGACGCGGCCCAGATAGGTGGTGCGCGGGCGGGTGTTCAGCTCGGCGAGCAGTCCATAGTTATGCGGCTGCTCTTTCAGCTTGGACACCGCGCTGTTCTTGTCGTTGATGTTGCCGAAAACGATGGCGTTGGTCGGGCAGGTCTGCTGACATGCGGTCTGGATCTCACCGTCCTCGATTTCGCGCTCCTGCTGCTTGGCCTTCTGGCGCACCGAGTTGATGCGCTGGACGCAGTAGGTGCACTTCTCCATGACGCCTCGTCCGCGCACCGTCACTTCCGGGTTGTTGCGCATCTTGACCACGGCGATATCCCAGTGGTTGGCGTAGTTCAGGAAGTTGAAGCGACGTACCTTATACGGGCAGTTGTTGGAGCAGTATTTGGTTCCCAGGCACCGGTTGTAGACCATCTGGTTGAGCCCTTCGGCGCTGTGGATGGTGGCGGCTACGGGGCAGACCGGCTCGCAGGGGGCCTGTTCGCACATCATGCACATCACGGGCTGGAAGTAGGTGCTGGGGTTCTTCAGGTAGTCGCTCACGTTCTCGGTGCTGGTCTCGTAGTAGGTGTCTACACGGATCCAGTACATGTGGCGACCGACGAGCACCTGCTGCTTGCCGACGATGGGGATATTGTTTTCGGCCTGGCAGGCCACGATGCAGGCGTTACAGCCGATACAGGAGTTGAGATCGACGGAGAGTCCCCATTTGTACGCGCCGTAGGTGGCATCGCCCTCTGCGGGCCACTTCCACTCATCGGCGTTGTAGATGTTGGGCTGCTCCTCTTCGGCCTTGTTCGCGGGCTCCCCAACGGGTGCCGTTCCCTCTTTGCTGGCATCGGGCTTCGGCTCGGCAACCTCTTCGGGGGCGAGGCTGGGCTTGCGCAGGAACTGCGCGATGCTGCCAACGCGGATCAGGTCGCGGCCCTCCATCGTCTGATGGTGGGTGGTGACTGCCAGCGGATAGGTGTGTTCGGTGCGGCGCAGGGTCGCGGTGAAGTTCCAGGGGGCCGCGCTGGTGAAGAGGTTGTAGGCGTTGTAGCCGATATCGTTGCCCAGGCTACCCGCACGGGTGCGGCCATATCCCAGGTAGAGGCTGACCGTATCTTCGGGCACGCCCGGCTGAATGATGACCGGCACCATCTCTTTGCGATCCACGGCCGGGCTGACGCTGGTATCCTTGTAGGTGAGCTCGATGATGTCGGACTTACCGGCGAACTCCTTATCCACGGTGATGTGGAACTTGGCGGCTGTGTCCGGGCTCATGTAGGCAGCGTTGTCCCAGGTCAGTTTGACGAAGGGCTTGGGCAGCTCCTGGAGCCAGCCATTGTTGCTGTGGCGACCGTCCCAGATGTTCGGGTCGGGCCGCAGCGTCACTTCGATGGTGTCGGCGATCAATGTCGCGCTATCTGCTGCCTTGAGGGCAGAGACCGCATCGGCCTTCAGCGTGACGGCTTTGGGCTTGGCGGCGGTATTGGGGATCACGCCGTCGTGCAGGAGCTTATTGAAGTCGTTCGGGCCGGAGAAGCCCTGTGAGGCCCAGTAGCTGCTGACGATGGTGAAGCCGTCGCGAGGCATTTCGGTGATAGCGGAGAGGACTTCGTGCACCGACTTCCCATCGTAGAGCGGGGCGATGATGGGCTGTACGATGGAGGCGGTTCCATCGTAGGCACGCAGGTCGCTCCAGGCTTCCAGAAAGTGGGCTTCGGGCAGATGCCACTGGCAGACTTCGGAGGTCTCATCCTCGAAGAGGCCGAGGTGGACGCGGAAGGCCGGTTTGCGGATCTGCTCCTTGAAGTCCAGGTTGACGGGGGCGTTGTAGACGGGATTGCCACCGAGCACGATCAGCGCCTCGACCTTGCCCTGCCGCATATCATCGGTCAGTTGGGCCAGGTCGTTGAACTGGGTGGAGGGATCGGCCTCCACGGGCTCGGTGTAGGTGATGGTGCTGCCCACATTGCCCAGCTCCTGATTGATGGCGTGCGCCAGGACATGGACGTTGGGCGACTGGAAGTCGCCAGGTACCACCAGGGTGGAGCCTTTGGCGGCACCCTTGAGATCGGCTACCAGGGCATCGACAAACTTCTTGACGGGCGCATCGAGCGTGGGCGCGGTACCGGCATTGATGCCAAGGCCGACGGCGACGGCACGGGCGACCGTCTCGATCTGGCTGGGTCGGAGGGTCAGCTTGTGGTCGGCTACGGCCCCTGTGACGCTGGGGGAGCTTTCGACCACATAGAGTCGGTTCATGCTCTCCGGCTTCGCGCCTTCGCGCACCCTGCGACCGCCGATGAAATCGGAGCTATAGCGGACGCTGCCGGGGATCGACATCAGGAAGTCGGCATCCAGCGCGAGGACGCGGGCGGCTTTGGTGAAGTTGTAGACCGGGTGTGCGGTGGTACCGAATGCGGCCTGAATACCGGCGCGGACGTTGTCGCCTCCGGCGGGCTCATACTGTACCCATTTCGCTTCCGGGTAGGCTTTGAGGATGGTATCGCGCTGATAGGCCAGGGTGGGGGAGGTGATGGTTTCCGATAGGAACCGGAGCCCGGCACCCTTCACCTTGAACTGAGCCGCCATGATGCCGCGCGCCTGCTCGAAGAACTCGCGCCAGGAGCTCACCTCGCCATTGTTGGTGACGATTTGAGCGCGGTCGGGATCGTAGAGCGAGAGCAGAGATGCCTGCCCCAGCGCATCGAGCCGTCCGAGGCTGGCGGGATGATCCGGGTTGCCTTCCAGTTTGATGGGACGGCCTTCGCGGCTCGTGACGAGTGCGCCCAGGCCATAGCCTCCAATGGAGGGGATCGCGGTGGCGTAGAAGAGGGGGATACCCTCGATCATCTCTTCCGGTTTGCGGACGTAGGGGACGAGTTTCTTCTGCTCTTTGAAGCGGCAGCCGCTGAGCCCGGCGAGGGCCAGGGATGCGCCAGCGAGGGACAGAAACTTGCGTCGATCCACATGCAGGCCAGCGGAGCGGGTGGTCTGCGGGATCTCGTCGGCGAGGAACTCCTGCGTTTCCCGTGTTTCGAGCAACTCGCCGAGTGAGCGCCAGTAGTGCTTGCCACGCTTGCCGGTGAGTCGGGCGCGAATGGCGTCCATATCAAGCTTTGGGTTGGTTGTGTTGTCCATATGCTTCTAATTCAGATTCCAGATTTCGGATCCCAGAATTCGGGTAAATCGCGTCGGATAGATCCCGTTGGATAGATTCCGAAAATTACCGGTGGCAGACCCAGCAGTCGGTGAGTTGTTTTTTCTTGACTTTGTACTGCGGGATCAGCTTCTCTGCTTCCGCCTGCTCTTCCGCGTTGTTGACATACTCTTCGCCTTCGGCCAGAGCCTTCTCGCGGGGCGTGAGGCCGGTGCGGTTGGGATCGTCTTCGCCCTTGGCCGACGCATCCACGGAGTAGCCGAAGCGCTGGATGTCGGAGTAGAGCTTCCAGACGTTTTCACGGGGCTGGATATGCTGCTCCGGGTTGCGGTGGCAGTTGAGACACCACATCATGAAGAAGGGCTGTCCTTTGTAGACCAGCATCATCTTCTGAACCGGGCCGTGACAGTAGTTGCAACTGATGCCACGGTTGATGTGGATGTTGTGCGGGAAGTAGACGAAGTCGGGAACGTTGTTCACGTTGTTCCAGAGCATCGGCTTGTTGGTGGCATAGCTCTCGCGGATCGGCTGAAGGAGCGGGCTATCCGTCCAGATCTGAGAGTGGCACGACATGCAGACTTCGGTGGCGGGCAGAGGCGAGTAGGGCGATTTCTCGACGCCACCATGACAGTAGCGACAGTCGATCCCCAGTTCTACCGCGTGGTGCTCGTGGCTGAACGGCACCGGTTGCGAGAGAGGCACCCCCACTTTGGTGCCGAAAGAGTTGCGCGTGATTGCGCTGCCGATCAGCAGGGTGGATGCTGGCCCGACAACGCCAAAAATTAACAGGCTGAGTCGGGAGAGGAGATTGGTCGTGGGATGAAAGATTTGAGCCATCAACGCGCTCCATGCGCTCGAACGGCAAGAACGCCGTTCAAGGCATTTTCATGTCTGTAGGAGTACTTACTGCTTATCAGTTCAGTTCGGATCGGTACTGTCGGATAAGTGCTGTCTGGTCGGATCCGGGTATCGGTCGGGTATCACTCTTCTTATCGGTGATTTTGCGTAACGGTCGCAATTTCCTTCCCGATTCTATCCCGATTTGCGAAATTGCCCCTCTGGCCGTTAAATCTGAGACTGAAGCCCAGGTTTCGGCATGCGGCTTCGCATTCGTGCTTGCTTTCAGGGCTCTCCCGGAGTTGGGAGCGAGGCACCGTACGAAACGTAGTTTGTGTCTTTTTTCACGAAATCCGCCGACGACATCACATCCTGAATGTTGTCCGACAGCAAAAAAATTGCGTTTGTGCTGTTTTGTACTATCGGGAAGACGGTTATGATGTGTCCAGATGGGCTCAAGCGGTTTTCGTGGCGCTGCTGAGGAGAAGTATACCCTCTCCCCGTAGGTAAAATCTACGTTTACTTATGTTTCGCGACATAATCGAACGGACTATCAGATCGAATCAGATCTTGATAAAGTTGTGATCCACAGCCATCATGAGAAACAGGATGGCCAGATAGAGCATCGAGTAGTGGAACAGGTGGGACGCCTGCGGGCGTTCCGGCGTGCCATACAGGCGGGCAACGTAACGCACGAGAATTCCGTTGAGTACCACGGATGAACCCAGATAGAGCCAGCCCATATAGTGGAGCGTGTAGGGTAGCAGGGTAAGCGCCACGGTGGCGACGGTGTACCAGGCGATCTGAACCACCGTGACCCGCTCACCGCGCAGGGTCGGCAGCATGGGGATGCCCGCTTTACGGTAGTCTTCCTTCAACAGGATAGCGAGCGCCCAGAAGTGGAC
>Ga0213850_1055963_pt1 | contig 12506 bp, 10 predicted proteins | sample LLC_MetaT_FD_164453 | JGI IMG/M metagenome (GOLD analysis project Ga0213850, IMG submission 164453) | Metatranscriptome of freshwater microbial communities from post-fracked creek in Pennsylvania, United States - LL:C (Metagenome... | ecosystem: Environmental > Aquatic > Freshwater > Creek ...
CGTCGAACACCGGCGCTGTCACCTACGGCTTTGGCAACTCCGGCATCGCTGGCGTGGTCGGTACAAGCAACAGCCTGCTGGCAGAAAATAGCAGCAATGTCTGGCAGTACGTAGGCACCACGGGTGTTGTCGTGGGGAGCGCCAGCGCGAACGGCGGCATGGGCGGAGCGTACATTCTGAATCAGCCCATCAGCTTTGTCGGGAACGTGGTCCCCGGTTTCCCGACCACGCCCACCACGCCCCAGTCCATAGGCGCCGGCTGGATCAACGCGACGCTCAGCGCCGGCACCAATGTCGACATCCAGGCGAACACGTCGATTGCGGACGTGGCCGGAGCGGCGATTACATCAACCGGCGGCGGCAGCCTGACCCTGCAGGCGGGAACCAGCGTGACGCTGACGAACGCGGTATCCATAGCAGGCAGCCTGACCCTGACGGCCAACGATGCGGGCTCCAGCACGCCAGGCTACGGCAGCGCCATCACGACCAGCGCCGCCATCCAGGCCGCCAGCGTGACCATGGACAACTACAGCGGCAGCATTACCACCGGCAACGTCACGGCGGGGTCGGTCAACCTGACGGCTACTGGCGGCAGCATCACCCTGGGCAATACCAACGCCGGCAGCGTCACGCTGAATTCGGGCGGCAGCATAGGCCAGGTGGGGGCTACCACGCTGGTCAGCAGCGGCACCGTCAGCGCGACCGCGGTCAACGCCATCACGCTGGCCAACGCGGGCAATGCCATGGCCGGATTCAGCGGAACGGTGAGCGGGGCGGGCGCGGTCACGGTGGCCAATACCAGCAGCCTGGCGCTGGGCACGGTGAGCACGGCCAATGGACAAATCAGCATCAGCAACAGCGCCACGATCACCGGATCGGGCGCGGTGAGCGCGGGCTACGGTGCCACCGTCACGCTGGGCAGCAGCGCGGGTGATTTGAACTTTGGCAGCGCCAGCAGCGCCGGCAATGTGATCCTGAGCGCAGCCGGCAATGTGAGCGGTGGCAGCGCCAGCGGTTCTGCCGTGACGCTGACGGCAGGCGCCAGCGGCAGCCTGGGCAGTGCCAGCGGCGCGTCGCTGACGCTGGCAGCAGCGGGCAATCTGACCCTGGGCGGCGTCAGCGGCAATACAGCAACGCTGACTGCAGCCGGCGGCAGTGTGGGCGCCAGCGGCGTGGTCAATACCACGGGCTTGCTGACCGTGACCGCCGGCACCGGCGTCAGCCTGGCCAACGGCGGCAATACGATGACCAGCGTGATCGCCAACGTGACCGGAGCGGGTGGGCTGACGCTGGCCAACAACAGCGCGCTGCAGCTCGACGGCCTGGGTACGGCGAACGGCGCAGTCAGCGTCAGCAGTGCCGGCGGCATCACGAACAACGCCAGTGTGAACGCCGGTTCCGGCGCCAGCGCAAGCCTGAGCAGCAGCGGCGGCAACGTGTCGTCTGGCACGGTCAGCGGCGGCGCCGTGACCTTGTCGGCAGCGGCCAATTTGCTGGTGGGCAATACCAGCGCAGCGGGCGCGGTCGCGCTGAGCGCAGGTGGCAATATCACGCAAGGGCCGAGTACTGGCGTGCAGGCCCCAAGTTTGCAAGCTTCGTCAGGCAGCGGAACGTCCTTGACCAGCGCGGCCAACACGGTGGCTGCGTTCAGCGGCAGCGTCGCAGGTACGGGCAACCTGGCACTGGTTAACGTGTATGACGGCTTGTCGATCGGGAATGTGACCGTTGCGAACGGTACCGCCAGCATTACCAACCACGGCAGGACGACGACCGTGGGCCTGATCAAGGCCAGCGGGCCAGGCATAGTGGGCTTGCACACGCTGAGCCCGATGACCATTGGCGGTGGTGGCATCCTGGCTACCGGTAACGTGAGCTTGACCGCGCTGACGCCGGACTTGGCCAGCAATATGGTGATCAACGCGCCGATCAAGTCGCTCGGCGGTGCGGTATCCATGCAGGCCTACAACAACATCACGCAAAACAGCTATGTGTACGGTGCGACCGGCGTCTCCGCGCAGGCGACCGTGGGCCACATAACATTCGGCCCCAATGGCTATAGCGGCGGCAGTCCGCTGTCCTATATGGACGTGAACGGCGCCGTGGGCGTTCCGCTGGTGCCGCTGAGTTCCTTGGACAGCAACCTGGTCGACCCGACCCTGGACCCTTTGGCCGGATTCCTGACGGCACTGAACGACCTGACGGTGGGAACGGACGATCCCTTTGATCCGCTGAATCAGGCGAAGAGCGCGCTGCTGCTCGAAGGGCAGACATGCACTCCCTAGGCTGGCGGTTCGCGGCGCTGGCGCTGACACTGGGGCTGGGTTCCACGCTGGCGGCGGCGCAGGCGGTGGGCGAGGTCGAATTTGCGCACGGCGCAGCGACGGCGCAAACCGGTACGCAGGCGCCACGCGCCATGGGCAAGGGCCTGGTGCTGAATCAGGGCGACCGGCTGACGACGGCCGACGGTTCGAGCGCGATTTTCAAGCTGCAGGACGGCACGCGCATGACCTTGCGACCGAACTCGGAAATGGTCGTCAAGACCTACAATTTCGTGCCTGCGGCCGAGAGCAACAGCATGGTGCTGCAGTTGCTGCGCGGTGGCTTGCGTGCGGTCACCGGGCTGATCTCCAAGGGCTCGCCGGACGCGGCCAAAATCCAGACTTCGACGGCGACCATTGGCATACGCGGGACCGATTTTGACGCGCGTATTTGCGCTGCCGACTGCAAGGCCGAGTCCAGCCAACTGGCGCAAAAGCTGACGCAGGCGCCGCACGAAAACACCGTCAAGGCCAGCGCCAAGCTCGCCGCCTCGCACGGCGAAGTCAGCGTGCTCGACGACCAGGGCCGGCGCCGCCGTGTCGTCGACGGCGGCAGCGTGTACGCGGGCGAAACGGTGGAAACCGCAGGCAACGCGGGTGGGGTTCTGGTGTTTCGCGACGACAGCCGCATGACGCTGGGCGCAGGGACGCTGTTCAAGATTGACACCTTTGTTTTTGACGCGAAAAACCCTGCCGAAGGCAAGTTCCTGCTGTCCCTGATTCGCGGCTCGCTGCGTGCGCTGACCGGGCTGATCGGCAAGGCCGACCACAACAATGTGCGCTACGCCACGCCGACGGCGACGGTGGGCGTGCGCGGCACGGGCCTGGACCTGGATTGTGGTTCTGGCGCTTCGTGCAGCATCTTCACCTGGCTGGGGACCATCGAAGTCACGCCCAACGGGCAGACCGCGCTGCAGGTGCTGGAAGCCGGTCAGGGCCTGCTGATCACGCGCGACAGCGTAACGCCGATCAGCGCGTCGACGATTGGCGACTTGCCGCGGCCCGACGAGGTCCCCGTCAATTTCCAGAAGCTTTTTGGTACCGGCGGCGTCAGCGGCGACGAAGAGGGCCTGTTTGTCTATGTGCGCGACGGCCACATCGAAGTGGTTACCGATACCGACACGCTGGAGCTGGGGCGCGGCGAGACCGGTTTTGCCGGTCCGCAAGGCGAAACCGGACGGCCAGTCGATATGCCGCTGTTCATCCAGTTCGACGTGATTCCCATGCCCAATTCCGCCAACCCGACGCTGGCGGATTTGTTCAATAGTTTCGGTTTCAACAATATTTGTCGCTAATGTTGCGCACCTCGCTCATGCCGCTGATGGATCAGGATAACTATGCTGCCTAGGCTTGTTCCCGCTCTGGCGCAGTGCGCGCTCTGGCTGGGCTGCCTTGGCCTGGGCGCCGCACATGCGCAGGCGCAACGCGACGTGCCGGCTGCCACGGGTGCGGGAACGAGCTTTGCGATTTCGGGCTTCAGCTTGCAGGGCGACGTGCCCCTGTCGGGGGCTGAGACGGCGCGCATTCTTGCGCCCTTCATCGGGCCCCACGCCACGCTGGCGACGCTGCAGCAGGCTTCGGCAGCGCTGGAGAGCGCTTTCAAGGAGCGTGGTTTCCTGCTGCACCGGGTCAGCCTGCCGGCGCAGGAACTGGGCGGCCCGGTGACGCTGGACGTGGTGCGCTTTGTCATCGGCAAGGTGAGCGTCAGCGCCACGGTCCAGCACACGCCCGAGAATATCCGCGCCAGCATTCCCGAGCTGCGCGAAGGCGGCACGCCCAATTTCCGCCTGCTCGCGGTGCAGACCACGCTCGCCAATGAGAACCCGTCCAAGCAGTTACAGGTGACGGTGAAAGAGTCCGAAGACGAGCCCGACAAGATCGACGCCAACGTGCAGGTGAAGGAAGCCAGTCCCTGGAACGGCTCGGTCAGCATGAACAATTCAGGTACCGACGCTACCGGCAACGACCGCTTCACGGTGTCGCTGGGCTACGCCAACGCCTGGTCGCTGGACCACCAGGTTTCGCTGGCGTACACCACCTCGCTCGAAAAGCCCGATCAGGTGAGTCAGACCGGTTTCAATTACCGAATTCCACTGTACAGCGCAGGTGCCGTGCTCGGCTTGAGTTACACCAGTTCTTCCGTGGTCGGAAATTTTGGCGGCTTTAGCAGCACGGGCGCGGGCCAGACCTATGGGCTCAGCTACAACGACTACGGCGTTCCAGTCACGGGCTTCCGCAGTTTCTGGACCTACGGGCTGGATTACAAGGTGTTCAATGCGTCGCAGGTCAACGGCAGCACCATCGCCGGCCAGGTCGACCGCAGCAGCAACCCGGTCTCGCTGGGCTATAACGCGCGCCACGAATCGGATACCGTGGTCTGGTCGCTGAATGCCGACGTGGAGGCGAACATTCCGGGCAGCCCGGGCAACGACAGCGCGTCCTACCAGTCGGAAGACGCGCGCATCAGCAACGTCGCCTTCAGCGTGCTGCACGGCGGCGCAACGCTGATGAAGCCGCTGGTCAAGGGCTGGTACTTCAACCTGGCAAGCCATTGGCAGTACACCGGCGACGCGCTCATTTCGGGCGAGCAGTTCGGCCTGGGGGGTCAAAGTTCGGTGCGCGGCGCAGCCGAGCGCGCGATTGCCGGCGACACCGGCGCGACGCTGTCGCTGGAACTGCACAGCGCCGACCTGCACCCCGGATTGCACGCGCTGGCCTTTGTCGACAGCGGCTGGCTGGGCAGCAACAATACCGACGCCAGCACCTCGGGAATGATGGCGAGCAACCAGTTGCAAGGCCTGGGTCTGGGATTGCGTTACGTACGCCCCGGTTGGAACGTGCTGCTCGACTGGGGACACCTGGTGCTCGGGGCGAACCAGCCACCGGGCGGCAATACCAGCTTGCCGCGTGCGGGCGACGAGCGCACCAACCTCAGCGTCACCGCGTCCTTCTGAGCTTTCCGCCGGGAACGGCGGCGCCGGTCTTTGCGCGTCCGCCAGGCGCGGCGTCCTTACAATTGCGCCATGCCTGCTTCGCGCGTTCCCAGTCCTACACCCACCCGCATCACGGCGCACGCGCAGTCGCGCGTCCTTGAGGTCGCGTTTTCCGACGGCGCGCAGTTTCGCATTCCGTTTGAATTGATGCGCGTGTACTCGCCGTCGGCGGAAGTGCAAGGGCACGGCGCGGGCCAGGAAGTGCTGCAGACGGGCAAGCGTCTGGTGACCTTGACGGCGCTCGAGCCGGTGGGCCATTACGCCGTGCAGCCGACCTTTTCTGACGGCCACAGCAGCGGCCTGTTCACCTGGGAGTATCTGTACTTTCTGGGGACGCAGCAGGAGCGGCTGTGGCAGGAATACCTGCAGCGCCTGCAGGCCGCTGGCGCCGGGCGCGACGCGCCGGCCGCAGCGGACCCAGGCTGAACCGGCGTTGCGCAAGCGCTGAAACGACGCATCGAAGGCGCGAAGATCTGCGCTCGGCCAGAGAAGCAGCGCATAAAATTGCTGCATGAAAAGCACGCATTTTGGATTTCAATCGGTAGACGAAGCCGAAAAAGCCGCCCGCGTGCGCGACGTTTTTGATTCCGTGGCGCCACGCTACGACCTCATGAACGACCTGATGTCGCTGGGACTGCACCGTGCCTGGAAAGCCTACACCGTGCTGGTGGCAAACCTCAAGCCGGGCCAACGCGTGCTCGATATTGCAGGCGGTACCGGCGACCTGGCGCTGGCTTTTGCCCCGCGCGTCGGGCGCCAGGGGCTGGTGGTGCACACCGACATCAACGAGGCCATGCTGCGCACTGGCCGTGAGCGTTTGCTAAACGCCGGCGTCGTCTTGCCCACGCTGGTCTGCGACGCCGAAAACCTGCCCTTTGCCGAAGGCTATTTCGATGTGGTCAGCGTCGCCTTCGGCTTGCGCAACATGACGCACAAGGAGCGTGCCCTGGAGGAAATGCAGCGCGTGCTGCGCCCCGGCGGCAAGCTGCTGGTGCTGGAGTTTTCCAAGGTCGCGCCGCCGCTGCGCCCGGTCTACGACTGGTATTCATTTCAGGTGCTGCCGCGCCTGGGCCAGTGGATTGCCGGCGATGCGCACAGCTACCAGTACCTGGCCGAGTCGATCCGCATGCACCCCGACCAGCAGTCGCTCAAGACGCTGATGCAAGGCAGCGGCTTTGGCCACGTCGATTGCCACAATCTGACCGCAGGAATAGCCGCTTTGCACGTGGGGATCAAATGCTGAACGTATCCGGCCCGGTCGCTGCCTGGGAGTTGGTTGGCGTCGTCATTCTTGGCTTGTCGGCGCTGCTCGCGCTGGTTCTGTACTGGCAGGCGCGGCGCGCGCGTCCGGCGCGCAGCGCGGGCGGACGCTTTTCCGCGGCGGTACCCGTGCAGGTGCGCGACGCGCAAGCCTACCAGCCCGAAAACGTCGGCAACGACGCGTCCGCGCGCCCCTTCGAGCAGGCCGTGATGGACGGCCAATTGGCGCCGGCAAGCGCGGTGGCGGAGCTGCCTGCGGGCTTCGACGCGGCGGTTTTTCTGGTGCAGGCGCGCACCAATTTCCTGACCTTGCAAGCCGCCTGGGACCGGCACGACGTAGCCGCGCTGCGTGCGCTCATGACCCCGGCCATGTGCGAGGAAATCGCCGTGCAGCTCGCCGCGCGCGCGGTCGATTCGGCGCAGGCAGCCGAGGCGGCGACTCCGACGGATCTGGTCATGCTGGACGCGCGCCTGGTGGGTCTGAACGTCGCCGCGCCCGAGTGGCTGGCGAGCGTCGAGTTCTCCGGCATGGTGCGCGATGAACCGTCTGCCGGCCCCAGCCCGTTTCGCGAGCTCTGGAGCCTGTCGCGCGCGCGCGATGGCGGCGCCTGGCTGGTGGCGGGTGTGCAAGCACTGCAATAAGCGCGGCGCAGGCGTGCGGGCGCCGCCGCTTTCAGGGAATAATCCGGGGTATGCCCACACTGCCCAAGCCCGTGCTCGAATTCCTGCAGTCGCTGCCACTGCCTCCTGCCCCTGACTGGTTGGTCCATGAGCTCCAGCAGCGCTGGATACTGCTGCTCAACCACGTGCTGATGCAGGAGGTGCAGGCAACGCAGAGGCTACAGCGCCAGCAGGGCCGGGTGCTGCTGGTGCGCTGGCGCGACTACACGTTTCGCGTGCAGGTGACGCCCGCCGGCCTGCTCGACCTGGCCCCTGCGCACAGCACGCCGGACCTGACCCTGCTGCTGGCGCAAGAGTCGCCGCTGGACCTGGCGAACAGCGTGTGGCGCGGCCAGAAGCCGACGGTGCGCATTGAGGGCGATGTGCAGCTGGCTGCCGACGTGAACTGGCTGGTGGACAACCTGCGCTGGGACCTGGAAGAAGACCTGTCGCGCCTCATGGGCGACGCGCCCGCGCACCTGCTGGTGCAGGCCCTGCACGGCCTGGCCGACGCGCTGCGCGCCCTGCGTCCGGCGCGCACGCCCGAGAGTGCGCACGGTTCCGGTGGCTTTGGTGCTACGGGTCATCCTGTGGGGACTGCCAGTCCCGGTTTTGCGCCCACCGCCGGCCCGGCTGCATGACGCGGCTGGGGCGCGGCTTTTTCATCGCCTGGGTCGTACTGCGCTACGGCCTGGACGAGCTGGTACTCAATAGTTTTCAGCACCCCTGGTTGCGCCTGCTGGCGCGCGTACTGGCGCTGGGCCGCAACCTGAAGGCGCCGCGCGGCCAGCGCCTGCGCGAAGCGCTGGAGCGCCTGGGGCCCATTTTTGTGAAATTCGGCCAGGTGCTGTCGACGCGGCGCGACCTCATGCCCCTGGACATCGCCGACGAGCTCGCGCGCCTGCAGGATCGGGTGCCGCCGTTTTCGTCCGAACTGGCCGTCGCCACCATAGAGCGCGCGCTGCGCCGGCCACTGGACGATATTTTCTTGTCCTTTGATCAGGTGCCCGTGGCCAGTGCGTCGATTGCGCAGGTGCACTTTGCCGTGCTGCGCGACCGCCATGGACAGACGCGCGACGTCGCCGTCAAGGTGCTGCGCCCGGGCATGCTCGCGGCCATTGACAAGGACCTGAGCCTGCTGCGCATGATGGCCAGCTGGGTCGAAGGCTTGCTGGCCGACGGCAAACGCCTCAAGCCGCGCGAAGTTGTCGCCGAGTTCGACAAGTACCTGCACGACGAACTCGACCTGGTGCGCGAAGCGTCCAGTGCGGCGCAGCTGCGCCGCAATATGGAAGGGCTGAACCTGGTCCTGATTCCGGAAATGCTTTGGGACTTTTGCTCTACCGAGGTCTTGGTGATGGAGCGCATGCACGGCGTCCCCATCAGCCAGGTCGAGCGGCTGCGCGCCGCCGGCGTGGACATTCCCAAACTCGCGCGCGACGGCGTGACGCTGTTTTTTACCCAGGTGTTTCGTGACGGTTTCTTTCACGCCGACATGCACCCGGGCAACATCCAGGTCAGCCTGGAGCCGGCGACCTTTGGCCGCTACATCTCGCTCGATTTCGGCATCGTCGGCACGCTCACCGAAGTCGACAAGGAATACCTGGCGCAGAACTTCGCCGCGTTTTTCCGCCGCGATTACAAGCGTGTCGCCGAGCTGCACATCGAGTCCGGCTGGGTCCCCGAGGCGACGCGCGTGGACGAACTCGAGGCCGCAGTGCGCGCGGTCTGCGAGCCGTATTTTGATCGTCCGCTGAAGGAAATCTCGCTCGGCATGGTGTTGATGCGCCTGTTTCAGACTTCGCGCCGCTTCCAGGTCGAGATTCAGCCGCAGCTGGTTCTGCTGCAAAAGACCCTGCTCAATATCGAAGGCCTGGGACGCGACCTGGACCCGGACCTGGACCTGTGGGCCACGGCCAAGCCCTTTCTCGAGTCGTGGATGCTGGAGCAGGTGGGGCCGAAAAAACTGCTGCAGCAATTGCGCGCGCAGGCGCCCCGCTACGCCAAGCTCCTGCCCGATTTGCCGCTTTTGCTGCACCAGTTTTTGCAGCAGCGGCGCGTGCCGCCGGATCCCTTGGTGCAGCAACTGTTGACCGAACAGCGGCGCACGAACCGCCTGCTGCAAACCCTGGTCGCCGTGGTGCTGGGATTTGTCCTGGGGCTGGTGGTGATGCAGGTCATGCTGCGCGTGCGCGTTTTTTGAGATAGGCGCGGGCCGGAGGCAGGTGGGCGCGGGCTGGCGTCCGACCTATAATTGGCGGCTTTGCAACCCGTGGCCGCAGGCCACATTCAACACCTTCCCACCATGCCCATCTACGCTTACAAGTGCGCGTCCTGCGGCCATGCCAAGGACGTTCTGCAAAAAATTTCCGATCCGCAACTGCAGGACTGCCCGGCGTGCGGCCAGTCCACGTTTCGCAAACAGGTCACCGCCGCGGGCTTTCAGCTCAAGGGTTCGGGCTGGTACGTGACCGACTTCAAGGGCGCGGGCGGCGGTGGCGCCAAGCCCGAGGCCAAAGCAGGCGAAGGCGCGGCCAAGTCCGAATCCCAGGGCGACGCCCCTGCCGCCAGCAGTGCAGCGACCGAAGCCACAGGCGCCGGCAAGTCCGATAGCGCCGCGCCCGCCAAGGCAGCCAGCGCCGCTGCGGCGACGCCGGCAGCGTCCAAGTCCGCAACGCCCGCGGGCAGCGGCGCAGCGTCGACCTAGGTTCCCATTTTCCAGGCCAGGACCGTGTATGTCGTTTAAAAAATATTTGCTCACCGGCCTGATGGTCTGGTTGCCGCTGGCGATCACCCTGTGGGTGCTGCTGTGGCTGGTGGGCATGCTCGACGCTGTCTTCCTGGCGTTTCTGACGGCGCTGTCGGCGGTCAGCTCGCCCGAATTCCTGCCGGTGCTTGAGCGCGTGCGCCAGGTGCCCGGCCTGGGCGTGCTGCTGGTGGTGTCGGTGTTGCTGGTCACGGGGGCGCTGGTGTCCAACGTCGCCGGGCGCTGGTGGATCAAGCAATGGGACCGCTTGTTCACCCACATTCCTATCGTCAAGACGATTTACAACGGCGTGCGCAAGGTGTCGGATACGCTGTTTTCCAGCAGCGGCAACGCGTTTCGTACCGCCTTGCTGGTGCAGTACCCGCGCGCCGGCTGCTGGACCATCGCTTTCCAGACGGGTGCGCCCAACGGCGAAGTCGCCGCGCATCTGGGCGCCGACTTTGTCAGCGTGTATGTTCCCACCACGCCCAACCCCACGAGTGGCTTCTTTCTGATGCTGCCGCGCGCCGACGTGGTGGAACTCGACATGAGCGTGGACGAGGCGCTGACCTACGTCATTTCCATGGGCGCCGTCGCGCCCCATCCACCACTGCAGGCAGCGCCCGCTGCGATTGCCCCCTGAGCTTTTTGAGCCCTCCTGAACCTTACTGCCGCTGCGCAGCGTATTGAAAGCAAGCCATGGCCATGCGTTCCCACTATTGCGGTCTTGTGACCGAAGCCCTGCTGGGCCAAACCGTTACCCTGTGCGGTTGGGTCAACCGGCGCCGTGACCACGGCGGCGTCATTTTCATTGACCTGCGTGACCGCGAAGGCTATGTGCAAGTCGTGTGCGACCCGGACCGCGCCGACATGTTTCGCGTAGCCGAAGACATCCGCAACGAGTTCTGCGTGCAGATCCAGGGCCTGGTGCGCGCGCGTCCGCAGGGGACGGCCAACGACAACCTCAAGAGCGGCAAGATCGAGGTGCTGTGCCACACGCTGACCGTGCTCAACCCTTCGGTCACGCCGCCGTTCCAGATCGACGACGAAAACCTGTCCGAGACCACGCGCCTGACGCACCGCGTCCTCGACCTGCGCCGCCCCTACATGCAGAACAACCTGATGCTGCGCTACCGCGTGTCCATGGAAGTGCGCAAGTTTCTGGACGCGAACGGCTTTGTCGACATCGAAACGCCGATGCTGACCAAGAGCACGCCCGAAGGTGCGCGCGACTATCTGGTGCCCAGCCGCGTGCACGACGGCCACTTCTTTGCGCTGCCGCAGTCGCCGCAGCTGTTCAAGCAGTTGCTCATGGTCGCGGGATTTGACCGCTACTACCAGATCACCAAGTGCTTCCGCGACGAAGACCTGCGCGCCGACCGCCAGCCCGAATTCACGCAGATCGATATTGAAACCTCGTTCCTGAGCGAGGAAGACATACGCGCCATGTTCCAGGGAATGATCACGACGGTGTTTCGCAACACCATCGGCGTGGACCTCGGCGAGTTCCCCGTGATGAGTTACCAGGACGCGATGCGCCGGTACGGCTCGGACAAGCCCGACCTGCGCGTTGCGCTGGAGTTCAGCGAAGTCACCGACGTCATGGCCGACGTCGACTTCAAGGTGTTTTCCGGCGCCGCGACCATGAAGGGCGGGCGCGTCGTCGCCTTGCGCGTTCCCGGTGGCGCACGCGAAGCGGGGGGCCTGAGCCGCGGCGAAATCGACGGCTATACCGAGTTCGTCAAGATTTACGGCGCCAAGGGCCTGGCCTACATCAAGGTGAACGAGGCGGCGCGCGTGCGCGACGGCCTGCAAAGCCCTATCGTCAAAAACATCCACGACCGCGCCCTGCAGGCGGTGCTGGAGCGCACCGGCGCGCAGGACGGCGACCTGATTTTCTTCGGCGCCGACCGCGAGAAGGTGGTGAACGACGCGATTGGCGCGCTGCGCATCAAGATAGGACACAGCGAATTCGGCAAGAAAAACGGCCTGTTCCAGGAAGGCTGGCGCCCGCTGTGGGTGGTCGACTTCCCGATGTTCGAGTTCGACGAGGAAAGCCAGCGCTACACCGCCGTGCACCACCCCTTCACCGCGCCCAAGGAAGGGCACGAGGACTGGATGGTGAGCGCACCCGAGAAATGCATTTCGCAGGGCTACGACATGGTGCTCAACGGCTGGGAAATGGGCGGCGGCTCGGTGCGTATCCACCGCGCCGACGTGCAGCAGAAAGTGTTCGACGCGCTCAAGATCACGCCCGAGGAAGCGCAGCTCAAGTTCGGCTTCCTGCTGGACGCGCTGCAGTATGGCGCGCCGCCGCACGGCGGTCTGGCGTTCGGCCTGGACCGCATCGTGACGCTGATGACCGGCGCCGAGTCGATCCGCGACGTCATCGCCTTCCCGAAGACGCAGCGCGCACAGTGCCTGTTGACGCAAGCGCCCAGCCCGGTGGACGAGAAGCAGCTGCGCGAGCTGCACATTCGCCTGCGCAACCTGGATCTGGCCAAGTCGACCTGACGCGTTCGCGGGTGC
>Ga0213850_1057969_pt1 | contig 12206 bp, 12 predicted proteins | sample LLC_MetaT_FD_164453 | JGI IMG/M metagenome (GOLD analysis project Ga0213850, IMG submission 164453) | Metatranscriptome of freshwater microbial communities from post-fracked creek in Pennsylvania, United States - LL:C (Metagenome... | ecosystem: Environmental > Aquatic > Freshwater > Creek ...
CGTGCGCGTCGCGACGCCCGTGCTGCCGACCGCGCTGGCGGCGCAAGCCGACGCCGCCTGGGAAGAAGGACTGGAACACGAAGCGGTCGCCTTGCTGGGTTCGGGTCAGGTCGACGTCTGGGACGCGCTCACGCGGCGCTTTGAGTCGCGGCTGATCTTGGCGGCATTGGCCAATACCAAGGGCCGGCGCATCGAAGCCGCGCACAAGCTCGGCATAGGCCGCAACACCATCACGCGCAAAATCCAGGAGTTGGGCCTGGAGTAGGCCCGCTGACCTAGGCAATCGTCACGACGATGGGCGCGTGGTCGCTGGGGCGATCGTTCTTGCGCGGCGTCTTGTCGATGGCGCAGGCCTGCACCCGGGGGCGCAGGGCTTCGCTGACCAGGATATGGTCGATGCGCAGGCCACGGTTGCGCCGGAACCCCTGTTCGCGGTAGTCCCACCAGCTGAAGGTTTTGGGCGGCTGTGCAAACAGACGCAAGCTGTCGTGCAGGCCGAGTGCGACCAGCGCGCGCAGTTCGTAGCGCTCTTCTTCCGTGCAATGGATCTGGTCGCGCATCCCGTCCGGGTCCCACACGTCGGCGTCGTCAAAAGTGATGTTGAAGTCACCCATCAGCAACAGGCGTTCGTGCGCCTGCAATTCCTGCTTGAGCCACTGGCGCAAAGCCTTGAGCCACGCCAGCTTGTATTCGAACTTTTCGCTGCCCGGCGCCTGGCCGTTGGGGAAATACGCGCCTATGACACGCGTGTCCTGGACGGTCGCGCTGATCACGCGCGCCATCTCGTCGTCAAAGCCCGGAATATTGCGCAGCACGTCGTGCACCGGCGCGCGCGACAGCAGCGCGACGCCGTTATACGTTTTCTGGCCAAAGCATTGTGCCGCGTAGCCGGCGGTGGCAAAGGCGTCAAACGGGAACTTGTCGTCGCTTAGCTTGAGTTCCTGCAACGCCAGCACGTCGACCGGATTGGCGGCCAGCCAGTCCAGCACCTGCGGCAGGCGCACACCCAAGGAATTGACATTCCAGCTTGCGTATTTCATAGATATTTCGCTTCCTTGCACACGACTGCTGGGCACTATAGTCGAGTCGGCATTGGCCAACGCCCGGAGCATGTATGAACCTCAAGCTGCTGCGCACGCTGTTGCGTGCTGTGCTGTCCTTCCCGCGGCCTACCCGGTCGTGGACACTGCCGCGCACCCTGCGGTGCACACCGCAGCCCATTTTGGCAAGCCCGCCGGCCCGTGCTCCGGCGCCGCAGTCAGGCGTCGCACGCGCCTGGCACTGCGCGCTGGCGTGCGCATTCCTGGCGAGCGGCCTGCAGCCGGCGCCCGCGCTGGCGCGCGATCCGGTGCACATCACCCTGCTGGGCATCAATGATTTTCACGGCAATATCGAACCCCCCGCAGGCAGCGTGCTGGTCCCGGACGCCGATAAGCCGGCAGGCACGCGCGTCGCTGCGGGCGGTGCGGCGTATTTGTCGACCTTGGTCCACCAGCTCAAGGCAGAAAATCCCGGCCATACCCTGGTCGTGGGCGCAGGCGACCTGGTCGGCGCTTCGCCGCTGGCGTCGGGCCTGTTCCACGACGAACCCACGATTGACATCCTCAATCGGATAGGCCTGGACCTTTCCAGCGTGGGCAACCACGAATTCGACAAGGGCCGCGCCGAGCTGCTGCGCCTGCAAGCGGGGGGCTGCTACCAGGCGCCAGCGACGGGCGTGGGCAGCGGCGTAGGCGGTGTCGTCGGCGTCGATACCTGCATGGACCACGGGCAGTTCGCCGGCGCCCGCTTTCAGTACCTGGCGGCGAACGTCCTGGACCAGGCCACAGGCCAGACGCTGCTGCCGGCGACAGCCTTGCGTGACGTCGACGGCGTGCGCATAGGTTTTATTGGCCTGACGCTGCAGGACACGCCCACGGTAGTCAGCCCGGACGGCGTCGCCGGACTGCGTTTTGCGCCCGAGATTGCCACCGTCAACCGCTGGGTGCCCGTACTCAAGGAGCAGGGCGCGGACGTCGTCGTGGTGCTGATCCACCAGGGTGGGCAGACCACGGCGCGCACCGTGCAGGACCTGCGCTGCCCGGGCTTTAGCGGCGCCATCGTCGCGCTCGCCGACCGCTTCGACCCGCGGGTCGACGTGGTGGTCAGCGGCCATACCCACCAGGAATACGTGTGCACGCGGCCCGACGGCAAACTGGTGACGCAGACCGGCTTTTATGGCCGCCTGGTCAGCCGCATCGAACTGTGGGTGGACCCGGACCAGAAGCGCGTGCTGTCCAAGAGCGCGCGCAATGTGCTGGTTTACAACGGGCTGCCGCTGAAAAACGCCCAGGGCGAGGACCTGGAGCCACCGCGCGGCTTGCAGGCGCTGGCGCCCGACCCCGAAATTGGCGCCATCGTGCAGCGCTACGGCGGACTGGTGGCGTCCATTGCCGATACCGTGGTCGGCCGCCTGGCGCAGCCGCTGTACCGACGCGCCAACGCTGCCGGCGAAAGCACGCTGGGCGCCGTGATTGCCGACGCCTACCTGGCCGGCACCTCGGACCCGGCGGGCGGCGCGCGTCCGGCGCAAATCGCCTTTACCAATCCGGGCGGCCTGCGCAGCGACCTCAGCGCCAGCCTGACGGTGAGCTTTGGCCAGTTGTACAACGTGCTGCCATTCAATAACGACATGGTCACCATGGACCTGACGGGTGCGCAATTGCTGCGCCTGCTGGAGCAGCAATGGGAGCGCCCGCAGCCACCCGGCGGGCGTATTTTGCCGGTGTCCTACAGCCTGCACTACAGCTGGGACGCGCGCCAGCCGGAGGGCGCTGCGCCCGGCGCCGGCCACAGGGTGCTGCCGGACTCGTTGCGCCTCAACGGCAGGCGCATTGCCATGGACGAGGTGTTGCGCGTCACGGTCAACAGTTTCATGGCCGGTGGCGGCGATAACTTCAGCGTGCTGCAAGAAGGGCGCAATGTGCAGGTCGGCGACAACGACCTGGCGGTCGCCAAGCTGTACTTTCGCGTGCGCGGCGTGCTCGCTGCGCCGACCGAAGCGCGTATCACCCGGCTCCATGCGGCGGACCCGGAATAGGCCGGCTTGGCACAAGGATGCGCGGCTAAAGCGCGCAGGCAGGGGTGCGCACGCTGCGCGGGTTTGCGCCTGCACCGAGCGCAGGAACGCGCCCGCCGGGCGCAGCGCAATTCAGACGTGCATCAAAGCCAGCACGCCCACGGCAATTCCCAGGCCGCCGGCGCCAAACATGGCGTACTCCAGCCATTTCTTGCGTGTCAGCAAGGCGATGGCGGCCAAGGCAATGGCAACCTGCAGCACCGTCGTCGCTTGCGCCCAGCGGTGGTGCTCGTGCATCTGTTCTTCGCTTTGCACGTCCCAGGCGCTGGACTCGGCGTCGAATTTCTCGGCAGCGGCCTTGATCTCGGCTTTTTCCTTGTCGTAGCGTTCGGCCTTGGTCTGGTAGGCGGCTTTGGCGGCCTCGGGCGCGAGGTCACGCGCAAGTTCTGCCAGCGCCTGCTTGGTGCTCTTGGCCTGGTAGAAATTCCACTGGTCGGACGCTTCGGCTTTTTTCAGCGCCGCATTGTTCTTGAACAGGCCGGCGTTGGCCTGCGTGGCACCGCCCATATAGGCAAAGATGGCGCCCACGGTAGCGATGATGGCGGTGAACATGGCGATCTGGTTGACCATGCGACCGTGTCCGGCCGAGCCTTCGCTGTGTTCGCCTTCAATGGCGTGCTCCAGGGCGTGGTCGTGCGGGCCGTGCACGTGAAAGCCGTCTTCCGACATAAATCAAACTCCGGGTAGATGTTGCAGGGAAATAAAGCGGTAGCGCTGGCCGCTGGCCGCGACGTGCTCTTCACGCCGCACCTCGCGCCATTGCGGACCGAAGCTGGGGGCGAAGGCGTCGCCTTCAAGTTCGGTGTCGATTTCCGTGACCTCGGCGCTGTGCGCGTGCTCCAGCGCCAGCGCGTATAACTGGGCGCCGCCAATGACCCAGGCGTCGGGCGCGTCGGCACACAGCGCCAGCGCGGCGTCCAGGTCCGCGGCAACGGTCGCGCCGGCAGCGTGCCAGCCGGGCTGGCGCGACAGCACGATGTTGCTGCGTCCCGGCAGCGGCTTGAAACGCGCGGGCAGGGAATCCCAGGTCTTGCGCCCCATGATGACCGGACAGCCCAGGGTGCAGCGCTTGAAGTGCGCCAGGTCTTCCGGCAGGTGCCAGGGCAGCGCGTTGTCGCGGCCTATGACGCCGTTGCGGCTGCGCGCAAAAATCAGGTGCAGGCGCATGGCTGGGCTACACCGCGACCGGTGCCTTGATGGCCGGGTGGCATTGGTAGTCGTGCACGGCAAAGTCTTCGTAGGCGTAGTCAAACAGCGTCGCCGGACGACGCGCAATTTCCAGCGTGGGGTAGGGGTAGGGCGCGCGTTGCAGCTGCTCCTGCACCTGGTTGTGGTGGTTGCTGTAAATGTGGCAGTCGCCGCCGGTCCAAATGAAGTCCCCCAGGTCCAGGTCGCATTGCTGCGCAACCATGTGCGTGAGCAGCGCGTAGCTGGCGATGTTGAAGGGCACGCCCAGGAAAATATCGGCGCTGCGCTGGTACAGCTGGCAGCTCAGTCGGCCACGCGCGCCGGCAGCTGTGCCGGGCGCGACGTAGAACTGGAAGAACGCGTGGCAGGGCATGAGCGCCATTTTGTCGAGGTCGGCGACGTTCCACGCACTGACGATGATGCGGCGCGAGTCCGGGTTGGTTTTGAGCGTCTGCACGACCTGCGCGATCTGGTCGATATGGCCGCCGTCAGGCGTGGGCCAGCTGCGCCACTGCACGCCGTAAACCGGTCCGAGCGAGCCGTCCGGGCGCGCCCATTCGTCCCAGATGCTGACGCCGCGTTCCTTCAGCCAGTTGTTGTCGCTGGAGCCTTGCAAAAACCAGAGCAGTTCCTGGATGATGGAGCGCAGATGCACCTTCTTGGTCGTGACCAGCGGAAAGCCCTCGTTCAGGTCAAAGCGCATCTGGTAGCCAAAAACGCTGCGCGTTCCTGTGCCCGTGCGGTCGGTCTTGGCGACGCCCTGGGTAAACACATGGCGCATGAAGTCTTCGTATTGCGAGCGGATGGGGCGGTCGGTCGGGGCGGTGGTCATGCGGTTGGCAGGTGGCGGGTCAGGGCTAAAGCGGGGGGCGGATTGACGCGGTGGTGCTGGCGAGCACGCGCCCCGGATTCATGAGGTTATCAGGGTCCAGAGCGCGCTTGATGGCGTGCATCATGGTCAGAGCAACCGGCGATTTGTTGTGCGCCAGTGCGTCCCGTTTCAAGCTGCCAATACCGTGTTCTGCCGATATGGAGCCCTGGTATTTGGCGACGATGGCGTAGACCACTGCGTTGATGGCTTTTTCCTGCTGCAGGAAATCGTCACCGTCCACGCCCACGGGCGCCTGTACGTTGTAGTGCAGATTACCGTCGCCCATATGGCCGTAATTCACCAGGCGCACGCCCGGCCAGGCGTGGGCGAGCGCGGCGTCGGACTCCTGCACAAACGTGGCAATGCGCGACACCGGCAAGGCGATGTCGTGCTTCACGTTCAAGCCTTCCTGCGCCTGCGCCATGGGAATGCTCTCGCGTACGTGCCAAAGCTGGCGCGACTGCGCCAGGCTGTCGGCCAGCACGGCGTCCTGCGCGCAGCCCTGGTCCAGCGCGTCCGCCAGCAGCTGCTCCACCAGCGCGCGCAGCGCCGCGTGCTCCTGTTGCCCTACACACTCCAGCAGAACGCAGTACGCGCCCTGATCGGCAAAGGGAATGGTCTGTTGCGGAAAATGCTTGTGCACCAGCGAAAGGGCGAAGCGGCCCATGGCTTCGAAGCCGGTCAGGCCCGGGCCGAGCGCGCGCTGCGCCAGACCGAGCAGCGCCAGCGCGGCTTCCAGCGTGGGAACGCAGACCCAGGCGGTGCAGCTGGCCTTGGGTTGGGGGTAGAGCTTGAGTGTGGCCGCCGTGATCACGCCCAGCGTCCCCTCCGAACCGATGAACAGATGGCGCAGGTCGTAGCCGGTGTTGTCCTTGCGAAGTCCTGCCAGCCCGCTCCAGATGGCGCCGCTGGCGTTCACCACCTCCAGCCCCAGGCACAGCTCGCGCGCAGTGCCGTAACGCAGGACCTGCGTGCCGCCGGCGTTCGTCGCCAGATTGCCACCCAGGGTGCAGCTGCCCTCGGCCGCCAGGCTGAGGGGAAACAACAGGCCGGCGTCGGCGCAGGTCTGCTGCAGGGTTTGCAGCACACAGCCAGCCTCGACGGTGACGGTGAGGTTGTCGCGGTCCAGCGCGCGCACGGCTTGCATGCGCTTCAGGCTGAGAACAATCTGCTGTCCCGAATCGTCGGGTATCGAGCCCAGCACCATGCCGGTATTGCCGCCCTGCGGAACCATGCTGACGCGCGCGGCGGCGCAGGCGCGCACCACGGCGGCGACTTCTTCGGTGCTGGCTGGCAGCACCACGGCCAGGGCTTTGCCGCGCACCCGCTTGCGCCAGTCGAGCTCCCAGGCGCTGAGATCGCCCTCGCTGCGTACATGCGGCGCGCCTACGATGGCGCGCAGGGACTGTAAAAAATCGGCGTTCTGGGGCATGGTTCAGGTCGCTTGTTGCGCTGCTGCGCCCGTTGGCGGCGCGGCGTCCGCCTGCGCCAGTTGCCGGCCCTTGTGCAAGCGCACGCGTACGTGCAGCGCGCAGGCGACAAACAGGCACAGGCACAGAACAATTTCGAGCAGGGCCAGGTATTGGCCGGGCGGACGGTCGCTCCAGGCGCGCACCACGCCTTCGATGAAGTACAGCCACACCACCAGGCTGACCCAGCGGTAGGTGTACATGCGGTTTTTCAGCAGCCCGGCCAGGGGCAGGCACAAGGGCAGGACCTTGAGCGCCAGCCAGGACCCGTGCGGACGCAGCGGCGCCAGCACCAGCTCCCAGGCCAGGCCCAGGACAATGAGGCCTAGCAGGCTGCCCACGGCAAGCCAGCGGCTGATGCGCACGGCGTCGGGCGACTTGGGGAACAGGGGATGCGTCATGGCAGTGGCATCATAGCGGCATGATCATCATGCAGCGCCTCTCCATCTGGATTGCCGAAGTCCGCCGTGTGCGCTGGCTGGACGCCGTGCACACGCTGCGCGAACGTTTTCGCGAAGACCGCCTGGGACTGACCGCGAGCAGTCTGACCTTCACCACCACGATTGCGCTGGTGCCCTTCATGACGGTGGCGCTGGCCGTGTTCACCGCTTTTCCCATGTTTGCCAAGCTGCAGGACGTGCTGCAGAAGTGGCTGATCGAGAGCCTGGTTCCCGACAATATCGCGCGCCAGGTGCTGGGCTATCTGGGGCAGTTTGCCGGCAAGGCGAGCAAGCTGGGCGTCGCTGGTCTTGCCGTTTTGCTGGTCACCGCGCTGGCGCTGATATTCACCATAGACCGTACGCTCAACACCATCTGGCGCGTGCGCGCAGCCCGGCCTTTTGGCCAGCGCGTGCTCATTTACTGGTCGGCCATCACCCTGGGGCCGGTGCTGCTGGGCGCCAGCCTGAGCCTGACTTCGTACGCCATTTCGGCGTCGCGCGGCCTGGTGGGCAGTCTGCCCGGCGGCGTCGGTTTTCTGCTCAACAGCGTGCAGTTTTTTCTGGTGGCCGGTGGCATGGCGGCGATGTTTCACTACGTTCCCAACACCTTTGTGCGCTGGGGCCATGCCTGGATGGGCGGCTTGTTCGTTTCCAGCGGAATGGAAGTTGCCAAAAAGCTGCTCGCCATGTACCTGGCCAAGGTTCCCACGTATTCGCTGGTGTACGGCGCCTTTGCGACCGTGCCCATTTTGCTCGTCTGGATCTACATGGCGTGGGTCATCGTGCTGCTGGGCGCTGCGCTGACCGCCTATGTGCCCAGCCTGATTGCCGGCATCCCGCGCAAGCGCAGCGGCCAGGGCTGGCAATTCCTGCTGGCGCTGGAAGTGCTGCGCGCCCTGGAGGCGGCGCGCACGCAGGCGCACAAGGGATTGACCACCCAGCAAATCTGCGGCGTCCTGCAACTCGACGCCCAACGCCTGGCGCCGGTGCTGGAGGCCTTGGTGGCGCTGGACTGGGTCGGCATGCTGAACGAAGCCGGCGTGCACGATACCGCCGGTCGCTATGTGTTGCTCATAGACACCGGCAGCACGCGCCTGGAGCCTTTGCTGCAACGCCTGCTCTTGCCGCAGACCGAAATCAGCGCCAAGTTGTGGCGCAACGGCAAGTGGCACGACGACACCCTGCGTGCCGTTCTTTAACTGACTTCTTTGCCTGTCAATTTCCGCCTTTGTGGGCTATATTCAAGTTCCAGGCCCAGGGCCCATTACAAGGAGGAGCAAGCATGAAAGTTAGTGACATTTTGCGTGTCAAGGGCGGCACGCTGTTTACCGTAAAGCCGGACGAGTCCCTGGCCGACGCCATCAACATGATGGCCGAAAAAGACATCGGATCGCTGGTCGTGATGGACCGCGGCGCGCTCGCCGGCATGCTGACCTTTCGCGAGGTGATTCAGACGCTGGTGAAAAACAACGGCAGCATCGGCGCGACGGTCGTGGGTTCCGCCATGGACAAGGCGCCGCTGACCTGCAGCATGGACACCGATATGGACGAGGTCCGGCGCATGATGCTGGACCGGCACGCGCGCTACATGCCGGTCATGGAGCAGCACATGCTCATGGGAGTGATCAGCTTTTACGACGTGGCGCGCGCCGTCGTCGACAGCCAGAACTTCGAAAACAAAATGCTCAAGGCCTACATCCGCGACTGGCCTGAAGGTGTGGACGGCAAGGAAGCCGCCTGAGCCCCGGCGCTCGGGGATAATGGCGCCCTATGAGCGGTAACACTTTTGGTCAACTTTTCACCGTCACCAATTTTGGAGAGTCGCACGGGCCTGCCATAGGCTGCGTGATTGACGGCTGCCCGCCGGGCCTGCCGCTTGCCGAGTCCGATATCCAGCCCGATCTGGACCGGCGCCGACCGGGAACCAGCCGCTACGTCACGCAGCGCAACGAAGCCGACGCCGTGCAGATTCTGAGCGGCGTCTACCAGGGCCAGACCACCGGCACGCCGATAGCGCTGCTGATCCAGAACACCGACCAGCGCAGCAAGGACTACGGCAATCTGGTGGAAACCTTCCGGCCCGGCCACGCCGACTACACCTATTTCCAGAAGTACGGCGTGCGCGACCCCCGGGGCGGTGGTCGCTCCAGCGCGCGCCTGACGGCGCCTACGGTGGCTGCTGGAGCGGTTGCCAAGAAGTGGCTGGCGTTGCGTTATGGCACGCAATTTCACGGCTGTCTGACGCAGTTGGGCACGCACGCGATCGGCTTCGAGTCCTGGTCGTACGCCGAGCAGAACCCGTTCTTCGCGCCGATTGCCGACGTCCGCGCCCTGGAAGACTATATGGACGCGCTGCGCAAGTCCGGCGACTCCTGTGGCGCGCGTTTGCGTGTCGTTGCCAGCGGCGTTCCGGTGGGACTGGGCGAGCCCTTGTACGACCGTCTGGACGCCGATATTGCGTACGCGATGATGGGCATCAACGCCGTCAAAGGCGTGGAAATCGGCGCGGGGTTCGCCAGTGTCAGCCAGCGCGGCAGCGAGCACGGCGACGCGCTTACGCCGCAGGGTTTTGCCAGCAACCACGCAGGCGGCGTGCTCGGGGGCATCAGCACCGGACAGGATCTGGAAGTCGGCATCGCGATCAAGCCGACCAGCTCCATTCTGACGCCGCGCGACAGCATAGATACCCTGGGGCAGTCGACCCAGGTGGTGACCAAGGGACGCCACGACCCCTGTGTCGGTTTGCGCGCCACGCCAATCGCCGAAGCGCTGCTGGCGCTGGTCGTCATGGACCACGCGCTGCGTTGGCGCGCCCAGTGCGGCGACGTGCAGCCCCGTCTTACGCCCATTGCGGCTGCGCGAGCGAACTGAGCGGCGCGCGTCGGGCGGCCCGGCCCTAGCGCGCGATGCGCAGCGGTGAGTCCGTCGCAATGCCCCACGACGGCTTGTGCGGCGTCGTGGTGCTGGTGCTTTTCTCGTTCTGCTGCATTTCGTCGGCGTAGTACAGCGCCAGTCCCGTGCCGCCAATCAGGACGGTCGCGCCAAGCACCAGTTTGAGAACGGTTACCCAGATGCGGGGTTCTTCATCCTTGGCCATACCTGTGCTCCTGCAAAAAAATCAGGCGGTGCGTCTGGCGATCACTCGGCCCGGGGCGGCAACCAGGCGGTGGTGGAGTAGTCTTCCACCTCTTCGTCCTGGTCCACCGGAACATCCGAATGCAACCACGAAACGTTCGCCGGAATGCTTTCGTGCGGGCAAGCGCAATCTTTTGCGAAGCGCCAGGACACCAGGTAGTCGGAATGGTCGACCTGCGGCTCGTAATGGTCCAGCCCAGCCAAAACCTGGCGGGCCAGCGCGGGCGCATAGTGCACCAGGGCTTCGCTCCAGCGCGTCACGACCAGCGCGACCATGAATTTGGCGCCGGACCCGGCGTCCAGGCGCAGCTGCGTTTCGGGCTGCACCATGTCCAGCGGAATCCCGTTGAGGCGCAGCGTGTCGTTCAGCGCAGCCCGGATCAGCTCGCTTTGCAGGCTGCCTTCCTGGCGCGTGCTGTCGAACTGTGTCGAATGCGCCGAGGCGCTGGACGGTGGTTTCTCGCGCGCTGCAGCGCGCTTCATGAATTCAAACATGCTGTTCCTTGTATTTTTGCCATGCTCCAACGCACACACGCTTATTTTGCACCGAACGCCAGTGCGGCAGCGCCAGATTGCCTTTTTTTTCGGCAGCGCGCACCGCAAAGTAAAGCTTAGACCGCGTTGCCGAAACAGCGTGTGCTTGCCCTCGCTGCCGGCGGCGCCCAGGTAGCTCTCGTCAATTTTGCTGTCTACGCCGACAAATAGCGTACCGCCCTGGTGCAGCACCAGGGCGGCGTCGTGCGCGGCGCTTAGCTGGCCTGGTAGTCGGCTAGCGGAATGCAGCTGCAGAACAGATTGCGGTCACCATAGACGTTGTCGACGCGACCGACCGGCGGCCAGTATTTGCCGTCCTGCAAGGCCGGCACCGGGAACGCAGCCAGCGTGCGGCTGTAGGGCCGGTCCCAGCTGTCGTGCAGCACGCTGTGCGCCGTGTGCGGTGCGTGCTTGAGCGGGTGCGAATCGCGCGGCCAGGCGCCGGCCTCGATCTGCGCAATTTCGGCCCGAATCGCCACCATGGCGTCTACGAAGCGGTCGAGTTCGGCCAGCGATTCGCTCTCCGTCGGCTCCACCATCAGCGTGTTGGGAACGGGGAACGACAGCGTGGGCGCGTGGAAGCCGTAGTCCATGAGCCGCTTGGCGACGTCCTCGGCCATCACGCCGCAGCTGTCCTTGAAGTGGCGCAAGTCCAGGATGCACTCGTGCGCGACCAGGCCTGGGCTGTGTGCGTCGCCGTCCACTGCCGACGCGCTGGCGTACAGGGTGGGGTAGTGCGGCCGCAGGCGCGCGCTGATGTAGTTGGCAGACAGAATCGCCGCCTCGGTCGCGTGGCGCAAACCATGCGGCCCCATCATGCGGATGTACATCCAGCTGATCGGCAGCACGGCGGCGTTGCCCAGGGGCGCGGCGCTCACCGCGCCGACGGCGCTGGGCGCCAGCCCGCCGCTGACGTGGCCGGGCAAAAAGGGAACCAGGTCTTCGACCACGCACACCGGGCCGACACCGGGACCGCCGCCGCCGTGCGGAATGCAAAAGGTCTTGTGCAGGTTCAGGTGGCTGACGTCGCCGCCAAATTCGCCCGGCGCCGCCGTTCCCACCAGGGCGTTCATATTGGCGCCGTCCACGTAAACGCGTCCGCCGTGCTGGTGCACCAGGGCACACAGCTCCTTGATCTGCGTCTCGAACACGCCGTGCGTGCTGGGGTAGGTGATCATGACGGCGGCCAAGGTCGCGCTGTACTGTTCGCACTTGCGCTGCAGGTCGTCCATGTCCACATTGCCTTGCGCGTCGCACGCGCACACCACGACCTGCAGTCCGGCCATCTGCGCGCTGGCCGGGTTGGTGCCGTGCGCGCTGCTGGGGATCAGGCAAATGTTGCGCTCGGGCTGGCCGCGCGCAGCGTGCCAGGCACGGATCGCGAGCAGACCGGCGTATTCGCCCTGGCTGCCGGCGTTCGGTTGCAGGCTGACGCCGGCGTAGCCCGTCGC
>Ga0213850_1055960_pt1 | contig 12056 bp, 14 predicted proteins | sample LLC_MetaT_FD_164453 | JGI IMG/M metagenome (GOLD analysis project Ga0213850, IMG submission 164453) | Metatranscriptome of freshwater microbial communities from post-fracked creek in Pennsylvania, United States - LL:C (Metagenome... | ecosystem: Environmental > Aquatic > Freshwater > Creek ...
CACCGGGGAAAACCTGTTCTGCCGCCAGGATGTGGCCAATCTGCTCGAATTCGCGGGGTTTCGCCCGGGCTGCGACATTCTGCAGGTCGACCCGCCGCAGGCCTACGGCATCGCCGCCTTCGCGGAGATGGTGGCGCTGCTCGAAGCCCATGGCGGCAGCCGCTCCCGGGTGTTCCCGCATGGCGGCAACATGATGAGCTTCGCCGTCAGCGCCGGGCTCGGCCTCGGCGGCTGCGAGGCCTATCCCGGCGTGTTCGGCATCTTCGCAGGCTATGGCGAGAGCATGACCGTCACCGACGGCACGCTCAACCTGCCCGACCTGCCGGGCATCGGATTCGAAGACCAACCCGGGCTTTACGCCCTGATGCAGGAACTTGCCGCATGAGCCTGTTCGACAAGCACCGCGAACATCTGGCAGGCCTGCTGGTGGGCGGCATCGGCGCCTTCGCCGTGCTGGAGGGGCAGAGCTACGGCATCGGCACATTGACCGCCATGGGCTCCGGCTTCTTTCCGGTCGCCCTCGGTGCGGGCATGATCGCACTTGGCATTCTGATGGCGGCCGTGCCCGCGGCACCGGCGGCGCATCTGCCCGGGCATGGCCCGTCCCGGCTGGATTGGCGCGGCGGGCTTTCAATTGCCGCCGCCGTGGTGCTGTTCATATTGCTTGCCAACCGCGCGGGCCTGGCGCCGGCCATCTTCGCCTGCGTGTTCACCGCAGCGCTTGGCACCCGCCAGACCACGCTGCGCGAGGCAGCCCTGCTGGCGCTTGGTGTCACGGTGTTCGGCGTGCTGCTCTTTGCCTATGGCCTCAAGGTCCCGTTCCCGATCATCGCTGGAGTCTATGCCTGATGGAAAGCAGCATCGCAGGCCTGGCCCACGGGTTTCAGGTCGCCCTCGACTGGCACAATCTGATCTGGTGCTTCGTGGGTGTGTTCGTCGGCAACATGGTGGGCGTGCTGCCCGGCATGGGCGTGCTGTCCACCATCTCCATCCTGCTGCCGCTGACCTTCTCGATGCAGCCGGTGGCGGCCCTGCTGATGCTGTCGGGCATCTATTACGGCGCGCAATATGGCGGGGCGATCTGTTCGATCCTGCTCAACCTGCCCTGCCACCCACCGCACGCCGTCACCTGTCTGGACGGCTACCCCATGACGCAGCAGGGGCGCGGCGGAGCGGCTCTGGGAATCACCATGATGGCCTCGTTTTTTGCCGCTTCGGTGGGCATCATCGTCATGATTTTCCTGTCGCCACTGCTGGTCAGCATCGCCTTCAAATTCGGGCCGGCAGAAATCTGCGCCATCATGCTGATGGGCCTGATTGCCGGCGCGACCATGTCGCGCGGTTCACCCATCAAGGGCATTGCCATGACCTTGTTCGGCCTGCTGTGCGGCGTCGTGGGAACCGACGTGAATTCGGGCCAGGCGCGCCTCACCTTCGGCGCCATAGAACTCAGCGATGGACTGGACCTGGGAGCGCTCTGCCTGGGACTCTTTGGCATTGCCGACTTCCTGACCTCGGTAAACCGGCTCGAGGTCAAGGCCAGTGACGCGCGCGTGAAAATGAGCGATATGCGCCCCACACGCGCCGAAATACGCCAGGCGTTCTGGCCGATGATTCGGGGCACCGCCGTCGGCACGCTGTTCGGCGCCATGCCGGGCACCGGCCCGACCATCACCACCTTCATTGCCTATGCGCTGGAGCGCAAGATTTCCAAGACGCCCGAACGCTTTGGCAAAGGCGCCATCGAAGGCGTGGCTGCGCCGGAAGCCTCGTCGCACTCCAAAACGCAAGTCGACTTCATTCCCACCATGACCCTGGGCATTCCCGGCGACGCCGTCATGGCGCTGCTGCTGGGTGCGCTCATCATCAAGGGCGTGCAACCCGGACCGCAGTTGATTTCCGAACATCCGGACATTTTCTGGGGCTTGATAGCCAGCTTCTGGATAGGCAATGTGCTGCTCGTCGTCCTGAACATTCCCATGATCGGCGTCTGGGTGCGCATGTTGCAAGTGCCCTACCGCTTCCTCTTTCCATCGGCGATCTTCTTTATGTGCATCGGCGTGTTCAGCACGCACAACGCGCTCTTCGACGTGATGGAGCTGGCGGTGTTCGGGATATTTGGCGCGTTCTTCCTGGCGCTGGATTTTCCACTTTCGCCGATTGTGCTGGGCTTTGTGCTGGGCCCCATGCTGGAGGAAAACTTCCGCCGCGCCATGCTGATTTCGCGCGGCGACATCGGCGTTTTTCTGCAACGCCCGATCGCCGCCACCTTTGTCCTGCTGGCTGCTGCACTGCTCAGCTTCCAGGTGGTGTCCTATTTGCGCAAGCCACGCCTTGCCAGCGTGGCCGAAGCCGTCAGCGTTTAAGCTCCGGGCGCGCGCCGGCTGCCGCAGTTCAAGCCAGCGCCAGCGCCAGCACGGACGCCTGCAACGAGCCCAGCACGATGGCAGCAATTTGCAGCAGCACCAGCAAGGCCAGCGGCGACAGGTCAACGCCGCCGACCAGCGGCAACACCCGGCGTATGGGCGCGAGCACCGGCGTCACCAGACGCTCCATCAAATCCGACAGATAGGAATGCGTCTGCACCCAGGATAGAACGGCGTAGACAATGACGATTCCGGTCAGCGCCGAAATCGCCATGCGCGCAATGCCGAAAAGCGCCAGGACGAGCACGGTGACCAGGCTGCCCGCGCCGCCCAGCAACAGCCATTGCACGCCGAAAAGCGCCATTTGCGCGAGCAGCGCGCCCGCCAGGCTGGCGAGGTCCCAGCGCCCCAGGGGCGGTAGGACACGGCGCAGCGGCAGAACCAACCAATCGGTCACGGCGAACATGAAGGGCCCCATCGGGTTGCCCGAACGCGCCGACATGGGGATACGCTGGTACTGCATGTACAGGCGCAGCAGGCAAAGGCCGGTGATAAATCCGGCGCTGAGTTCGAGTAGCAGGGAGACGATTTGGTAGAGCATGAAGGTGACCTGGGAACTTGGCGCATCATAAGCCCAGCGTCGCTCGTAAAATCGACCCTTTGCCCACCCACCAGACCTCGCTCCATGTCCGAACACGCTACCGATACCGCCGCCCTGCCCGACGAAAACCAATTGATACTGGAGCGCCGCGAAAAACTCAAGGCCCTGCGCGAACGTCAGGCAGCGGGCGGCCCCGTGGCCTTCCCGAACGATTTTCAACCCAGCCACAAGGCCGAACAATTGTTCGACCAGTACGCCCAGGAGACGCCCGAATCCCTTGTGACCCAAGGTGTTCAGGTGCGCGTCGCCGGCCGGATGATGCTCAAGCGCGTCATGGGCAAGGCCAGTTTCTGCACCCTGCAGGACGCGAGCTTCGGCAGCAGCAATGGCCGCATTCAAATCTACGTCAAGGGCGAGGACGTGGGCGAAGAAACCTACGCCGAGTTCAAACACTGGGATTTGGGCGATATCGTCGCGGTACAGGGTACGGTGTTCAAAACGCGCACCGGCGAGCTGTCGGTGCACGCCAGCGAAGTGCGCTTGCTGACCAAAAGTCTGCGCCCCATGCCGGACAAGTTCCATGGCATCCAGGATCAGGAAGTCAAATACCGCCAGCGCTACGTCGACCTGATGACCGACGAGGGCGCACGCCGGCGCTTTGTCGCGCGCAGCAAGGCGGTCAGCGGACTGCGCTCGTTCATGGTTGAGCACGGTTTCCTGGAGGTGGAAACGCCTATGCTGCACCCCATTCCCGGGGGTGCCAACGCGCGGCCCTTCAGCACGCACCACAACGCGCTGGACCAGCAAATGTTCCTGCGCATTGCGCCCGAGCTCTACCTCAAGCGCCTGATCGTGGGTGGCTTTGAGCGCGTGTTCGAAATCAACCGGAACTTTCGCAACGAGGGTATTTCGGTGCGGCACAACCCGGAATTCACCATGATGGAGTTTTACGCTGCTTACTGGAACTATCAGGACCTGATGACCTTCACCGAAGCGCTTCTGCGTGACGCAGCGATCAAAGCCACAGGATCGCTGCAACTGAGCTACAGCGGGCGACCGGTCGATCTGGCGCAAGCCTTTGAGCGTCTGACCATCGTCCAGGCGATAGAAAAATACAGCGCTGCCGGCGCGCACGCGGGCGACGCCGACTGGCTGCGCACGGCACTGCGCGGGCTTGGCCTGAGCGAAGAAAAACACCATCTGTCGCGCCGTAGTCTGGCGGGCCTGCAGGTGCTGTATTTTGAGGAATGCGTCGAGGACAAGCTCTGGAACCCCACCTTTATTTGCGAACACCCGGTGGAAATATCGCCCCTGGCGCGCGCCAGCGACAGCCGGCCCGAAGTCACGGAGCGCTTCGAGCTGTACGTCACGGGCCGCGAGTTTGGCAACGGCTTTAGCGAGTTGAACGACGCGCAGGAGCAGGCCGCGCGCTTTCAGTCACAAGTTGACGCCAAGGACGCCGGCGACGACGAGGCCATGTTTTACGACCACGACTTTGTGCGCGCGCTCGAATTTGGCATGCCCCCCACCGGCGGTTGCGGTATCGGCATAGACCGGCTGATGATGCTGCTGACCGACAGCCCCAGCATTCGCGACGTGATTTTGTTCCCGGCCCTGCGCAGGGAAGGCTGACACTGCACATCCATGGCACTCGATGCCAAGGCGCAGGCGCTGGCCCTGTTCATCGAAGGCTGCAGGCTGCTGCAGCTGCAGCAACTGGACGCAGCGCAGGACTTGTTTGCGCGCGCGGTGGACCTGCACCACGGGCTGGGTGAAGCGCATGGCAACCTGGGATACGTGCTGGATCGCAAAGGCGACAGCGCGCAGGCCGAGCCGCACTACTGGGCAGCGCTGCGCTGCAACCCGACGCTGACGCAGGTGTACCTGAATCTGGGCGGGCTGTTGACCACGCAAAAACGGTTCACCCAGGCCGAGGCCTGCTACGCCCAGGCACTGGCGCGCACCCCGCCGTCGGCTGCGGTCTGGTCCAATTTGGGTGTGCTGTATCTGGCCATGCAAAACGAGGCCGACGCCCAAACCTGCTTGCGACAGGCCATGCAGCTGGACCCGGGCTACGCCAAGGCCCGATTCAACCTGGCTTATCTGGAATTGCGTCACGGGCGCTTCGCCGAAGGCTGGGAGCTGTTTGAGGCACGCGACTGGTACGCCGACCTGGAAAAGCATTTTCATTTTCCCCGCTGGCAGGGCGAAGCGTTGCGCGGCCGGTCGATTTTGCTGTGCTTCGAGGCGGGCCACGGCGACGTGCTGCAGTTCTGCCGCTACGCTGCGCTGCTGCGCGCCATGGGCTGCGGCCGGATCGGCCTGGTCTGCCACCCTGCGCTGGTCGCGCTGCTGCAAAGCATGCCGGCGCTGGACTCCGTCCAGGGTTTTGACAACGCCATTGCCGCCGACGGTTACGACTACTGGACACCCCTGCTCAGCCTGCCCTTGCGTCTGGGAACGCGTCTGGAGACGATACCCGCCGAATTGCCCTATCTGCACGCCGACCCGGTGCGCCGCGCGCGCTGGGCTGCGCCAACGGATCTGCCCGGCCTCAAGGTCGGACTGGTCTGGAAAGGCAACCCGCGCTTTGCCAACGACGCCGACCGCTCCTTGCCCCATGTACGCGTGCTGCAGCGCCTGTGGCAAGTGCCGGGAGTGCGCTTCTTCAGCCTGCAAAAGGGCGCTGGCGAAAGCGACGTGCGTGAATTGCCCGCGGACCTGCCCCTGGTAGACCTGGGAAGCCAGCTGCAGGACTTTGCCGACGCTGCCGCCGTCGTCGCCCATATGGACTTGATCATCAGCGTGGATACCGCCATGGCGCACCTGAGCGGGGCTTTGGGCAAAGCCTGCTGGGTACTCCTGCCGCGCTTCATGACCGACTGGCGCTGGGGTGCTGAAGGCAGCGTCGCGCCCTGGTATCCGGGATGCCTGCGCCTGTTCCGCCAAAGCACGCCCGGCGACTGGGAGCCGGTTCTGGACGCGCTGCTGGGCGCACTGCAAGCGTGGGCCCAGCGCCCGCAGCGCGCATGACGCCAAGGCGGGGCTATGCCAGAATGGCTGCACCCACCATCTTGAATGCCCCGCATGTCCCGTCCCAATCCCTGGGCGACCAAGGTCGCTGCCCTGATCCAAGGCGGTAACACGCCGGCGGCGCTGGCACAAATCAAGGTCGCCCCCAGCGTTCGCGACCTGCAGCAATTGCGCACCCTGTTGCAGGCCCAGGGCGCGCTGGCGCGCGACCGCATTTTGGCCGAGACCTGCGAAGACCAGCTGCAGGCACTGTCGGCACCGCGGCTGCACCGCGCGCCCTGAGGGCCAGACACGACGCGGCAGGGTGCCCAAAGCAAAAGGCCTCTCGCGAGGCCTTTTGCTGGTAGGAGGGAGGCTTTTTAGTGGGCCTGGGCCTTCTTGTGCTTCTTGTGCTTTTTATGTTTCACATGCGCCTTGTGTTTTTTGTGCATGGACTTCTTGTGGGCCGCAGCGTGCGTTTGGCCCGGCTGCGCGCTGTCCATAGGCGCTGCCGCCTGCGCCATCGTCAGGCTGGCAAAAGCGGCCAAAAGCACGGCAGCGAACAAAGACTTCAGTTTCATTTTTACTCCTGGATGCGCCGCTAATGGGCCTAATAAAACGGGGTGTATCCTAGCACGCGCAGTCAGGGCAACCAATCCAAGGCTTGCATGTACTCGGGCGTCACCATCAAGGCGTCCCAGTCCTGCGCTGCGTGCTGCGGCAGCAGTGCCAGACGGCGCGCCTCGCTGGCCTCCTGGGCGTGCCAGTCACCGTGCAGCAGGGCGCGTGTCAGACCTTCGAGCAAGGCGTCGATGGCGTTATCCTGCCCGGCGCCATCGGGAACGCTCTGGTTGCACAAAAGCACCATGTCACACCCGGCCTGCAGCGCGGCAATTGCGGCTTCGGTATAGCTCACCGGACGGCCGTCGAGCACGCGCGCGCCCGCCATGGCCAGGTCGTCACTGAAGATGGCGCCGTTAAAGCCCAGTTGACCGCGCAGAATATCGTTCAGCCAACGCGCCGAAAAGCCGGCGGGGCGCGCATCCACGCGCGGATACACCACGTGCGCCGGCATGACGCTGCCCAGCGTGTCACCCAGCCAGCGATACGGCGCCGCGTCGTCCTTCAAGAGCGCCGCGAGGCTGCGCCGATCCACCGGCACGTCGGTATGCGAATCGGCCTTGACGTAGCCGTGCCCGGGAAAGTGCTTGCCGCAGTTGTGCATGCCGCTGCGCAACAGGCCGTGCATCAGGCTTTTGGCAAGAACGCTGACCACGCGCGCGTCGCGCGCGAACGCACGGTCGCCAATCACGCCGCTAGCGCCCCAGTCCAGATCGAGGACCGGGGTAAAGCTCAGATCCACCCCACAGGCGCGCAACTCGGCGCCCAGCACATAGCCGCAGGCGCTGGCGGCGCGCGTCGCGTCCAACGCACCCGCCTTCTTGCCGGCACGTGCCGGCGCCAGCCACATCTCCCCCAGCGCACGCATGGGGGGCACGTGGGTAAATCCGTCGTTGCGAAAGCGCTGTACCCGGCCGCCTTCGTGATCGACACAAATAAGCAGGTCGGCGCGCAGCGCGTGAATCTCCCGGCACAGCGCGCCCAATTGCGCACGGTCGTGCCAGTTGCGGGCAAACAGCACCAGACCGCCCACGAGCGGATGGCGCAGGCGGGCCCTGTCGGTTTTGCTCAGTCGCAAGCCGGCGATGTCGATGATGAGGGGAGCGTGGTGCGTCATGGATTTGCTGGGGGTTTAGGGGGTGGGCGGCGACGTGCTGGCGCCGGTCGCGCTGCCGTGGGTCTGGACTTCGACGATACAAAAACTGGCGGCGTAGTCGGTTTCGTCACTCAGGCTGATGTGCGCCTGCAAGCGACGCGCATCAAACCAGTCCTTGAGCGCGCCATGCAAGCGCAGTTCGGGCTTGCCGCTGGCTGCATTGGCGATTTCGCACAGGCGCCAGGTCATGGGCATGCGCATCCCCAGGCCAATCGCCTTGCTGAACGCTTCCTTGGCGCTAAAGCGCGTCGCCAGATAACGTACCCCGCGCTCGGGCCAGCGCGCGCTGCGCTGCTGCCAGGTTTCATACTCCCGGGCGCACAGCACCCTGGCTGCGAAGCGCGCGCCGTGGCGCTCCAGGCTGGCGCGAATGCGGCGCACGTCGCAAATATCGGTGCCTATGCCGAAGATCATGCGCGCAGACAGTCCAGGTAGGCGCCCACCGTGTGCGCATAACCCAGCTCCAGCGCGTCGCCAATCAGCGCGTGCCCAATGGACACTTCCAACACGTCGGGCACCGCCTGCACAAAATCCCGCAGGTTGTGCAGGTTCAGGTCGTGGCCAGCATTGACCCCCAGGCCGAGCTGCTGCGCGGCCCGCGCTGTCGCGGCAAAACGCTGTAGCTGCGCGGCCTGCGCCGCACTCCCCCAGGCCTGCGCATACGGCTCGGTATAGAGCTCGACACGGTCGGCGCCGCATTCCCGGACAGCCGGCATGGCGTCGGGGTCGGCGTCCATGAAAAGACTGACACGCACGCCCATGGCGTGCGCTTGCGCAATGCATTCGCGCAGGCGTGGCGCATCGGCCGGAAAGGACCAACCGTGGTCACTGGTGCTCTGGTCCTGGCTGTCGGGGACAAAAGTCAGCTGGTGCAGCGGCAGCGCGCGCGCGCGCAGGGACCGCGCGCAGTCGAGCAGGTTGTGCAGCGGATTGCCTTCGACATTGAACTCGCGATCCGGCCATTGCTGCAGGAGATCGGCGAGTTCTATCAGGTCCTGGTCGCGAATATGGCGCGCGTCGGGTCGCGGATGCACCGTGATCCCGCTGGCGCCGGCCTGCAGGCACAGCGCGGCGGCACGCGTCACGCTCGGAATTCCCAGGGGGCGCGCGTTGCGCAGCAAAGCCACCTTGTTCAGGTTTACCGAAAGTGCGGTCTGGCGGTGCGCGCTGCTCATAAGGCGTGTAAGTCCATCATCAATTGCCGGGTCTGCAAGGTTTTTACCCCGCAATGGTAGTGCAGCAAGGCGCGCAACTGGGGCTTGAGATCGGACATCATCGCAGCACACGCGCGCAGCGTCGGCAGAAAAGGCGCCGCACTGTCGACTGCTGCCTGCAGCTGCAACCACTGTTCGGCCGCCAGGGCGCCGCGATCTTGCGCATGGGTCGCGCGCAGCCCGCCTTCCGGAACCAGGGAATAACGCTGCTGCGGCAGCAGGGCCGCCAAAGTCATGGTCTGCCGGTCGAGCGCAGGCAAAAGGCCTATCTCCCGCAGCAGCAGCAACTCCCAGGTGCGCAGCGCGGCCTGCAGCGCCTCGCCGTGCTCGCTGCACAACACTTCGACGACGTTGCTGTAGAAGTCGAACAGCGCAGGGTGCGGGTCGTCACGCGCCAGCAGCTTGAGCAGCAATTCGTTCAGGTAATAGCCCGAGAGCAGGGCTTCGCCGCGCGGCATGGTGTGGCCGCCTTGCCATTCGGCGCTTTTGAGCGTGCGGATTTCGGCGTCACCCCCAAACGCCAGGCGCAGCGGCTGCAGCGGCAACAAAATGGGGCGAAAGCCCGAACTCGGGCGCTTGGCCCCCTTGGCCACCAGCGCAATGCGCCCGTGATGCCGCGTGAAAACTTCCAGGATCAGGCTGGACTCGCTCCAGTCGTAGCGGTGCAGCACATAGGCAGGCTCTTCGCTGATGCGTTTACTCGTAGCCAAAGCTGCGCACCCGCGCCTCGTCGTCGGCCCAGCCCGAACGCACCTTGACCCAAAGCTCCAGAAACACCTTGGCGTCGGCGAGCTTTTCCAGTTCGACACGCGTCTCCATGCCGATGCGTTTGATGCGCTCGCCCTTGTCGCCTATGACCATGGCCTTGTGCCCTTCGCGCTCGACGACGATGGTTGCGGCGATGCGCAACAGGCGCTTCTGGCCTTTTTTCTGCGGCGGCTCTTCGGCGAAGCTGTCTATGACCACCGTCGAGGTGTACGGCAACTCGTCGCCTGTGAGGCGAAAAAGCTTTTCCCGCACCAGTTCACTGGCCAGAAATTTTTCGCTGCGGTCGGTCAACTCGTCCGCGCTGTACCACCAGGCCTGTTCGGGCAAATAGGGGGCGCAAACCGCCAGCAGGCGCTCGACGTCGCGCGCCGATTTGGCCGACATCGGAACAATGGCGGAAAAATCGTGCCGCGCCTGCATTTGCGGCAACCAGGGCGCGATGTCGCCACGGCGGTGAACGTTGTCGAGCTTGTTGGCAATCAGCAGCGTGGGAATGCCCGCATCCAGCAAGGCCAGCACGCGCGCGTCAGCGGGCGTGAAGCTGCCGGCTTCGACCACAAAAAGCACCAGGTCGACGTCCGCCACAGCCCCCACCACCGTTTTGTTCAGGGACTTGTTCAGCGCATTGCCGTGCAGGGTCTGAAAGCCCGGGGTATCGACAAATACAAACTGGTTCTGGCCCTCGGTACGCATGCCAGTAATGCGGTGGCGCGTGGTCTGCGCCTTGCGCGAGGTGATGCTGATTTTTTGACCGACCAAGGCGTTCAGCAAGGTCGATTTGCCGACGTTGGGTTTACCGACGATGGCGACCAGGCCGCAGCGCTGGCCCGTGGCGTCCGCGCCGGCGCTGGCCAGCCGGGGCGTGCTTTTGAGAAGCCCCTGCAGCATCGCGTCCAGGTCATCGGCCGGTGCTGCAGCACTGCCCTGCGCCTGGGGTGCAACGGGCGGTGCAGCGCCGTCGGCGGCCCGGGACTCGGACGGCGCAAGCTTCTTGGAAGCTGCGCGCGGGGCTTTGACCGCGGGGTCTTTTTTGGCAGTGGTCACGGGGACGAGATCGCTTTCAAAGTTTGCAGCATGGCGCTGGCGGCGGCTTGTTCTCCGGCACGGCGCGAACCGCCAATGCCGCGTTCGCTGCGCGCGAGTTCGCTGACCTCGCACTCCACGTCAAAGGTCTGGCGATGCGCCGCACCCGTAGTGCCCACCACACGGTACACCGGGACCTTCATTTTGCGCGCCTGCAGCCACTCCTGCAGCGCCGTCTTGGCGTCCTTGCTGACGGCGTCCATTTCGGGCGTGATGCTGACCGCACCGAAGAGCCGGTGCACCAGCGCCTGGGCGGCGACATAGCCTGCGTCCAGGTACACGGCGCCTATCACCGCCTCCAGCGCATCGGCCAGAATCGAGGGGCGCTTTTGTCCACCCGAGCGCAATTCGCCTTCGCCCAAACGCAGCAGGTCGGGCAGCCCAAGCGCCACGGCGATCTGGTGCAGCGTGTCCTGCTTTACCAGGTTGGCCCGAATGCGCGACAGGTCGCCCTCGGCTGCGTCCCGCAGGCGCTGGTAAAGAAGGTCAGAAATCGCCAGTCCGAGCACCGAGTCGCCCAGAAATTCCAGGCGCTCGTAATGGTCGGCGGAAAAGCTGCGATGCGTGAGGGCGCGCAACAGGAGTGCGGGGTTTGCAAACGGATGCTGCAAACGCTGCTCCAGCGCATCAAGAGGGGACGCCACTTATTTGGATCGGCCTTGGTATTTGTACGTCAGGTACGCCGGGCCAACGAGGTGAATTTCGCGCTGATAGGCGAAGCTGACCACGACCTTGTCGGCTTCCTTGGTAATTTCGAGGTCCTTGGGCGTGATCGACGTGATGTTGTCGATTTCCGATGCCTTTTCGAACTTGGAACGCACTTCGTCTGGCGTTTGGCCGCTGGCAGCCGTCTGCACGGCCTTTTGCACCGCCAAAAACTCGACGAAGGTGGGCACGGACTGTGCCAGCACAACGCCCGCCATCGCCATGAGGGCTGCAATGATGAGCAAACCGATAAAGGTAATGCCGCGCTGCTGGGTGCGAGTGGAATGAATCATGCTGGGGCGCTCCAAATCAGTTAAACGAACCTATTCTGCGGGGATTGCTGAAATTCATCCATATGAATATAGCTTTGCCGACAATGTTTTTCTCCGGGACGAAACCCCAGTATCGCGAGTCCATCGAGTTATCGCGGTTGTCGCCCATCATGAAATACTGGCCGGGTGGAACCTTGCAGGTCACGCCTTCGACGGTGTAGCTGCAGCCCTCGCGCCCTACAAAGGGATCGGCTCCCG
>Ga0213850_1190761_pt1 | contig 12009 bp, 12 predicted proteins | sample LLC_MetaT_FD_164453 | JGI IMG/M metagenome (GOLD analysis project Ga0213850, IMG submission 164453) | Metatranscriptome of freshwater microbial communities from post-fracked creek in Pennsylvania, United States - LL:C (Metagenome... | ecosystem: Environmental > Aquatic > Freshwater > Creek ...
CTTTTTTGCGACGCAACACGAGGAGGAGTAGGAATGCTTGGAAATTCAACACTGACGTGGGTCATCGTATGTGGACTGATCGCCGTCGGGTATGGGGTTTGGGCGCGCAGTTGGATTTTTGCGCAAGACGCAGGCAACGCTCGCATGCAGGAAATTGCCGCCGCAATCCAGACGGGAGCCGCGGCTTACCTGTCGCGCCAGTACCGCACAATCGCCGTGGTCGGCCTGGTGCTGGCAGTTCTCATCGCCTTTTTTCTGGATAGCCTGAGCGCCATCGGCTTCGTCGTCGGCGCGGTCCTCTCGGGTGCTTGTGGTTTCATCGGCATGAACGTGTCGGTGCGCGCCAATGTGCGCACGGCGCAGGCAGCCACGCGTGGCACCGGCCCGGCGCTCGATGTAGCCTTCCGCGGCGGCGCCATCACGGGCATGCTGGTCGTTGGCCTGGGTCTGCTGGGCGTCTCGATCTTCTATTGGTTTTTGGTTCCGGACGGCATGGTGACCGCGGAGCGCCTCAACCCCCTGGTGGGCTTTGCTTTTGGCTCCTCGTTGATTTCCATTTTTGCGCGCCTGGGCGGCGGAATTTTCACCAAGGGCGCCGACGTGGGCGCCGACCTGGTGGGCAAGGTCGAGGCCGGCATCCCCGAGGACGATCCGCGCAACCCGGCAGTTATTGCCGACAACGTGGGCGACAACGTCGGCGATTGCGCTGGCATGGCTGCAGACCTGTTTGAAACCTACGCCGTCACCCTGATTGCCACCATGGTTCTGGGCGCCCTGCTCCTGGGAACCGCAGGTACGGGTGCGGTTCTGTACCCCCTGGCGCTGGGCGGCGTTTCCATCGTGGCGTCCATCGTCGGCTGCTTCTTTGTCAAAGCCTCAGACGGCATGAAAAACGTGATGCCAGCGCTTTACAAGGGGCTGGCAGTGGCCGGTGGACTGTCCTTGATTGCCTTTTACTTCGTCACGCAAAGCTTCTTTGCCAGCGCAGTGACGCTCACCGATGGGCGTGTCATCGGTCCCATGGCGCTGTTCTTGTCCTGCGCCGTAGGCCTGGCGCTGACGGGCATTCTGGTCTGGGTCACGGAGTACTACACCGGAACCCAGTACGCTCCGGTGCGCCACATCGCGCAAGCGTCCACCACGGGACACGGCACCAACATCATTGCCGGGCTGGGCGTTTCCATGCGCTCGACGGCGTGGCCCGTGCTGTTCGTCTGCCTGGCGATTTACACCGCATTTTCGCTGGCCGGCCTATACGGCATCGCGATTGCCGCAACGGCGATGCTCAGCATGGCCGGCATCGTGGTCGCGCTGGACGCCTACGGACCGATCACCGACAACGCCGGCGGCATTGCCGAAATGGCCGAACTGCCGTCCAGCGTGCGCGACATCACCGATCCGCTGGACGCCGTGGGCAACACGACCAAGGCGGTGACCAAGGGCTACGCCATTGGTTCCGCCGGCCTCGCCGCGCTGGTCCTGTTTGCCGACTACACGCACAAGCTGGACGCCGTCGGCCAGCATATTGCATTCGATCTGAGCAACCCCATGGTCATCATCGGCCTGTTTATTGGCGGCCTCATTCCCTACCTGTTTGGCGCGATGGCAATGGAAGCCGTGGGCCGCGCCGCCGGCGCCGTGGTGGTGGAAGTGCGCCGCCAGTTTCGCGATATCAAGGGCATCATGGACGGCAGCGGCAAGCCCGAATACGACACCGCCGTCGACATGCTGACCAGCGCCGCCATCAAGGAAATGATGATCCCCAGTCTCTTGCCCGTGGTGGCGCCGATTCTGGTCGGACTGGTGCTGGGGCCGGCGGCCCTGGGCGGCCTGCTCATGGGCACCATCGTGACCGGACTGTTCGTCGCCATTTCCATGTGCACCGGCGGCGGCGCCTGGGACAACGCCAAAAAGTACATCGAGGACGGAAACCATGGCGGCAAGGGTTCGGAAACGCACAAAGCCGCGGTGACCGGAGACACGGTCGGCGACCCGTACAAGGACACGGCGGGCCCCGCAGTGAATCCCTTGATCAAGATCATCAATATCGTTGCACTGCTGATCGTGCCGCTGATGATGAAGCTGCACGGCGCCTGAGCCGCGCCCTGCGGGAGCAAAAAGGCCACTATGCATAGTGGCCTTTTTTTCTTTTGTGGCGCAACGGCACGCTGCACAGGGTCGGGCAATTTGAACTACTATTGTGTTCTGCACCCCAAGGCCAATCACAAGGGAAAGCGTGAAAATACTTGTCGTTGACGACCACCCGCTGGTGCGCGAAGGGCTGAGCCGGGCCTTGCAGCAGATGGACCAAGACCTGCGCGTTGTAATGGCGGATACAGGCGCGCACAGCTTGGACATGGTGCAACAGCACCGCGATATCGGCCTGGTCTTATTGGGCGACTTCCTGCCCGATATGCGCGGGTTATGCGGCCTGGCCGCCTACGGCGAGCACCACCCTGACCTTCCCGTTGTCGTGCTGTCGGGCTCCAGCGACGCGCGCACGCTGTGCAAACTGCTGGACGCCGGTGCCGCGGGCCTGGTGCCGAATGCACGCGTCAACCAAGAATTGCCCGGTGCCATCCAGCAGGTGCGCCGCGGTTACGTCTATGTGCCGCACGCGCTCAGCCGCGAGCGTGCGGCGCCCCGCTTGAGCCACCGGAGCAAGCTGGCGACGCGTTTGACCAAGCGGCAGGAACTGGTTCTGGACTGCTTGTTCGACGGACATTCGAACAAGGCGATTGCCGCCATGCTGTACCTGTCGGAAGAGACCGTAAAATCACACGTCGCCGCGATTCTGCGGCACTTCGACGTGCAAAATCGCACCCAGGCCGTCGTCGCCGCGGTTCGATCGGGGTATCAGTCCTACAACGAACGCGCGCAAGCACAACGGGCTGCGTCCTCGATGGCCCCGTGAAACCCATGCCACTTGCTTACCCCACGATCGCTCTGGTCCGGGCCGACAGCGTGTCGGTCCCGCGCACGACGCTGGCGCGCGCCCCGTCCTGGACGCCGGGGGGCACGCTGCTGGACCGACGCGCGCGGCCGCTGCACGATGTGCGTATCAGCGTCACCGACCGCTGCAATTTTCGCTGCAGCTACTGCATGCCCAAGGATGTGTTTCACAAGGACTATCCCTACCTGCCGCACAGCGCGCTGCTGTCGTTCGAGGAAATCACGCGGCTGGCGCGTCAGTTTCTGGCACTGGGGGTGCGCAAGATCCGACTCACGGGCGGCGAACCCCTGCTGCGCAAAAATCTGGAGGTGCTGGTTGAGCAGCTCAGCGGCCTGCGCACGCTCGAGGGCCAGGCGCCGGACCTGACGCTGACCACCAACGGCGCGTTGCTCGCGCGCAAAGCCAAGGCCCTGCGCGCCGCGGGACTGCAGCGCATCACCGTCAGCCTGGACGGGCTGGACGACGCCGTGTTCCGCGCCATGAACGACGTGGACTTTCCCGTCGCCGACGTGTTGCGCGGCATCGAAGCGGCGCAGGCGGCGGGCCTGGGGCCCATCAAGGTCAATATGGTCGTCAAGCGCGGCTGCAACGAGGACGAAATCGTTCCCATGGCGCGGCATTTCCGCGGCAGCGGCGTGGTGCTGCGCTTCATCGAATACATGGACGTAGGCGCATCCAACGGCTGGCGCATGGACGAAGTGCTGCCGTCCGCGCAAGTACTGGCGCGTCTGCAAGACGCCTTTGCCTTGCTGCCCTTGCCAGCGAACGCCGCCGGCGAGACCGCGCAGCGCTGGGGCTACGCCGACGCGCAGGGGCGGCACGACGCAAGTGCCGGTGAAATCGGCCTCATCAGCAGTGTCTCGCAGGCCTTTTGCGGAGACTGCAACCGCGCGCGCCTGTCGACCGAAGGCCAGCTGTATCTCTGCCTGTTCGCCAGCCAGGGACACGATTTGCGCACCCTGCTGCGCACCGGCGCCAGCGACGCCGAGCTGGCGGCGGCGATCGCCCACATCTGGCAAGGTCGCGACGACCGCTACTCCGAGCTGCGGGGCGCGCTGCCCGACACCGGCGGCGCGCGCCGTCGCGTGGAAATGAGCTATATCGGAGGCTGAAGGTGGTCGCCACAACCCCTGCCACGGCGCAGGTCTGCGCCGTGGTGCTGGCCGGTGGACGCGGCGCCCGCATGCAGGGCCTGGACAAGGGGCTGCAAGGGTTCCGGGGCACGCCGCTGGCGCTGCACGCCGTACAGCGGCTGCAGGCGCAAAGCGGCGGTGCGCCGGGGCTGATTGCGCTCAACGCCAATCGCAGTCTGGCCGAATACGCGCGCTGGCAGCTTCCCGTATGGCCCGACCACCTGGCCGATTTCGCCGGCCCCCTTGCCGGCTTCGCCAGCGCCCTCGCAGGCGCCGGCGCAGATTACCCCTACGTGCTGACGGTTCCCTGCGACTCACCGCTTTTTCCGCTTGATCTGCTAGCCCGACTGATGCACGCGCTGCACGCCAGCGAGGCGGAGATCGCCATGCCGCTGGCACGCGAGTCCACAGACGCCGCCGATGGCGCGCTGCGGCTGCAGCCGGTGTTTTGCCTGATGCGCACCACCCTGGCGGCTGACCTGGAGGAATATCTGGCGCTGGGCGGACGAAAAATCGCCCACTGGGCGCGGCGCCATCGGCTGGCGGAAGTCGCTTTTGACCAGGAACACGACGCGCCCGCAGCGTTTGCCAACGCCAACACCCTGGACGAATTGCAGCGCCTGGAGGCACCATGAAAACGCTGGAGCAGATTGCCGCCGCGCTGGACGGTTACGACCCGCAGGCCTTGCGCGCCGACACGGCGCTGGCGTTTCTCCTGGATCTGGTCGCGCCGGTGCGCGAAAGCACGCAGCTGCCGCTGAAAGAATCCCTGGGCCGTGTGCTGGCGCACGATCTGGCTGCGCCGGTGGACGTGCCGCCCCACGATAACGCTGCCATGGACGGCTATGCGTTTTCTGGCGCCTGCCTGGAGGCGGGTGACGCGACGATCAGCCTGCACTGCGTGGGCTCCACGGCCTTCGCTGGCAAGCCGGAAGCGACCGTGCTTGCGCCTGGCCAATGCCAGCGCGTCATGACGGGAGCGGTCATGCCCGCGGGAACCGACACGGTGGTTCCGCAAGAGCTTGCGACCGCAGAGGGCGCAGAAATTCGCTTTTCGCGCCAATCCCTGCGCCGGGGCGATAACCGCCGGCTGCGCGGCGAAGACCTGCAGCGCGGACAGTGTGCGCTGGCAGCGGGTACGCGGCTTACACCCGCAGCGCTAGGGCTGGCTGCCAGCCTGGGCCTGACCCACGTGTCGGTGCTGCGCAAAATCCGCGTTGCCTACTTTTCCACGGGCGACGAAATCCTGCAACCAGGCGAGCCCGGGCGCGAAGGCGCGGTGTACGACAGCAACCGATTCACCCTGTTCGGCGTATTGACGCAGCTCGGCGTCGAATTGCTGGACCTTGGCGTGGTGCAGGACGATCCTGTCGCTCTGGAAACGGCCTTTGCGCACGCCAGTGCGCAGGCCGACGCCATCATCACCAGTGGCGGCGTGAGCGTCGGCGAAGCCGATCACACCAAGGCGGTGATGCGCAAAATGGCGGGCGGAGCAGACGGCGTCGCCTTCTGGCGTATCGCCATGCGTCCGGGGCGCCCCATGGCGGTAGGCCGGGTCGGCAGGACCGTACTCTTCGGCCTGCCCGGCAACCCGGTCGCGGTGATGGTGACCTACCTGGCGTTTGTCCAGCCAGCGCTGCTGCGCATGATGGGCTGCGCGCACAAGCCAGCGCCGCTGCTGGCGGCGCGTAGCGCGCAAGCCATACGCAAAAAACCCGGTCGCACCGAATACCAGCGCGGCATCGTGGAGCGCGCAGCCGACGGCGTGCTTGAGGTGCGCAGCACCGGGCAACAGGGTTCGGGGGTACTCAGCTCCATGGTGCAGGCGAACGCACTCATGGTGCTGGGTCACGACCAGGGCGACGTCGCCGTGGGTGACAGCGTCGACGTCATGCTGCTCGCAAACTCTCTCTAGGCGCCGCTGCGCGCACGCAAGCGCTTCAGGCGACGCGGCCCAGCGCTTTGTCCACACCCCGATTCGCCAGGGCGTCGGCGCGCTCGTTGCCCGCGTCGCCGGCGTGGCCCTTGACCCAACGCCATTCGATGCGGTGGCCAGCGCCGGCGACCAGCGCGTCCAGCCGCTGCCACAGGTCGACGTTCTTGACCGCTTGCTTGGACGCGGTTTTCCAGCCACGCGCCTTCCAGCCGTCCAGCCATTCGGTGATGCCCTTGAGCACATATTGACTGTCCAGATGCAAGACCACCTGGCACGGTCGCTTGAGCGCGGCCAAGGCTTCGATCACCGCCATCATTTCCATGCGGTTGTTGGTGGTGGCGAGTTCGCCGCCGAACATTTCTTTTTCGGTGCCGTCGGCTGAGCGCAGCAGGACGCCCCAGCCGCCGGGCCCCGGATTGCCCTTGCACGCGCCGTCGGTGTAGATGATGACTTGGTTCATGGGGGCATTGTCGTCTGGCGCGCGTCCGACGCGCGGTTTGCCAACGACACGCCCTTGCCGGCGCGCGCGCGCACCGACTTCCATGCAGGGCCCAGCAGGCGCATGCCGCGCACACGCTTGACCGCGACCACAAAGTACGCCGCCCCGAAGATGGGCCACCAGCGCTCGCCGGCACTGTCCATCCAGGCAAAGCGTTGCAGCCAGGCAGCGCTGCGCAAGCCCGGCCGGTAGCAGCCGAATTCGGCGGCGTCGACTTCAAAGCTCAGGAGGTGCAACCAGTCGCGCAAGCGACGGTACGCGATAAAGCTGCCGTGTTCCGGCAAAAAAAGCTCGCCCAGCCCGAAGCGCCGGTACAGGCGCCGGCGCGCCTGCAACAGCCCCCACAAACTGCTGGGGTTGAGCCCGCAAATGACGATACGCCCTTCCGGCACCAGCACACGCTCGACTTCGCGCAGACAGGCGTGCGCGTTCGCGCTGAACTCCAGCGTGTGCGGCAGCACCACCAGGTCCAGACTGCTGGAGGGAAAGGGCAAGGCGGTGAAATCGGTTAACAGCGCGGGCCGCGCGTAGGTCGCCGGCGCGCCCACGCTATCGCACGCGAGCCAGCGGTGCGGCATGCGGTTGGCCCGCAGGCCGTCGAGTTCGGGCGTTCCCAGTTGCAGCGCGTGATAGCCAAAGATATCGGCCACCGCGTCGTCCACACACGCGCGTTCCCATTCCAGCAGATAGCGCCCAGCCGGCGTCTCAAACCAGTCCTGCAAACCTATAATCTGCCGGCTCATGACACTACTTCCCATTCCCGCGTTCGCTGACAATTACATCTGGCTGGTACACGATGGCGTGGCTGCACTGGTGGTGGATCCGGGTGATGCACAGGTGGTGCAGGACGTGCTGCGTGCCAAGGGCCTGCAGCTGTCGGCTATTCTAGTCACGCACCACCACGCCGACCACACCGGCGGCGTTGCGGCGCTGCGCAACAGCACCGGTGCGCGCGTTTACGGTCCGGCTCGGGAAACCATACCCGAGCCCCTGCACCGGCTCGAAGGGGGCGACACCGTGCTGGAACTGGGCCTTGCGTTTCGCGTGCTCGACGTTCCTGGCCACACGGCAGGCCACATCGCGTATTACTGCGCTGATTTTTCGTCGTCGCCCTTGCTGTTTTGTGGCGACACCCTGTTCAGTGCGGGCTGTGGGCGCCTGTTCGAGGGAACGCCCGCGCAAATGCTCGATTCGCTGGACGCGCTGTCCGCATTGCCAGGCGCAACGCGCGTCTGCTGCACCCACGAATACACGCTGAGCAATCTGAAATTCGCGCGTGCCGTGGAGCCCGGCAACAGCGCCGTGGCCGAGCACGTCCGCCACTGCGAGGCCTTGCGCGCACGCGCGCAGCCGACCTTGCCGTCCACACTGGAGCTGGAACGCCGAATCAACCCCTTCCTGCGCAGCCGCGAGGCCCCGGTCATCGCCGCCGCCCGGGCGCACGACCCCCACATGGCGGAGCAGGACGGCGTATTTGCCACCCTGCGCCACTGGAAAAACAGCTTTCGATGAACGCACTCAAAATCAGCTGCCTTTGCGCTGCATGGTGGCTGACGGGATGCGCCACATCGCCCAGTGGCCCGACGCCAGTCTCGGACGCCGGCCCTGCGCCACTGATCGCCAACGAAGCCGCTGCCGGGCCCCTTGCCGCAGCGAGTTCTGCAGCCAACACGCGCATTGCCGCTGGCGCCGCGCGCCCGGAAACCGTGCCCAAGCCCGCGCACACGGCGCCGGTAGCGGTAGCAGAACCTCCCGACGCGCTGAGTTATCCGGCTGACAAGCAGGCAGGGTCGCGCAGTGTTGCCCCGCTCGCGCCGCCCCGTGACCTGTGGGAACGGATCCGGCGGGGTTACGCCATGCCCGACCTGGACAACGATCTGGTGCACGACCGCGAACAGTGGTATGCCAGCAGGCCCGATTACATCCTGCGCATGACCGAGCGCTCCAAAAAATACCTGTTCCACATCGTCGAGGAGCTGGAGCTGCGCAATATGCCGACCGAACTGGCACTGCTGCCCTTTGTGGAGAGTGCCTTCAATCCGCAAGCCGTATCCAGCGCCAAGGCTGCGGGCATGTGGCAGTTCATGCCAGCGACCGGCAAGACCTTCGAACTCAAGCAAAGCGTTTTTCGTGACGACCGCCGCGACGTGCTGGCGTCGACGCGTGCGGCGCTGGACTACTTGCAAAAGCTGTACGCGCAGTTCGGCGACTGGCATCTGGCCCTGGCTGCGTACAACTGGGGCGAAGGCAGCGTCGGCAAAGCCATCAATCACAACCAGCGCGCGGGCTTGAGCGCCGGCTACACCGACATCAACATGCCCATGGAAACGCGGATGTATGTGCCCAAGCTGCAGGCCATAAAAAACATCGTTTCCAACCCCGACGCATTCAACTCCAGCCTGCCCTTGATCGAGAACCATCCCTACTTCCAGACCGTGAACATTACGCGCGATATCGACGTGGCGCTGGCAGCGCGTCTGGCGGAAGTGCCGCTGGAGGATTTCAAGGCGCTCAATCCCTCGCTCAACAAGCCCGTCATCCTGGCGGCCGGAACGCCGCAGATTTTGCTGCCATGGGACAACGCCGAGGTATTTCAAGGCAACCTGGACGGCTACAGCGGCACCCGCCTGGCCAGCTGGACGGTATGGCTGGCACCCACCACCATGCGCGCGGGCGAGGCGGCCAAACGCGTGGGCATGGGCGAAGCCGAATTCCGTACCGTCAACAACATCCCGCCGCGCATGCTGATACGCGCGGGGTCGGCGCTATTGGTGCCACGCTCCGTGCACAGTGAAAAAGACGTGTCCAGTGCGGTCGCCGACAACGGGCAGGTTTCCCTCGCTCCTGAAGTCGTGCTCAAACGCGTCGTGTTGCGCGCGGGCAAGCACGACAGCGTCGCCAGCATTGCAGCGCGCTACAAAACGACGGCAAGCACGGTGGCGCAATGGAACAAAGTCTCGGTCAACGCAAGCTTTCGCCCTGGGCAGCAGGTGATCGTCTTTATCCCGCAAACGCAGCACCGCAAAGCCCCGGTGCGCCGACGCAAACATTGAGCGTAACGGGTCCTTGTCGCGGGTAGTTGTCGCGCGGGAGCAAAGCGCGCAGTTACAGGGCGAATGCGGTGCTCGTGCCCGTGCTAGTGGTACCCGGCGAACAGCAGCGCGACGTTGACCGCAAAGGCTGCTGTCCAGACCAGGGTGCGCAGCGTTGCGAAACCACTGACGTACATCATGATGTAGACCATGCGCAGCAACACGAACATGAACGCCAGAATGTCGACCAGGGTCTGACGCGTACCCAATTGCTGCGCGATCAGCACAGCAACAAAAAAGAAGGGCAAGGCCTCAAAACTATTGCTTTGCGCCGCGTTGGCGCGCGCACGCCACTGCGTCTGGCGCGCCAGCCAGGCACGCGGATCGTCGTTGTCGTACCCGCCCGCATCGCTGGGTTTGCCTATACGTCCGCCTTTGGCAAGCCCCGCGCACACCACGGGCAGAAGCGCGGCGACCAGCACGCACCAGTAAGCGAGAGTGAAGTGCGTGTACTGCATTGCCCAACCTTGCTAAATATTTGAAAAAAGCAGCGCCAAATCGGCAAGCTTACCTGCGATCGACCAGGGCATGCGCAATCGTTCCCAAATCGACGTATTCGAGTTCGCTGCCCACCGGGACGCCACGCGCCAGACGTGTGGGACGGATTCCCCGGATCTTGAGCGCCTCGGCGATGACGTGCGCCGTGGCCTCGCCCTCGGCGGTGAAATTGGTTGCAAGAATGACCTCGGCGACGACGCCGTCCGCGGCGCGCTCGAACAGCTTCTTCAGCCCCAGCTCATTCGGGCCGATACCGTCAAGCGGGCTGAGCTTTCCCATCAGCACGAAGTAAAGCCCCTTGTACGCGCCCGTGCGCTCCATGGCGGCCTGGTCCGCCGGGGTCTCGACGACGCACAACTGGCTGTGGTCGCGGCGCGCGTCCTGGCAGGTGGCGCATACCGCGTGTTCGGTAAAGGTATGGCAGCGCGCGCAGTGCTGCACCATGTTGCACGCGGCCAGCAGCGCCTGCGCCAGCGTTTGCGCTGCCGCGCGGTCGTGCTGCAGCAAGTGAAACGCCATGCGCTGTGCCGACTTCACGCCCACGCCGGGCAGGCGGCGCAGCGCCTGAATCAAGGCATCCAGTGCGTTGGCGTCGGACATGCAGACAGCGTGCTCAGAACGGCAGCTTCATGCCACCAGGCAGGCCCGGCATGCCGGCGCTGATCTTGGCCATTTTTTCGGCCGAGGTTTCTTCGGCCTTGCGCACGGCAGCGTTGAAGGCGGCGGCCACCAGGTCTTCGAGCATGTCCTTGTCGTCGGCCAGCAAACTGGGGTCTATGGTGACGCGGCGCACGTCGTGCTTGCACGTCATGGTGATGCGTACCATGCCCGAACCGGACTCTCCCGTGACCTCGATCTGGCCCAGTTCTTCCTGTGCCTTTTTCATGTTGTCCTGCATGGCCTGGGCCTGCTTCATCAGGCCGGCGAGTTGTCCTTTGTTGAACATGGTATTCCTTGAGTGGTGACTAAAACTAAAGCGGTTTGATCGAGCCGGGGACAATTTTCGCGCCAAAGTCGCGCACCATCGCCAGGACCAGGGGATCTTCCTCAATTATCTGTTCTGCCATGCGCTGTCGCTCTTGGGAAGCGGCATTCTGGCGCCCCCCGGGGCAGTCGCTCACACGTCCGACTTCGACCGCCAGGGCGACGTCGTAGCCCAGCGTCAGCAGCGCAGCACGCAAGCGCTCACGCGTACCGGCCTGATTGAGCGAAGCGCGCTCCACACGCAGCAGCCATTGGTCGGTATCGCGCGCGACGAGTTGCGATTGCAGCGCCAGTTCGCGCGCCATCGCCCCCACGGCCTCGCGCGCCAACAGCTGCTGCACGGTGGCGAACCAGAAATCGCCCTCCTCCGTCGGCTGCAGCAATACGGGCTGCACCGCGTGGTCATCGCGACCCTGCGGCTGCTGACGCACCGGCACCGCGTACAGCGCAGTGGCAGCGTCGCTTGCCGCTGCGTTGCGCAAACCGTTGCCGGGCGCGGCAGGGGCCTCGTCGGTCTGCGGGCTGCGCACGGGAACCCGGTGTCCTGGCGGCAGCGGCGCTGGCGCGAGCAGCCGAACGCGTTCAGGCGTGGCCGTTTGCGCGCGCGTCAGAGTTTTTTTTTCCTGCGCTGCGTCGGGCACACGCGCGCGTCGGGCGTCGGGCTTGAACGCCAGCAGGCGCAACAAAACCATGGTGAGCGCGGCGTATTCGTCCGGTGCCAGACCCAAATCGGCGCGTCCGTGCAAACAAAGGCTGTAGAGCAACTGGGTTTCGTCCGGCGGCAGTTGCTGCGCCAATTGCGCCACCCGCGCAGCGTCGACGCCGTCCCCAGCGTCGCTGGCGTCCGCGTCGGCTTCCTTGGCAAACGGCTCCCCCTGCACTTGCAGCACGGCCATGGATTGCAACACCGTGGC
>Ga0213850_1011145_pt1 | contig 11969 bp, 18 predicted proteins | sample LLC_MetaT_FD_164453 | JGI IMG/M metagenome (GOLD analysis project Ga0213850, IMG submission 164453) | Metatranscriptome of freshwater microbial communities from post-fracked creek in Pennsylvania, United States - LL:C (Metagenome... | ecosystem: Environmental > Aquatic > Freshwater > Creek ...
CCGCTTTCATGGCTCGGCTTTTAGGATCTCACTTCTCGCGAAGCGGAAGGCCCATAGCTTTAAGGAAGACTCGAGCTTCCTCATCGGTGCGAGCGGTCGTGCAGATGATGATGTCCATTCCGCGGATCCGATCAAAGGTGTCGTATGGGATCTCAGGGAATACCAACTGCTCCTTAAGACCCAGAGCATAGTTTCCGCGACCGTCGAAGGACTTCGGCGAAAGGCCTTGGAAGTCTCGAATGCGAGGTAGAACAACCGTGGCAAGCTTGTCGAAGAAGTGATACATTCGGTCCCCGCGCAGGGTTACCTTGCATCCGACGTCCATGCCCTCTCGAAGCTTAAAGTTCGAGATAGCTTTCTTGGCTTTCGTAACCACTGGTTTCTGACCGGAGATCAGGGTCATGTCGCGGACCGAGTTCTCAAGGTTCTTGTCGCCGTTCTTTTCCTTGCTTCCAGTGCCCATGTTGATGACGATCTTGTCCAACTTGGGAACCTGCATTACGGACTTGTACTTAAACTCTTCCGCCAACTTTGGCAGGATTTCAGCCTGATATTTGGCTTTGAGGCGAGGCTTCGGCAGGGTAACTGGCCCCGTACTTTCTTTTTCTTTCTCTTTTCGTGCCATTGATTTTCCTTATTAGCGCCTGATTGCTGACCAGGCATCAAATTCTTTTACGCGGACTTGGACTCCATTACCTGGACGTCAATGAGCTTCTCGCCGCTCTTTTTCGCGTAGCGTACAAGCTTCCCGTCTTCAAGTCGTCGACCCACTCGAGAGGGCTCGTTTGTCTTGGGGTCCAATACCATGACGTTGCTGACATGTATGGGTACCGGAATCTTCAATCGAACCGACCGCTGACCTTGAGTCTTGGCCTTTCGGTGCTTGATCGCTGCATTCAAAGGCAACGGTTGCTCTGGATTCTCTTCGTTCTCTTTCAGAACGATGACCTTCTGCTCTTTCGGAGAAACAGCAGCTACGAATCCGATTTCTCCCTTGTCTTTGCCGGAAATGATGACGACTCGGTCACCCTTGCGGACTTTGAGCTTGATGTGAGTCGCTTTCTGCTTTAGTTCAGCTTTAGTTGGCATTAGAGGGCCTCCGGTGCAAGCGATACGATCTTCATGAAGTTTTTGTCGCGCAATTCACGAGCCACTGGCCCAAAGATGCGCGTGCCTCGGGGTTCCGAGTTCGCTGGGTTGATAACGACACATGCATTGTCATCGAATCGAAGCGTCGATCCGTCAGTCCGTCGAACCGCTCGCTTGGTGCGGACGATGACTGCCTTGATGACGTCTCCCTTCTTAACTGGCATGTTTGGTGTCGCTACTTTAACGGCTGCGACGATGACATCGCCAATGCCGCCATAACGAGGCTGCGAACCCTTCAGGACGCGGATGCACATTACTTCTCGCGCTCCTGAGTTGTCGGCTACCTTAAGCCTTGTGAATTGCTGAATCATTTTCTTTTTCCTTTATTCGTTCAGAGGCCATTCCGGCAGCCCGGAGGAGGCTTGACATGCGTTTTAGGCGGAGCGAACTCTGCCTCAATCGCGCTGACAGGTCGAACCTGTTCCTAACTGATTACTTGACCTTTTCGAGGATCTGAGTCACTCGCCAGCACTTATCTCGGCTGATCGGGCGCGTCTCCATGATCTCAACTCGGTCGCCTTCGTCGCAGCCGATGATGTCATGAGCCTTGAACTTCTTGGTGCGCAAAACAACCTTTCCGTAGATAGGGTGTTGTACGCGTCGCTCAATCTTCACGACAACCGTCTTCTCCATCTTGTTGGAGACAACGATTCCCTGACGGACCTTTCGATTGCCCCTTTCTTCCTGAGTCGACGCGTCGGTAGCTTCGCCTGGCGTAGGTTTATTAGCTTCTGCCATTACGCATTACCTCGCTTCTTCTCGGCGATGAGAGTCATGATCCGAGCAATGTTATGCCGTCTCACTCGGACGCTCGCCGTATCGGTGATCCGTCGAAAGACTAAGTCGCGTCGTGCCTTGTAAAGGTTGGCTCGCTCTTCACGAACTAACGCTTCCAACTCAGGAACGCTCTTCTCTCGCAGGTCTGATGTTTTTGTATCCTTCATTTCTTATGCTATTCCTGAGCGCCCTCTGGCGCTGTCTCAACCGCTTCTTCCTTAGGGGCACCGATCTTGCTCGCAGCTTCTGCTTCAAGTTCAGCCTTCGTCACGAATTTGCATCGGATAGGCAACTTGAAGATGGCAAGCCGCATGGCTTCCTTAGCAACATCCACCGCAACTCCGTCCATCTCGAAGAGGACTCGGCCCGGCTTGACAACTGCAACCCAGCCTTCCACTGGCGCCTTACCCTTACCCATACGGGTTTCGAGAGGCTTCTTGGTGTAAGACTTGTCGGGGAAGATTCGAATCCAGACTTTTCCGCCACGCTTAATGTGGCGGGTCATCGCGATACGAGCTGCTTCGATCTGTCTGGAAGTGATCCAGGCTGGCTCTTGAGCGACGATGGCGAATTCGCCAAACGACACTCGGTTGCCCTGAGTGGCCTTGCCCTTCATGCGGCCACGGTGCATCTTACGATGCTTAACTCTCTTAGGCATCAACATTAGGCGCTACCTCCGGACTGACTCGCTTCTGGGCTTGCCGTTTGAGTGGCTGCAAATGCCTGGGCTGCTGCTTCGTCTCGTTGACCTCGACCACGTCGAGGGGCTTGAGTTTGTGGCTCAATCTCTCTGAGCTTGCGCTCAGGAAGAACTTCACCCTTATAGATCCAGACTTTACATCCAACCGATCCATAAACCGTGTGGGCAGTTGCCTGACCATAGTCGATATCAGCACGAATCGTGTGCAGCGGAATCTTTCCGATCTTGTCCCCTTCACGTCGAGCGATTTCAGATCCGCCCAATCGTCCAGAGACCTGAATCTTGATACCACGGCCGTTCATTCGCATGACGCGAGTCATGGCTTGACGCATGGCACGTCGGTGGCTGATTCGCTTTTCAAGCTGCTGGCAGACATTTTCTGCAACCAACTGTGCGTCGAGTTCAGGCTGACGCACTTCAGTAACATTGACTTGAACGACCATCGTCTTGTCCTTCGCTCGAACCATTCGGTTCAAAGTGTCAGTCAATTCGTCGATGCCCTTTCCGCCTCGTCCGATGATGGCGCCAGGTCGCGCAGTGAAGATGGTTACCTTCACGCGGTTCGCAGCTCGCTCGATCTCGACTCGGCTTACGTTACCGAGGCCTGTTCGCCTCTTAATAAATTGTCGAATTTCGTGGTCCTGCAAGAGGGCGTTTCCATATCCCTTCTTCCCGTAATACCACTGGCTGTCGAAGCCACGGATGACCCCGACGCGAAAGCCTACTGGATGAATCTTCTGACCCAAAGTTACTCCGCTCCTTTTTCGTCCGCTGCGGCTGCGCCGTCGGTGGACTCAATAGTTGGGGCCTCAACGGCCGTTTCTGTCGTCGAATTGTCTGCGCTAGCCGTTGCTTCAACCGGAGCTTCAACAATCGGCTCGGCTGTGGCCTCTACAACTTCCGTTACTGGTTCTTCAACCACGGTTGTCGTTGCGGCGGTTGCTGGCTTCTTCTTGCCCTTTGTCGGAGCAGCGAAAGTTGGCCTTGGCTTGGCTTTCGTACCGTGCGGCTTGACTGGTTTTGGCGCCTCATAATCTTCGACGACGACCGTGATGTGGCTCGTCTTCTTGATAATTCGGTTACCTCGACCCATGGCTCTTGCCTGCATTCTCTTTAGGCGTGGACCTTCATCCACCGTGATTGCGGCGATCCTCAGTACCTCAGGAGACAGGTTATGATTCTCCTGGGCATTGGCCATAGCCGAAACCAGCACCTGGTGGAGCGCCTGCGCGCCTTTACCGGTGTGATAGCGGAGCAGGCTGACCGTGTGGGTCGCCGACTTACCACGGACCTCGTCCGCGATAATCCGCACCTTTCGCGGCTGCACTCTTACATATTTTGCGATTGCTTTTACTTCCATCGTCTGTTGCCTCAAGCGGTTGCCGCGTACTCGTCGCGCAAAGCCGCTTATTTTACCCGTCTGGGGCTTACCTTAGCTTCGTCCCCCTTTCGGCGAGGCCACCAGCATGGCCACGGAACATTCGGGTTGGAGCAAACTCTCCGAGTTTGTGACCAATCATGTTCTCCGTAACAAAGACCGGAACGTGCTTGCGTCCGTCATGAACTGCAAACGTGTGTCCGACCATGTCGGGAAAAATTGTCGAGCGACGACTCCATGTCTTGATGAGCCTCTTTTCGCCCTTTGCGTTTAGATCGAGAACCTTCTTCATGAGATGGTCATCGACAAAAAAACCTTTCTTTAAACTTCTTGCCATATTTCTCCTGTGGTGCCCCTGAACCCTCTTCGGGTGGGCAGTGCACTTACCTTTGCGGTCTGGGCTGGAAAATCGGTCTTGGGATTCGATCCCTGCCAACAATTCCGCCTGTTCCGTATTTCAATTCCAAGTTCGTTCGAACTGGAGGTTGGCGGCTTTGGCCGCCAAACACCCAACTCTTACTTGGATTCCCTCCGACGTACGATGTACTTCTCGGTTCGCTTGTTATGTCTCGTCTTTTGTCCGAGTGACTTATTGCCCCATCGGTCGACAGGACCCTTCTTTCGTCCGATCGGAGACTTCGCTTCACCACCACCATGTGGGTGGTCGCGAGGACTCATGACGACTCCGCGAACGTGTGGCTTTCGACCAAGGCCGCGGTTTTTACCTGCCTTACCGATCGCTTCGTTCTCGTGCTCTGCATTTCCAACTTCACCGATCGAAGCTCGGCAGGTGTTGTGAACCATTCTCATTTCGCCGCTTGGCAAGCGAAGGGTAACGTAGTTCCCTTCTTTCGCCATGACCTGAGCGGAAGCTCCGGCCGAGCGAACCATTTGGCCGCCCTTCTTGGGCTGCATCTCGATATTGTGAACCAGCGTACCAAGAGGGATATTCTTAAGTGGCAACGCATTGCCCGGCAGAATGTCAGCTCCTTCTCCGCTTTCGATGATCGTTCCGACCGCCAAGTTCTTTGGCGCCAGAATGTATCGCTTTTCTCCGTCAAGGTAGTGAACGAGAGCGATTCGGCAAGTTCGGTTTGGATCGTATTCGATTGCGACGACCTTTGCCTTAACCTCGTCCTTCTCTCTCTTGAAGTCCACCATTCGGTATTTGGTTTTGTTTCCTCCACCACGGTTCTTCGAAGTAAGCCGTCCGCTGCTGTTTCGACCGCCCGTATGAGGCTTTGCCGATACAAGCGTCTTCTCTGGCTTGCCCTTCGTGATTTCCGAATAGGTCGAGCCAATCATATGGCGTCGGCCTGGTGAGGTCGGTTTATACTGTCTTGTTGGCATCTTAGACTCCGTAATCCTCGAGCATTTGGCCCTTAGCGAGCGTGATTACGGCCTTCTTGCGGTTTGGCTCATATCCAACGCTTCGGCCACGGCGTCGCTTCTTGCCCAGCACCTTGATTGTGCGAACCGATTCGACGTTGATAGCCTGATCCTTCTTTTTGCCTTCGTTATAGATCGCTTCGATCGCTTGCTTGATTTCAATCTTGTTGGCGCTCGTAGCTACTTCAAAGGTGTACTTTCGAACGAGGTCTTCCTCGTCCTTGATCCGCGGATCGCCATAGGATAGGGCAACTGCCTTCTCCGTAATGTGCGGGCGGACGATGATATCGTATGGGTTCTTCACTTAGCCCAGACCTCCTCGATCTTGGTGAGTGCGTCCTTGGCGATCACGATCTTCTGGGCTACCAGTAGATCGCGCGTCGAAAAGACGGCGGTCTTAGCCGCTTCGGCTCCCCCGGCGGATGATGACGGAGCGGTTCGCACCGTTACATTCGGGAGGTTTCGGAAGCACTTATGGGTGATGGCATCGTACTGAGGAAGCACCACGAGCACTCGACGCTGATTGGACAATCCCAAAGCAGCGAGCAACGCGGTTGCGTCCTTGGTCTTCGGCTCGGCAAACACGATCGCATCAACGATGCTCACGTTGCCAGCCTCGATCTGAGCCGCAAAAGCGCCAAGAATAGCAGCTCTTCGCTCTTTCTTATTAATCTTCTTTTCGTAACCGCGCGGCTTAACTGCAAGCGCCATTCCACCATGGGTGTAATGAGGTGCGCTTACCGTACCTTGTCGTGCATTACCAGTCTTTTTCTGCTTGTAAGGCTTTCGACCACCACCGCGAACTTCCGATCGCGTTCGAGCCGACTGAGTACCCTGTCGCTTATTTGCTTCTTCGGCAACGACTGCTCTATGAGCGGTGACCTCGCTAACCTTGGCGCCAGAAATAGCTTTGCTCAGACTGTGGGTGCCGACCGATTGGCCGTCTTTACCGTGAATTTGTAGTTCTGACATCGCTTTACCTCGCCACCTTTGTGATGATCACTTGGGCGCCGTTAGGACCAGGCACGCTGCCGTCGATAAGGATCAGATTGCGCTCGGCATCGATCTTCACAACTTTAAGTCCCTTCTGCGTAACCGTTGCGTCACCCATGTGACCCGGTCCGCGCTTACCCTTGAAAACTCTTTGAGGACCCGTCGCACCGTTTGACAATGGACGTCGGTGAGTCATGTAGCCGTGCGTCATGTGCTGACCCTTAAAGTGGTAGCGCTTGACACCGCCTGCAAAACCTCGACCCTTGCTGTCGCCGGTTACGGTGATCTTCTCGCCTTCGGCGAAAATGTCTACTGTGATCTCTTGACCAAGCGATAGACCATCCGTCGAATCGGTTCGAAACTCTTTAAGAGTGCGAAGGTTCTTGGTTAGACCTGCCTTTTTCAAGTGACCGAACTTGGGGAAAGTGAGTTTGCTCTCTTTCGCCTCGCCGTATCCAACCTGAACAGCGGTGTAGCCGTCCTTCTCCTCTGATTTTAACTGTGTTACGTATACCGGTCCGGCTTGTACAACCGTTACCGGCACCATTTTCCCCTCGTCCGTAAAGACGTGAGTCATCCCAATTTTTGTGCCCAGAATTCCTGGCAACATTTATTTCACCCTCTTCGCTTCCACTGCGCTCGGACCGATTATTGCGTTGCCCGCTTTGCCATCGGGACGCCGGAACCTTGCCTTTGAAGCGCCAATTGTTGTTGTCGAATAGACCGCTTACGCGCTCTTGATTTCGATATCCACGCCGCTTGGGAGGTCGAGCCTCATTAGCGCGTCGATTGTCTTGTTTGTCGGCTCAAGAATATCGATGAGCCGGTTGTGGGTCCGAAGCTCGAAATGCTCCATGGACTCCTTGTCGATGTGCGGACCTCGAATCACACAGAACCGGCGAATGTTCGTCGGGAGTGGGGTGGGGCCTGCAACACGTGCTCCAGTGCGCTTCGCCGTATCCGTGATCTTTTCGGCCGATTGGTCGATGATCCGGTGGTCGAATGCTCGGAGCCTAATTCTGACTTTGATTCCTGCCATAGTTTGCTTTATTCATTAAGAAGCCCCCGCCCGGTGGGCGGAGGCTTCAATTATCTTTAGACTTCGATCTCCGTAATCGTTCCGGCGCCTACTGTTCGGCCGCCTTCGCGAATTGCAAATTTCGAACCCTGCTCCATGGCGACGTTTGCGATAAGCTCGATAGTCATCGTAATATTGTCACCCGGCATGACCATCTCGACGCCGTCCGGAAGGTTCAACGTTCCGGTCACGTCCGTGGTGCGGAAGAAGAACTGCGGTCGGTAGCCAGAGACGAATGGCGTGTGGCGTCCGCCCTCTTCTTTCGAGAGAACGTAAACCTCTGCCTTGAACTTGGTGTGCGGCTTGATCGATCCCAGCTTGCAGCAAACCATTCCGCGCTCGATCGAAGTTCGATCTACGCCTCGAAGCAGCAGTCCGACGTTGTCGCCAGCTTCGCAGTAGTCGAGGGTCTTTCGGAACATTTCAATTCCGGTGCAGACTGTCTTTCGAGGAGCAGCGCTGAGACCAACGATCTCAACTTCTTCCATCGACTTCAGCTGACCGCGCTCGACACGACCGGTTGCAACCGTACCGCGACCAGTGATCGTGAATACGTCTTCAACAGCCATGAGGAACGGCTTGTCCTTGTCTCGAGTTGGAGTTGGGATAAAGCTGTCGACTGCATCCATCAAGTCGAGAACCGACTTGTATGCTTCGCTGTCGATCGGCGTGCCCTTCTCAAGCGCATCGAGCGTCTGGACGGCCGAACCCTTGATGATTGGGGTGTCGTCGCCAGGGAAACCGTACTTGTTCAGAAGGTCGCGAACTTCCATCTCAACGAGCTCGATCAATTCGGGGTCGTCAACGAGGTCAACCTTGTTGATGTAAACCACGATATGAGGAACACCGACCTGACGAGCAAGCAGAATGTGCTCACGCGTTTGAGGCATCGGACCGTCTGTCGCCGACACAACCAGGATAGCGCCGTCCATCTGAGCGGCACCTGTGATCATGTTCTTGATAAAGTCCGCGTGTCCAGGGCAGTCGACGTGCGCGTAGTGTCGCGTAGCCGTCTCGTACTCCTGGTGCGAGATGTTGATCGTTATACCGCGGGCCTTTTCTTCAGGAGCCGAGTCGATTTCAGCGTATGAAACCTTCTTCGACAAACCCTTAAGTGCCAGGGTGCCTGTAATCGCAGCCGTAAGCGACGTCTTGCCGTGGTCAACGTGGCCGATTGTGCCGATATTGACGTGCGGCTTTTTCCTTTCGAATTTAGCTCTTGCCATTTTTTAGTGCTCCTATCTAATCTATTCCGGCCACGCCGTTAGCGGCCGCTTTGCGCCTTAGCCGTGATCTCGGCTGCGATGCTGTTCGGAACCTCCTCATAGTGAGAAGGGGTTACGTTTGGTTGCGCTCGACCCTGAGTAAGCGAACGCAGCGTTGTAACGTACCCGAACATTTCGGAAAGTGGAACGTGCGCGTTGACAATTGTCACCCCACCCATTGCATTTTCCATTCCTTCGATCCGGCCGCGTCGACCGTTCATGTCTCCGATCACGTCGCCCACGTTTTGTTCAGGCGTCGTCACTTCAACATGCATAATCGGCTCCTTCAGAACCGGGTTGGCCTTCTTCATCGCTTCCTTGAAAGCGAGAATGCCAGCCTGTTTGAATGCATTTTCATTCGAGTCCACTTCATGGTACGAACCCTCCAGAAGCTTCACTTTAATGTCCACGACTGGGTATCCGGCAAGCACGCCTGCCATCAAACTCTCGCGAACACCTTTTTCGATCGCGGGGATATATTCCTTAGGAATCGATCCACCAACAACCTTATTTTCGAAAACGAAACCTGAACCAGCGGGCAGTGGCTCCATCTCAATCCAGCAGTGGCCATATTGGCCCGAACCACCAGTTTGTCGAATGAATCGCCCTTCTCCCTTGGCCTTGATGCGAACGGTCTCACGATAGGCAACCTGTGGCTTACCTTGATTCGCTTGCACGCCAAACTCTCGGTTCAATCGGTCGACAATGATCTCAAGGTGAAGCTCACCCATTCCAGAGATGATCGTCTGACCGGATTCCTGATCAGTAAAGACTCGGAATGTCGGATCCTCTTGTGCCAACCGTTGAAGCGAGGAGCCAAGCTTCTCTTGGTCTGCCTTCGACTTCGGCTCGATCGCAATCTGAATAACCGGCTCTGGGAACTTGATGCTCTCCAAAGCGATGAGGTTGTTCTCGTCGCAAATCGTGTGCCCGGTGTTGACGTCGCTGAGTCCGATAACACCGACGATTTCGCCAGCATAAACTTCATCGATATCGTTGCGGCTATTGGCATGCATTTCTAGAATGCGACCAATACGCTCCGATCTCGTTCGAAATTCGTTTGTCTGCGGATCTCGGTATGTCACCGATACCGATGTCCCCTTCTTCAACACGCCAGAGTACAAACGCAAGAACGTTAGACGTCCCACGTATTTGTCCGACATGATCTTGAAGGCAAGCGCGGCAAATGGCTCCTTGTCATCGGCAGATCGCTCAACAACTTCTTCCGTGCGCGGGTTGACACCCTTCACAGCACCGACGTCGAGAGGCGACGGCAGATAGTCAAGAACTGCGTCGATCATCGCTTGAACGCCCTTATTCTTGAACGAAGAACCGGAAAGCATAGGCACGATCTTATTGGCCAGAGTGCCACGGCGCAGTGCGTCGCGAATCTCTTGCTCCGAAATGTCCTGTCCTTCCAAGAACCTTTCCATGATCGAGTCATCGAAGTCCGAAATTGCTTCGATCATCTTCTCTCGATATTCGGCAGCCATGTCGAGCATGTCTGCTGGAATTTCTCGCTCTTCGCTGGTCTTACCGTCGTCGGACATGTAAATCGTTGCCTTCATTCGAATGAGGTCGACATATCCGGAATAGAGCGACTCAGCGCCGATCGGCAATTGGATGGGAGCGGCATTCGCGCCCAAACGATCCTTGACACGTGCGAGAACAGTAAAGAAGTCAGCGCCCAATCGGTCCATCTTATTGACATAGATGATCCGTGGAACGACGTACTTGTTCATCTGTCGCCAGACGGTTTCAGTCTGTGGCTGGACACCACCTACTGCACATAGAACGCAAACGGCGCCATCAAGGACGCGTAAAGAGCGCTCAACTTCAACCGTGAAGTCGACGTGCCCGGGCGTGTCGATGATGTTGATCTTGTGCTCGGGTCGGTCTTTCTTGCTACCCTTCCAGAAGCAGCTCGTAGCAGCCGAGGTGATCGTAATCCCTCGCTCCTGCTCTTGCTCCATCCAGTCCATGGTTGCCGCTCCGTCATGTACCTCGCCTATCTTGTGCGACTTTCCTGTGTAAAAAAGGATCCGCTCAGTTGTGGTGGTCTTACCCGCATCAATATGAGCGGCGATTCCGATGTTTCTGACCAGTTCTAGGGGGTGACTACGGGGCATTTTCAATCCTTGTTAAAAACGATAGTGGGCGAAGGCTTTGTTAGCCTCCGCCATTCGGTGCGTGTCCTCACGCTTCTTAATAGTGCTTCCTGTGCCGTTGAAAGCGTCGAGGATCTCTGACGAGAGACGATCGATCATCGTCTTCCCTGATCTTTTACGTGCTGCGCCAATCATCCATCTCAACGCCAATGTTCGGCGTCGATCTGGTCGGACTTCCATCGGCACCTGATAAGTTTGACCGCCAACGCGACGAGGGCGAACCTCGACTGCTGGCATGACGTTTGACAGAGCCTTCTCGAAGACCTCGATGGCTGGCACACCGGCTTTCTGCTCACAGATCGCCATAGCGCCGTAAAAAATCTTCTCGGCGGTGACCTTCTTTCCATCAACCATCATTCGATTGATGAATCGGGTCATCAGCTCCGATCCGTAGATTGGATCGGGCAACGTTACTCGCTTTACTGCTGGTCCTTTTCTTGGCATTGGTTTTCCCTAAATCTTTAGTCGTGCGTTATTTCCGCTTTCCTGGGGCGGCGACTGGTTGGCCTGGCTTCGGTCGCTTGGTGCCGTACTTCGAACGGCCTTGCATACGCTTGGCAGTACCGGCGGTCTGCTGGGTACCGCGAACGATGTGATAGCGAACTCCCGGAAGGTCCTTAACACGTCCACCACGAACGAGAACAACGGAGTGCTCTTGCAAGTTGTGTCCTTCGCCCGGAATGTATGCCGAGATCTCGATACCGTTGGTCAGACGCACACGGGCTGTCTTCCGAAGTGCCGAGTTCGGCTTCTTCGGCGTCATGGTCCGCACAACTGTGCAGACTCCGCGCTTGAAAGGGTTGCTCTTCAAAGCGGGCGACTTAGACTTCACCTTGGGGGCACTTCGGCCCTTGCGTACCAATTGGTTAACGGTCGGCATTCACACCTCTATTCATTTCGTTTTTCCTAATCAAATCTTTCGTGGGGCTGCCTCCAGGCAACAAAAAACCCCTTCGCCTATCACGCGACAAGGGGCAACTCAGTCCTACACCTTCGCTGTTTGCGTTGTATCGTAGTTCCGTACGGACCCGGCCTGCGCCTCCTGACGTGATAATTGACCGAAGACGCAAGG
>Ga0213850_1197773_pt1 | contig 11957 bp, 9 predicted proteins | sample LLC_MetaT_FD_164453 | JGI IMG/M metagenome (GOLD analysis project Ga0213850, IMG submission 164453) | Metatranscriptome of freshwater microbial communities from post-fracked creek in Pennsylvania, United States - LL:C (Metagenome... | ecosystem: Environmental > Aquatic > Freshwater > Creek ...
GCCGCGGCCATGGCCCTGGTCGGCGGGCCGTTCCGGGGACCGGCCGGCGCCGGCGCCGGATCACAAGTCGCCGGCGGCGCGAGTTCGCAGTTGGTTTTGGGTGCGTCTGGCGCTATGTCGCACTCCACGTCGTCCGACAACGGCGAGAGTCGCGCGCCCACCCCGGCGGACCCTGGCGATCCAGGGCCTGCGGATCGGATCCGGTCCTTCGAGACCGACGACACCGATCCCGAGCGACATCGCCAGTCGGAGCTCAGCAAGGGCCGTGCAGCGGATACGAGATCCGCCGCGGCTGGGAGATCGCGCATGGTCGGCATCCTGGAAGACAAGGATCGCATCTTCACCAATCTGTACGGCTTCCATGACTGGGGCCTGGAGGGGGCGAAGGCGCGGGGGTGCTGGAACGCCACCCGCGAGATCCTGCAGCAGGGGCCGGAATGGATCGTCGACAACATGAAGGCCTCGGGCCTGCGGGGGCGGGGCGGGGCCGGCTTCTCCACCGGTCTGAAATGGTCGTTCATGCCCAAGGAGGTCGGCGCGCGGCCGCACTATCTGGTGGTCAACGCCGACGAGTCCGAGCCGGGCACCTGCAAGGACCGGGAAATCCTGCGCCATGATCCGCATCTGCTGATCGAGGGCTGTCTGATCGCCTCCTTCGCCATGCGGGCCCAAGCCTGCTACATCTATCTGCGCGGGGAATATGTCCGCGAGCGGGAGGTCCTCGAACAGGCGGTGAAGCAGGCCTATGAGGCGAAGCTGATCGGCAAGGACAACATCCACGGCTGGGACTTCGACCTCTATGTCCACCATGGCGCCGGGGCCTATATCTGCGGCGAGGAAACCGCCCTGCTGGAAAGCCTCGAAGGCAAGAAGGGCCAGCCGCGGCTGAAGCCGCCGTTCCCCGCGGGCGCCGGCCTCTATGGCTGCCCGACCACGGTGAACAATGTGGAGTCCATCGCCGTGGCCGGCACTATCCTGCGCCGCGGCGCCGCCTGGTTCGCCGGGATCGGCCGGGCCAACAACACCGGCACCAAGCTGATGTGCGTGTCCGGCCATGTGAACAAGCCGTGCAATGTGGAAGAGGCCATGTCGATCCCGCTGCGGCAGCTGCTGGAGGAGCACTGCGGCGGGGTGCGCGGCGGCTGGGGCAATCTGAAGGCGGTGATCCCCGGCGGCTCGTCCGTGCCGATGATCACGGCCGAGATGTGCGAGACCGCCCTGATGGACTTCGACTCCCTGCGGGAGATGCGCTCCGGCCTCGGCACTGCGGCGGTGATCGTGATGGACAAGTCCACCGATCTGGTCCGCGCGATTGCCCGCATCAGCTATTTCTACAAGCACGAAAGCTGTGGACAATGCACCCCCTGCCGCGAGGGCACCGGCTGGATGTGGCGGGTGATGGAGCGCATGGCCCGGGGCGAGGCGGAGATGAAGGAGATCGATCTTCTCCTCGATGTGGCGTCCCAGGTGGAAGGACATACCATCTGCGCCCTCGGCGACGCCGCCGCCTGGCCAATCCAGGGCCTGTTCCGGCATTTCCGTCCAGAGATCGAGGAGCGCATCGCCAGCTATCGCAGCGGTCGCCCGCACGTCCAGGGCCATGCCATCGCCGCCGAGTAGGACGTTTGAGCCCTTGCCTTATGCCGCAAAGTGTTACACGACGCGGCCACTGCTGCACCGCCGAAGACTAGGATTCCGTCGAGATGCCCATCGCCAAGGTCAATGGCATAGAGGTCGAGTTCGAGCCCGGCATGACCGTGCTCCAGGTCGCCGAACTCGCCGGGGAGGAGATCCCGCGCTTCTGCTATCATGAGCGCCTGTCCATCGCCGGCAACTGCCGCATGTGCCTGGTGGAGGTGAAGCCCGGTCCCCCCAAGCCGCAGGCCTCCTGCGCACTGCCCGCCGCGGACAAGCAGGAGATCTTCACCAACACCCCCATGGTCAAGAAGGCGCGGGAAGGGGTGATGGAGTTCCTGCTCGTCAACCACCCCCTGGACTGCCCGATCTGCGACCAGGGTGGCGAATGTGACCTGCAGGACGAGGCCATGGGCTATGGTCGCGCCGGGTCCCGCTTCGAGGAAAACAAGCGCGCCGTGGACGAGAAGTTCATGGGTCCGCTGATCAAGACGGTGATGACCCGCTGCATCCAGTGCACCCGCTGCGTCCGCTTCGCCACCGAGGTGGCCGGGGTGTCGGAGCTTGGGCTGCTGAACCGGGGCGAGGACGCCCAGATCAGCACCTATCTGGAAGGCGCCGTGACGTCGGAGCTGTCGGGCAATCTGGTGGACCTGTGCCCCGTGGGCGCGCTCACCTCCAAGCCCTACGCCTTCAACGCCCGGCCGTGGGAGCTGGTCAAGACCGAGACGGTGGACGTGATGGACGCGCTGGGCGCCTCGATCCGCGTCGACGCCCGGGGACCGGCGGTGCTGCGGGTGCTGCCCCTGACCAATGACGAGATCAACGAGGAGTGGATCTCCGACAAGACCCGCCATGCGGTGGACGGCCTCGCCCGCCAGCGGCTGGACCAGCCCTATGTGAAGATCGACGGCAAGCTGCGCCCGGCCAGCTGGGGCCAGGCCTTCGCCGCCATCGCCGCCCGGATCAAGGGGACCACGCCGGACCGGATCGGCCTGATCGCCGGCGACCTGCAGGACGCGGAATCGATGAAGGCGGCCATGGACCTGTTCCGGTCCCTCGGGGTGAAGAGCCTCGACTGCCGCCAGGACGGCAGCGTGCTGGGTTCCGGCCCGCGGGAAAGCTGGCTGTTCAACTCCACCATCGCCGGCATCGACGAGGCCGACGCCATCATGATCATCGGCGCCAACCCGCGTCTCGAGGCGCCGGTGCTGAACGCCCGGATCCGGCGGCGCTGGCTGACGGGCAAGCTGCTGACCGGGGTGATCGGCGAGGCGGCGGACCTGACCTATCGCTACAACCACCTCGGAACCTCCCCCGAGGCGATCCGCCAGTTCGTGGCCCACGGCCCGATCTCCAAGGAAAAGCCGATGTTCATCATCGGCCAGGGCGCCCTGAACCGCCCGGACAGCGCCGCGGTGCTGCACATGCTGGGCCAGGCGGCCAAGTCCATGGGCGTGGTGCGCGAGGGCTGGAACGGCTTCAACATCCTGCACACGGCGGCCGCGCGGGTCGCAGGCCTCGACATGGGCTTCATTCCCGCCGACGGCGGCCGCGACACCCGCGCCATGCTGGCCGCGGCCGAGGCCGGGGATCTGGACCTGCTCTACCTGCTCGGCGCCGACGAGATCGACACCACGAAGCTGGGCCAGACCTTCGTCGTCTACCAGGGCAGCCACGGCGACGCGGGCGCCCAGGCGGCGGACGTGGTCCTGCCGGGGGCGGCCTATACCGAAAAGCCCGGCCTCTATGTCAATACCGAGGGCCGTCCGCAGATCGCCAACCGGGCCGTCTTCCCCAAGGGCGACGCCAAGGAGGACTGGAGCATCTTCCGCGCCCTGTCCGAAGACCTGGGTCACCGGCTGCCCTATGACAGCCTGGACGCCCTGCGCCACCGGCTGATCCACGACCATCCGACCTTCGGCCAGGTGGACCATGCGCCGGGCCACGCCTCGGCGGCGGGCTTCGACGTCGGCGCCCTCGGCGCGGCGGGCGAGGTGTCTGACACCCCCTTCGTCTCGCCGGTGACGGAGTTCCACCTCACCAATCCGATCGCCCGGGCCAGCGTGACCATGGCCGAGTGCGCCCGCAGCGTGAAGGCCGCCCGCGGCCTTCTGGCGGCGGAATAGGAGCGCGGGAGCCCATGGACGACCTGCAGACCTTCTGGGCCACCCCCGCCGGCTGGACCCTGATCACCCTGGGCGAGGTCCTGCTCGTGGTGGTCGGCGTGCTGATCAGCCTGGCCTTCCTGCTGCTGGCCGACCGCAAGGTCTGGGCCGGAGTGCAGATGCGCAAGGGCCCCAACATGGTGGGGGCGTTCGGCCTGCTGCAGTCCTTCGCCGACTTCCTGAAGTTCCTGCTGAAGGAAATCGTCATCCCCGCCGGCGCGGACAGGACCGTGTTCCTGCTGGCGCCCCTGGTCAGCTTCGTGCTGGCCTTCATCGGCTGGGCGGTGATCCCGTTTGCGCCGGGCTGGGTGGTGTCCAACATCAATGTGGGCATCCTCTACCTGCTGGCCATGTCGTCCCTCGGAGTCTACGGCATCATCATGGGAGGCTGGGCCTCCAACTCGAAGTATCCGTTCCTGGGCAGCCTGCGTTCCGCCGCCCAGATGGTGTCCTATGAAGTCTCCATCGGCTTCATCATCGTCACGGTGATCCTGCTGACGGGCTCCATGAACCTGCAGGCCATTGTCGAGCATCAGGCCGGCGGCTTCTGGAACTGGAACGTGTTCGGCGGCGGGCTGGAGAAGAACTGGCCCATGGCCTTCGTCATGGTCCCGATGATGGTGATGTTCTTCATCTCCGCCCTGGCCGAGACCAACCGTCCGCCCTTCGACCTTCCCGAAGCCGAGTCCGAGCTCGTGGCGGGTTATCAGGTGGAGTATTCGTCCACGCCCTATCTGCTGTTCATGATCGGGGAATATTCGAACATCGTGCTGATGTGCGCGATGATCTCGATCCTGTTCTTCGGCGGATGGCAGGCGCCGTTCCCGACGCCGTTCCTGTCTGACTGGGCGCCCATGTGGTCCGGCCTGTTCGGTCTGGTGTGGTTCGCCGCCAAGATCGTCTTCTGGTTCTTCATGTTCGCCATGATCAAGGCGATCGTGCCGCGCTATCGCTATGACCAGCTGATGCGCCTTGGCTGGAAGATCTTCCTGCCCACATCCCTCGTCGCCGTGGCCGTCGTCGCCGGCTGGCGCATCTTCACCAGCGTCTGAGGAGAGAACCCCCATGTCCTTCTTCACGCGCATCGGTCAGGCCGCCAAGGGCGCCCTGATGCTGGACTTCATCGGCGCCTTCGGCATGGGCCTGCGCTATCTGGTCGCGCCCAAGAAGACCATCATGTACCCCTTCGAGAAGGGCCCGCTGAGCCCGCGGTTCCGCGGGGAGCATGCGCTTCGCCGCTACGCCAACGGGGAGGAGCGCTGCATCGCCTGCAAGCTGTGCGAGGCGATCTGTCCGGCCCAGGCCATCACCATCGAGGCCGAACCCCGGGCCGACGGCAGCCGCCGGACCACCCGCTACGACATCGACATGGTGAAGTGCATCTATTGCGGCCTCTGCCAGGAGGCCTGCCCCGTCGACGCCATCGTCGAGGGGCCGAATTTCGAATTTGCGGTCGAGACCCGCGAAGAACTTCTCTATGACAAGGACCGCCTGCTCGCCAACGGAGACCGTTGGGAGCGGGAGATCGCGAAGAATATGGAACTGGACGCGGCCTACCGCTGATCGCGGGGGCTGACTGGGGCAATGGACGGGGGATGCGGCAGGCCGCATCCGACCGGCCGGAAGGAAGCTGAAGAGCGCCATGGATCTGCAGGCGATCGCCTTTTACACACTGGCCACCATCCTGCTGGCCGCCGCCGCGCTCGTGGTCACCGCCCGAAATCCGGTGCACTCGGTGCTGTTCCTGATCCTGGCCTTCTTCAGCGGAGCGGGGCTGTTCGTGCTTCTGGGGGCGGAGTTCCTGGCGATGCTGCTGATCGTCGTCTATGTCGGGGCAGTAGCCGTCCTGTTCCTGTTCGTGGTGATGATGCTGGATGTGGACTTCGTGTCCCTGCGGTCCGGCTTCGCCCAGTACCTGCCCGTGGGCCTCGTGGTCTCGGGCGTCCTGCTGCTGGAGATGATCCTGGTGTCCGGCGCCGTGGCCGGCAGCGGCGCCGCGTCCAAGGTCAAGGCCGTCGCGCCGACGGACCAAAGCAATATCGAGCAGATCGGCCGGGTGCTCTACACCGACTATGTCTATTTCTTCCAGGCGGCGGGCCTCGTGCTGCTGGTGGCCATGATCGGCGCGATCGTGCTGACCCTGCGGCACAAGCCGGGCGTCCGTCGCCAGGACATCGCGGACCAGACGGCCCGCACGCGCAAGACCGGCCTGGCCATCGTCAAGGTCGTCACCGGTGAGGGGATTTCGGAATGAGCGTGGGACTTCCCGCCTATCTCGCGGTGGCCGCGGCCCTGTTCACCATCGGCGTGTTCGGCATCTTCGTGAACCGCCGCAACATCATCGTCGTCCTGATGTCCATCGAACTGATCCTCTTGGCGGTGAACATCAACCTGGTCTCGTTCTCCATGTTCCTGCACGACGTGGTGGGGCAGATCTTCGCCATGTTCGTGCTGACCGTGGCCGCCGCCGAGGCGGCCGTGGGCCTGGCCATCCTGGTCACCTTCTTCCGCAACCGCGGCGACATCGCGGTTGACCATGCCAATATGATGAAAGGCTGAGCGTGAGCGTCGAGCCTCTCCTTCTGATCCTCGTCTTCGGCCCGCTGGTCGGGGCCACCCTTGCGGGCCTGTTCGGCCGCCGCCTGGGCGATCTGATCTCCATGAGCGTGACCACGGGCCTGCTGTTCCTCAGCTGCGGCCTGGCCTGGGACATCTTCTGCGGCTTCTGGGCCGGGCACAGCCGGCCGGTGACCCTGGAACTGCTGCCCTATATCAATGTGGGCGACTTCAGGTCGGCCTGGTCGATCCGCCTCGACACCCTGTCGGCGGTGATGCTGATCGTGGTGACCACCGTCTCGGCCCTGGTCCACCTGTACAGCTGGGGCTACATGGCCGACGATCCGTCCAAGCCGCGGTTCTTCGCCTATCTGTCCCTGTTCACCTTCGCCATGCTGATGCTGGTGACGGCGGCGGACTTCATGCAGCTGTTCTTCGGCTGGGAAGGGGTGGGGCTGGCCAGCTACCTGCTGATCGGCTTCTGGTTCAAGAAGGACACCGCGTCCTCCGCCGCCATCAAGGCCTTCGTCGTCAACCGGGTGGGCGACTTCGGCTTTGCGCTCGGCATCATGACCATCTTCTGGATGTTCCACACCATCCGGTTCGCCGAGCTGTTCCCGCTGATCGCCGCCAAGCAGAACGCGACCTGGTCGTTCCTGGGCCAGGACTGGAGCGCCCTGGACCTGGCGGGCTTCCTGCTGTTCATCGGCGCCATGGGCAAGTCGGCCCAGTTCTTCCTGCACACCTGGCTGCCCGACGCCATGGAGGGCCCGACGCCGGTCTCGGCCCTGATCCACGCCGCCACCATGGTGACCGCCGGGGTCTACATGATCTGCCTCCTGTCGCCGCTGTACGAGCATGCGCCGGTGGCCCGGTCGATCATCACCGTCATCGGCGCCATCACCGCCCTGTTCGCCGCGACGGTCGGTCTGGCGCAGAACGACATCAAGCGGGTGATCGCCTATTCCACCTGTTCGCAGCTGGGCTACATGTTCTTCGCCGCCGGCGTCGGCGCCTACCAGGCGGCCATGTTCCACCTGTTCACCCACGCCTTCTTCAAGGCCCTGCTGTTCCTGGGCGCCGGCTCGGTGATCCATGGCATGCACCACGAGCAGGACATGCGGAAGATGGGCGCGGTGGGCAAGTTCCTGCCGATCACCTACGCCGTGATGGTGATCGGCACCATCGCCATCACCGGACTGGGCGTTCCGATCAAGGGCATGGAGCTGGGCTTCGCCGGCTTCTTCTCCAAGGACACAATCCTGGGCGCGGCCTATGCGGCGGGCGAGCATTCGCCCTACGGCTATTTCGCCTTCTGCATCGGCGTGTTCGCCGCGGGTCTGACGGCCTATTATTCCTGGCGCCTGATCTTCATGACCTTCAACGGCACGGCCAAGTGGGGCGAGCATGCGGAGCATGGGCATGACGACGCCCACGCCCACGACGACCATGCCCTGGCGGCGCGCGCCCACGACGACCACGCTCACGGCCACGGCGCCTTCAAGCCGCATGAGAGCCCGGTGGTCATGCTGATCCCGCTGTTCGTCCTCGCGGCGGGCGCCATCGCCGCCGGGTTCGTCTTCGCCCCGTCCTTCGTCGGCGCCCACCGGGAGGCCTTCTGGCAGGGCGCGATCTTCACCGCCCCGTCCAACGAGGTGCTGGAGAAGATCGAGGGTCTGCCCAGCTGGGTGGGTTATCTGCCGCTGGCCGTGTCCGTGCTCGGCGCGCTGGTGGCCATCTATTTCTATCTGCTGCGCGAGGGGCTGGCCAAGCGGATCGCGGAGAACGACGGCCCGCTCCACCGGTTCCTGTTCAACAAGTGGTATTTCGACGAGCTGTACCAGGCGATCTTCGTCAATGGCGCCAAGGCGCTGGGGGATCTGTTCTGGAAGGTCGGCGACCAGAAGATCATCGACGGACTGGGCCCCAACGGCTTTGCCTGGCTGGCCGGGTTCGCCGGTCGCAGGCTGGCCCGCATCCAGTCCGGCCTCGTCTATCACTATGCCTTCATGATGCTCCTCGGCGTGGCGGGACTGCTGTCCTACGCGCTGTGGGCGTTTGCGCGCTGAGGGGGCGACCTTGAGCCATATCCTGACCCTCACCACCTTCGCGCCGATCATCGGCGTCCTGGCGATCCTGCTGCTTCGCGCGGTGGCCGGAAAGGCCGGCGAGGCGGCCGCCGGCCGCGCCGCCCTGTGGGTGGCGCTGACCACCACGATGGCGACCTTCGCCATGTCCCTGCTGATGCTGGCCAATTTCGACGCCCGGGCCACCGGCTTCCAATTCGTGGAGGACCTTCCCTGGTTCTCGGTGATCCATTACGCCATGGGGGACGACGGGATCTCAGTCCTGTTCGTGCTGCTGACCACCTTCCTGATGCCGATCTGCATCCTGGCCAGCTGGTCCAGCATCAAGACCCGGCTGGTGGAGTACCTGATCGCGTTCCTGGTGCTCGAGACCCTGATGATCGGGGTGTTCACCTCCCTGGACCTGATCCTGTTCTACGTGTTCTTCGAGTTCGGCCTGATCCCGATGTTCCTGATCATCGGCGTCTGGGGCGGCAAGAACCGCGTCTATGCGGCCTACAAGTTCTTCCTCTATACGCTGCTGGGCTCGGTGCTGATGCTGGCGGCGATCCTGTCGATGACCATGATCGCCCACACCACCTCGATCCCGGCCCTGATGCAGTTCCACTTCGCGCCGGGCCTGCAGATCGTGTTCTTCCTGGCCTTCTTCGCCTCGTTCGCAGTCAAGATGCCCATGTGGCCCGTGCACACCTGGCTGCCCGACGCCCACGTGGAGGCGCCGACGGCGGGGTCGGTGATCCTGGCGGGGGTGCTGCTGAAGATGGGGGGCTACGGCTTCCTGCGTTTCTCCCTGCCCATGTTCCCGCAGGCCGCGACCTACTTCACGCCGCTGATCTTCGCCCTGTCGGCCATCGCCATCGTCTACACCTCGCTGGTGGCCTTCCGGCAGACGGACATGAAGAAGCTGATCGCCTATTCGTCGGTGGCGCACATGGGCTTCGTCACCATGGGCATCTTCTCCGGCACCCTGCAGGGCGTGCAGGGGGCGGTGTTCCAGATGCTGAGCCACGGAGTCATTTCCGGCGCGCTGTTCCTGTGCGTGGGGGTCATCTATGACCGCATGCACACCCGGGAGATCGCCTTCTATGGCGGCCTGGCCGACAAGATGCCCTGGTACGCCGCGACCTTCCTCCTGTTCACCATGGGCAATGTGGGCCTGCCGGGCACCAGCGGCTTCGTCGGCGAGATCCTGACCATGACCGGCGTGTACGGCGCGGCCAGCACGGCGGGAACCTGGACGGCGTTCGTGTCCGCCACCGGCGTGATCCTGTCGGCGGTCTATGCGCTGACCCTCTACAAGCGGGTGATGTACGGGAACCTCACCAATCCCAAGCTCGCCGGCATCCTCGACCTCGACACAAGGGAAGTGGCAATCTTCGCCCCCCTGATCGTCAGCGCGCTCGCGCTCGGCGTCTATCCGCATCTGGTATTCAGCTTCACCGACGCGTCGGTCGCCAGCCTGGTGACCGTCTGGCGCTCTGCGGTCGGCGGCTGAGGGAGAATAGGTTGATGGGTCTCGACAGCGCCCTGACGATTGCGCAACCCGAACTGCTTCTGGCGGCGGCGGCGCTGGGCCTTCTGGTCGTCGGCGCCTTCTCCGGACGGCTGAGCATGACGCTGGTCTCCGGGGGCGCGGTGCTGGCCCTGGCGGCGGCGGCGGTGCTGGCGGCCAACGGACCGCTGGGCTCGGCCTTCAAGGGCGCCTTCGTCTCCGACGGCGCCTCGGTGTTCGCCAAGGTGATCATCTATGCGGCGAGCGCCGTGGCCGTGGTGCTGGGGGAGCGCTGGCTGACCCGGGCCGGGAACGCCAAGTTCGAATATCCGGTGCTGATCCTGCTCGCGGCGCTGGGCATGGGGATGATGGTCTCCGCCGGCGACCTGATCAGCCTCTATATCGGCATCGAGCTGCAGTCCCTGGCGCTCTATGTCATGTGCGCGTTCCAGCGGGACGATGCGCGGGCGTCGGAGGCGGGCCTCAAGTATTTCGTCCTGGGCGCGCTGTCGTCGGGGCTGCTGCTCTATGGCGCGTCCCTGATCTACGGCTTCGCCGGATCGACCCGGTTCATCGACATTGCCGGAGCGGTGCATGGTCCGGCCTCCATGGGCGTGGTGTTCGGCCTGGTGTTCCTGATCTGCGGCCTGGCCTTCAAGGTGTCCGCGGCGCCGTTCCATATGTGGACGCCGGACGTGTACGAGGGGGCGCCGACCCCGGTCACCGCCTTCCTGTCCGCCGCGCCCAAGGTGGCGGCCATGGTGCTGTTCGCCCGGGTCCTGTCCCAGGCCTTTCCGCACGATATTCCCCAGTGGAGCCAGGTGGTCACGGCCATCGCCCTGATCTCGGTCACGGTGGGGGCCCTGGGCGGCCTGGTGCAGAAGAACCTGAAGCGCCTGCTGGCCTATTCCTCCATCGCCAATATCGGCTACGCCCTGCTGGGCCTGGCGTCGGGGAGCGAGGCGGGCCTGCAGGCCATGCTGATGTTCATGGTGCTCTACGTCATCGACGTGACCGGCTTCTTCGCCTGTCTGCTGGCCCTGTCCCGGGGCGGCAAGCCGATGGAGACCCTGCCGTCCCTGTCGGGACTGGTGCGGATCCGCCCCGGCCTCGCCATCGCCATCACCATCCTGTCGCTGAGCGTGCTGGGCCTGCCCCCGCTGTCGGGCTTCTGGGCCAAGTTCTACGTGTTCAAGGCGGCGGTCTCCACGCCGGGGATGGAGCCGGCGGCGGTCTATGGCCTGGTCATGAGCGTGGCGGCCGCCTTCTATTATCTGCGGATCATCAAGACCATGTGGTTCGACGCCCCCGAGGGCGACACGGACGCCCCGCCGCTGGACGCGCGGCTGGTGGCCCTGGGCTCGGCGGCCTTCTCGTTCCCTCTGGTGATCCCGGCCCTGGCGGTGCTGGACCCCCTGGCCCTGGCGGCGGCCAAGGCCTTCGGACTGGCGTGACCGGACCTCAGCCCGACATGGCCGGACCGGCGATCCCGGTCCTCGCCCTCGAAACGGTCGACTCGACCAATTCGGAAGCCCGCCGCCGGGCCGAGGCCGGGGAGACCGGCCCCCTGTGGATCACCGCCCGCCGCCAGACCCTGGGCCGGGGGCGCCGGGGACGGAACTGGGACACCTCGGAGGGCAATCTCGCCGCAACCCTCCTGATGAGCACGGCGCGCAGCCCGGGGGACGCGGCGCGCACCTCGTTCGTCGCCGCGGTCGCCGTGGCCGACGCCCTCAGCGCCTATCTGCCGGACAGCCTGATCCGCCTGAAATGGCCCAATGACGTGTTGCTCGAAGGGCGCAAGGCGTGCGGCATCCTGATCGAGTCCGGGCGCATCGCGGGGACAGACCGCCTGTGGCTGGCCGTGGGGATCGGCGTGAACCTCGCCCATGCGCCCCAGAACATCGACCGGCCCGCCACCGCCGTCGCCGACCATCTGCGCGCCGACATGGTCGCCCCGCCGACGCCGCGCGAGGCGCTGGACCGGCTCGCCTCCGCCTTCGCCCATCGGCAGGACCA
>Ga0213850_1479393_pt1 | contig 11889 bp, 9 predicted proteins | sample LLC_MetaT_FD_164453 | JGI IMG/M metagenome (GOLD analysis project Ga0213850, IMG submission 164453) | Metatranscriptome of freshwater microbial communities from post-fracked creek in Pennsylvania, United States - LL:C (Metagenome... | ecosystem: Environmental > Aquatic > Freshwater > Creek ...
CCCACGCCACAGTGGCCTCTGGCCGCACTTTGCACCGTTTTGCCAATCCCGGCCAATTCCTGCGGCTCACCCGCTGGATCATGCCGCCAGTTGGGTTGATCGGCCTTGGCCTCACCCTGGTGGGGCTGGTGTGGGGGCTGTTCTTCGCCCCCGCCGACTGGCAGCAGCATGATGCGGTGCGCATCATGTATGTGCATGTGCCCGCCGCGTGGCTGGCCTCGTTCGGCTATATGTCACTCGCCATCGCCTCCGCCTCCGCGCTGATCTGGCGCCATCCGCTGGCTGATCTGGCCGCTGTGGAGATCAGCCCGGTAGGCGCCGCCTTCACCGCCATCTGCCTCGCCACCGGCTCGCTCTGGGGCAAGCCGATGTGGGGCGCGTGGTGGGTGTGGGATGCGCGGATGACCTCCGTGCTGGTGCTGTTCTTCCTCTATCTGGGCCATATCGCGTTGGTGCGCGCGTTTGACGATCCGCAGCGCGGCTATCGCGCCGGGGCGATTCTGGCGCTGGTGGGCGTGGTCAATCTGCCGATCATCAAATTTTCGGTCGATTGGTGGAACACGCTGCACCAGCCGGCCAGCATTACCATCTCCGGCGCACCGTCGATGGCACCGTCGATGCTCTGGCCGCTGCTGTTCACCGCCTTTGGAGGCATGTTCGGCTTTGCCGCCCTGGTGCTGGCGCGGCTGTCGGCGGCGATCATGGAACGGCGCATCCGGGCGCTGACACTGGCGCAGATCAGGGCCGGCGCATGACACATCTCCCCTTCATCCTCGCCGCCTACGGCCTGACCATCGCCGTGGTGGTCTGGCTCAGCATTGGCGCGCTGCTGCGCAACAGGGCTGCACGGGCAAAGCTTGCTGTGATAGACCCTCGATTCGGCACCAATGCCGAGACGAAAGGCGTGCGATGAAACGCAAGCATCAGCGCATGTTGCTGATCGGCGGCTGTGTGCTCGGGCTGAGTGCGGCCACCATTCTGGTATTCCAGGCCTTCCGCAGCACCGGCGAGCTGTTCATCATCCCGTCCAAGATCGCCAGCAGCGCCCCCAAGGGCAACCGCACCTTTCGGCTCGGCGGAATGGTGGAGGCGGGTAGCCTGCAACATCTGCAGGCAGGCACCAAGCCCAGCGTGCGCTTCCGCGTCTCAGACGGCATTGCCAGCGAAGACGTGACATATGTCGGCATTCTGCCCGATCTGTTCCGCGAGGGGCAGGGCGTGGTGGCGCTCGGCAAGCTGCAAGCTGATGGCAGTTTCGCCGCACAGGAAGTGCTGGCCAAGCATGATGAGAATTACATGCCCCCTGATATGGCAGACGAGCTGAAAAAGACCGGCTGGCACCCTGAGAAGGGTGCGCCGCCATCGGCCGCTTTGTGGAACGCTGCGAAAGCTGGTGGCGACGTTGCAGGCAAGACTGGCGGATGATAGCTGAACTCGGCCATTTCGGCCTCGCCATCGCCATCGCCTTCGCCATCGCGCAGGCCATTTTGCCGTTATGGGGCGCGCATCGCGGCGATGCCCGGCTGATGCAGTCCGCGCCTGCACTTGCGCAGGGCCAGGCATTCGCCCTCACCGTCTCGTTTCTGTGCCTGATCTGGGTGAGCGTGAGCGATGATTTCTCGGTGCTCAACGTCGCCGAGAACAGCCACACGCTCAAACCACTGCTCTACAAAATCACTGGCGCCTGGGGCAGCCATGAGGGCTCAATCCTGTTCTGGTGCTTGATCCTGGCGTGGTGCGGCGCTGCGGTGTCGCTGTTCGGCGACAATCTGCCCGCCAGCCTGCGCGCGCGGGTGATCGGCGTGCTGGCACTCTCCGCCTGTGGTTTTGAGTTGTTCGCGCTGCTGGAGAGCGACCCGTTCACCCGGCTTTGGCCACCGCCGGAGAACGGGCAGGACATGAACCCGCTGCTGCAAGACCCCGGCCTCGCCTTCCACCCGCCGATGCTCTACGCCGGCTATGTCGGCTTCGCGATCCCGTTCGCCTTCGCCGTCGCGGCACTGCTCGAAGGCCGGATGGATGCCGCCTGGGGCCGCTGGGTGCGGCCATGGACGCTGGGCGCGTGGTGCTGCCTGACCTGCGGCATCGCGCTGGGCTCGTGGTGGAGCTATTATGTGCTCGGCTGGGGCGGGTTCTGGTTCTGGGATCCGGTGGAGAACGCCTCGCTGCTGCCCTGGCTTACCGGCACCGCGCTGCTGCACTGCGCCATTGTGGTGGAGAAGCGCGAGGCGCTGAAGATCTGGACGGTGCTGCTCGCCATCGGTGCCTTCGCCTTCTCGCTGTCCGGCACCTTCCTGGTGCGCTCGGGCATTCTCAATTCCGTGCATTCCTTCGCCAACGACCCCGCGCGCGGCGTGTTCATCCTCGGCCTGCTCGCGCTGGTGATCGGCGGATCGCTGCTGCTGTTCATGATCCGCGCCCCGCTGCTCGGCGCCTCGGGCGTGTTCGCCCCGGTGTCGCGTGAGGGGGCGTTGGTGTTGAACAACATTCTGTTGTGCTCGATCACCGCCGTGGTGCTGACCGGCACGATCTATCCGCTGTTCGCCGATCTGCTGCTGCACAGCAAAATCTCCGTCGGCCCGCCCTTCTATGCCGCCACGGTCTATCCGCTGGCCATTCCGGTGTTTCTGGCCATGGCGGTTGGGCCGTTGTTGTCATGGAAGCGCACCGCGCTGCTGCCCGCCTTGGTGAAATTATGGTGGGTGGCGCTGGTGGCGGTGCTGGTTGGCATTGTGTGTGCGTTCGGCATGAGTGCGCTGCCCGCCCTGTTCATGGCCGCCGCCGCATGGATGATCCTGGGCGCGCTGGCCGACATCATCGAGCGCATCCGGCTGTTCCGCGTGCCGCTCGCCACCAGCGTCTCGCGCTTGATCGGCCTCAAACTCTCCACCTTCGGCACCACGCTCGGCCATGCCGGGCTGGGCATCACGGTGGCGGGCATCGCCGGCATGTCACTCGCCACGCAGGAGATTGTGTTGGTCCATCCCGGCCAGACCGTGGAACTGGCGGGCTATCAATGGACCTTGCGGGAGATGCACGACGCACGCGGCTCCAACTACAACGCGCGTGTGGCGACGATTTCGGTGATGCGCGACGGCCATCTGATCACCACCCTCTCGCCCGAGCGTCGCGCCTTCACCACCCAGCAGATGACGACCACTGAGGCGAAGATTCACACCAACCTGCTGCGCGATCTTTACGCCGTGCTGGGCGAGGAGCGTGACGGCGCGGCGGTGTTGCGGTTGCACGACAACACCATGGCGCCGCTGATCTGGCTCGGCGCGCTGGTGATGGCGCTTGGCGGCCTGTGCTCGCTGCTCGACCGGCGGCTGCGCGTGGCGGTGCCCAAGCGGGCGGTGGCGGCGATGGGAGTGGAGCGCGCATGAACCGCCGCATGCTGCTCGCCGCCCCACTTGGCGCGGCTGTGCTCGGCGGCGGCGCGTTCTACGCCATGCTGCGCGGCCTGCAATCCGGCAAGTTCGACCCGCGCGGCGTGCCAAGCCAGTTGATCGACAAGCCATTGCCCGGCTTCACCCTCGCCGGCTTCGGCAGTGCTGACGTGTTGACGGCGAAGCGGCCGGTGGTGATAAATTTCTTCGCCTCTTGGTGCGTGCCGTGCCTGGACGAAGCGGCAACGCTGATGGCGCTGAGTCGGCGCGGTGTGCCGATCTGGGGCATCGCCTACAAGGACAAAGCCCTCGCCACCGCCAATTTCCTGGTGCGCAACGGCAACCCGTATCAACGCGTGGCGCATGACGATGCCGGCTCGGTGGCCATCGATTGGGGGGTGACGGGGGTGCCGGAGACCTATCTGATCGACGCCGAGGGCATTGTGCGCTGGCGCTTCGTCGGCCCGCTGCCCGATTCGGCGCTGGATGGCCTGTCGAAGCTGGCGGGGCTGTGATGCGCGCCCTGCTGATCATCGCCGCCCTGCTGTTTGTCACCCCATTGCCTGTCACCCCGGCCTGGGCGATCAGCGATCCCGCCGAGGCGCTGCCGAACGCGGCTCAGGAAGCCCGTGCGGTGGAGCTGGGCGGACAGTTGCGCTGCCTTGTCTGTCAGAACGAGAGCATCGAGGACAGCGGCGCCGATCTGGCGCGCGATCTGCGTCACATCGTCCGCCAGCACATCGCCGCCGGGGAGACCGACGCGCAGATCATCGCCTGGATGGTCGCGCGCTATGGCGATTTCGTCCGGCTGCGTCCGCCATTTCGCCTGTCCACCGCGCTGCTCTGGGCCTCGCCGCTGCTGGCGCTGCTGCTGGCGGGCGGCCTCGCCCTTGGCCTGCGCCGCCGGGCCGCCCCACCGCCACCGCTGTCTGACGCTGAGCAGCAGCGCCTTGCGCATTTGCTGGAGGAATAGCGGTGGTTGGCTGGGTTTTCGTGTCGTTCGCCGTTCTGGCGCTGTTGAGTCTCGCACCGCTGCTGCTGGCGCTGCGCCGGGTGGGTACACCGCGCGGGCGGCGTGAATCCGCCATCGCGCTGCACCGCGCCCAGTTGGAGGAACTGGATCGCGACCTGCAGGACGGTGCCATCGCGCCTGCCGAGCATCACTCCGCCAAGCTCGAAGTGCAGCGCCGCCTGCTCAACGCCGCCGACCTGCCTGACGCGGAGATCGACGATACCAAGGCGGTCGGCGCGCGACGTGGCGCGTTGATCCTGGCGGCGATTCTGGTGCCGGTGATCGGCAGTGCGCTTTATCTCGTCGATGGCCGCCCCGATCTTCCCTCCGCCAACGCGCTGCCGAAGGCGGACCCGCTGGCACAGGCCGATGACGCTGAGCGGCTGATTTCCACCCTGCGCGCCAAGCTCGCGGCGATGGACCCGTCAACCCCGATGGCGGCTCAGGGCTATCTGCTGCTTGGCAATGCCGAAGCCAGCCGCGGTCATATCCGCGAGGCGGTGCAGGCGTGGCGCATCGCGTTGGCCGCCGTGTTCAACCCCGCCCTGGCCGCGCAGACCGCCGAAGGCCAGTTCCAGCTCGACGGTAAGATGACGCCGCAGACCCGCGCTCTGTTTGAACGCGCGCTCGCCGAAGCCCCGCCAGACGCGCCGTGGCGCGGTTTCGTGCAGCAACGCCTGGATAATGCGGGGCGGTAGAACCCGCCGCCCCGCCTCACCTTCCTCAGGCCGCCATCGCCGCCGAAATCGCCTGCCACAGCGATTCCGGCGTGGCGGGCATATCAACATGCGTCACACCGATCGGGCTGAGCGCATCAACCACCGCGTTGATCAGCGCCGGCGGTGAGCCCACCGCGCCGGCCTCGCCTGCGCCCTTCACCCCCAGCGGGTTGGACAGGCAGGGCACTTCGATGAACTCCACCTCAATATCCGGGAAGTCATCCGCACGCGGCAGCGCGTAATCCATGAACGAACCGGCGAGCAGCTGGCCGCTTTGCGCATCGTAATACGTGCGTTCCAGCAGCGCCTGCCCAAGTCCCTGCGCCACGCCGCCATGCACCTGGCCACGCACGATCATCGGGTTCACCGCGCGGCCCACGTCATCCATCACCACATAGCGCACCAGCTCCAGCATGCCGGTGTCGGGGTCAATCTCCACCTCGGCGATGTGGCAGCCATTGGGGAAGGTGTGGCTCTTGATCTCAGCGATCTCGGCCGCATCCAGCGTCACCACATCCTCACCAGCCTTCGCCCGCGCGCGCTGGCCGGTGGCGAGGGTGACGATGTCGATGGCGCGGTCGGTGCCGATGATGGAGAAGCGCCCGTTCTCGAACACAATATCCGCCTTCGCCGCCTCCAGCACGTCCGACGCCGCCTCACGCCCCTTCTCGATCACCGCCGAGGCGGTGACGAGGATGGCCTGACCTTCCGAATACAGGCTGCGCGCCCCGCCGGTGCCGCCGCCGGTTGGAATCGTGTCGGTGTCACCCTGATGGATGCGCACGCGCTCACCATCCACGCCAAGCTGATCGACCGTGAGCTGCACATAGGCCGTCTCGTGGCCCTGCCCGGTGGACTGGGTGCCGACATACACATCCACATAGCCATCATCGGCGAAGCGGATTTCCGCCCGCTCGGTCGGAGCGCCGCCGGTGGCTTCGAGGTAATACGCAAGGCCGATGCCCCGGCGCTTGCCCTTCGCCGCCGACGCCGCGCGCCGCGCCTCAAACCCGGCCCAGTCGGATTTCGCCAGCGCGGCATCGAGCACGATGCGGAAATCGCCGGAATCATACAGCTTGCCCACCGGCGTGCGATACGGCATCGCCTCGGGCGTCACCATGTTGCGCCGCCGCAGCTCCACCCGATCCACCCCAATCTCCCGCGCCGCCGCATCGATCAGGCGTTCAACAAGGTAGTTGCTCTCCGGTCGCCCCGCCCCGCGATAGGCATCAACCGGCACGGTGTTGGTGAACACGCCGATCACGTTGGCGTAGATCGCCTGGAAGCCATAGACGCTCGCCAACACGCCCGTGCCGGCCCCGGTTGGGATATAGGGCGCGAAGGTGGAGAGATACGCCCCCATATTGGCAATGTTGCGGGTGCGCAGGGCGAGGAACTTGCCGTTCGCATCCAGCGCCAATTCACCCAGCGTCAGATTGTCGCGGCCATGCGTGTCGCACACAAACGCCTCAGAGCGCTCGGCGGCCCATTTCACCGGGCGGCCCAGCTTGCGCGCGGCGTAGCAGCACAGCACCTGCTCGGCATAGACGAACAGCTTCATGCCGAAGCCGCCGCCAACATCGGGCGTGATGATGCGGAAGCTGTCTTCGGCGGTTTTGAACACCACCTCACTCAGCAGCCGCTTCATCACCCACCCGCCTTGGGTGTTGGTGCGCAGGGTGAAGCGCCCGTCTTCAAACACCGCCAACGCCGCCCGCGCCTCCATCGAGGCAACAACGATGCGGTTGTTGACGATCTTCAGCCGCGTCACATGCGCCGCCTGGGCGAACAGCTCCTCGGTGCGCGCCTTCTGGCCGATCTCCCAGTCGAACACCTGATTGTTCGCCACCTCGTCCCACACGCGCGGCGTTGCATCATCCAGCGCGCGAGCGAGGTCGGTGTTGGCGGGCAGAATGTCGTACTCCACCGCAATCAGCTCGGCGGCGTCACGCCCGATCGCGGCGGTGTCGGCAACGATGAACGCCACCGGGTCGCCGGAATGGCGCACCCGCCCGCGCGCCAGCACCGGATGACCCGGATCGGCACGGTCACTGCCGTCGCGGTTCTTCACCGGGGCGGTGCAGGGCAGTTCACCGATCTCATCCGCATCGAGATCAGCTGCGGTGTAGACCGCATGCACACCGGCCAGCCCGCGCGCGGCGGCGGTGTCGATGGCGACGATGCGCGCGGCGGCATGCGGCGAGCGCAGCACAACGCCAATCAGCGTGCCGGGCAGCGTGATATCGTCGGTGAACGTGCCGGCCCCTTTGAGCAGGCGCGGATCCTCAACACGACGAACAGGCTGGGCGAGGCCGAATTTGCTCATGGGCGTGTCTCCTGCATTCTGGCTTTGGCGATAGAGTTGCGCGTCAGGCGGCGTCTGCCAAGGGCATCGCCGCGCTCAATGCGGATGCTTGCCACCCGCCAGCTTGCGCTTCGCCCATTCCCGCGCGGTCTGGAACGAGACGTAGAGCATCGGGATCAGGAAGATGCCCAGCGAACTGGCCGCAATCATCCCCGCAAACACCGGTGTGCCCACCGCGCGGCGCGACAGCATCGCCGCCCCGGTGGCGTTGACCAGCGGCAGCAGGCCGAGGATGAAGGCGATCGAGGTCATCATCACCGCGCGGAACCGCGTGCGCGCACCCAGCACGGCGGCCTGGGCAATGGCGTGGCCCGCCTCGCGCTGCTCCTTGGCGAATTCGATGATCAGAATACCGTTCTTCGCCGCCAGCGCGATCAGCACCACCAGCCCCACCTGCGCATAAAGGTCGAGCGGGGAGGAGGCGATGAACAGCCCGCCGAACGCGCCGAGCACGCCGATGGAGACCGACAGCAGCACCGGCAGCGGAATCACCCAGCTTTCGTAAAGTCCAACCAGGAACAGGAAGGCGAACAGCACCGCCAAGGCGAGCAGATAGAACGTCTTCCCGCCCGCCTGAATCTCCTGATAGGCGGTGCCGGACCATTCGAAATCATAGCCGGCTGGCAGCGTGCGTGCCGAAATCTCCGTCATCGTCGCAAGCGCCGTGCCTGAGGACACCCCCGGCGCGCCGGCCCCGTTGATGGTGATCGAGCGGTAATTGTTGAACCGGCTGATCGTCTGCGGCCCCAGCACAATGCGCGCATCGGCAATCGCGCGCAGTGGCACCATCGTGCCCGCCTTGTTGCGCACATACACGCGCCACAGATCGGAAATCTGCGTCCGATCCGCCGCCTCGCCTTGAATATTCACCTGCCACGTGCGGCCATAGAGGTTGAAATCATTGACGTAGATGCCGCCCAGCGTCGCCTGCAACGCCTGGAACACGTCGGTGATCGACAGCCCCACCGCCTGCGCCTTGTCACGGTCAATGTCCAGATACAGCGAGGGCGTGGAGGCGGTGAAGGTGGAGAACACGCGCGCGAGGCGCTTGTCGGCATTGGCCTGTCCCACCATGGCGCCCATCACGCCGCCCATCTCCACCGGCGGGCGGCCTTCCAGGTTCTGCAACTGGTATTCGAAGCCCGAACCGGTGCCCAGGCCGATGATCGGCGGCAGATTGGCCGGGAACACCGCCGCCTCGCGAATCTGGCTCACCGCGCCGAACACCCGCCCGATCACCGCCTGCACCCGGTCGCTGGCGGCAAGGCGCTCGGCAAACGGCTTGAGTCGGGCGACGAGGAAGACGGCATTGCTCTGCGCGCCGCCATCGAGCAGCGAGAAGCCGACGATGGAGAGCACGTTGGCAATCTGCGGCTGTGCCAGCAGCGCCTTCTCCACCTTCGCCGCCACCGCCCGCGAGCGGTTTACCGACGCGCCATCGGGCAATTGCGCGAACACGAAGAACGCGCCCTGATCCTCATCGGGCAGGAAGCTCTGCGGCGTCATCTGCCCCAGGCCGAAAATCACCGCACCGGCAATCGCCACCAGCACCAGCGCCAGGGCGGAGATTCGCACCAGACGGCGCACAATCGCGGCATAGCCATCACGCGTGCGGTCAATGGCGCGTGACAGCAGCCCCATCACCCCACGCTTGGGCCCACCATGGCGCAGCAGCGCACCGCACAACGCCGGCGAAAGCGTCAGCGCATTGATCGCCGAGATCACCATCGCCACCGAGATCGTCACCGCGAACTGGCGGAACAGCGTGCCGGAAATGCCTGGAATAAAGCCAATCGGCACGAACACCGACAGCAGCACCAGCGAGATCGCGATGATCGGCCCGGTGATCTGCGCCATCGCCTTCTTGGTCGCGTCCTTGGGCGAGAGGTCTGGGTGTTCCTCCAGCACGCGCTCCACATTCTCCACCACCACAATGGCGTCATCCACCACAATGCCGACGGCGAGCACCAGGGCGAGCAGTGAGACGGTGTTGGCCGAGTAGCCCACCGCCAGCAGCACCGCGAACGTGCCGATCAACGACACCGGCACCGCCACCAGCGGAATCAACGTCGCGCGCACATTGCCCAGGAACACGAACACCACAATCACCACCAGCACGAAGGCTTCGAGCAGGGTTTTGATCACCTCGCTGATCGTGTCCGACACGAAGGTGGTGCTGTCGTAAAACACGATCTTCTTCATCCCGTCCGGGAATCGCGTCGCCAGCCGGTCCAGCGTGGCATTCACCCGCGCCGCCGTCGCCACCGCGTTGGCGCCTGGGGCGAGATAGACCGCGATGGCGGCGGCGGGTTTGCCGTTGAGGCGGCTTTCCACGTCTTCCGACGCCGCCCCCAACTCCACCCGCGCCACATCGCGCACCCGCAGCACCGACCCATCCGCGTTGGCGCGCACCACAATGCTGCCGAACTCCTCCGGCGTGACGAGGCGGCCCTTGGTCTCCAGGTTGATCTGCACCGAATTGTCGTCCGAAATCGGCATCGCCCCCAGGCGACCGACCGGTGCTTGAATATTCTGGCTCTGAATCGCCGTCACAATGTCCTGTGGCGTCAGGTTGAGGCTGATCAGCCGATCGGTGTGGAACCAGATGCGCATCGAATAATCGAGCGCACCGAACAGGCTCGCCTGCCCCACGCCAGGCACACGGTTCAGCGCGTCGAGAATGTTCACCGTCACGTAGTTCGACAGGAACAGCGGCGAGAGCTTGCCGCCTTCGGAATAGATTTGCAGGAATTCCAAAATCGCGGTGTTGCGCTTGGCCACCGTCACACCGGCATGCTGCACCTCGGCCGGCAGCTTGGACAGTGCGGCCTGCACGCGGTTGTTGACGTTGACGGTGTTGATGTCCGGATTGGTGCCCAGATCGAAGCTGACCGACAGCGAATAGCTGCCGTCATTGCCCGAGTTGGACTTCATGTAGATCATCTTGTCCACGCCGTTGACCTGCGCTTCCAGCGGCTGGGCAATCGTTGCCTCCACCACCGACGCCGAGGCACCGGGGAACTTCGTTGTCACCTGCACAATCGGCGGCACAATGTCGGGGAACTGGCTGACCGGAATCTGCGTCAGCGCCAGCCCACCGGCCAACGTCATCACAATGGCGATGACGATGGCCAGACGTGGCCTATCGACGAAAATGTCAGAAAACATCGGCTCAGCCCTTCGCCGGGATGGCGGGCGCGGCAGGGGCCACGTTCACCGGCGCACCGGGGCGAACGCGTTGCAGGCCTTCGGAGATCACGCTGTCCGCCTCCGTCACGCCCGACAGAATCGCCGCCACCGCCGGGGTGGATTGGCCAAGCTTCACCCGGCGCATCGCCGCCTTGCCCTCGGCATCCACCACATAGACGAAATCGCCCTGCTGATCCGACAGCACCGCCGCGCGCGGCAACGTCAGCGCCTGCACCGGGTTGACGCCCTCCACCGAGACAGTGACGAAGGCACCATCGATCAGGTCACGATTGCCCGGCTCGTTCGGCTTGCTGCCCGCCCGCAGCGGGTTGGGCAGCACGGCGCGCATCGTCACCGTGTCGGTGTTGGCGGCAACCGAGGGGTCCATGTAGTCCACCCGCCCAACCAGCGGATAATCACTGCCATCGGGCAGCTTCACCCGCACCTGAATGGCGCGAAACCCACCCTCGGCGGCGTAGCGGTTGCGCAGGTCCAGCGCGGTGCGCAGCGAGATCGGGAAGGTGACATACATCGGATCCTGACTCACCAGCGTGCTCATCGGCCCCGAATTCGGCCCCACCACATTGCCCACGGCAAAGGCGGATCGGCCGATCTTGCCCGCCACCGGGGCGAGGATTTCGGTGTAGTCGAGATTGATCTGCGAGGACTTCAACTGCGCCTGCGCGGCCTGCACCTGCGCGGCGAGGCTGGCCTGATTGGCCTGCGCGTCATCCACCTGCGAGCGCTGCCCCGCCGGGGTGGACAGCAGCGATTCAGCTCGGCCAAGCGTAATGTTGGCGTTGCGCAGCAGGGCGGTGGTCTGCGCCACGGCGGCCTGTTTGGCGGCCAGATCAGCCTCGAACGGCGCACGCTCCAGGCGATAGAGCAGCGCGCCCTTCTCCACCTCGGCACCCTCGACAAAATCGCGCTCCGCCACAAACCCGGTGACGCGGGCGATGATGTCCACCTTGTCGGTGGCCTGAATGCGGCCGACGAACTGGCTGCTTTCGGTGATCGGGCGGCGCGTGGGGTTGATCACGCCCACCGCTGGCGGCCCACCGAACTGCGCTGCGGCCGGCAGGGCGGATAATGCGGTCAGTGCGAAAACCATCACCGGCAACAGGCGCATGCGAAATCCCCGAAAAACTCAGCCCAACCAAACGCCGCAGCCAAAAGCTGCACGGTTGCCCCGACCTGACGAAATTGCCACTCTCC
>Ga0213850_1006199_pt1 | contig 11886 bp, 11 predicted proteins | sample LLC_MetaT_FD_164453 | JGI IMG/M metagenome (GOLD analysis project Ga0213850, IMG submission 164453) | Metatranscriptome of freshwater microbial communities from post-fracked creek in Pennsylvania, United States - LL:C (Metagenome... | ecosystem: Environmental > Aquatic > Freshwater > Creek ...
GCCCGTACAGGGTCAGCAGGCGCGCGCCGGCTTGCAAGCTGCGCGCGCAGCGCGTCGCAAACTCGGCCAGGCCCGTCGTCGGAATGTCCCGGGTCGCGCACAGCACGGTCGATGGCTGCTGCAGCATCATGTTCCTCCGATCGAGCGCGCCACCGCGCTCAACAGTTCGGTGATGGCTTGCGGCGTATAGGTTCCCAGCATGGTGAGCACAGCGACGATGCCGAGCTTGGGAACAATCGACAGCATGGACTCCTTCATGGGCGCGCGCGCCAGCAGCGAGGTGCCCCACAGCATGGGAAAAATGCTGCGGCCGGTGGCGACGAAGATAACCGTCAGCATGACGCACATCAGCGTGAACGCCAGCAGATTGCCCGCCTGCACAATCCCCGAGAGCACCAGCATTTCCGCCAGAAAGCTGGCAAACGGGGGAAAACCCAGGAGGGCAAAAATGCCACCGGCAAACAGCGTTCCGGCGAAAGGCAGCACGCGGATCACGCCGGCGAGCGCGCTGGCGTCGTTGGTGCCATAGACCGAGCGCATGCGGCCGGCGGTGATGAACAGCAAGGCTTTCACAAACGCGTTGCTGACGATGTACAAGACCACGCCGTAGGCCGCCGCTTTGCCGACCGACAGCCCGAGCGCAATCACGCCCGACGAGCTGATGCACGCGTACGCGATCAAGCGCTTGTAGTTGCGCGAGGCCATAATTTGTATCGCCGCAACGACCAGCGAAGCGTAGCCCATGGGCATAAGCTCCTGCGCGACAATGCCCGAGTCCAGGCCATGAAAAGCCTGCAGCACGCGAAACAGCGCGACCACGCTGATGTTGAACTGCACCGAAGCGAGCAGCACGCTGCTGCTGGTGGGCGCGGCTTCATAGGTTTCCGGCAGCCAGCTGTACAGCGGCGCCAGGCCAAGCTTGCCCCCCAGCCCGAACAGGATCAGCGCCAGACCCAGGCGCTGCCAGGGGTCGCGTTCGCTGGTGAGCGCGCCCGCCAGCAAGTCGAGCTGGAAGTGGATGGGAACGGCGCGCAGATACGCCGACTGGACCAGACACATATAGCCCAGGAAGCTGATCGCCAGCGTCATCGACGAGTACAGCATGTAGCGCCACGCGACGGCTTTGGGTGCGCCAAATTGGCCGCAGACCATCATCATGACGGCGCAGGCGGTGCTGACTTCGATCAGCGCCCATTGCAGGATCAGGTGATTCGTCAGAATGCCTACGTTCATCACCAGCATGAACAGCGAAGACCATTTGGCGCGCTGCCGCAGGTCGGCGCTCAGCACCTGCCGGCCGTGCCCGCGCGAAAACATATAGCCGCCAATCCCCAGAAAAACGGTGTTGATGACCAGCACGAACAGCAGCGAGGTGGCGTCCAGCACCAGGTAGCCGTGCACAAAATACAGGGGCAGACGCGCCAGGGGCAGCAGCACAAAAATGGCGACGCTGCCCAGCCAGAGCAGCAGCGCAGCGAGCACCATGCCCGGCAGAATCCAGCGCCCGGGGTCGCTGCGCGCTGCATCGTCGTGCGCGTGCTCCGCTTGCGGCGCAACGCTGCTCACGCAAGCTCCCCGGCGTCGTGCTCCGGCGCGTCAATCGGCTCGGGCTCGTCGCTCGCCAGCCAGCAGCCGACCGCGACCGACAGCAGGTACACCCCGCTCACCAGCCCATGCACCGGCAGGGGCCAGGGCTCGGGCGTCAGCGATTCAAACAGCGCGAGCGCGTTTTCCATAAACAGCAGGGCCACCAGCTGCGCCATCTTGTGCGCGTTGGTCGCCAGAATCAGAAAGGCCATGACCACCGTCGAAGCAACCACACCCAGGGTGAGTGCGCGCACGTCGGCACGCGCACCGTCGCCGAATTTGAAAGCAAAGATGATGAGCGCGACGGCAATGCCCCAGGAAAACAAATTGGACGGCATCAGATTGACGCGTGCGTGGCCCTGGCGTGCGAGCGCGCGCCGCAGCAGATAAGGAACCAGCAGCGCACGCAGCAACAGCACCTCCAGCCCCGCCAGGGCCGCGTGCACGCTGAGTTCCGGCTCGGCGTTCAAGGTGATCCAGCCCAGCGCCAGCGCCTGCACGCCCAGCCAGACCGGTGCCGCCGACACGCGGCCAAAAAACATGGGCACCAGCGTGGCCAGCAGGCAGAGCATGAGCGTCAGCGTCATGGCCTGCCGAGTCCCAGTCCGACCATGGCCATCGCCAGCAGCGCCAGCGCCGACGCCAGCAGCACGTAGGCAGGCACCCAGCGCAAGGGCAGGCGAGCGCTCAGCGACTCGACGCAACCCACGGCCAGCGCCACCAGCAGCATCGCCGCCACGCCGAAAGCCAGCGCAGCCCAGGGGGCCGATAAGGGGTCGAATGGGTTCAGGAGCGCGGCGATCAGGCCGGTGTAGAGCGTCATTTTTAGCGCCGCAGCGTATTGCATCGCCGCCAGCTCCGGGCCACTATGGTCCAGCACCATGACCTCGTGGATCATGGTCAGCTCCAGGTGCGTCAGCGGGTCGTCGACCGGCCCGCGTGCCGCCTCGGTCTGCAACAGGATGCCCAGCGCCAGCACCAGCGGGACGACGATCCAGCCGTAACTGGCGCTGTGCTGCAAGCTGCCGATGACGTCGGCAAAGCTGTGCAATCCCGTGGCAGCGGCGGCGCTGCCGACCACCAGGAACAGCGCCGGCTCGGCAAAGCCGGACAAGGACGCCGCGCGCGCCGCGCCCATGCCCTCGAAGGAACTGCCCACGTCCAGGGCGCACAGCATCAAAAGCACGCGCGCCAGTCCCAGGGTGTAGGCGACGGCGACAAAGTCCAGGGAAAACTGCAAGGGCGCAAACTGTCCGATCATGGGCACCATGCTGGCAGCAAAAAAATGGCACACCAGCACGCCGTACGGCCCCGCACGGAACAGCGCGCTCGCCGTGGTGCTGAGCACGGCGCGTTTGCCAAGCAAGCGCCGCAGGTCCCAGTAGGACTGCATCAAGCCCGGGCCGCGGCGCCCTACCCACCAGGATTTGGTCCGATTGACCACGCCGACCAGGACCACCGGCATGCAAAGCAGCAGCAGCAGGTGCAGCAGCGCCAGCGTCGCCCTCACGGCAGCGCCCCTTCGAGCAGAAAGACCATGGCAGAAATCAGCGCCAGCACCGCCAGCCCCATGGCGAATGCCAGGCGCGGGTTGTCCTCCTGCAGCTTTTTGGACAAATCGCTGGCGGTCGCGTCGCCCTGCCCTATGACGGCGTACAAGCGGCGCTCGACCGCGTCTACGCAATCGGCCTCCAGCTGGCTGGTCACCGGGAAATAGCCCATAGGCACTTGCCGGCGCATGACCAGGGCAAGAATATTGCTGAAGCGCTGCGTGAAGTCGATCGCAAAGCTGGCGCCCGTGTACTGCATGCGCGCGCTCGGCAGCACGTAGCCGCAACCCCAGGTCAGGTCGCGGCGCACGGCCGGAGCGCGCCGGCGGGCACGCAGCCACAGCGGCACGCCAATCGCCAGCGACAAGGCGCAGCTATACGCGCCAATGCGCGCCAGGCTGGCAAGCACGGGCTGCAGGCTGCTGGCCAGCTCGGCGTCCGCACTGCCGTGCAAGAGCAAGGCAATCGGCCCGGCCACCATGGCAAAGCCCAGCACCGGCGCCAGACCCAGCACCACCGTACCGAGCGCGTGCACCGCCATGGGAAACAGCATCCAGCGGTTGACTTCGTGGCCCGCAGGCAAGCTGTCGTCGCGCGCCGCTCCCAGAAAGACGACGCCAAAGGCGCGCGTGATGCTGAGCGCCGAAACCGCGCCGACAAACGCCAGCAGTGCAGCGCCCGCGGCGAGGGCAAGCTTGGCCCAGACGCTGCCGGCCGAACTGCCAAACAGACCGGAATAAATCAGAAACTCGCTGGCGAAACCGTTCAGGGGTGGCAGCCCCGAAATCGCCAGCCCCCCCAGCAAAAAGCACAGCGCTGTGACGGGCATGACCTTCACCAGTCCCCCCAGGTGCTCCATGTCCACCAGATGCTTGACCTGGTAGACGCAGCCGGCGGCATAAAACAGCTGGCACTTGAAGAAGGCGTGGTTGAGCACGTGCAACAGCCCGCCGCCAAAGCCCAAGGCGACCAGGGCGGGCTGCTGCCAACTCAGGCCGAGGCAGCCCACGCCAAAGCCGACGCCGGCAATGCCCACGTTTTCGGTCGAGGAGTAACCAAGCAGGCGCTTCAGGTCGCGTTGGCCCACCGTGTACAGGCCGCCAATCAGCGCCGAGAGCAGCGAGAACGCGATCAGGAACCAGGCCATCCATTCGTCCGGTTTGCCCGCAAGCAGGATGAAACGCAGCAAGGCGTACAAGCCGGCTTTGTGGATCACGCCCGACATCAGCGCCGACACGTGCGCCGGCGCTGCCGCGTGCGCGCGCGGCAACCAGGAGTGGAAGGGGAAAAACGCCGATTTCAGGCCAAAACTCGTCACCAGCAACAAAAACACCGTGTTGCGCAAAACGCCGGGGTCGTGTTCCAGCCAGACGCCAAAATCGTCCAGAAACCAGGACTGCGTGCGGGTGTACAAAATCATGACCGCAGCGACCAGAAAAATCAGGCCGATGTGCGTGGACACCAGGTAATTGAAGCCGGCAAAACGCACTTTCTGGCTGCCGTAGTCCCAGATGACCAGCAGCCAGGCGGCGAGCGCCGCCACCTCCCAGCCGAACAAAAAGGTGATGGCGTGCTCGCCCGTATAGACCAGCAAAAACGACAGCGAGACCATGTTGAGCAGGGCAAAATGCACGCCCAGGTGGCGCGGACCGGCCATGTAGCGCTGCAGGTAGCCAACCGCGTACACGCTGCCCAGCAAGGTCATGGGCAGTGACCAGCTGAGAAAAAACGCTCCCAGCGCGTCGAGCCGGAAATGCAGTTCGCCAATGGGGTAGGCCCAGGGCATGGTGCCGGTAACCGCCGGCGCACCCAGGAGCACGGGCACAACGACCGACCAGGTCAAAAGCGTCGCCAGCCCCTGCGAGACCAGGCCAAACGCCACCCGCACGCTGTTGCGCGTAGGTAAAAAACACAGGCCCGCGCCCACCATCAGGACCAGAACGGCTGCTATGAGTTGGTTCATGCGCGCGTAAGTCGGTGGTCAGCGGCGCTGGGTGCTGCGCTTACTCAGCGCTCTGGACGTTGGACTTCAGCCATTCGGGAAGCACACGATTGCCGGCGTTGTCCACGATGTACTGCCGAATCAGCTGGCGTATGACCTGCGACGGCGTCCTGTCCTTGGACGCACAGATCTCCTCGAGCAATTTCTTTTTTTCGGGGTCGATCAAGACGGTGATGCGGGAAGTCCGGTTTTCCATGGTCTTCAAATCCCCCAAGCATGGGCTCTGGCAATTGCATTTGCCTTTGCATTTGCCAAACATCGGCACCCGCAAAACAAGGCCCCGGCACTTTCAGCGTGCTGTATGGGCGCGGGCGAGTCGATTTATTTTGTCATCCAATTATAATGCGATGCACCGCCGCACAACATCGCCATCCTGGCGCGTCATGCCGACGCAGCCACAGGGCTTGCCGCTGGCGCAGTCCCGATGGGCACGGACACAAGGCGACGCGCGCAAGCACCCGATAGGTATTTTCAGCGCCGCCGTGACCTGTGCGCAGGCCAGGCGTATGCGGCGCTGTCAGGCTGCGGGGCGCGGAAAAACCGGCGCCTTGGCGCGGTACTGTCCCTGGCGCTCCAGCATCCAGCCCGGGTACTCCGGCGGCAGTTGGCTGACGGCGTCCAGGGTTTCCAGATCGGCGCTGCTGAGCTGCACATCACTCGCGCCCAGGTTGTCGGCCAATTGCGCCGGCGTGCGCGCGCCCAGGATGACCGAGGTGACGGCCTTGCGACTCAGCAACCAGGCCAGGGCCACCTGCGCCACGGTCGCGCCGTGCTGCTGGGCAATGGGCCGCATGGCGTCGACGACGCGAAAGGCGCGCGGCTTGTCGACGACCGGAAAATCAAAGCTGGCGCGACGCGTGCCGTCGGGGCCTTTGCCGTCGGCGCTGAATTTGCCGCTGAGCAGGCCGCCGGCCAAGGGGCTCCAGACCATCAATCCGAGCTGCTGATCGTTCAGCAGCGGAACGATTTCGCGCTCCAGGTCGCGCCCGGCGACGGTGTAATACGCCTGCACGCTCTCAAAGCGCGCCCAGCCGCGTTGCTGCGAAATGCCCAGCGCCTTCATGACCTGCCACGCCGCCATATTGCACAAACCGATGTGACGCACCTTGCCGCTGCGCACCATATCGTTCAGCGTGGACAGCACTTCGTCCAGCGGCGTGAGCGCGTCAAAGCCGTGCAGCTGGTACAGGTCGATATGGTCTAGCTGCAAGCGCTTGAGGCTGGCGTCGAGCTCGTTCATCAGGTGGTAGCGCGACTGGCCGGCGCCGTTGACCTTGGTTTCGCTCATCACGCCAAAGGCCTTGGTGGCAACGACGATTTCGTCGCGCGGCAGACCCAGGGTACGGATGGCGGCACCGGTCAGTGTTTCCGACATGCCCAGCGCGTAGACGTTGGCGGTGTCTATGAAATTGACGCCCGCGTCAAACGCTTGCTTGACGAGCGCGTTCACGCTTTCCTGGCCCAAGCCGCCCATGACTTTCCAGAATCCCTGGTCGCCAAAGGTCATGGTGCCCAGGCACAGTTCCGAGACGTACAGGCCGGTACGGCCCAGCAAGCGATATTTCATACAAGCTCCCCTAGAATGTGGCGCGGCATCTTAAACCGCGATGCGCGCGCGCAGCATAACCCTGATGCGCGCGTGGCGTGCGCGTCGGGTCTTACTGCGCTGCGAGGTCAAAAATTTTGGCCATGGGAACCCACTTCTCGCCCGCCGGCGTCCACGGCGTCGGCGCCTGGTAAGTCCACATCAGCGCCTCCCAGCGCTGCAGCACCGGGTCGGTCCGCGTCGCCTCGGCCATGGCGTGCGCGTCATAGCGCGCGGGGTCGACCTCCATCAGCATGAACAGCCGCGTCCCCAGGCGGTAGATTTCCATGGCGGTCACGCCGTGTGCCAGCAGGTGCGCACGCACCTCGGGCCAGATGCGCTGGTGCGCCGCTTCGTAGGCCGCAATGCGCTGCGGGTCGTCCTGCAGATCGAGCGCCAGTGCGTAACGGGTGCGCGCAGCCGTCATAGCCAGCCCTCAGGACAGCGCACGGTCCAGGTGCGTATAGCCGCCGTCGACAAAAACCCACTGGCCGGTGGTGTGCGACGACGCGTCTGACAGCAGGAAAACGACGGTTCGCGCAATCTCCTGCGGCGTCGTCATGCGCTGGCCCAGGGGAATTTTGCGCGTGATGTCGGCAAGCTTGGCCGCGGGGTCGGCGAAGGTATCGATCCAGCGTTGGTACAGCGGCGTCATGACTTCGGCCGGGATGACGGCGTTGACGCGCACACCCGATTCCAGCAAGGACGCCGCCCACTCGCGCGTCAGCGCCAGCTGCGCGCCCTTGGACGCGGTATAGCCGCTGGTATGACCCTGGCCGGTGAGCGCGGTCTTGGACGATACGTTGACGATGGCGCCGCGGTTCGCCTGGAGTTGCCCCAGGCAGTGGTGCGCCATGCTGTAGTAATGCACCAGGTTGCGCTGCAGCGACGCGACAAACGCGTCGCGCCCGGCGTCCAGGCCGACGCCGTCGTTCACGCCGGCGTTGTTTACCAGCGCGTCGATACGCCCATAGCGCTGCAGCACGCGCGCCACCGCCGCCGCGCACGCGCTGTCGTCGGCGAGTTCCAGCGCTTCGAAGCCGTAGTTCGGCTGCAGCGCGCGCAGCGTCTGTTCCCAGGCCGGGTCTGGCGGGTCGCGGGCAAAAATTACCGGCACCGCGCCCTCTTGCGCCAGCGTCAGGCTGATGGCCGCGCCTATGCCGCTACCCCCCCCGGTGACGATGACGATTTTTTCCTGAAGATGCAAGTCCATGCTGCGTTCCTGGTTGCTGGGCTGCTGCCGCGTCAGACCGGCTCCGTCCGCGTCGGCAAGGCGTAACAACGCGTCGCGTTGGCGTGCCAGAAAGCGTGCTGCTCCTGCGCCGTCAAGCGCGTGCTGGCCCACTGCTGCACCACGCCGTGCACGCTCGCGTACGGCGCTGCCAGCTGGCACACCGGCCAATCCGAGCCAAAGAGAATGCGGTCCGGGCCGAAGGCGTCCAGCGCGCGGTCAAAACATTCGTGCAGCACGCGCAAATCCTGCGCCGGCAGCACGCCGCCGTGGCGCGCCCAGTCGGCCTCGGTCACCAGACCGGAGAACTTGCACACCAGGTGCGGCATCGCCGCCAGTGCCTGCAGGGCGCTGCGCCATTGCTTGGGAACCTCGTCGCGCGTGTACCAGTCGCGAACCGCCGGTTTGCCCACGTGGTCCAGCACCAGCCAGTGCGCGTCGTGCCGGCGGCAAAAAGCCTGGACTGCAGGCAGCTGTCGGTCAAACACCAGCACGTCGTACACCAGGCGCCGCTGTTGCAGCCGCTGCACGCCACGGTTGAACGCGCTAGCGTCCAGCAATTGGTCCAGCTGGGGTTCGTCCTGCAGGATGTGGCGCAGGCCTTTGAAGGCAGCGTGCGCGCTCCAGCGGTCCAGCCGTTCGTCCAGATCGGCCGCGGCCAGATCGGCCCAGCCGACCACGCCCAGAATGTGCGCGTGGCGCTCGGCCAGCTGCAACAGAAAATCGGTTTCCTGCGCATCGCTGCGCGCCTGCACGGCGACGACGCCGGTGACGCCGCAAGCCTGCATCGCCGGCTGCGCCTGTGGCGGCAGCCAATCCTGCTGCAACACCGGCATCGCGGCACTGACCCAGGGAAAATCCTGTGCCCGGTAGTGCCAGTAGTGCTGGTGCGTGTCTATGGTCATGCGCGGACGAAGGTGTACTGCTGCAGCGACGCGGGCTTCATGGCAATCGAAAAACCGGGCGCGCGCGGCGGCATGTACGCTGCGTTTTGAATAACGCAGGGGTCTACAAAGTGCTCGTGCAAATGGTCCACGTATTCGATGACCCGGCCTTCGCGCGTGCCGGCGATGCACAGGTAGTCGATCATGGACAGGTGCTGCACGTACTCGCACAGACCGACGCCGCCGGCGTGCGGACATACGGGCAGGCCGTATTTGGCAGCCATCAGCAGCACCGCCAGAATTTCGTTCACGCCGCCCAGGCGGCAGGCGTCAATCTGCACCACGTCGATCGCGCCGCGCATGATCAGCTGCTTGAAGATGATGCGGTTCTGGCACATTTCGCCAGTCGCCACCTGCACGGGCGCCACGCCGGCGCGGATCACGCGGTGGCCCTCAATATCGTCCGGGCTGGTCGGCTCTTCAATGAACCAGGGCTTGGCAAAGGCCAGGTCCCGCACCCATTGCACCGCCTCGTCGACCTCCCACACCTGGTTGGCATCTATCATCAGGTGCCGGTCCGGACCCAGCACTTCGCGCGCAATGCGCAGGCGGCGGATATCGTCGGCCTTGTCGCGCCCGACTTTCATTTTGACGTGGCGGAAACCCGCGTCCACAGCCTCCCGGCACAGGCGGCGCAGCTTGGCGTCGTCGTAGCCCAGCCAGCCCGCCGAGGTGGTGTAGCAGGGATAGCCCTCGCGCTCCAGCGTCGCCCAGCGCTCGGCCTTGCCCGGGAGCTGCTGGCGCAGCAAGGCCAGCGCTTCGGCGGGCGTGATGCAGTCGGTGATGTAGCGGAAATCGACCAGGCGAACGATTTCTTCCGGGCTCATGCGCGCGACCAGTTCCCACACGGGAACGCCCTGTTGCTTGGCCCACAGATCCCAGACGGCGTTCACCACGGCGCCCGTCGCGAGGTGGATGGCGCCCTTGTCCGGCCCGATCCAGCGCAGCTGGCTGTCGGACGTGATGTGGCGCCAGAAGCGCCCCATGTCCTGCGCCACCCAATCCAGATCCAGGCCCAGCACCAGCGGGCGCAGCGCCTCGATGGCAGCGCAGCAGATTTCGTTACCACGGCCAATCGTAAACGTCAGCCCGTGACCTTGCAGCCCGGGGTCGTCGGTCTCCAGAACGACGTAGGCGGCCGAATAGTCAGGGTCCGGATTCATCGCGTCCGAACCGTCCAGGTGCTGCGAGGTGGGAAAGCGCACGTCGAGCACGCGCATGCCGGTGATTTTGCGCATATTGCCTCCAGACCTAGGCCTGCTGCACCCGCTGGCGCTGCTCGCCCAGACCGGCAATGCCCAGACGCATCACCTGACCGGCGCGCAGGTACACAGGCGGCTTCTGCCCCATGCCCACGCCCGGAGGCGTTCCGGTGGAAATGACGTCGCCCGGCTGCAGGCGCATGAAACGGCTCAGGTAGCTCACCAGAAAAGGCACCTGGTACACCATGGTCGCCGTGCTGCCGTTCTGATAGCGCTTGCCGTCGACTTCCAGCCACATATCGAGCGCGTTCGGTGCCGGCACCTCGTCGGCCGTCACCAACCAGGGTCCGGTGGGGCCGAACGTGTCACAGCCCTTGCCCTTGTCCCAGGTACCGCTGCGCTCCAGCTGGTACTCGCGCTCGGACACGTCGTTGACCACGCAGTAGCCGGCCACGTGCGCGAGCGCGTCGGCCTCTTCGATGTAGCTGCCACCCTGCCCGATGACGATGCCGAGCTCGACCTCCCAATCGGTTTTCAGCGAGCCACGCGGAATCAGTACGTCGTCGTTCGGTCCGACGACGGCGCTGGTCCACTTGTTGAAGACCACGGGTTCGGGCGGAACCTGCATGCCGGACTCGGCGGCGTGGTCCGAATAATTCAGGCCGATGCAAATGAACTTGCCAATCGAGCCCACGCAGGGGCCCAGGCGCAGCGTCTGCTGCGCCACGCCGGGAACCAGCGGCAGGCTGTGCAGGTCGAGCGCACGCAGGCGCGCCAGGCCTTCGGGCAGCAGGGCTGTGCCCGCGACGTCGGCAATGTGCGCCGAAAGGTCGCGCACCTGGCCGTGGGCGTCGAGCACGCCCGGTTTTTCCTGTCCTGGCAATCCATAGCGCAGCAATTTCACGTCTTCTCTCCGGTCATTAAAAAGAAAAAAGGGGAAAGCCAAGCGCCTTCCCCCATGGGCCCGGTGACACGTCCGCGCAGCGCGCGAACGCTTCCCCAAATAGCCCTTGGCTTACGCTGTCAATCGTACAGAACCGCGGCGATCTTGGGGTCCTTCATGTTCGATTTGTCGTAGTAGTAGAAACCGGTGTCGATGATCTTGGGCAGTTTTTCGCCCTTGAGCGCCTTGACCGCGGCTTCCACCGTCTTGTAGCCAATGCCGACCGGGTTTTGCGTGATGGCGCCGGCGATGGTGCCGTCCAGGATCAGGTCCTTTTGCGCCTTGCCGGAGTCAAAGCCGATCACGACGACGCCGGTCTTCTTGGCTTCTTTCACGCCCTTGCCCGCGCCAATCGCCGAGCCTTCGTTGGTGCCGAAAATGCCCTTGAGCTGCGGGTGCGCCTGCAGCAGCGTCTTGGCGATTTCTGCGGACTTCAGGTGGTCGCCGCCGCCGTACTGGATGTCGACCACGGTGATGTTCGGGTACTTGGCCTTGATCTCGTCGACAAAGCCGTCGCGCCGGTTGGTGCCGGTGGTACTGGTCTGGTCGTGGCCGATGACGGCGACTTCACCCTTGCCGCCGATTTTTTCCGCCATCTTGTCGGCAGCCAGCGCCGCTGCAGCCTTGCTGTCGGTCTGCGCCGTGGTCAGCACGATGTCGCTGTCTACACCCGAGTCAAATGCGATCACGGGGATCTTGGCAGCCTGGGCCTTCTTCAGCAGCGGAATCGCTGCCTTGCTGTCGAGTGCGGCAAAGCCCAGCGCCTTGGGATTCTTGGCCAGCGCGGCGGCGAGCATGTCAATTTGCTTGTCGACCTGCTGCTCGGTCTCCGGGCCTTCAAA
>Ga0213850_1050508_pt1 | contig 11839 bp, 14 predicted proteins | sample LLC_MetaT_FD_164453 | JGI IMG/M metagenome (GOLD analysis project Ga0213850, IMG submission 164453) | Metatranscriptome of freshwater microbial communities from post-fracked creek in Pennsylvania, United States - LL:C (Metagenome... | ecosystem: Environmental > Aquatic > Freshwater > Creek ...
CCTGCCGTACAAACTATCGTGGTGGACGAGGAATCTGCGGGTCAGCGCCTGGATAACTTCCTGTTGCGCTTGCTCAAAGGCGTCCCCAAAACACACGTCTACCGCATTATTCGCAGCGGCGAAGTGCGCGTGAACAAGGGGCGAGCCAGCGCCGATACGCGCGTCGAAGACGGTGACCTGGTGCGCCTGCCACCGGTGCGCGTGGCTGCGCCTGCCGCGCCGCAATCGCAGCCGCGCGCTTCCCAGGCTGGGTCCTTTGCCTTCACCGTGCTGCACGAAGACGACAGCTTTCTTGCGCTGGACAAGCCGGCGGGCGTGGCGGTGCACGGGGGATCGGGAATCAGCTTTGGCGTAATTGAGCAGCTGCGCCTGGCGCGTCCGCAGGCGCGGTTTCTGGAGTTGGTGCACCGGCTGGACCGCGAAACCTCGGGCATTTTGCTGGTGGCCAAAAAGCGCAGCGCGTTGCAAAACCTGCAGGACCAGTTCCGGGCCCGCACAACCGGCAAGACCTATCTGGCGTTGGTGCATGGGCATTGGCCGGCGAACAAGCGCGTCCTCGACCAGCCGCTGCACAAATACCTGCTGGCAACGCCAGGAGCCCCCGAGGGGGGCGAGCGCCGTGTCAAAGTGGTGGCGCAGGGCGACCCCGACGGCATGCCGGCGCTCACGCTGGTCAAGGTCCTGGCGCAGAGCGCGGCCGGCGCGGCGCAGGCCTATTCCCTGTTGGAAGTGACGATCAAAACCGGGCGCACGCACCAGATTCGTGTGCACCTGGCCGCGCAGGGAATGCCTATCGTGGGCGACGACAAATACGGCGACTTCGCGCGCAACCGCAGCCTGGCGCGTGCCGACGCCGTTCCGGGAATCAAGCGCATGTTTCTGCACGCCTGGCGCTTTCACTGCCAGCACCCGGTGTTGAACACGCGGTGTGAATTGCGGGCAGAATTGCCCGGCGAACTGGAAGAATTTTTGGCCGCGGTACTGCCAGGCGCGCCCGCCCTCCTTCTGTCGATGTCCCACCCCATAGGCTCCTGAATGCACGCACCCGAATCCACGCGCCCGCGCAACTTCGACCTGATCGCTTTCGACTGGGACGGAACCCTGTACGACTCCACCGCCATCATCACGCGCTGCATTCAGGCCGCGGTGCGCGACGTCGGTGGCACCGTGCCCAGTGACAAGGAGGCGTCCTACGTCATTGGCATGGGCTTGGCGCAGGCGCTGGCGCACGCTGCGCCGGACGTCCCGTCGCAGCGTTACCCGATGCTCGCCGAGCGCTACAAACACCATTACGGTCAGCACCTGAACGACATCAGCCTGTTTGAAGGCGTCTTGCCGCTGCTGCACGCGCTGCGCGCGCGCCAACATCTGCTCGCCGTGGCCACGGGCAAAAGCCGCGTCGGTCTGGACCTGGCCCTGGCCAGCGCCGACTTGCACGGTGTTTTTGACGCTTCGCGCACGGCCGATGAAACGGCTGGCAAGCCGCACGCGCGCATGCTGCTCGAGCTGATGGCCGAGTGCGGTGTGCCCGCTGCGCGCGTGCTGATGGTCGGCGACACCACGCACGACCTGCTGCTCGCGCGCAACGCCGGCTGCGCCAGCGTGGCCGTCAGCTACGGCGCGCACGACACCGCCGGCTTTGCGGCGCTCGGCCCCTTGTACGTCGCGCATTCCGTCGCCGACCTGCACGCCTGGTTGATCGACCATGCCTGAGCGTTGCGCCCAACCGGCAGCGCCCGCCGAGGGGCCCGGCATGGCGCTGTGTACCAGCGCCGAACTGGTGGAAGGCGGCGACGGCGTTCCCTTCGAAGTGCGCTACTTTGGCCAGTTGAACGCGGCTTTTGCCATACGGTTTGAAGGGGTGGCCTACGCCTACCTGAACCGCTGTGCCCATGTGCCCATGGAAATGGACTACCAGCCAAATCGTTTTTTTGACGCATCCGGCCAATGGCTGATTTGCGCAACGCACGGTGCCATGTACAGTCCGAGTTCCGGGCTGTGCATGGGAGGACCGTGTCGCGGCGGCCTCATCCCCGTCGCCATGAGCGAAAGCGGCGGCACGGTCTACTGGCACAGCACGGCGCACCTGCAACCCTTGGACAATCTGACATGACCGAATCCAGCCCAGCATCCGACCCGATTGCCGTGAATTCCCCGGGCGCCAGCGGCGCAAGCCCTGGCAGTTCCGCGGCGGCGCCCGCCTGGGAGCGCGCGACGCTGGAAAAGCTGGCATTTGCAAGCCTGAAAGAGCAGCGCGTTGCACGCCGCTGGCGCATCGCGTTTCGCATGCTCTGGCTGCTGGTGGTGGTGGTCGCGCTGGGCGTGGGCTTTGAGCGCGGGGCTCCGGCGACCGATGGCTCCAAGCCGCATACCGCCGTCGTCGAGATCAAGGGAGAAATCGCCGGCGGCGCACAGGCCAGCGCGGAACTGGTGATTGCCGCAGTACGCAGCGCTTTCGAAGACCAGGGCACCCAGGCCGTGGTGCTGCTCATCGATTCGCCCGGCGGCAGCCCGGTACAGGCAGGCATCATCAATGACGAAATTGTGCGCCTCAAGGCGAAATACAAAAAGCCGGTGTACGCCGTGGTCGAGGAGACCTGCGCTTCCGCGGCCTACTACATCGCGGTTTCCGCCGACAAGATTTTTGTCGACAAGGCCAGCATTGTGGGCAGCATCGGCGTGCTGATGGACGGCTTCGGCTTCACCGGCCTGATGGACAAGCTGGGCATAGAGCGGCGCTTGCTGACCGCCGGCGAAAACAAGGGTTTTCTGGATCCGTTCAGTCCGCAGACCGATAAGCAGCGCGCTTACGCGCAGGCCATGCTGGACCAGATCCATAAACAGTTCATCGCCGTTGTCAAAGCGGGTCGCGGCAATCGCCTGAAGGAAACGCCCGAGACCTTCAGCGGCTTGTTCTGGACGGGTCAACAGGCGGTGGAAATGGGTCTGGCTGACCAGTTGGGCAATCTGGACTACGTGGCACGCGAAGTCGTGAAGGCCGAAGACGTGGTCAATTACACGCAGCGCGAGAACGTCGCCGAACGCCTGGTGAAGCGCTTTGGCGCGTCCATAGGCGAAGGCGCGGTGCACGCGCTGCAGCGCATTCCCGCGCTGCAATAGCTTCAGGGCCCAAAAGAAAACACGCTGGGCAGGGCGTTATCCAGCGTCCAGCCGCGCTGCTTCCATTCGCGCACCGTGGCGCTGCGCAGGCTGGCGGTGGGTAGCGTCAAGCCGCTGGCGCAGGCCAGGCGGGTTGTCGGTTGCAGGCACTGCAGCAGCGCCTGCAGCAACGCGTTGTTGCGGTACGGTGTTTCGATAAACAACTGCGTCTGGCCGGTTCGCAGCGCCAGCGTTTCCAGCGCTGCCAGGCGCTGCGCGCGCTCCGCTGCCGTCGCCGGCAAATACCCCACGAAGGCAAAACTCTGGCCGTTCAAGCCACTCGCTGCCAACGCCAGCAGCAAGGACACCGGTCCCACCAGGGGGCACACCCTTAAGCCCAGCGCATGCGCTGCGCGCAGCACCGACGACCCGGGGTCAGCGATGGCGGGCATTCCGGCCTCGCTCACCAGGCCCATGTCGTGGCCGGCCAGAGCCGGGGCCAGCAGCGCACGCGCGTCGAAGTCGCCCTGGTGGTCGCCTTTTTTGTGCAGCGCGTGCGGCAGCTCCTGTAGCTGCTGCAGCTGCAGCGCGGTAGCCAGGGGGTAGACGGCATGGATGCGCTTCAGGTAGGCGCGTGTGGACTTTGCGTTTTCACAAATCCAGTGCTGAAGCTGTGCCGCCTGCCGCAGGGTCGCGTCGGGCAAGCTGTCCTGCAGGGGCGCTTGCACTGCGCAGCCAAAGTCCAGCGGCGCGGGCACCAGGTACAGGCAGCCAGCCGCCGCGCTTTGCGCCGCAGCTGGGTTGGCCGGCGCGCTCACGCGGCGCGCTCCAGCGGGTTGATTCCGGCAGCGCGCAGCAGCGCCGCGGTGCGCAGCAGGGGCAGACCAATCAGCGCTGTCGGGTCGTCGCTTTCGATGCGCTCGAGCAGCGCGATTCCCAGACCTTCGCTCTTGGCGCTGCCAGCGCAGTCGTAGGGTTGCTCCAGCCGCAAATAGGTTTCGATTTCGGCGTCGCTGAGATCGCGCACCTGTACCCGCACCTCGGCGAGTGCTTCCTGGCAAAAGCCGGTGTGCGTGCAAACCACGGCCAGCGCCGTGTGAAACAGCACGGTCTGGCCGCGCATGCGCTGCAACTGTTCGACCGCGCGCGCGTGCACCATAGGCTTGCCCAGAGCCTGCCCATGCAGTTCGGCCACCTGGTCGGACCCAATCACGACACAGTCGGGATAGCGCTGCGCCACGGCACGCGCCTTGGCAAGGGCCAGGCGCCTGGCCAGCGCTGCGGGCGCCTCCAGCGGCAGCGCGGCCTCGTCCACCTCCGGCGCCGCCACGGTGAAGGGAATGCGCAGGCGCTGCAGCAATTCGCGCCGGTATACCGAGGTCGATCCCAGGACGAGCGCGCGCGCAGAATTGGAGTGCATGGCTGGATTCTCTTACACTGAAATCATGAAACCACCATTCTCGCTACAAAGCGTCGCGCTGCTGACGCTGGCGCGCTCCCAGGCGGCGTATGCGGGCGAACTCGGGCTGGGGCAATTGTCCCGACTGGTGCAGGACAGCCTGGCGCGCGATCCGGCCACGCCGGTGCACTACGCTTTCAGCGCCCGCATGCAGCGCGACGCCGCGGGCCAGGACGAACCCTGGTTGCATCTGCAAGCCGACACCGTGCTGACGCTGGAGTGCCAGCGCTGCCTGCAGCCCATGGACTGCACGCTCGCGTTCGCGCGGGATTTCCGTTTTGTCGCGACCGAGGAACTGGCGGCAATAGAGGACGAGGAATCAGAAGAAGACGTGCTGGAACTCGCGCCGGCCTTCGACTTGCAGGCGCTGATCGAGGACGAGTTGCTGATGGCGCAGCCCGCTGCCCCCCTGCACGCCGTTTGCCCGCAGCCCGTGCGCCTGAGCGCCCGGGACCCGGATTTCGTCGATCCGCAGCCCGAGAAGCCCAATCCCTTTGCCGTTCTGCAACGCCTGAAGTCCAAGGACTAGCCGCCGGCGCAAAGCATGGACTATAATCAAGGGCTTCGCGCCATGCAGCAGCATGCGCTTTTTACCAACCCTTATGCGTGTTGCTGGTCTGGCAACAGCTTTGCCAGGAGCCAAAAATGGCCGTTCAACAAAACAAGAAGTCTCCGTCCAAGCGCGGCATGCACCGTTCGCACAATGCCCTGGACGTTCCCGGTATCGCGCTCGAGCCCACCACGGGCGAAGTGCACCTGCGCCACCACATCAGCCCCACCGGTTTTTACCGCGGCCGCAAAGTCGTCAAGACCAAGTCCGAATCCTGAGCGCTGGGCGGTGCGCCAAGCCGATGGGAAAGCCGGCTTGCAAGTCGCTTGGGACGCCCGCTTGTCATACGGTGTTAACCTCGGCCTGAATTTTTTTTCAGGCTACCCAGCTTCACCACAAAGCCCGAAGCTACACATTTTGTAGCGCCGGGCTTTTTGCGTTCTGCGTCACGCTTTTGACGTTTCTACCGCTTCGCGTACGGGTATTTCATGATCACCATTGCCGTTGACTGCATGGGTGGCGACCACGGCCCGCAAGTAACCTTGCCGGCCTGCACCCAGTTCCTGGACCAGCATCCGCAGGCTCAGCTGATCCTGGTAGGCCTGGCCAGCGCCATTTCCGGCTTTGTGCACCCGCGCGCGACCCTGGTGCCGGTGAGCGAAGTGGTCACCATGGACGACACCCTGGAAGTTGCCCTGCGGCGCAAAAAGGATTCGAGCATGCGCGTGGCCATTGCCCAGGTGCGCGATGGCGCAGCGCAAGCGGCCTTGTCCGCCGGTAACACGGCGGCGCTGATGGCGATCTCGCGCTACTTGCTGAAAACGGTAGACGGTATCGAACGCCCGGCGATCGCCGGCCAGATGCCGAACGCGCGCGGCGCTGCGACCACGGTGCTTGACCTGGGCGCCAATGTGGATTGCAGCGCGCAACACCTGCTGCAGTTTGCCGTCATGGGCGCAGCGCTGGTATCGGTCCTGAACGGCGCTGGCGACAACCAAGGCCAGGTCGACACCCGCCCCACGGTGGGGCTGCTCAACATTGGCGAAGAGCAAATCAAAGGCAACGAAGTCATCAAGAAAACCGGCGAACTGCTGCGTGCGGCGCACCAGGCCGGCGACCTCAATTTCTACGGCAACGTCGAAGGCAACGATATTTTCAAGGGAACCGTGGATATCGTGGTCTGCGATGGCTTTGTCGGCAACGTCGCGCTCAAGACCAGCGAGGGCCTGGCCAGCATGATCCGCGGATTTCTGAAAGACGAGTTTTCGCGCAATGTGTTCACCAAGCTCGCCGCGCTCATGGCGTATCCGGTGCTCAGCGCGCTGCGCAAGCGCGTAGACCACCGGCGCTACAACGGCGCCGCGCTGCTGGGTTTGCGCGGGCTGGTGTTCAAGAGCCACGGCTCGGCCGACACGCTGGCTTTTTTTAACGCCTTGAAGCGCGCGTATGATGCAGCCCAAAACAACCTGCTAGACCGCGTTCAGGTTCGCATCGCACACGCCGCGCCGCTTCTGGTTGCGGCCGAACAGGTGTAATCCCGAACGCGCCGCGCCCCGCTTCATGAGACGCTATTCCCGAATTACCGGCACCGGCAGCTATCTGCCACCGCGCAGACTGAGCAACGACGAACTCGTCGCCGAACTGGCCGCGCGCCAGGTAGAGACCTCCAGCGCCTGGATCGTCGAGCGCACGGGTATCCTGGCGCGGCACTTTGCCGCCGCCGACACCTTCAGCAGCGACCTGGCTTTGCAAGCGTGCCGCAACGCCCTGCAAGCCGCCAGCCTGGCGCCGCAGGACATCGACCTGATCATTGTCGCCACCAGCACACCCGACATGGTGTTCCCGTCGACTGCGTGCATATTGCAAAACAAGCTGGGTGCAAATGGCAGCGCCGCCTTTGACGTGCAGGCGGTGTGCAGCGGCTTTGTCTACGCGCTGACCATTGCCGACTCCATGATTCAGTCGGGTGCCGCGCGGCGCGCGCTGGTCGTCGGCGCCGAAGTGTTTTCGCGCATTCTGGATTTCAACGACCGCAGCACCTGCGTGCTGTTTGGCGATGGCGCCGGCGCCGTCGTTTTGGAGGCTTCGGATCAACCCGGCATCCTGGCCACCGATTTGCGCGCCGACGGCCGCCACGTCGGGCTGCTGTGTGTACCCGGCAACGTCAGCGGCGGCGCCGTCGTCGGCGACGCGCTGCTGCGCATGGACGGGCAGTCGGTGTTCAAGCTGGCGGTAGGCGTGCTGGAAGAGGCCGCGCGCGCGGTCCTGGCAAAGGCCGAATTGGACGAGTCCGCGATCGACTGGCTGATTCCGCACCAGGCCAATATCCGCATCATGCAAAGCACGGCGCGCAAGCTCAAGCTGCCCATGGAAAAGTTTGTCGTCACCGTAGACCAGCACGGCAATACCTCGGCTGCGTCCATTCCCCTGGCGCTGGACAGCGCGGTGCGCGCAGGCCGTATCCTGCCGGGCCAACACCTGATGCTGGAAGCGGTGGGCGGTGGATTTACCTGGGGCGCCGTGCTCCTGAAGTTTTAGCGTAGCGAGGGCGGGGGATGAAGAGTTTTGCATTTGTATTTCCGGGCCAGGGTTCGCAGGCTGTGGGCATGCTCGACGCTTGGGCCGACCACGCCGTGGTGCGCGCCACCGTCGACGAAGCGTCGCAGGCGCTGGGCGAGGACCTGGGTGCGCTGATTGCGCAAGGCCCCAAGGAGGCGCTGGCCCTGACGACCAACACGCAGCCCGTGATGCTGCTTGCCGGTGTCGCGGCCTTTCGCGTCTGGATGGCCGAAGTCGGCGTTGCTCCGGCCTTGGTCGCCGGGCACTCGCTGGGCGAATACGCCGCGCTCGTGGCCGCAGGTACGCTGACGCTGGCGCAAGCCATGCCACTGGTGCGCCTGCGTGCGCAGGCCATGCAAGACGCCGTCCCGGTCGGCGTGGGCGCCATGGCCGCCATTTTGGGAATGGACGCCGCGCAGGTGCGCGCCGGCTGTGCACAGGTGGCCGCCACCTTTGCCGGCCAGGCCGACGCCTGTGTCGAGGCGGTCAACTTCAACGACCCGGGGCAGACCGTGATCGCCGGCAGCAAGGCGGCGGTCGAGCAGGCCTGCGTCTGGTTCAAGGAAAACGGCGCCAAGCGTGCCTTGCCGCTGCCGGTGTCGGCGCCGTTCCACTCCAGCCTGATGCGTCCGGCGGCTGAACGGCTGAAGCAGCGTCTGGCGGAAATCGCCCTGCAAGCGCCAGCGATCGCGGTGCTGAACAATATCGACGTCGCCGTCGAAACCGACCCACAGCGCATCCGCGACGCGCTCTACCGCCAAGCCTTCGGCCCGGTGCGCTGGGTCGAATGCGTGCAGGCCATCAAGGCGCGCGGCGTGCAGCACGTGGTGGAGTGCGGCCCGGGCAAGGTGCTGTGCGGATTTACCAAGCGCATAGACGCAGATCTGGTCGGCTTGCCGCTGTTCGACCTGGCAAGCCTGGAAGAGGTAAAAGGAGCGCTGGCGTGAATACAGGCACCGAGAATCCGGGCGCACCCGCCCAAATTGCCCTGGTAACCGGTGCCTCGCGCGGCATTGGAGCGGCCGTGGCGCAGACCTTGGCGCGTGCGGGCTTCCAGGTCGTGGGTACCGCCACCAGCGAAGCCGGTGCGCAGCGCGTTCGCGCCGCGTTGGCCGAATTCCCGGGATGCGACGGCCGTGTGCTGGACGTAACCGACGCCGGCGCGGGTGACGCGCTGGTCGAATCCGTGCTGGGACACTATGGCGCCTTGCACGTGCTGGTGAACAATGCGGGCATCACGCGCGACACGCTGGCCATGCGCATGAAGGACGAAGATTGGGACGCCGTGCAGGACGCCAATTTGAAAGGCGTTTTTCGCATGAGCCGCGCCGTGTTGCGCGGCATGATGAAGCAACGCTACGGGCGCATCGTCAACATCACGTCGGTGGTAGGCGCATCCGGCAACCCCGGGCAGGCGAATTACGCGGCCGCCAAAGCCGGCGTCGCCGGCATGACGCGCGCCTTGGCGCGCGAGCTGGGTTCGCGCAACATCACGGTGAATTGCGTCGCACCGGGATTTATTGCAACCGACATGACGGCAGCCCTGGGCGCCGAGCAGCACAAGGCGTTGTTGACGCAAATTCCCCTGGGGCGGCTGGGTCACGCCGACGAAGTCGCGCACGCTGTGGCGTTTCTGGCGTCGCCGCAGGCAGCCTACGTCACAGGGCAGGAATTGCACGTGAACGGCGGCATGTACATGTAGCCTGGGGCCGGCGCGGCGCCCAGATTGGCAGCGAACGCCGCGAGCACCCCGGACGCAGGTAAAATCTCCGATTCTTTTACAACCCACAGAGGGAACACATGAGCGATATCGAACTGCGCGTCAAAAAAATAATTGCCGAACAACTGGGTGTTGAAGAATCCCAGGTCACGAACGAGAAGGCTTTTGTAGCCGACCTGGGCGCCGACTCGCTGGACACCGTGGAACTGGTGATGGCGCTGGAGGACGAGTTCGGTATCGAGATTCCGGACGAAGACGCAGAAAAGATCACGACCGTTCAAAACGCGATTGATTACGCCAATTCGCACAAAAAGGCCTGAGTTGCCCTTGCGTAGGACGCCGCATTGCGCGGCGCCACTGCGTGTTGTTTCACAAACCACCCCGTAGTGAGTTTTATGTCCCGTCGTCGCGTTGTAGTTACTGGTTTGGGATGCGTCAGCCCCGTGGGCAACACGGTGGCTGAAGCCTGGTCTAATCTGCTGGCTGGAAAATCCGGCATCGCTGCGATCAGCCGGTTCGACGCGTCGGCTTTTTCCTGCCGCATTGCCGGCGAAGTGCGTGACTTCAACCTCGAGTCGTACATGACGACCAAGGAAGCGCGCACCATGGACACCTTCATCCACTACGGGATTGCCGCTGCGGCACAGGCGGTGCAGGACGCAGGCCTGGCCACCGGCGACGCGCTGGACGACGAGCAAGCAGCGCGCATAGGCTGCGTGATCGGCTCGGGCATTGGTGGGCTGCAGCTGATTGAAAACACCAACATCGAGTACATGCAGCGCGGCCCGCGCCGCATTTCGCCTTTCTTCGTTCCGGCGTCCATCATCAATATGACGGCTGGCCACGTGTCCATGCGCTATGGCTTCAAGGGCCCCAATATTGCAATTGCCACAGCCTGCACTACCGGCCTGCATTGCATAGGCGAAGCCGGTCGCATGATCGAGTATGGCGACGCCGACGTCATGATTGCCGGTGGATCTGAGGCGACGGTATCGCCGCTGGGCGTGGGCGGCTTTGCGTCCATGCGCGCCCTGAGCACGCGCAATGACGACCCGGCGACGGCCTCGCGCCCCTGGGATCAGGACCGCGACGGCTTTGTTCTGGGTGAGGGCGGCGGCGTGGTCGTCCTGGAAGAATACGAGCACGCCAAGGCGCGGGGCGCGCGCATCTATGCCGAGCTGGCCGGTTTCGGCATGAGCGCGGACGCCGGCCACATGACAGCGCCCAGCATGGACGGACCGCGTCGCGCCATGGTCAATGCCATGCGCAATGCCGGTGTCAACGCCGACGAAATCGGTTACCTGAACGCCCACGGTACCTCGACGCCGCTGGGTGACGCCAACGAAACCAAGGCCATCAAGGCGGCGCTGGGCGCGCATGCGCACAAGATCGTGGTGAATTCCACCAAGTCCATGACGGGCCATTTGCTCGGTGGCGCCGGTGGCCTCGAGTCCGTGGTGACGATTCTTGCGCTGTACCACCAGAAAAGCCCGCCGACTATCAACATCTTCCATCAGGATCCGGAGTGCGATCTGGATTTTTGCGCCAATGTCGCGCGCGACATCCGCGTCGACGTCGCGCTGAAAAACAACTTCGGTTTTGGCGGAACCAACGGCTCGCTGGTTTTCAAGCGGGTCTGAGTTTCTTTCCCACGGGCCATGCAGCGGCCGCCTGCCACGCACATCGTTGTGAGCGGACCCACCTGGTTTGCCCCGGCGGCGCTCGCGCTGGTGTTGGCCCAGGGCGCCGCGACGCTGGCCTATCTGCAGGTGCAACAAGGGCAGGCGCAGCGCCTGCTGCTGGCGCTGGCGTGTACGCTGGGCGCACTGTGGGTGCTGCGTGCGCTGCGTCTGGACGCCAAGGCGGTGCCCCGCACCCTGGCCTGGAGCGGCAGCCATTGGCATTGGTCGGGCTTTCACGAGGGCGCAGTGCAGCGTTTGCAATGCTGCCTCGAAGGGCAGGACCACATGCTCTTGCGTCTGCACGGCGCTGGTGGCCAGAGTGCCTGGGTCTGGCTGCGGCGGCACGCCGACGCCGCGTCCTGGACGGCACTGCGCCGCGCGCTGCTTGCCTGGCCTGCGCTGGCACGGCGCGCAGCCGTCGACGGCGCTGATCTGGACCTGAGGCCGTGAATCCGAACGATGCACAGGAGTCAGACCGTAGCGACCGCCTGCTGATCGAAAAGACTCTGGCTGGCGACTCCCGCGCCTACAGCTTTCTGGTGTTGAAGTACCAAGGGCGCATTCAGCGCCTGATTGGGCGCATGGTGCGCGACGCGGGCGCGGTCGAGGACATTGCGCAGGACAGTTTTATTCGCGCCTACCGCGCGCTGCACCAGTTTCGCGGCGAGGCGCAGTTCTATACCTGGCTGTATCGCATCGCGGTAAATACGGCTAAAAAGCATCTGCTGGCCTTGCGGCGCGACGCGCAGAGTCACGCCGAGGTGTCCCCG